>Ga0315277_10010779_pt1 | contig 11557 bp, 10 predicted proteins | sample YL17G05_15_MG_FD_203695 | JGI IMG/M metagenome (GOLD analysis project Ga0315277, IMG submission 203695) | Sediment microbial communities from Yellowstone Lake, YNP, Wyoming, USA - YL17G05_15 | ecosystem: Environmental > Aquatic > Freshwater > Lake > Sediment | place: USA: Wyoming | collected...
GTGGACCCACGAGGCTCATATCGCCTCTCAGCACGTTGAAGAGCTGAGGAAGCTCGTCGATGCTGTAGCGGCGAATCAGTCGGCCCACTTTGGTCATGCGGGGATCGTTCTTCATCTTGAAAAGCGCGCCGTCGGATTCGTTTTTTTCGTAAAGCGAATCCTTGAGCTCATCCGCGTTCTTGACCATGCTCCGGAACTTGTAGAAGAAGAACTCCTTGCCGCCCTTCGTCGATGATCTCCGCTGCTTGAACACTACGGGGCGACCGGAGTCGAGAACGATTGCAAGCGCGGCCAAGAACAGAATGGGTGAGAAAAGGAGAATAAGGATTGAGGAACCGAGAAGGTCGAATGCCCTCTTTACAACCGCGCGTAGATACAGAATTTTGGTGTGCGGCGGCGAGTACAACGGGATTCCTGCGATATCAGTGACATATGCGAAACGCAGCAGTTCTTCGGATTCTTGTGAAAGGAGCTTCAACTTCGTCCCTGTGTGCTGGCATGCATGCGCAATATCCAGCATCGTCTCTGATTTCACATCTAGCGTCGTAACGAGGACCTGATCAATGGATCTGCTGTTCACCAATCCCTCTAAATCCTTACCAGATTCACAGTGAGCAAGCTCAGTGATATAGTCCTTGCGCGACGGGAGCGCCGTACCGTTCCAGAATGCTACGCCTGCAATTTGGTAGCCGAGCTCCGGCAGGATATCGTATCTGCGGAATATGAACGGACCGCCTGTACCTTGATCGATTAGAAGCGTGCGCTCCCAACCGAACCCCCGTGCCCGCATCTTGACTGCGAACTTGCGCAGGAGAATCCTCCCGAGTGCATACATCGGGGGGACAGTAATGAAGAAGAGAGTAGTGAACACCCGTGGGAGCTGAAACCACTTCAGGAAGTAGAATGTGGCAAGAATGACAGGTACTGCAAAGAAATAGGCCTTTGCTGCGAGCGCATGTTGATGGATGATGTTCGTATGAAAGGATGCGCGATAGAGTCCGAGAACCAGGGCGAAAGCGATGAGAAACGATGCTGAGTAGATGACGAGGCCAAAAAGACGGGATGCCGCGATCGGAGAGAGATGAAAGACATTCTCGCGAAGGAAGTACGCAACGAGCCCACTGATGCCGATCGCGAGAACATCAACCATGACAGCAGCGAGGATAAAAAACGCACGCCAGTGACGTTTCAGCATGGCAACAACTCCTTCCCCCAAGATCTGCAGCGGCTTCCTCATTGATTCGAGCATATGGATATAGACGTACAAGGAAATATTGTTACTTCGGCGAGGCGGTCAAGCGAGAGTGCAGACCAGCAATCTCGAAATTCTAATTTCGAAATCCTAACGTCAGTTCGATGTTCGAGCTTCCTATTTCTTTCGAACTTGGATATTCGTGCTTGGGATTTCTTGATTCGGTTCATGTTTGTCTTGACTTTCGCGGGTCCTTTCAGTCCGAATCGACTAGAGTCGACTCTCTATCCCCTCAGCCGTGATGGCTTCTTCCGGATACGAGTCGATACCAAGCAGTTGCCGAGCGAAATAGTAGATAAATCGCGGGTTTTGGTACAGATAGCGCTTCCATAACCGCCTCGGTTCGGTTCCGAGACGGAAGAGCCATTCAAGGCCTGCTGTTTGAATCCAATGAGGAGCTTTCGGTTTGGATCCTGCAATGAAGTCGAACGCCGCGCCGACCCCAATCATCACCGCATCGATCTTCCCCCCGTGCTCCGCCATCCAACGTTCCTGCTTGGGGCAGCCGAGCCCGACGAAGAGAATTTTGACTCCCGACTGTCGTATGTCTCGCACGGTGGACTCCTTTTCATCGATGCTGAGTTCTCGAAACGGAGGGCTATAGGAGTATGCGACCTTCAGGCGTGGATATCTTGACTGAAGGCGCTTCAAGAGTTCACCGAGCACTCCGGGAGAACCGCCATAGAAACCAACCGGAATCCCCTGTTGTGCCGCCTGTTCACACACGAGCGGGGTAAGATCCGGTCCGTAGACACGTTGTGCGTCTTTCAGGCCGAGTAACCGGAGGCCCCACACCAGCGGCATCCCATCCGACGTTACGATCTCGCTCCCGTTTAGGATAGAACGGAATTGCCGGTCGTCGTACGCTTCCATGACCATATGAACTGTGGCAACGCAGACGTACGCGCCGCAATTTCCCTGAGTCAAGCTCAGTATGCGCGCGACTGTTCTCTCGTAGTCGGAACCATCCACTCTCATTCCGACGATGTAGCGTGATTTATCTAGCGCTTGCTCCATATCGTGACCCGTATCGCTCGCGCGCCCTCTGCGTTGCCAGATGATAGACCTGCATTAGCATCTCATAATTCCGTTCCGCCGTATATCTGAGCTCGTATTCTTTTCGCGCATTCTTGCCCATCTCAGTCATTTCTTTCTCGTTCGTCGATGCCCATTCGACTTCTGCGAAAAGATCAATGGAGTTCCCCGACCCAAAGAAGTGATTACGATGCACCATGTCAGCGGCCGGACAAGACTCTCTCGTAGGAATTTGCAATATCGCCTACGACAGTCGTCCAATTGTATTTTGTACCTATTTTCTCCTTCCCCAAATTTCCCATTTGGGCAGCTTTAGCCGGATTCGCAAGGAGCCAAACGATCTTCTCGGCGACGTCGGCAGGGCTTTGTTGGACGAGAAAACCATCTTTGCCATTGTCCACTACGTCCCGAACGAACGGAATATCGCAGCCTATCACAGGTTTTGCATGTGCCCACGCTTCAATGTACACGCCGCCTATGCCCTCTTGACGCGAAGGTACGACGAGCGCATCGGACGCCGCCAGGGCCGATGACTTGAGGGGATCAAAGGGGTCGACACCAGGTATATCGATTACCCGGGAATTCTTGGCGGCTTGAAGAAGTTTGATACTCTTCCCATGGTGAGGGCCCATAAAAACGAAACTCGTTTCGGGGAAATCACGCCAAACCCGTGTCGCTGCCTCCAGAAGAGTATCATAGCCTTTGTAGTGGAGCTTCTGCCCAAGGAAGAGAATCATTCTGTCCTTAATACCGTATTGTCTCTTGAAACCCTCCGCATCCGCATTCTCATTGAGCAGTGGTCCCAGGCCAATAACAAAAATCTTGTTTTCGTCGACACCGAGATTCAGCATCTCTTGTTTCTCATCTTCCGTGAACACAAACACACCGTCGGACTTGCGGAGCAACTGGAAAAATTTCCTTAGGACCATCGCGCCGAGCAAGGATCGCATACGTGGACTGTAATTTGGTGTTATGAAGAAAGGAACGTTCTTTTTCTTTGCCATCTCATATGACGCCCACGAAAGCGGTTCGCGACCGATGCGAACATTGTGGATCAAGTCCACATCCTCGCACAACGACTTGAGCTTGGTTTGAAACATCTTGCTTATTGCAGGGATACTCAACTCAGGCAGAAGAAAGTATGTAGGAAGAAACGGAACCAACACGAGTCTTTGCCACATGCGCGGTTGCAAATTATGGACATGCACGCCATCGGTAGTGTATTGTCCCTCGTATCTGGGCGCCAACACCGTGGAATCCAGAAGCCACTTGTTGTGATGGTCCCTCCACTGGCTGAATACCTTGACGAAATGCCCTTTCTGAACAAACTGCCGTGCTATCATATACCAATGGAGCTGCGCACCCCCTATGCTCGGGTAAAACGCTGTGGCCGTATACAGAATTCTCATCGCCTAGGCCTTGTTGTTTGTTCTGAGCTCTCGGTCGTTTCTTTCGCACTGAGATATTCTTGAGCCAAAATGCACACAAGCGACGCGGACATCCAAAAGGTGAAGCCTGTAGGCGAGGCGATGATCATGTCTTCAGACATAAGTCCGATGAACAGAGTCGTCGAGAGCAAACTTACAACCGTAAACACCGCTGGTATTTTTCCCGCGGAGATAAGCACCCTGATTGCCAAAGACACAACATAGATAAGCAATAGAAAGAATAGCGAAAACGTAACTATACCGGCGCCAGGGTGCTGATAGAAATTATGAACGAGTAACACCTTCATAGTCAAGAACCCTCGCGATATCTGTAGTAATTCTATCAGCAACTTCCGTGCACGTAAGGAGGGCTGATACGTCAGCGGGCTTTAGCTGCTGAAGAACTGCCCGCCGCAGAGCGTGATCGAAGCTGGCGGAATCCAAAGGATCAAAGCGGTTCTCGGTCGGTACGATCTCCGCCGCGCATCCTGCATAGATTGAGCATAGAACGGGAATGCCTGACCAAAGGGCTTCGCTCACCACCAAGCCCCACACATCCTCAAGGGTGGGGAACACCAGGGAGTCAGCGCTGCGATAAATGGCGGGCATCTCCTCAGGCTGCTCTTCGCCATCGAAAAGTACGTGTTGGAGACCAAGGCGCCATGCGGAGTGCTGCAAGAACTCCTTCTGCGGGCCGCCACCTACAATCAAGAGGGAGAACTGGTGTCCTTCTCGCTGCAAGCGAGCCGCCGACTCAAGAAGCAGCTCGATCCCCTTTCGACCGATCAACTGCCCGACAAACAGAAGGACTGGTCTAGGAACGATCGCCAACGCAGGTTCGACGGCACGGCGGTACAAGTCATCATCGACACAGTTCTGAATTTGAAGTATACGCTCACGACTCACGCCAATATTCGAAAGGTACTCGCTAGAAGTCTGCCCGTAGCTGATCCAGTGTCTGACGCAACGGGCAAATCCAAACCGAAGCACTCGCTTGAGGAAGCTGACAGAGCGTTCCGTGTGGAGAGTGCCCCCCCACCATATCCACACTGGTTTCACAAACAGGAGACCATAAGTGAGTGCGATCATACTGCGAAAGCCCATTTCGTTGCTTATGACCGCATCCGGCCGATCACGAATGAGGTCAACTATGTACCCTGGCGTAATGTGCAAGAAACGGAAATCGAAGCGGTTTTTCCTTTTGAGGGTGAACCCCCAGGACGGCTTGACAGACACTCCGTGTTCCGGAAGCTCTCTCTTCAAACCTTCCCAACTGAGGCGGTTGCTCTCCGCACCCCCTACGTACAGCGTCACATCGAAGACCTTCGCAAATGCGACATAGATGGGCACACGGTAAGGGGCGACGACGTTCACCAAGATAGCCAGCGCTTTGTTTGGAGAAGAATCTTTCAACTGGTCGCTCCATTCAGCCAACGCCGCGCAGCAGGCCTAGAACCATAACGGTTCATTTTTCAGTCCACTATGGACAGTGGCGCGTACGGGAAAGCAACAACCGTTCAGCACCGTGCGTGATGATTTTCGCGCCAGCGGCCTGCAGTTATGGCATCTAGGAATTGTCTCCCATTGCCAAGTAACCATCGCAAAGACTCAGGAATGGGAACCTGTACCCGAGATATCGTATGACCATCCCACTGCCGAACACCTTAATCTTCGAGAATCCAATTGTCCTTAGTCTGAGTTTCAACGCGTCAAGAAAATCTTGGAAAACCTGTGCGCGCCGCAGTGCAGTGTGCCTTCGGATCTTTCTTTTGATGTCCTCAGCATTCCGGGTTGTTAGAAGGAAGCGCCGGCCGACCTCTAGAACGCGGAATATCTTGGAGACCGTTTGGTCCACGTCGATGAGGTATAAGCGCTCTATGAATTGACCTGTGATCACAACACCAAAGGTGCAATCGACACAGGGGATTTCAGTTGATGACCCGCGAATAGCATATTGGTCTGCGTCTTTTGGCAGGCAAGTGAGTCTCTCGTGAAAAATGTCAACCCGAATATGACCACTTCTTTGTCGAGCTCTCTCAGCATCTGGCCGCCTCTGCCGGTGGCGCAGTTGACATCGAGTACCCATTTAGCATTTCTGAGGAAGAATCTGTAAAACTGTTTGTATCGATCTTCTGTAAGGGGATCATCACTATTCCAGGCTTGCGGAATGTTCAAGGTGTGATACCTCTGCATAGGTTTATCCCCTGGAAGGGAGCTTGCGCAGGTGTCGGTAACCGTCCGACCGTAGATGCCAGTATAATTCCAACAGCGAGAACAGTCTGGCACGAATTGCTGGTCTGAATCCAGTCTGCTGAGATTCTCCGTCCGCTCGAACTCGTGGTATCTACAAAGAAGGAAGCGAGCAGCATACAACTCTGGACCTTTTGTCAAGCGCATCTTCCTTCGCCAGCTCATGATTTGTCACCAAGTGACTAAGTCTATGACGCACGGTTCCGCATGATCACATAACCGAAGAGTTAGCCGGGAACCCGCTGGATCATCCAGAAATGTTGTAGCGCCGCGCCAAATAAGCATATTCCCAAGGTTAACGACTGCTTGAAGATATCCTGTGGATCCGGCGAGCGTGAAAGCGCGCCCAAGAAGACAAAAGCAAAGCATTCAGCGTCACGCATCAGGGCCCGAAGACCCAACTGAACATGATCCGAGAACAGACTCATATAACCTCTCCATCCGAACAATGCGTAGGGGCCATGCTTGCTGTCGTGCAAATTCAAGACCGGCCCTTCCCATCAGCTCAGCTTTGCGCGGCTCCTTCCACAGTAGATGGAGTCCCTTGGCTAGTTCCTCGGCTACCTGATCGGGATTTGTTACCGGAACCTTCAGACCCGCCTGGTTCGGAACCAGGCCACGCGCCCCTTGATGACTAAGTGTGATAATCGGAAGGCCGAAGGCCATGGCTTCAAGCAGCTGCGCTGGGCAGGAATCGCGCAGGCTGGTGAACAGGAACACATCATGACTTGCATATGCATCGCGCACTCTGCGCCACGGGACTTGCCCCCACCAATCAACCCGCCCCTCCAGCGAATAGTGACGGATCCACGTCGGAACTTTCAAACCCAGCGGACCATCACCGACCACGGTCAAATGCGCCGGCACTCCCATTGCGACGGCCCTCTCTATGGCCATGAATGCAAGCGGCAGAGCTTTTCTCGGGTAAAGACGGCCGATCCAAAGCACCCGCAATTCCGCTGATGGTTGTCTTACGGGCGACTCGGGAGGATAGAAACCCTCGGGCAAGCCAGTATCCAAGAAGAAATTCACCCTGGGGGCACCCAACCGATTCGCCATCATCACAGTTTCTTCATTGGTAGCCAGCACCAGAATGCTGTTGGAAAGCATGCGGCGGTGAAAACGGCTGAAGATCAGGAAGCGAGTTAGCAGGGTTCTCAGCCATTCCTTGCCCCATCCGTTGCCGAAAAACTCGCGAAAAGCCGGCGGGGCCACTTGGCCGCCACCTACCGGTCCAAAAACAAATGGAAGGCCTAGTTTCCAGAGATGAGAGCCCGCGTGAAGACTACCCCAGGTCACGTGATGCACCAAATCCAAATGCGGCTGAAGTCTCTTTGCGACATCTAGCGCCGTACGCTGCCATAGGAAATAGTGAGCATACACCCCGGACTGCCCTCTGAAGTAGCGCTTGCTCCATCTTGGGACGTCCACGTAGGTCACGTGCAGGGTTGACATTGGGCGCGCGGACAGTTCATTGTTAATGGCATCACGGCCGTGGGGCCTGGTTAACAAGTAAACCTCGTGACCTCGCTTCGCAAGGCCGTGAGCCCAATTCCAACCATTCCCTGACTCTGACCCTTTATTGGGCTCGCACGCGTAAGCAGATACCAGAAGCCTCACGTAGATCTCTCCTCTTTGGGCACCTCGTGGCAATTGTGCAGGTCATCTGTGTCCAGTGCGAGTAACGTTCTTGCGCGTTCGAAGACGAGATCGAGGCTGAACTTCCGTTCCGCGATCTCCCGAGAAGCCCGCTTCATTTTTGCTACTTCGCTCGGGTGACTCAATAGCCATTCTAGTCTTTCCAGCAGCGCTTCGCTTGTTTCACAAACAAAACCATTGAGCCCATTGACGATAACCTCAGGGGCACCAAGAGCATTCTTGGTCGCAAGGAGCGCTAGACCTGCCGCCAGTGCCTCACCAAGTGCGATTGGATAGGCGTCGAATCGAGTCGGGAGGACAAACAAATCAGCCTCGGAGAATGCTCGATAGTATGAAGGGTCCCCGTGCGATGTTTTTTGGAGAACTGTCAATCTTTCATCTTTGTATTCTACTTCAGATCTGGTAACCATCGTAAGCAGAAAGTCGGATCGCATTGACTTCCGCAGCCACTCAAGAAGTATGTCACCCCCTTTCCGTTTAAGGTCACCACCAAGGAACAGTAGCCGGATAGGCAACGAGACAGCTTGGTCAAATTCCTTGGATGGAAAGGGGGATATGGGGAGGGGGATCTTCTGAATTCGCTCAGGATCAAGGCCGTAATCACGCTCAAGGCTATTTGCTGCCGCTTGTGTGAAGGCTGCTGCACCAGCGCATCGCTGGAGCACAACAGAGTGGATTTTCGTCACCCAGAAAGGCGACAGACGCACACCAAGTATCGGTTCGTAGAGCTTCTTCGTCCAATCCGTGAACACATAACAGTCTTTCCGAGAAAGCAGAGGCGCCGCATAGACCGCCGGCGTTATGCCTTGAAGAACAATTCGTCTACCCAATCGTCTTGACACCCAAATCGCTCGCCACAGGCCGATCGCGCTCAACATGCGATGACCGATGTCGAACCACCACTCGAGCCTCCAATTCTTGAATCTCTTGCGGCACTTTGGAGCAAACGGATAGATGTGCACACTGAGTTGTGTGCGGAACAACTGTTTGAGGTTCTCTGCGAGAGTACCACTACCTAGGTCGACAGGACATGTGACCAAAAGAATTGCGTTGCGGCTATCCTCTTGAGGGAAGTTGAACCCAAGCGCACTCAACAGCAGCCGAACATAAGGAGTGACGGACCATAAAGGCCAAGCCCAGCCCGCATGCAAGTGTGCAAATGCTGCCCACTGCTTTGGAGGCAATCCCTTGGGGTCGCGCACTTTACTCCAGCGCTCCGCTAAGGAAAGGGTGGGATCAGCCCACGTTCCTTCTGACTTATTCCACGAGCAAGTTCCTACATAACCTGCGGCCACCCATATACGAATCCCAAGCCTGCGCGCCCGGAGCCCGTAGTCAAAATCGCTTATACCGTGAGTAAAATTGGCCCTTAGGTCGCCTACCATTCGGGCGACGTGCGCAGGTATCAGTACGCAGTTACCGTTCATCGTTTCAGCCTCACGTGGTTCTCGACCCGGCAGCACGCTGGCAAATTTCAATGGATGCCATCGGCTCGCGTGGCGAACGCCCCCATACGTATGCGCGCCAGTTTCCGCATCTTGTGTCGCGCCAACAACTATGGCCTCGTCCCCCAGCGCCTCTGAGAGTGAAACCAGACGCTTTAGAGCATCAAGATAGAGGTTCACGTCGTCATTGAGCCACAAATAGTAATCGAAAGACCCCTTGAGGGCTTCGCCGAATGCTAACCGCATCCCACCAGTCCAGAACAGATTCCCGTCTCCTTGTAGCAGGCGGACCTCTGGAAATCGTTGACGCACGGCATCGCTTGTGCCATCCGAGCTGCCATCATCAACGAGCAACACGTCAACGTTCAGACCGGCCGGAAACTGCTGTGCGAAAACTGAGTTCAGACAAGTTAAGGTCCGTTCACGCCTGTTATGACTTGCGATAAGAACCGCTAATGTTCCCATATACCGCGCCTGCTTGCAGGACCTGTTTGTCAACTGATCGTACCGCGTAAAATGAGATCGCCATGCCCAAGATTGCGCCCTGATAAACGCTCGGGCCGTATGTCACATTGAATACCAACTGAGCAAAAAGCAGATAAGGAAGGACCGTGGGATACCATGACTTCCAAGGCTGCCGGATGCGATAGGATGAAAATAGGAGGACGTACAACGACAAGAAAAGCAACAGACCCGTGAGCCCCAGATCGGAAAAGAGCTGAATATAGTAATTATGGGGTGCGACTGAAACCGGGGCATCAATACCTGGCAAGTATCGTGCATACCCCATCCCTATGGGATTCCCAAGAAGAATTCCCGCCACCCCGTGAAATCTGGTTGGATCTACCAAGGCTTGCCATCCCTCAATTCTCCATTCGAGCGTGGAAGTGCTTTCTGCCGACCTCTGCAAAGATGATGCTAGCTCGTTCCCAAAGAAGAACGTGAACAGAATGCCCCCAACGATTGCTGCAATGAGCCCAGTCTGCACAAGCTTGCCCTTTGATTTTCTTTCCATCGTCAGCGCCAGGAGAAATGTAAGCAATCCGACCACCCAGACTGTCCTGTGCTGCAGAAACAGCAGAATCGGAATAGCAACATAAGACAGGAACTTTATGGATTTCGAGAGGGAGTCTCTGTGCAGCGCGATCAAAACGAACTGCAGTAGAAGAAATGCGGAGGCAGCGGAAACAACTCTGAGGTATCCACCGCCAGGGCTTTCCCAATCGCGATTCCATACGATCCCAATCGAGCCCAGCGACCACCGAATCAAGACAACGATTACCAAGAAAAGGCCAAACAGAAACCACAAGTTCTCGATTCGGCGCCAGTTCGTTACCGGATCTTTCACTTGCGCAAAGAAAACCACAGCCGACACGAAGTACAAATATGTCCGAGCCGCGTTCGTCGCATCTCGTAATCCGAACGCCAGCACTCCCTCAATGAACCCAAAGAGAAGGAGCACGAGAAAGCCAGTGAGTATAACGAAGCCCTTCGATCTGATCCTATTCCTGCCAAGGAGCCCGAATACGCCAACCAGGAGGAAACCGACAGCTACCACATCGGGCGGATAGACGTTTCTCCCACCCAAAAAAAGAATTGGACCCTCGATCGGGGAAAACGTATCCAGAACAAGCAATAGGAAAAGTAGCCCCGTGCCGACAACAGGACGTCGATAGAGTATTGCTAGCCCTAGTAACAGTGCGACGAATCCCACGCCTGCCAACACCAGAGATAGCAATATGCTCACCTTAGTTGCCCCCTCGAGTCAGGATGTGCATCGTAGATCTTCTAGCGCTTTCGGATACCCCCGATATGGGAGAGCGCCTCCATTTGACCGCTGCATCAACCACTCCGCTTTTCTCGTCCAGCTAACTGCTCCTGCTACCCTCTTGCGCCACTCTTCTTCTAGCGACCTATGAGCCCGATGGATCAATCCTGTCATGACGGTTGGACCCCGCCTATCCTGATTCACTCTTTGCTTCAAGCCCTCATCCCAACAACACCATATAGAGCCAGCATTCTCTGTAGCGATTCTCGGGTATTGAAATTTCGTTGGACCCTTTCACTCGCCACCCGCCCCATACGTTTCCTCAGATTTCGCGAGTCCGCTAACCGAGCTGCGAAGCTCCTAGCAGCAATCCCCTAACGGTTCATAAGCTGACCTTGATAAAGCTTCAATAGACTTCCCACGGATCGTCGCATGTCAAAATTCTCCAACACAGTTCTACGCGCTTCGACACCTAATGTTTTTCTAAGCTTTTCGTTTGAAGCAAGTTCCTTGATTCTTGCTGCCAAGCTCCGAGGGTCAGGCGGCACAAGAAATCCGGTTCTTCCGTTTACCACGACATCTCTGAGCCCATAGCAATCATAGGCAACAATAGGAAGGCCACAACTCATCGCCTCGATGCAAGACAAGCCCAACCCCTCGTATAACGATGGCATCACAAAAATGTCGCTGGCAATCAGTATTTCGCGCACATTGTGGGTCT
>Ga0315277_10010781_pt1 | contig 11556 bp, 9 predicted proteins | sample YL17G05_15_MG_FD_203695 | JGI IMG/M metagenome (GOLD analysis project Ga0315277, IMG submission 203695) | Sediment microbial communities from Yellowstone Lake, YNP, Wyoming, USA - YL17G05_15 | ecosystem: Environmental > Aquatic > Freshwater > Lake > Sediment | place: USA: Wyoming | collected...
CACATCTTCATCTACGGCTGCGGGCTCTGTTCCACGGGTGTGCCTTGCGAATCCGGCATTCCCGATGATCTCCGCGCGAACGCCACGCAAAAGCCAGGGGATCACTCCTCGGATAGCTAACTGTCTGCAGACCCAGGGAGGTCGGGCGGATTGGACTGCTTCTATCGGCATCTGGCAGTACGGTTTCAGAATCTGGTTAGCATGTGCTTGTTGAGCCAGTCGCGTACAGCCAGACCCGTGCCAAAAGGCCAGGGCTTGACCTGTTCAGGCGGTTCTACTTTTACCTCTGCAAGTTCCTCGCCCAGGACGAGATCGCCTTTGGAGCAGAGCACATGGTAGGCAATAATGAGCTGGTTCATTTGTTCAAAGGCATAGACACCGATGAAATCCACACCGGATGCATCGAGTCCGAGTTCCTCCTTTACCTCCCGGACTGCCGCCTTTTCGGGCGTCTCCCCCTTTTCCAGGAACCCCGTAATGAGACCGAACATCCCCTCCGGCCAGGCTTTGTTGCGGGCAAGGACGATGTTGCCGTTGTATTCGACCAGAGCCGCTACAACCGGTGTCGGATTGTCCCAGAAGATATAGGAACAACCAGCATGTGAACATGCCCGCCGTTCCTTGGCATCGATAACCCTGGTTTCGAGCTGAGATCCACAGATCGGACAGTATTGCATCTCCGGCATAATCCTTCCCTCACCCAGCCTCTCTTTACCATTCGCACCCCACCTTTCACAAGATAAAATAACGGAACCACACCGCCTCTTCCAGGGGCATACGCGCTTATCATACACGCAGGGTCCATGCAGGAGGAAGAATGTCCTCTGCGGGAATTGACACATACTCGTTTTCCCTGTAAAAGAATCGATTACACCTGGCGATGCGATCGTTTCTCTCCATCGCGCATGCGTGCAAACGAGTGAAAGGAAGGTTCCATGGTGAGGGTAGCATTCGTAGGCTGGCGTGGCATGGTGGGTTCGGTGCTCATGAACCGGATGAGGGCGGAGAAAGACTTCCAGGGTTTCGAAGCCGTCTTCTTCACCACCTCCCAGATCGGCGGGAAGGGTCCGGATGTCGGCCTGGACATCCCAACTTTGAAGGATGCCTATGACATCAAGGCCCTCTCCCAGGCGGACATCGTCGTCACCTGCCAGGGCGGCGACTATACGAAAAAGGTCTACCCCGAGCTCAGGGCATCCGGCTGGAAAGGCTATTGGATCGATGCGGCATCCGCCTTGCGCATGAAGGACGACAGCGTGATCGTCCTGGACCCGGTCAACCGGCACGTGATCGACAAGGCTCTCGCCTCTGGCGTCAAGGATTACATCGGCGGGAACTGCACGGTGAGCCTCATGCTTATGGCGATCGGCTCTCTCTTCCAGAAGGGGTGCATCGCATGGATGACCTCCATGACCTACCAGGCGGCCTCCGGCGCCGGCGCCAACAACATGCGCGAACTGGTGGCGCAGATGGCCTGCATCGGCAAGGCTGCCACAGATCTCCTCGATGACCCGGCTGCAACGGCCCTGGACATCGACCGCCGCGTCCTCGAGACCCTCCATGACAGGGATCTCCCCATCGATTACTCCGGGGCTCCGCTCGCCGCCAGCCTCATCCCATGGATCGACTCGCCCATGGAGAACGGCCAGACCAGGGAGGAGTGGAAAGGCTATGCCGAGACGAACAAGATCCTCCAGATGGATAAGCCCGTTCCCATCGATGGGATCTGCGTCCGCGTCGGGGCCATGCGCTGCCATTCCCAGGCCCTCACCATCAAACTGACGCAGGATATCCCTCTTGATGAGATCATCGCCGTCATCGCCGGCGCGAACGAGTGGGTGAAGGTCGTCCCCAACACGCAGGAGGAGACCCTGAAACATCTCTCCCCGGCGGCGGTCACGGGCACGCTCTCGGTACCGGTGGGCAGGATCCGGAAACTGAACATCGGACCCGAATACCTGACGCTGTTCACCGTCGGTGACCAGCTGCTCTGGGGCGCGGCCGAGCCGATTCGCAGGATTCTGGGGATCATCCTCGACTGCCTCGGCTCGTAACAATCAACCCCCCATCCCCCGCGTATTCAGGAAAGATGGCGGTGCACGCTTGGGGGCAGTGATCAAGGGGTTGCGCGCTGCTGCGTGACCAGACGCCTCGGATTAGACATTGCCTGTAAGTCTGTTACTCGGCCCGTGCCACGTAATAAAGGTATTTGAAGATGTATTATCCAGGCAATCCGCCGTAACGGTGCGTATGAAATCAGGTTTTGCGAATGAACTCCGGCGGCCGTGCCTCTTCGAGGACAATAGCTTGTACGGGGCAGGCAAGCACACAGTTGCCGCACCCGTAGCACTTCTCAACATCGATGGATGCCACCTCTTCCACGCCGATGGCCTGAAACGGGCATCGCTCCCCGCATGCCCCGCAGCCGGTGCAGAGGCTTTCATCCATCCTGGCCCTGAACCGCGAAGGGGCGAGCGAGGACCGGTAGCCGATCTGATTGTGGAGGAACAGCGCCGTGCAGCAGCAGGAACAGCAGTTGCACATGAACATGTCCGCCTTGATGTTGTTGCGGGCAGTGTGAACGAGCCCCGCCTCTTCCGCTAGACTGAGCCGCCGGAGGGCCTCCTCGGTGCTCAGGCGTTCTCCCACGCCGCGATCGATGACGGCCTCGGCAAAACCGTTTACCTGGAGGCAGAGGTTCACATCTTTCGGGGCAGGGCAATCTTTGGCCCTTCCCACCCGGTTCGCCTGCGTGCGGCAGGGGCATGGTATGGCCGTGATCAGGGATGCACCCTTGATGATCTTGCGGGCGGAGTCCACGTCGAGCACCTGCGTTGCACTCTCGACGGTCTCTTCGATAGGGATCACCCTGAGCATGGGAGGGAGATCGAGGGACTTGAGCAAGGGTACGATCTTCGGCATCTCTTTGCGAATGAGGATCTCCCACATGTCAAAGAGTTCCTGGGGATAATCCGGGGTGATCACCGTGGCGTCCCGCAGCTCGATCATGGCAGGGAAGAGACGGTAGGCATCCTCCTTGTGGAGAATGCGGCTGATGATGCCCCGGCGCGCGAGCCTTTTCGCAACCTCCCTCACTCTCTCTTCGGCTATCCCGCTGCGTGCCGAGATCTCCTTCACGGTTCCCGGAAGGACCCCGGCGATCGCGATGCTGTCGGGGTCTTTAAAAAGGATGGCAAAGATCTTCCCCAGGGTTTCGGATTCCGGGAACCCGAGCTTTGTTGCATAGGGAAGCAACTGCGGCGGTAGCGGCATCACAAACCTCCCTTGGCCCTTCCTGATCTCACTTCTTCACATACTCGGAAGGAACCTCGAAGGTATCGGCGGGGATGGATTCGGTATTGATGGCCTTCACCTCCACGGTGCTCGAGAAGAACGGGCCTTCCCCGGCAGGCTTCGACTCGCCTATCAGCTTCTTGGAGATGGCACCCTTGAGCCCGCCAAAAACACCCCCGATGCCACCCGTGATTCCCTGGCTCTCCTCCGGGGCGGAAGGCTCGGCCTTGGGGGCGGTCATCCCCTCGCCCTCCACCTTCCAGTTCACGACCGTACGGATGGGGTAGCCTTTGATCTTCGCCATCTCGTTCTTGAACCGGTTGAACTCCTTCTCCATATCTTTCTGCGGAGCCCCGCTCATGGCCGTGAACGCCTCCATGCCGAATTGCTTCATCTCCGTACGGGAGAGGTTTATCCCGATCTTCTTCATGTATGCCTTGGAGAAGGCAGCCTGCTCCGCCTGGAGCTTCTTGATGGCGGCAGTCTCCGGGGTGGTCCAGAGATTGGTGGTCATGGTGTCTCTCGTCTTGGCCTTGGTTTCAAGATTCTCCATCTCGACGAGCCAGGTGATGAGATATTCCTCACAGGGGAAGGCGTTGATCGTTTCCGATGCCCCGGTCTTCTTGACCGTGAACTCAGCCTTCGCCACCCGCACTTTGGGCTTCTCTTTTCCCACTTCCTTGTCGCCCATCTCGCCGAGCTTGAAGGGCTCGATCGGAGTTTCCGTGTAGGTCTTCTTCTTCGGGTCGAGCGCCCATAAGACCCCCTTGTCGATGCGGGTGATAGCGATCTGCTCGCCTCCGCCGGCGACCCGTGACAGAATGGCTCCGGTGAACTTGGTCGCGGTCGACTCCCACATCTTTACCCCCTGTATGCGCGAGACCGTGTCCCCCTCAAAGGCCCCCATACCTTGGAATCCACCGGACTTCATGAATGATTCCTGCGTGGCATCGGCCCATGCAGAGGAAAACCCGAGGAACAAGCACAAACCCCCGACCAGGATAGCTATCTTTCTCATACAAACACCCCCTTTGTTTGTGATACGCACTGCTCTGTCCGTTCCGGATTGCCCGGAACAGGATAGCGGATAACCATGATCTTTCTACCGGGCGTCCTGACATAAGTCAAGCCCAGACCCCCCGGTTGTCCCGGAGGAAAGGGGATTAATGAAATTCTGGGTTCAGGCTTGGCTGTATGATCTTGGGCGATAGCTCACTCCTTGAGAACATGCTGTGGGATCAGGGAGCTCCTAACACCTTCGATCTGCTCGTTAACCGGCAGGTAGGTGATGTGGAATTTCTGCCGCTCAACAGCGGGACGGAAATCCGGGAAGCGAGCCTGCTGATGCGTGTGGTCTGTGTTTCCTGCAGTCGCCTGCGCGTCCATGGGAAGAGCAGGGCTTGCACCATCATCCACCATCGCGGCCGTCTGGACATGCGTGACACCTCCTCGCTTCATGATAGGGTGATCAAGTACATGCGATCAGGGTACCGCTACTGTACCGACTCATGCGTGGTTTTGTAAAGAGGCATCAACAATGAGCTCCCTCGAAATCATTGAAATCAGCGTGGTAAGTTAGAGGGTGAGAGAAGTTGCGTGTCAAAAAACCCAGGGGCGAACGAGGGTATCGGGTCTTGGAAATTGATCGTGTATGGGTCCAAATTCTAAATTGCACAATCCGACACCCTACTATGCAGGGGATGCCCTCTTCTCTTCTCGCAAAATCTCTACCATTTTGAAATACAAGGGGATATATGTATCGCCAATCACTTCTTCGGCGGCACAACCGGTATCTGGAGATAAGAATTATACTTGCCGCCTGTATAGATTGTATCTTTGGCATGGCGCGCTCTGTAGCCCCCTACCGGTGAGTGCTGCAGAGTCATGGGATTATCGGCCGATATTACCAGTGCCAGCCGCGAACCTTTTCTATACACCATACTGGTAGGCCAGATCTCAACCTGTATTTCAGTGGGCTGACCAGGCTCCAGCGGCAAAAGCCTCTTGTGAAGTTGATATGGCCTGGAATCCGTGGTCAGTTCTGGATCTAGTTCCCGGTTCTGCGCAGACAGCCAGCCTACGGTAACGACTTCCCGTTCGCCGTACCATTTATGCAGCAAGGGGTGCAGCGTCGGCTGCACGATCAGCATGATCGCGTGTACGTTCATGTCGTCGATGGTCGAGGAAACCCACAGATCCAATTTGATTTCACCCGTGATTTCCGTATCCTCATCAAAAGGATCTGAAACGAACATGACCAGATTGTCCTTCTCCTTATATCCTCCCGGTGCATCATAGGTGACGGTACTCGCCTTATCAGAGGGATCATTCTGCAAACTGCCAACACCGCCTTCACCGGCGGCTTTCAGATACAATTTTTTATACTGTGTCCGGGCAATGGGCCATTCGTTTTCAGAGCGCCATTCAAAATCGAAGCGATCGGTGCCATGCCGAATGGCAAGCTTGACCGGCGGCTCACCCATAATGCCGTTGTCAACGCCCTTGAGCCAGTAATCAAAGAACCGCAGCTGATCCATGAAGCCCTCTTGTGAATAATATGCGTCCTGATGGCCGCCCGTATGCACGCGGAGTTTTTTGTATGGTGAAGCCGCACGCTTGAATCCTTCCATGTTCCCGCGCAGATGACCGGCCCCCAGCCAGCCGTTCCAGTTGCCTGCACTGAGAAGCGGGACGGCAAGCTTGCCCCAGTCCGCATGTCTGTCTTTCCAGAAATCATTGTCAAGGCGATTGTACATGAAATCCAATAAATTAGTTTTTGAAAGCGTTTCCTTGGTTTGCTTATGCGGCCAGCCGCGCACGGTATAATCACGATAAAATTCCGCTATGTAGAATGTGGCAAAGGTATGACACCAGATGCCGCCGCGGAAAAAGGAGTCCCTGTACTGGTCCGCCAAGCCTTCCCAGGGAATGATGGCCTTGAGAGCGGGCGGCTGTTTTGCCGCAACGTACCACTGGTTGATGGCTATATAAGAAACACCGGAAAGTCCCACCTTTCCAGTGCTCCAGGGCTGACGCGCCGCCCATTCGATGGCATCATAATAGTCCTGTGCCTCTTGCTCATTCAGAGCGGCAACTTTTCCTCCGGGCGACTGGCCAAAGCCGCGCGTGTCAATCCGAATCAGGATATAGCCCCACGGCACCCAGCGCTCGGGATCGGGTGTTTCCCAGCACTGGTATTTGCCCGGACGAGCCTCATGCCCTTCGGGAACGGGCCACGGCCTATCCTTCATATACGCGGTCATGGACATGATAACCGGAAAAACTCCTTTCGCATCCGGCCTGAAGATATCCGCCTTCAGGATAGCGCCATCGCGCATGGGGATGCTGACATTTTTTTCGACCACAAGCCCATATTCCTCTTTCGGGCCGTATTGCGCCTTGTACTGATTCAGTCTTTCACGCGCCTCGTTATCCGCTTTTACAGCCGCGGGAATTCGAGCGTCCGCAAATTCTTCCGTATGTGGTTTTTTAATCTGCGGGCTCGCGCAGCTCGAAGCAAACACCAACCCGGCGATAAGCGGGAAGCACAAACAAAGATGAGCGTTTCTCTTCCATCTTTTCATCATCTCGCACCTCCAGGTATTTGTTGATATAATGCATTTGTCCGATTATTGCCTTATCTATTAACGCTGATGTTCGTTTAGTGGTGTGCAGATTTGCCTTCTTCTTCTCCTTATTATAATCCATACAGCAAAACAAAAAAAAGAACATCGTTCCTCTGTGAGTTAAATAGAACGCTTCTCTTTCAATAGTCAATAGTGTATGGAGCAGGGGGGCGATTATGGGCTTGAAAAATTCAGGAACCCGTAAACCGGGGAGCGCCAAGTTAAGCCAGGAAGAGATGGATCAGATCGTGGCAAAAGCCCGTCAGGCCAATAAGGAGCGCCTGCAAGGCTATCGCGAGCAGTCCTTGAAAATCCATCCCTGGGTATGTGCCCGTTGCGGCCGGGAGTTCACGCTCAAGAATCTCCACCTGCTTACCGTCCACCACAAAGACCACAATCACGACAACAATCCTCCCAACGGAAGCAACTGGGAAAATCTCTGCGTCTATTGCCATGATTATGAGCATGGGAGATATCTCGATGATATGCCAGGTGAAAACGGGAACATCATTGATGAAGAGACCGGCCCCATTACCCACAATCCCTTTGCCGCGCTTGCGGACATGCTGAAGGAAAAGAAGAAATAACGCAATGAACCAACGGTGCCTGGTCTTGGCATTTGACGAATATTCAGCGTTTGTCACATGCCCAAACCAGGCCTTTTTTTTCTTCCGGTTTTGAGCAACAACCCTTCAGAGACCTGGTCCTTCGCATCCCCCACCCCTGCCCCATTTGATAATTCTCTATAAATAGTCTATGAGATGCATCACAGAAACGAACCCTCGATTGAGGTAAGGATTATTCCAATGCTGAAGAAAGCTATGCTCTATACGGTGCTCGCTGTTATGCTGATCATCGTCGCCAATATAACGGTCTGTTTTGTGTATCCGGACGTCTCCAAACTCAAGAAGCACAATCCGAAAAAAACGGCGTTCATGGAATACCGGGAGAAGCAGTGGGCGGATGAGGGGATCAAGAAAAAGATCGTACAGCACTGGGTGCCTTTGAAAGGGATATCCCCGTATCTCGTGAAGGCGGTCATCATCGCCGAGGATGATAAATTCTGGCGGCACGAAGGGTTCGATTTCGAGGCCATGCAGAAGGCCCTCGAAAAGGACATCCAGAAAAGGAGATTCAAGGCGGGAGGTTCCACCATCAGTCAACAACTGGCGAAGAACATCTACCTCTCCCCTTCCAAGAGTCCCATTCGCAAGATCAAAGAGGCCATCCTCACCTGGCGGCTGGAACGTGCGCTCTCGAAGAAGCGGATCGTAGAGCTCTATCTCAATGTGGCCGAATGGGGGGACGGGCAATTCGGCATCGAGGCCGCTGCTCGGCACTACTATGGCAAGCGGGCTTCCGCCCTGAGTGCGGAAGAGGCGGCGCAGCTTGCCACCGTTCTTCCCAACCCCACACGGTTGAAGCCCATCGGGGAATCGAGGTATGTTCGGAATCGCGCGGCGAGGATATATAGAATCATGGTACTGCGGGGGATTGTGATACCGGAGTATGAAGAGGTTATGAACGCTCCGGAGGAGAAGACCGAGGAGGTGATACCCGAGTCTCTGGCCGGGCAGGAGAACACATCAGGGCCGTTACCGCCTTCCGGTGAGGAAAGCCAGAAGAATACAGTCGGCGATTCAACCCAGATGATCCAGAACCCCCATCCTCCCGATACCACCGCTCCGGGAACTGACGGACAAGTCGAGCCTGCCCCCAACCCAGCAGAAGGGCTGGAAAATCAGCAGGGTGAATGATTCGACATACTCTTACTATGTTTTGCCTAAAAATATTATAATGCAAGACTTGACCCCGCTATATCAGACATTGCCACAGCCGCCGGCCCTGCGCTCATTAGAATTATCTGTGTTTTGATCAGGTCTCCCTCCACGGCACAGGGCCCCCCTGCAAAACGCTTGAACATCCCGTGAAAAGTAGGTTACTATGGCGGGAAATGTAATGGGACTCTCGAGGAGAACGTCATGACCTTATTCCTGCTCACCATTCTCGGCATTTACGGTGCCGTGCATGTCTATGCTTTCCTGAAGGTGAAAGCCGCCTTCCCCTTCGGGGTGGGTATGGGCATGCTCCTGGCCGTCTTCATGGCGGCCATGATCTGTGCCCCCATCCTGGTCCGGCTCCTGGAAAGGCAGGGCTATGAGTCTCTGGCCCGGCTGATCGCTTACATCGGTTACAGCTGGATGGGCTTCCTCTTCCTCTTTTTCAGCATATCCCTCTTGACCGATATCTACTGGCTCTTGGTACACGGGGCCGGGCTGATCCTCTGCCGGGACATTGTCCAGTTCATGCTTTCGGCGCGGGTTTTATTTCTCATCCCCTTCTGCCTGGCTTTTGCCCTATCCCTGTACGGATACTTCGCAGCCCTGCATATCCGACCCGAAAGGATCACCATCCGGTCGTCCAAGATCCCCGCCGCTCTGGGCCGTCTGCGGATCGCCCAGATTTCCGACGTCCATCTCGGTATCATGGTCCGAGAAGAGCGGTTGAAGAGAATCGTCCGCGTGATCCGGGAGGCGAACCCGGACATCCTCATATCCACGGGGGATCTCGTAGACGGGCAGGCCAACAGCCTCGCAGGGCTGGCAGAGGCCTTTCAGGAGATACGGCCTCGCTACGGAAAGTATGCCATCACGGGGAACCACGAATTCTACGCCGGGCTCCCGCATGCCCTGGAATTCACGCAAGCAACGGGCTTTTCCATCCTCCGCGGCGCGGCAAAGACCGTTGCCGGTCTCATCAACATCGCAGGTGTCGACGATCCCGCCGGGCAGCGCTTCGGCCTGTCCAAAGGGGTCCCTGAGAAGGAACTGCTCGCGGGGCTCCCAAAGGATACATTCACCCTCCTCCTCAAGCATCAGCCAAACGTCAATGCAAGCGCCCTCGGGCTGTATGACCTGCAGCTCTCGGGGCATACCCACGGGGGACAGATCTTCCCCTTCCGGCTCGTTACCCGTATCTTCTTCCCTCACGATGCGGGATGGTACGATCTACCCCAGGGAGCCCATTTGTATGTCAGCCGGGGAACGGGGACTTGGGGCCCGCCGATCCGCGTCCTCGCAAGCCCGGAGGTCACCTTAATCGACCTCATCCATGACAACCGGCCTTGATAGAGCCTGTGGAGGATGGGGTGGAGCGTTGCGGAACCCATCATCTGTCATCTACAGTGGCTATAAAAAGCTGGGGCATCCCTCTCGCCCACGGGCATGTCCAAAGGCTTTGCCCATCTCGCCCCGAATTACTCAATATGAGATTAATCCCGGCCATCCCCTGCCAAGCTGTTCGCGTCGCAGTCTATGCCATTGTTGGACGAAAATTAAAGATCGATTCCTATGACATAAATGGGTACCTGAATTGCACTCTTGAAAAGGGGAAGATCTCTCTCAATCTTCTCAAATGTCAGTCTTCTAGTCCTACATAGTCTTAAGGTAGGAGCTTCCGGTGCCTCTTTTGCCTGAGCCCTTTGTCTAGCAGCCATCGCCTTAAGGTCGCTTGGTCTATCTCAATGCCGCGGCTCTCCTGGAGCTTCTCCGAAAAGAGCGTCGGACCAAAGCCCGCGTAGGTCTCCCGGTATTGGCAAAGCACCCTGTCCTTCACTTCCTGCTGAAAACCACGGTTCGACTTTCTCCCCCGGCTCCGGTGTACCAGACCCAGGTCGCCTTCCAGCTTATGCCTCGCTCTTACCCTCTGCGCCTGTCGGTAACTCATGCCAAGTATCACCGCCGCATCCTTAAGCTTCAGATTACCTGCCTATACCCGCTCCATCACACCTAGTCGCCTCCGCTCCTTCTCACTCATGCGTATGTCCCCCATTCTCAAGGCCTCCTCATGAGGCCTCTTTTATCACCTTCTCTCAGGGGACATTTCTATCGAGTCCAAGAGGGGACATTATCAAAGAGTCGCGACATTACAGGGATATGGATATACCCAACCTTAGCATTATATGGTAAAATGCTCGCATTATAAACAGCTGTGCCCCGGGAGAATGCCTCGGGTTGGGGTGGATAAACCTCTAACCATATGTCTCACGGGGCGGTGGGTATGAGGGATGTTGACGGTAGTCTTTTACACACTGTGGAAACAAGCTTGACAACCGGGGAGGAGCGTGTATTATTTCTCCGTTTGGGGTTGGCATGTCATCGACATACAGCCATCAGGGCCAATGCGTTGCTGGAGAAACATGCAAACGCATTTGATCGTCGTGACATGCACCAGCAATGAGATGAATCAATAAAAACACAAGGAAAGGAGGTTTTTATGGCGAGTCTGATCTTGGATGAAAGGGATCAGAAGTTTGTACTCTACGAAATGTTCGAAGTGGAAAAGCTCTGTGAGGCGCCGTTGTTTGCAGACTTTTCCCGGGAGATGTTCGATATGATCCTCTCCGAGGCGCAGAAACTGGCGACCGAAGAGGTGCTGCCGACCCTGGCCGAAGGCGACAAGGAGGGATGCCGGCTGGAGAATGGGCAGGTGCATGTGCCGAAGTGCTTCCACCGCATCTACAAGCTCTTCTGCGAAGGTGGATGGAACGCTATGTCCTTCCCGCCGGAAGTCGGCGGACAGGGGCTCCCCGCGGTCATGCGCGTCTCCTCCCATGAATGGTTCAATCACAACTTTT
>Ga0315277_10010782_pt1 | contig 11556 bp, 7 predicted proteins | sample YL17G05_15_MG_FD_203695 | JGI IMG/M metagenome (GOLD analysis project Ga0315277, IMG submission 203695) | Sediment microbial communities from Yellowstone Lake, YNP, Wyoming, USA - YL17G05_15 | ecosystem: Environmental > Aquatic > Freshwater > Lake > Sediment | place: USA: Wyoming | collected...
CGCGCGCAGCGGGCGGGCCCGACACGCCGCCGTTCACCGCGGGCGGCGGCGTGCCGGAACTAGCTGCCGCGCGCATGGCGCTGGCGACCGCGGTCGCGGTCGGCAAGGACGCGTTTGGGGGGAGCGCCGCGTTGGCGGCGGCCGAGGCCGCCCTGGTGCGCGTCGACGCCGCGCTGGCTGCCGCCAAAGAGAAAAAGGCGGATGAGGCGACCGCGGGCGCCTGAAAGTTGTTGCCGGCGGTGGTCTCTCGAGCGACGGCGACAGTGCGAGGCGACCGCCGCCGCCTTCTCCTCCTCACACGCGCACCGCTCCACCCGCGCGCGCCCAGCGGTTGATGAGCTGCGAGACCGTCGAACTCCCCCCCCTCGTGCGTCGGCCGTGGGCGGGCGGACCGCCATGCGGGGGCGCGCGCGCGCCGCGCCGCGCGTCCCGCCGCCCAGCCGCCATCCCCTCCCTTCCCGTCAGGACGTCGAGCCGCACCAGGTGCACGACGCCGTCAGCGGTGAGATGGATGCGGGGCGGGAGGGCCCGGATTTTGCGCGCGCCGCCCCCTCGCTCACCCGCCAACCCGCCTCCCGCACAGCCGTTCTGCACGCCATCCTCTTCTGCCGCCAGCTGGGCGTCGTGCACCCGGTCACCCGCTTCGCGGCCGCGTTCGACGTGGCCTACGTATGAGAGAGAGAGGGAGAGGAGAGAGGGGAAGGCTGCATTCGCGCGCGGCCGGCCGCCTCCGACCACGCCCTCCTCCCCCGCCCTTCAGCCTACCTGCGGCGACGCGTCCATCGACGCGACCGTCGCCGACCGCGCCGCGTCGGCCGCCGCCTGGACGGGGCGCCACCCCGGCCGCTCGGCGACCGTCGCGCTCTCGCTGCTCGCTGCGCGCCCACGCCACCCCGCGCCCGACGCCGGCGCCGCGTGGGAACGGTGGGTACTGCCCTTGACGGCGACGCCAGCTGCCCAGGCGCCGAGGGCCGGCACCCCGGCCCCGCCCCCCGGCTCGGCCGCACTCGAGGCCTGCCTCGCCGCGGTCGCGGTCGCCGCCGCCGCCCGCACCGACCACATCCCCCCCGTCCTCTCCCCGGACGGCCCCCCGTTTCCCTTTGCGGTCGCGACCGCGCCCGCGCACGGCGGCCCGCGGTCGGCCGTCGACGCGGTCCGCCGCCTGCTGCGCGCGGCGCCGCCGCCGCCGGTGCTGAGTTAGAAAGAGGGGGGTGAAATTTCGTCGGCGGGAGACCCCGCCGGCGGCGCCGCGGGCGCGGCGCGCGCCCTGCTGCGCTCGGCGTCGCGCGCTGCTCGCGCGCTCGCCACGTGCGCGCCCCGCCGCGGCGCCCCGGACCCCGCCATGGACGACGCGGCGACGGTGACTGCCGCCCTAGCCGCCGCGGCTGCCGACGCGGACGCCGCCCTGGCCGATGGCGCGTCCCGCGCGCTGGCCGACTACGACCGCGCGCGGTCGGCGTCGCCGCGCTGGGCCGACCCGCGGTCCTCCCTGACCGCCGCCCGCCACCCCGCCAACCGCGCCCGCAACCGGTACACCGACGTGCTGCCGCCCGACGGCACGCGGGTCGTCCTGGCGCCGTGCCCGTCGGGCGACCCGAGCCGCGCGCACGACTACATCAATGCATCTCGTTTGACTTCCCGCGCCGGCGAGTCCCCTCATTGGGACTATGTCGCGGCACAGGGGCCGCTGCCGGGCACGGTGCCCGACTTTTGGCGCATGGTGGCGCAGGCGCGGAGCGTGGCCGTCGTGTCGCTCACGCGTGCGGCAGAGGGCGGCGTCGCCAAGTGCGCGCCCTACTACCCCGATGGGGAGGCGGGCGGCACCGTCGTCTACGGCGCCTACGTGGTGACGGCGGGGCCGGCGTCCCCGCCCGTCGACGGCGTCGTCGTGCGGTCGCTCACTGTCGAGGTTGACACCCCCGCTTCCATCCCCCGCCCGCCGCCGCACACCCTGGTCCACATCCACGTGCCGGATTGGCCGGACCATGGCGTGGTGCAGGGGACGGCGACGCTGAGGACGGCGGCGGCGCGGTTGAGGGCCGCGGTCGCGTCCGCTGGCGGCGGCCCGCCCGTCGTGCACTGCTCCGCGGGCGTCGGCCGCACCGGCACCCTGATGGCGGTCGACATCTGCGTGCGCCGGCTGCTGGCCGCGTCCTCGGGCGGCCCCGGGGCGCGCGACGCCGCCGCGCGCGGCGTCGCTCTGCGCCGCGTCGTGCGCAGGCTGCGATCCGGGCGGCCGGGCATGGTGCAAACACCCGCGCAGTACGTGGCCGCGCTGGCCGCCGTGCGGGACGAGGCGGCAGCACTTGCGGCGGCGGCCGCCGCGCGCGCGGCGGGCGAGGAAGACCCCATGCTGAGGGGTGGGGGGTCGGCCGCCGGCCAGAGCAATGGGGGCGTGTGAAACGCGTCAGCACGGGCGCGCGGGCGGCGGTCAAACGCGGCGGGTCGAACCGGCTCCTAGGGCGTTCAGCGCACTCCGCGCCTCGGCCCTCCCAATCATGGCGCCCCTTTTCCCTCCCGCCCCTCTCTGACCGCCACAACACGCCCATGGCGTCCCTGGCCACCGCCGGACTGCCGCCCGGCGGCGGCGACCGCGGCGCGCTGCCGCCGCGCGGCGGCGGCAGCGGGCGCGGCGCGCCCGACCAGCAGCTGGCGCGCGCGCTGGCCGAGCTGTGCCGGCCCGGTAAGTAGGAGAGGGGGGCAATTGCGGGAGGAGGCGCGGTCCCGCGCTGCGCCGTGCCGACCGCCGCATCCCCCCTCTTTCCAGGCGCCCTCGACCGCTGGCGCGACGGCGACCGCCCCCTGCGCGACTATGTCGAGTCGGCGGCCGCCGACCTGGGCGGCGACCAGCTGGCCGGGGCGGCGGCGCGCGCGCTGCGCCGCGTCGCGGCGCTCGCCGCGTCGCCCGACCCCGCTGAAAGGCTCGCCGGCGTCCTCGCCGTCGACGAGCTCGTCGACGCGCGCGCCCTGGGCGAGCCCAGCGCGCGCGTGCCCGCGTTTGCGGCGCACCTGGACCACGCGCTGGCGACGGCGGGGGACGACGCGACGCTCGGCGCGGCGGCAGACGTATATGGACACCTCGCCCGCGGAGGCGGCGCGGCCGCGGCTGAAGCCGTGGAAGCCGCTGTTCGCCGTTGCCTGGACTGGCTGCGCTCCGACGCCCGCTCCGGCGACCGCGGCGACCGGCGCCTCGCCGCCGCGCTCGCGCTGCGCGCGCTCGCCGAGTCGGCCCCCGCCGTTTTCAACGTGCACGTCCGCCCCTTTGTCGACGCCGTCTGGGCCGGCCTGCGCGACCCGCGGGCCCCGGTGCGGGCGGCGTCGGCGGCTGCGCTGCGCGCGTGCCTCGTGCTCGTCGAGGCGCGCGAAACGCGCTACCGCGTCCAGTGGTACCACCGCCTCTTTGAAGAGTCGCGCCGCGGGCTGGACGCGCCCGGGGCACCTCCTGAAGCCGTGCTGGGCTCTCTGGCCGCGCTGCGGGAGCTGCTCGCGCACACGGGCGAGTTTATGCTCGCGCGCCACCGAGAGGTCGCCGCCGCCGCGCTCGCGTTTGCCGCCTCCCGCGACCCGTCCCTGCGGTCGGCCGCCCTGGGTCTCGCCCCCGCGCTGGCCGCGTTTGCGCCGGAGCGGTTTGCGGACGCGTACGCGGCGCGCTTCCTGGAGTTCTGTGCGGCGAGCCTCGCTGCCACCGGCGAGCGCTTGGCCGCCTTTGCCGCGCTCGGCGCCACCGCGCGCGCCCTGGCCTCTGCCGGCGTCGCTTCTGGCCTCGAAGCTTCTCTGCCGGCCGCCGCCGCGGCCATCGCCGACGCTTTGGCCGCCGCGCGCGCCGCCGCGCGCGCGGGCGGCGTCGCCGCGGCCCGCCCTCAGGCCGCCGGCCGCGTCGCCCCCCCCGTCGCCGCCGCCCTGCGGTGCATGGGCGACCTGGCGGCCGCCATGGGGCCTGCCTGGGCGCCGCACGCGGCCGCCCTGCTGCCCGCGGCAGCCGCGACGGGCCTGTCGCCGCCGCTCGTCGACGCGCTGACCGCCACCGCCACGTCCCTGCCCGAGCTGGCGCCCGCGGTGCAGGCGTGCTTGTTGGACCTGCTGGCTGGCGTGCTCGGCCGGCGCGGCGCGGCGGGCGGCGACCGCCCGCCCGCCGCCGGCCCTGGGCCGCCGCCGACCGGCGCGGCCGTCCGCCTCGCGCTGCGCACCCTGGCCTCGGTCGATTTGGGGCCTGGGCCTGCCTTGTTGCGGTTTGTGCGGCGCGCGGCGGTGCCGCTGCTGGACGACGCCGACGCGGGCACGCGGCGCGCGGCGGCGTCTGCGTGCGCCGCCGCCGCGCGCCGCGCCGCCGCCCTGGTTGTAGCGGCGCCGCCCGGAGCGCCGACTCCCCCCCCTGCCGCGGTCCGTGACGGGGAAGCCGTCGTCAACCGCCTGCTGCGCGCGGCGGCGACGGACGTCTCGCCGAGCGTGCGCCGCGCCGCGCTCGCCGCGCTCGCCGCCGCGCCCGAGCTGGATCCCGCGCTGGCCCAAGCCGAGACCCTCCTCCCCTTGTTCGTCTGCCTCAACGACGAATCAGGCCCGGTGCGCGGCGCCGCGCTTGCGCTCGCGGGGCGGCTCGCCGACGTCAACCCTGCGTACGTCCTGCCCGCCCTGCGCCGCCACCTCATGCAGTTGCTGGCCGATTTGGATGCTGCATCGGATGGGCGCAGGCGGGAGGAGGCGGCTCGCTTGCTCGGCGGCCTGGCCGCCGCTGCGCCGCGGCTCGTGCGGCCCTATGCGGGCGCCGTGCTCCGCACGCTCGTCGCGCGCATGGCGTCGCCGCCGCCGCTGCCACCGCCGGCCGCGGGCGGGGGCGATAGCGAGCGGGACGCGCCCGACGGCGCGGCGGCGGCGGCCGCGGCGGCGTCGAGCGCCGCGGCGGCCGGGGGGGCGCTGCCCGCGCTCCTGGCCACCGCGGGCGAGCTCGCCCGCGTCGCGGGGCCGGACCTCGCCCCCCACGTCGGCGACCTCTTACCCTTGGTCGTAGACGCGATCGCCGTGGGCGGCCCCGGCGGCGAGCGGCGCACCGCCGCTGTCGCGACCCTGGGCCAAATCGTGGAATCCACCGGCCTCGCCATGACGCCCTACACCGACTTTCCCCACCTGCTCGGCCTGCTCCTGCACACGCTGGCCGACGGGCCGTCCGCGGGGCGGCCGGCCGTGCTGCGCGTGCTCGGCGCGCTTGGCGCCCTTGACCCGCACGCGCACAAGGTGGCGTGCGCGGGGCTGTCGGGCGAGGGGAAGCTAGAAGCGGAAGGTGTACGCCCGCAGAGGCCCGGGGGCGCGCCTGGGGGCGGCGGTGGAGCCAACGGCTCACTCACAGGCGCCGGCCCGACCGCGTCGGCCGCCGCCTACGGCGCCGCCGCCCCCGCCACCGTCGCCGGCACCCTGGGCGGCGCCGGCTTTGACGCCGCGTCCGAGCTGCTGCCCGCGGGGGGACTGGCGGCGGCCGGGGACGATTACTACGCCGCCGTTGCGCTGCGCGCCCTCCTCCGCGCCCTGCGCGACGGCGGCCTCGCCCACGCCCGCGGCCGCGTCGCCCGCGCCCTGGTCTACGTCCTGGGCGCGCTGCGCGGGGCGGCGGTGCCGTACCTGCCGACGGTGGTGCCCGCGCTGCTCGCGACGGTGCGCGCGGGGGACGAGGGGCTGGCCGACTACGTCCTCGGCGCGCTCGCCGGCCTCGTCGGCGGCCTGCGCGCGCATTTGAGGCGGTGGTTGCCCGACCTGCTGGCCGCCGCCGCCGACGCGTGGCGCGCCCCCGGCGGCCGCCTCCTCCCGCGCGCGATCGCGCTCCACGCCGCGCTCGCCGCCGCCATGGGCGACGACGTCAAGCCGCACCTGCCCGACCTGCTGCCGCGATACGCCGCCCTGTTTGCCGACGCCGAGCGCGGGGGTGATGCCGGGTTGGTGCCGCCCGCGCTGGGTGTGCTCGAGGCGTTGGGGCCGGCGCTCGAAGGGTACCTGCCCTTGCTTTTGCCGTCGGTGCTGCGCCTGGTGGCGCCGTCCGGTCAAGGCCCTCCTCTGGCGGTGCGCCGCCAGGCCCTGGCCTCGCTCGCCCGCCTGCTACCGCGGCTCGACGCCGCCCCCCACGCCGCCTCGGTCCTCCACCCAATCCTCCGCCTCGCCGACGCCGGCCCGTCCGAGCTCCTCCCCGACGCGGCCGACGCCTTTGTCGCGCTGGCCCCCTGCCTGGGCGACGCGACGCGCCTGTTTGCGCCGTCCTTCGGCGCGGCCCTCGCGCGGCGCGCCGCGCGCTCGCCCGCGTTTGACCGCCTCGCCGCCGCCCTGGCCGCGCCCGCCCCACCCTGCGTCCCTGACGACGGCGAAGCCGTCCCCGCCGCCGACTTTGGTGAGTCCGACCCACCCGGCGGCTGGGGCGGCGGCGGCGAGGCCGACGGCGAGGCCGACGCGCCGCCCGAGCGTCACGCGGTGTGCGAAGCCTCGCTCCGGCGCGCGTGGGAGTCGTCCCAGCGTTCCACCGCGGACGATTGGGACGAGTGGGCGCGCCGGTTCGCGGTCGAACTCCTCCGCCAGTCGCCGTCGCCCGCGCTGCGCGCCGCCGCGCCGCTCGCCCAGGCCCAGCCCGCGGTCGCGCGCGAGCTGTTTCCCGCGGCATTTGTGTCGTGCTGGTCGGAGCTGAGCCCCGGGGCGCAGGACGCGCTGGTGCGATCGCTCGAGGCCGCGCTGGCCAGCCCTTCCATCCCCGCCGAAACCGTGACCGCCCTGCTCGACCTCGCCGAGTTCATGGAGCACGACGACCGCCCCCTCCCCCTGGACACGCGCACCCTGGGCGCGCTGGCCGAGCGGTGCCACGCGTTTGCCAAGGCGTTGCACTACAAGGAAGCCGAGTTTGAGGCCGCGCCGCGCAGCGCGGTCGAGGCGCTCATCTCCGTCAACAACCACCTGCGCCAGCCGGAAGCCGCGGTCGGCGTGCTCAAGCTGGCGCAGCGGGACCTGCACATGGAGCTCAAGGAGTCGTGGCACGAGAAGCTGCAGCGGTGGGACGACGCGTTGGCCGCGTATGAAGCGCGCGGCGCGGCCGCGCCGCCGGGGTCGGCCGCCGCGTCCGACGCGGCCGCGGGGAGGCTGCGCTGCCTGGCCGCGCTGGCGCGCTGGGACGACCTGTCCCTCGGGTGCGCCGCTTCCTGGGCGGCGGCCGGCCCGGCGGGGCGGCGCGAGCTCGCGCCGCTCGCGTCGCTCGCCGCGTGGCACATGGGGCGCTGGGACGACATGGCGGTCTATGCGGGGGAGTTGACGGGACGAGGGGCAACTCCTTCTTCTTCGGCTTCCTTTTTGGGCGCCGTCCTCGCGGTCCACGCCGGCGACTGGCCCGCCGCGCGCGCGCGCGTCGCCGACGCGCGCGGCGCGCTCGGCGCCGAGCTCGCCGCCCTCGTGCGCGAGTCGTACGAGCGCGCCTACTCGGACGTCGTGCGCGCGCAGCAGCTGACCGAGTTGGATGAGGTGATCGACTACTCGCTGGCGGCGCGGCGGGCGGGGGCGGCGGCGCGCGGCGCGGCCGGAGCCGGCGCGCGCGACGCGCTCCTCGCCCCCCACCCCACCTCTCCCCCTCTCGCTGCCGACGACCGGCGCCCCCTTATCCTGTCCATGTGGCGCGCCCGCCTCGCCGGCGTGCAGCGCAACGTCGAGGTGTGGCAAGCGCTCCTGTCGGTACGCTCGCTCGTCCTCCCGATGGCCGACGACGCGCGCACCTGGGTCAAGTTCGCCGCGCTCTGCCGCAAGTCGGGCCGGATCGACCAAGGGCGCAGAGTGCTGGTGCAGCTGCTGCGGCACGACCCGGCGCGCGAGGCCGGGATGGCGGCGGGCGAGCTCGGCGCTCTCACCCTCGACCCCGGCCCGCCGCTCGTCCGCTTTGCCTACTGCAAGCACGAGTGGGCCACCGCGCCCGACGCCGCCGCTCGTGCGGCTGCGTTGGCCCGCCTGAGCGCTCTGGCGGACGACGTGTGCCCGCGCGGCGGCGCGTGGCCGCCACCGTCGGACGCGCCGCCCGCCGAGCACGCGGGCGCCGACCGCGACGGCCACCGCGCGCCGCTCGCCGCCCGTGTGTCGCTGCGGCTGGGCACGTGGACGTGGTCGGCGACGCCGGCGACAGCCCTGGACGACGGGGTCGTCGCGGATGTCTTGGCCCGCCTCGAACTGGCCACCGCGCGCGCGCCCGACTGGGCGCGCGCCTGGCACGCGTGGGCCCTGTTCAACGTGCAGGCCATGGAGCATTATGCCAAGTTTGACGTCGCGGCCGCCGCCCGGCACGCGGCTCCCGCGGTGCGCGGCTTTTTCGCGAGCGTCGCGGTCGGTGTCGGCGACGCGCGCGCGCCGCGCGGCGCCCACCTCCAGGACGTGCTGCGCCTGCTCACCCTCTGGTTCAACCACGGCGCCCAGCCCGACGTGCGGGACGCGCTGCACGAAGGGTTTGGGCACGTGGCGGTCGACACGTGGTTGGGGGTGTTGCCGCAAATCATCGCCCGCATCCACACGCGGCAAGACACGGTGCGCGGGCTGATTCACACGCTGCTGGTGGCTGTCGGTCGGTCGCACCCTCAAGCGCTCATGTACCCGCTCCTGGTGGCCTGCAAGTCGCAGTCGCCGTTCCGGCGCGCGGCCGCCGCGTCGGTCGTCGACGCGGTGCGCGCGCACGCGGCCACCCTGGTCGACCAAGCGCAGCTCGTGTCGCGGGAACTGATCCGCATCGCCATCCTGTGGCACGAGATGTGGCACGAGGCGCTCGAGGAGGCCAGTCGCCAGGTAGGAAGAGAAGAGATGAGAGGAAGAGAAGGGGAGGATGCGCGTGCGACGCCCACCACCCACCACCCCTCTCTCTTCTTCTCTCCAGTACTTTGGCGAGTCCAACGTGGACGCCATGCTCGCCACCCTGCTCCCCCTGCACGAGATGATGGAGCGCGCGGGGCCGACGACGCTCAAAGAGGTCGCCTTTGTGCAGGCGTACGGGCGCGAGCTCGCGGAAGCGCACGAGTGGTGCCAAAAGTACCGCGAGAGTCGTAAGGAGGCCGAGCTGCACCAGGTGAGGGAGAGGGAGGGAGGAGAGGGAGAGAAGGAGAGGTCGCGTCGCGCGCGTGCGCCCTCACCCTCCCGCTCTCTTCCCCTCTAGGCCTGGGACCTCTACTACCACGTCTTCAAGCGCATCAACAAGCAGCTCCCCTCGCTCACCTCCCTGGACCTGCAGTACGTGGCGCCCGCGCTCGTGCGGGCGCAGGGGCTCGAACTCGCGGTGCCGGGGACGTACGTCGCGGGCGAACCGGTCGCCACCATCGCCGCCTTTGCACCCACGCTCACCGTCATCACGTCCAAGCAGCGCCCTAGGCGCCTCACCATCCACGGGTCCGACGGCGCGGCCTACGTCTTCCTTTTAAAGGGGCACGAAGACCTGCGCCAGGACGAGCGCGTGATGCAACTCTTTGGCCTCGTCAACTCCCTCCTCGCCGGCGACGCCCCCTGCTCCCAGCGCGGCCTGTCCATTGCGCGCTACGCCGTCATCCCGCTGTCCCCCAATTCCGGCCTCATCGGGTGGGTGCCCAACTGCGACACGCTCCACGCGCTCATCCGCGAGCACCGCGACGCGCGCAAGACGCCGCTCAACGTGGAGCACCGGTTGATGCTGGGCATGGCGCCGGATTATGATTCACTGACGGTGATCCAAAAGGTGGAAGTCTTCGAGCACGCGCTCGACTCGACGCCCGGCGACGACGTCAAAAGGGTTGTTTGGCTCAAATCGCGCAATTCCGAGGTGTGGCTCGAGCGGCGCACCGCGTACACGCGGTCGACGGCGGTCATGAGCATCGTGGGGTACTTGCTCGGGTTGGGCGACCGGTGAGAGAGGAGAGAGGAGGGAGGGAGGGTCGCGCGCGCGCGCCGCGCACACCACCACCCACCCATCCCACCCCCCTCCTTTCTCCAGCCACCCTTCCAACCTCATGCTCGACCGCTACTCGGGCAAGCTCCTCCACATCGACTTTGGCGACTGTTTCGAGGCGTCGATGCACCGCGAAAAATTCCCCGAGCGCGTCCCCTTCCGCCTCACCCGCATGATGGTCAAGGCCATGGAGGCTGCGGGCATCGAGGGCAACTTTCGGTTTGCGTGCGAGGCTACGGCGCGGGTGCTGCGGGCCAACAAGGACTCGGTGTTGGCCATGCTCGAAGCGTTTGTGCACGACCCGCTCATCAACTGGCGGTTGCTCAACACGGCGGATGCAGGGGGTGGGGGTGGGGGTGGCGCGGACGAAGCGGGGGGCGCGGCCGCGCCGGCGGCCGACGGTGGCGCCACCGTCTCTGTGCCCGTGACGCCGCGCGCGCTGTCGCCGCGGCTGCCGTCGGCCGGCGGCTCCCCCTCGGACCCCATCCCGCGCGCCCCTTCCCGCCTGTCCGAGCCCCCGGGCGACGCCAACGAGGCGCTCAACGAGCGCGCGGTGGCGGTCATGAAGCGGACGAGCGACAAGCTGACGGGCCGCGACTGGGTCGCCGACGGCGGGCCGGGCGGCGCCGACGCGGATTCCATTCCGGCCCAAGTCGAGCGCCTCATCCAGCAGGCGACGAGCCACGAGAACTTGTGCCAAAGCTACATCGGGTGGTGCCCGTTTTGGTGAAGAGAGGAGAGGAGGGAGGGAGGAGGGAGGGGGGGCGTCGGGAAGCGGCGTTTTGTCTTTCAGTTTCTGTCCCCCGCACACGCGCCTCTCGCATCCTTGTCATCCTGCCCTCGCCGCCCGAATGGCGTCCGCCACCGCCGCATGCGCGTCCGCCGCGACGACGAGGCGGCAGCCACGGCCGCCGCCGCGCCAGAGCAGCGCGCCCTCCGCGGAGGCTACACCGACCGCGGCGTCCCACTCGCCGCCCTCGAATCCGTCGTACAGGACGGCGGGCGCGGCGGTGAAGCGGGACCGGGACGCGGCCCAGAGGCGCACCGCGTCGGCGACCGTTGCGGGGACGGTGGCCGCGCGGCGGGAGACGTGCAGCGACGCGTGGTCGCGCAAAAACGCGACGATTGCCTCCGCTGTCAACCCCGCGTCGACGGCGGCCAGAACCGAGGCACGGGTGAGGGTGGCGGCGACCAAGTCGGGCAAGACGCGCTCGACCGCGGCGACGCGGCCGACCGCGGCGCGGCGCGCGGGGGACGCGGTGTAGGCGTAGACCCGGAAGTTGGTTTCGACCACGATGTAGCCGTCGCCGGGGGGGGCGGGGCCGAGGAGCAGTGAGGGTTGAGGCGCGGTTTCGCCGCCACTTCCAACGCCGCCACGAGCCGACGCCAACGCTGCCGCCAGCCTCGTGGGAGCATAGTACGTCTCCCCATCCACCTCAAACGGCAGCAGCAGCCCCAGCGCGGCGACATCCGCCGCCGCTGCCACCTGCGCTCCCGGCAGCCCTCGCGCCGCCACCGCGTCCCGGCGCCCCGCACCGCCCGCTGCCAGCCTCAGCAGCAGGGTCACGATGCCTCCCACGGCTTCGGGGGGGGCAGAAGAGGCGTGGACGGCGAGCAGGGTCCAGAGTTGGGCCGGGGTGGTCGCGAGGAGA
>Ga0315277_10010783_pt1 | contig 11556 bp, 10 predicted proteins | sample YL17G05_15_MG_FD_203695 | JGI IMG/M metagenome (GOLD analysis project Ga0315277, IMG submission 203695) | Sediment microbial communities from Yellowstone Lake, YNP, Wyoming, USA - YL17G05_15 | ecosystem: Environmental > Aquatic > Freshwater > Lake > Sediment | place: USA: Wyoming | collected...
GTCTCATCCTCTGTTGGCGCAGGGATGACCTCCCGCACTAAATTGATCGCTAATTCTCTAAGTACTCCGTTGGGTTGCCCAGATTCATCCCGATCGATCACTCCCTGGGGTGGATCCGGAGTTTCTGCGTTGATATTTGCCGCCCGTAGCGCGTGAGAATTGGTCACTGCCAGGTGCATGTCACTCCGCCACAAGATGGTAGGGTTGTAGGGGGTTAAGTCATCCAGGTCAGCACAGGTGATCAGGCGAGGCACAGGCCAGCGTGTCTCATTCCACCCCTGACCGATGATCCATCTGCCAGGCGATATTTTGGCAGTCATATTCGCTACCTGTTCGCGCAACTCCGCCAGTGAACTTGCAGGGGCAAGTTCTAGCCCCTGGCGGTTTAGCGCCCAATCATAATAATGGAAGTGTGAATCGCTCAAACCCGGCAGCACTCTGCGACTGCCCAGATCAATCTGCCGGGTGTGGCTGCCTGCCAGGGCACGTATCTCTGAGTCGCTGCCTACAGCTAGGATACGGTTGCCGCGCATGGCGATAGCTGTGACCCGCGGGAAGTTGGGGTCTTGAGTATGGACCTTGCCATTGTAAAGAGTTAAGTCGGGCATATCACACCCAAAACGCTTTCTCCAGATCGGTAAATTCTTCGACTGGCCCTTCAAACTTATTTCGCCCCAATTCTAGCACATACACGTAGTCAGCGATCTTCAACGCCTGGCGGATTTCCTGATCAACCAAAACGATGGTGATGCCATCATTATCCCGCAACCCAGCCAGCATGCGATACACTTCCTGGGTCAACATTTTCGCCAGCCCTGCTGTCGGTTCATCCACCAGGATCACCTTGGGTTCGGTCATCAGAGTGCGCCCCAGTTCCACCATGCGCTGTTGCCCACCAGATAACATGCCAGCCTTGGATTTCCGGCGGTATTTCAACACGGGAAAACGCTCATAGTTCTCCTCGATTTTTCTACGGATGCGTCCCCGATCATTCCGGAATGTCCAGGCACCAAGTTCCAGGTTTTCCTCCACACTCATCCAGGGAAAGACACTTGGCTGCTGGGTGATGTACGATAGACCCATGCGGATGCGTTGGTGGGTTGGGATACCGCTCAAGCTCCTACCCTCCAGCATCACTTCCCCTGAGGCCGCAGGCAGGAAACCGTAAATCGCTTTGAGCAGCGTGGACTTACCCACACCGTTCGCCCCGAGCACTGCTGTGATTTTGGCCTTGCTCGCCACCAAGTTGACGCCCTGGAGAATATATAAATCCTTGTAATAACCGACGTACATCTCGCGCACTTCAAGCATGATCGGGGGTGTTTGGCTGCGATCAGGCTGCGCCGTCATCGTCTTCCTCCTCGCTGGTCGGAGGCGTTGGCTCATTTTCCCGTCCCAAATATGCTTCGATGACCACCGGATCTACGCGCACCTGTTGGGGTGTACCATCCGCGATCAATTGTCCATAGTTAAGCACCAGCAGGCGCTGGCTAAGGCTGAAGATGGTTTCCATCTCGTGGCTGATGATGATAAAGGCTTTGCCTTCCGAGTGGACACTGGCGATGAACTGGCAAATGGTCTCGCGCAGTCTGGGATGTACACCGGCAAAAGGCTCGTCAAGGATGATCAGTTGGGGGTTAAGCATCAGCACGCGCCCCAGTTCGAGTAATTTCTGCTGCCCGCCCGACAGACTGCGTGCATATTCTCCTGCAAGGTGCTCGATGGTCAGAAAGGTCAACACTTCCATCGCCCGCTGGTGGAAATCACGCTTACGCGCTGACGGGTGCAAGGCCATGGCTGGCACCAGCATGTTCTCGAGCAAAGTCATGCGTCGAAACGCGCGTGTAACCTGAAAGGTGCGGCCAATACCGCGCCGGGCGATCTCGTAGGAGGGTAAACCATCGATCCGCTGCCCGTCGAACCACACCTGTCCACGGCTGGGCTTGTGGACGCCGTCCAGCACATTGGTAAGCGTTGTCTTGCCGGCTCCATTCGGGCCGATCAGCCCGATCAGTTCATTGCCATGCACGCTGAAGGTCACTCCGTCCAGAGCTTGCATGCCGCCAAAGCTTTTATGGATATCCCTTACCTCAAGCTGTACCACTTTGTCCTCCCTTGTTTATCCGCTTTTCAAACCTCGCCTGGCGCGCCCGTCGTAGAAACAGCCGCTCAACGATTGGAAAAAGCAAACCATTCTGGGCGAATCGCAAAGTGAATACCAACACCAGGCCGAAAGCCGCATAGCGCCATGCCCCTAGTTCAACCTGGAAACCCAGGATATTGATCCCGCGCAGCAGCTCCAAAGCAAGGCGGCTCACGATCGCCCCGACAGCCGCCCCGAATAAACTCTCCATCCCTCCGATTACCGCCATTGCGACGATCAGCGACATCTGCAATAATTCCATTGTATTGGGTGTGATTATGCCAACTTGATGATAGAACACCCCACCAGCCAGCCCAACGATCATACTGGTGATCACGAAAACCAAAACCTTGTAGCGAACCACGTTTACCCCCATTGCTGCCGCCGCTTCTTCGTCCTCGCGCATGGCACGGATAAACAGACCAAAACGTGAGTTGATCAGCCAGTACATGAATGCCAGCGCGCCCAACAACAGACCCAGGGTGATGTAATACTCAGCACGGGCGGTGATACCTGCATACAGCGGCACCAGTTTTAGTCCATTACTCCCTTCCGTATATTGGAATTCAGTGAGCAGGATAGTGCGCAGGATTTCCGAGAAGGCGATAGTGAACAGCGCCAGATAAGCGCCACGCATACGTAGGCAAAGCAAGCCGATAACCAGGCCGACGCCTCCTGCCAGCAGCGTGCCAAGGATGATACCCGTCAAAGGGCTGGTCCCCAGGTCACGACCGAGTAACCCACTGGTATAAGCACCGATAGCCATTAAAGCCATGTGGGCGAATGAGAATTGACCCGCCGTTCCGGCCAGCAGCGACCAGCTGGAAGCCAGGATTGCGTAGAAGAAAGCCCCGGTGATGACAGCCATTTGATACGGGAACCGGTTCAGGTAAAGCGGAGCAGATACAAGCAATGCGAGCACTACACTTGCTGCTGCCCATTGACGGTAGTTGCGGCGAATCAAGGTTCCCTCCCAAACAACCCCGTGGGACGCAGGAGTAGCATGACCGCGAAAATTACCAATCCGAAGGCCGTCTTATAGGCAGCGCCTTTGCTTGGATCGGGGTAACAACCTGCGCCTAGCGCTTCGACCAGGCCGATGATCAACCCGCCGATAAACGCGCCAGGAACTGATCCCATACCGCCCAGAACGATTATGACAAAGGAGCGCACTGCTGAAGGTCCACCCACCCAGGGCACCCAGGTAAAGACGGGGATCAAGGCTGCGCCAGCCATACCAGCCAGCATCGTGCCAATACCGAAGGACAGGGTGTTCATTGTCAGGGGATTGATTCCAACCACCGCCGCAGCCTGCTTATCCATACTCACCGCCCGCAACGCCCTGCCTAACCAGGTACGGTAGAGGAGATACAGCAGGGCTAAGGTTAACAAGATGCCGACCGCGCCAGCCACCAGCCGGTTGGGAAGTAACGCCAATGGCCCGATGGTCAAGACGCGCATCTGGGTGAAAGCCGGCGCTTTTTGGGAAAACGGACCCACGGCAGCCAATACCGTATATTCCATAAAGAAACCCAGCCCAAAAGTGATCAGTATTGCATACTCCCCCGCCCGTTCGATTCGCCCCTGGTGCATGGGGCGCAGAAACAGCCGCTCAAAGGCAAAACCGATCAGCATGGTTGCCAGTCCGGCAATTGGTATGCCTACTATGGGATTGATGTCCACGAATAGCTGCAGGAAGTAGTAAGAAACATACCCCCCCAGCATGTAGAACTGGCCATGGGCAAAAGAGACCACTCCCTGGACGGAGTAGATCAATGTCAGACCAATCGCGATTAATGCATAGATGAAACCGATGGTGAGACCATTGGCGACCTGATCAGCTACGTAACCACTGTTTGTGACGCACAGGTTCTTCGGATTCAGAAGGGCAAACAAGCCGTACAATTCGACTGCTACCAGCACACCGGTGCCCCCGCTCCAATACCAACGCCGTAGGTCAGGAATGAAGCGCCACAGTGGAACGAGTGCCAGAGGACCCAGTGTGAGACCTGCCATACCGCCGATAAATCGGGCCGGCGCGTCTTCCAATCCCTTACGCCTATAAATGCGTGGTAATCCCCAGGCTCCAAGCACACCCCAGGCTGGTCCGGCGCACAACAACCAGATAACGACTACGGGATGGATATTCATACTACAGTCCTTGTGAGATTTGTCTATCCAATCGTAACATATAAGGCGTGAAGCACGGGAATGTGCCTCACGCCTCATAAATTAAGCCTCAATCTTTATGGTGTTGTTCCGAAGGTAATATAATCTGTTCCGTGTGTCTGGTGGGCTGGCGGCCAGATTACGGCTGCATCCTGCCACACCTGGTTAGGCTTGAAGTACTGCATCACCAGGATTGCTGGATCAGGCCACTGGTGCCACATATAAGCTGCTACGCTGCCATCAGTCGGCAGAGGGTTCGTGCTGGTATACTCGAACCAATAACGACCCTGTGCCAGAACGACGTCGGTTTTCTCAATTGCAGCGATGAGCGCTTGAGAGTCCGTCGTGCCTGCCTGCTTAATGGCGTCGGCTATAATCCAGACTGAATCATAGGCTTCGAAAACATAACTTGCCGGCTCAGTGTTGAACACTCCCTTGTAAGCATCGATAACGTGCTTGGTAGTATCGTTATACAGGCTGGGCGGCAAACCGATGTATGAGAACGTGGCATAGTTCCCGTTGGGTACGCTTTGCCAGTATTCTGGCGCAATGGCATCCGAGCTGAAGTTGGCAATCGTTTTTGCTGAGGGCGCGATGCCAAGATCAACCATCTGTTGCTCTAGGTTGTAACTAGCCTGGCCAGTTACGTCCACGCGGATGGCGTCTGGCGCGGGGCTCATGGCTTGGATCCGGGCAAGGATTGGTTGAAAGTCTTGCGTGTTTAACTCAACGAAGATTGGATCGAAAACTGTAATGCCAACCTCTCCGAAGAATTGCTGATCTGACTTGACCTGACCCGTGCCATAGTCTGTGTTCTCTGCAATGATTAACACGTTCTTGGCACCCACTGCTTTCAGCCAATCTGCCGAGGCGCGGCTGTTCATCGTCGAGGCGGGGGCAATCCGGAAAACTTCTGGATAGCCGGTCTCGGTGATAGCATCAGACCAGGTCTCTGCAAAAACGACGGGAATGCCATACTTGTGACAAACATCAAGGACAGCCAGTCCGACAGCGCTATGATACTCGCCGGCAATGGCTACCACCTTGTCGTTGTTGATCAGGCGCTCAGCGATTGCCGTGCCGCGTTCTGGCAATCCCTCTGTGTCAGCAAAGACCAATTCTACATTTTTACCTAGCACACCACCCTGCGCGTTGATGTCCTGCACCGCTAGATTCATGGCGTACTGCATGGCAATGCCTCCAACTACATCGCCGGGTGAGGAAAGTGGACCAATACCACCAATGCGGATGGTTGCTGCTTCTGCAGCTGGTTGAGTCGGCGAAGGCGTTGCTGTGATGACAACTGGCACCTCGACTGTTTGAGTCACAACTTGAGGCTGGCAGGCTGCCAGGATCACGGCCAGGATGACTACTAAAGGTAAAATGAAACGTGAAATACGTAACATGGTTCTTCTCCTTTGGCTATTTGGTTAGTTGAACGTCTTAATGCCGCATGATAAGCAAAGTTACACAATTATTCAAATATCTGTCCTCCTTTCATTATTTTTAGGTGGATGTAAAGTACCTGTCTGAGCACCTCGTGCCACTTCTATAAAGTGCCAATGTCATAGGCTGCGGGTACGGCTGGAATATATGGAGTAGTTTATTCATGGTAAAAGATGTTGGAGCGCCTATCGACTTCCGACTTTCTCACCCAAAATATGGGGGGGCACCCAATGACGATGAGATTAAATGCGCCGTATCTACCACCTTTGGAGCTAGTTGCTCTTCTATTGCTTGTCGCGAAATACGGGAGCCGGTCACAGAAATGTTGATTGCAGCCACAATTTTTCCCCTGGTACCTCTGACCGGTGCTGCTACGGAGCGCAACCCGATGGCTAACTCTTCGTCGTTAACTGCATATCCTTGTTGTCGTATCTTTTCCAGTTCCAACATCATGTCTTTTAAATATAGTATGGTATTTGGAGTCATTTTAGGATAAGGGCCCTCACCTAAGAGGTCCAGGAGTTCCTTATGGGAGAGATCGATTAGTTGGGCCTTTCCCATCGATGTGCAGTAAGCCGGAGAACGCGAGCCACGTTGAACATTGACGCCGATGATCTGCCGGGTTGCGTTTCGCGCCACATAGACGATTTCCGCACCATCACGGATCGCCATGTTCGTTGTTTCGCCACATGCATCTGACAAGGATTTTAGATAAGCCTGCCCAATTTGAGCCACTTCCAGGCTGTTCAAAGCTGTGAATCCTAATTGAAGTACTTTCAACCCGGGGTGGTATTGGCGGGTCTCTGGGTCGCGTTCAAGATATCCCAGCAATTCCAGGGTGGATACCATCCGGAAAGCTGTGCTTTTGGTGAGCTGGGTGGCAGCGACGATCTCGCTCAGATTCATGGATGGCCTCTCGGCATTGAAAAGAGCCAGGATTTCTAATCCGCGGGCCACCGCGTCAATTTTATAACGGAAATTTGGCATTATACCTGATGAAGTTTTACCTATCGAAACTATATTTCAGTGAATGAAACATTCTAACATGATGACTTCGTATCTGTCAAGACAACTCACGCCCTATTTATTATTGGGGTAGTGGTCTCTGTCCAACTTCTTTGATTGCGCGTGACTCATCCTTAATTATTCAGGCTTTTATCCCTCTTAGCTCTCCTCACGGAAGATCGTACTACGTCAACCCACGGATTTCACCCTTCTGCGCTTCTCCTTGGGTACCAAAGTTTGTCATTGACAGACCTGCAAAAGACGCAGGTTTCGCAATGTTCTCCTATCCATATGATAGACTTCCCGTTCTGTCCCTTTATACGACTGGAAGATATCCCCCCTGCGTACCAGGTAGGAACGTGCTTTATCCAACCCTTTTTGTTTGTGCTTGACTGCCCTTTTTTTCTTTTTATTGGGCGGGGTTCATACATCCCTCTTTGGTTACGCGTGACCTGCCCACGATGGTGGGTATTTTGCTCACCAAAGGTGCAAGGGTGGTCGTTGGAGATACCGGATCTGTGTCAATCTTATTTCCCCAAATCAACCTCGTTCCATGATGTCAATAGCCGGGCGATGTTTACCATCCATAGTCGGGTCATGTTTACCAGCGATGATCGGCTGGGTGTTTACCACATTAATGACAATCATGCAGATTTAGCTTTCAACAAAGCCTCCTTTCTGCGGGAGAGTTGGCGGTAGCTTTCACCCTGGATGACCAAGGTATGGGCGTGATGGGTCAGGCGGTCCAGGGCAGCCGATGAGAGCAGATCATTGTTGAAGACCTCCGCCCACTCTTCGAAGGCCCGGTTGGAGGTGACCAGGATCGAGCCGCGTTCATAGCGTTCACAGATAATTTCATACAAGTCCTGGATGGCAGCTGGTGGTAAGACCTGCAAGCCAAAATCATCCAAGATCAAAAGGTCACACTTGAGGATCGAGGTCATATGGCGGTTGTAGGAGCCGTTGGCCCTGGAAGCGTTGAGATCCGCCAGCAAGCGGAAGGTGGGTTTGGAGATGACCCGCAGGTCTCGTTTGAGGGCTTCGATGCCCAGGGCATTGGCTAAATGGGTTTTCCCCACTCCGGTAGGTCCGCAGAACAACACATTTTCATGGCGCTGGATGAAAGCGCAGGTAGCCAGGTCGACGATGAAGGAGCGGTTCACCCCTGGGGTAGCGGAGAAGTCGAAATGAGACAAGGTCTTGGTGGGGTTGCAGCCGGAAGTGGACAGGCGGTAAGCCAGGCGGTTTTGCTCGCGGCGTTCCAGTTCATCATCCAGCAAAAGAGCAAAAAACTCCATGGGAGCCAGCTGCTCCTGGATAGCCTGCTCAACGCGCAGATCCAAGGTGTTGAGCATGCCAGACAGGTTGAGCTGCCTGAGCTTGGGCAGCAAGGGATGGATAGAGATCATGGCTGGCCTCCCGGGTGGTGTTCAAAGAATTCCCTGGGTTGGCGGGAGAAAGCGAATCCCTGGGGGTTGGGAGAAACCACAACCTGGTCTGGCAGAGGCTCTCGATCCAGGGCCGCATTGAGGATGTCTTTGATACGCCGGTAATGGGGATCGCCATAATAGAGCGCGCGCCTGCAAGCGGCTTCCAGGCGCACAGGGCCCACACTCTCCTCCAGCGCCAGAATGGCCTGGACCGAGCGCAAACGGTCCAAGGGGCGATCGGCTAACAAGTGTTCGACCACCTGGTGGGTATGGGGTCCCATCCGCAGGGCGAGTTTGCGACAGAATTGAGGTGTTTTCAGCAAGTATTGGGCTTTGGAAGAAGGGTAATCCTCCATTTCCGTCCGCCACTGGCCCTTCTGAGTGGCCCGACGGTGCGTGCGGATCAGCTCATGTCGGGCATAGATTTCAACCACCCGTTCGTATACGTGCACTTCCACTTCTTCCCCTACCAAAGTGTAGGGTACCGAATAGAAGCTGCCATCCACCACGATGTGACAATCGCTGTGCACCTTGGCCATGAGAATGGCATGCAAATCAAAGTCTTCGGCAGGCAAAGCTTGCAGGGCAGCCTGTTCGATCTCCCGAAACAGCTTCAGCGGCGCCTGGTGAGTGGTGCCATGCTCACGCACCCCCGCCGTTTCCATCACCCAGGCCTGCAAGCGCAGGTTGGCCCGCTCAAGGTCCACGAATTCCTGCCCGGCAAAGAAGTTGCGCTTGACGTAATTGACCCCATTTTCCACTTTGCCTTTGTGACGCGGGGTGCCTGGCCGGTTGGGACTGATCAGGAAGTGGTAATGTTGGGCCAGTTTACGATAGGCTTCTCCCAAGATGGGATCCAGCACCAGGGCTTTGGTCACCGCCGCCTTCAGGTTATCCAGCACCACCCGCCGCGGCACGCCCCCGAAAAAAGCCATGGCGCGCTGGTGCAGGCCCAGCCAGGTGCTGATTTTTTGGTCGCAGACAATTTCGGCGTATTGGTGGCGGCTGTATCCCAGGGTGGCTACAAACACATACCCCTTCCTCGTCTTCCCCGCTTTGGGGTCGTAGATGGGACCAATGTTGCCAAAATCCACCTGCAGCTCTTCCCCAGGTTCGGAATGTACCCGTACGTAGGCTTCTTTCTCTTCCGGCTGCACATGGTGCACGAACCGCCGTACTGACGAATAACTGCCCTGATAGCCGTAATCGTCATGCAGTCGCTGGAAGATGGCCGTCATTTCCAGCCCTTGTTTCAGATACTTTTGCACAGCCTCCCGGTATCCTTCGACCGTGCTGGGTGCCTTGGGCGGCTGTGGGGTGGGGCCAAGGCTCTTGGCTATCTCTTCCCTTCCAGGAAGTTCTTTTTGGCCATCCAGAAATCCATCCATGATGGCTTTGAGTTTATATTTGTGTACGGTCGGTCGGCTGATGCCTAGATCGCGGGAGATGCTTCGTTCACTTTCCTTCGCTCGCAATCGATAAATGATTTCGGTGTAGATGTTCATGTGGATCCGCTCCATGTTCGCTGTTCCTCTCCCTTTGTGGTCTTGGGAGAGATTCTGCCACAGTGGTAAACACCGGGCGACGATGGGTGGTAAACATCGGGCGATCATGCCTGGTAAACACCGAGCGGCGATGCCTGGTAAACACCGGGCGACTATGCCTGGTAAAGTCTACCCCGGTCAATGACACATGAGGTGCTCTTTTTTTCGCACGCCTTAATCCTCGGGGTTGTTTCTTGTGCGTTCGCCTTTGGGGTAATCTTTCTCTTTTACCCCTCATCACCTCTTCCTATTTATGAGAAATCTTAAAACATCGCGGATTCTGCATAAACCCCTTGTGGATTAGAACATTCGTGCTATAATATCAAGGTAATTACTCACCGTTTATGGGAATTGGGAGTGAAGGCGGACCGAAGAGCGACTGGATCGCATCAAATGCCCGAATACCAGCCAGTTCGGCTGTATCGATGACAGATGCCAAAGCCGCATAGGTATTTGTGCCCCAAAGGGAGCGAAATCCGTTTGTGACCTTGCGATGGACGACCGAGTGACGTAAAGCCCGTTCAGCAACATTATTGGTTGGCTCAACATCGGTTCGATATAAGAACATATACAGGCATGAGCGATATTTTTGATAACGGCGCTGTAATTTTTGAGCTTCGGGTGGGGCCAAGTCCTGATGTAGCAATCGGTCACTGGTGCGCTCAACTCGAGCCACGCGTGTCAAGAATTGTTCAGGAGACATTTGGCTGCGTTGGTGATGTAAATTGATCGCATATCGAAAAAGCGCTTGCATGGCTTTCGGCCAAGTCGAACGAGGATGGGCATCTACAACCTGCTGCAAGGCGCGCATTTGATGGGCCATACACAGTTGGCGGTGCCTGGCCGGGGCTTTCAGCTGGCCTGCATAACAATCGCTCACCCATACTTCCGCTTGAGTTTCACCCATGATGTCTCGGATCACTTCCACGCTGCGGTTACGCCGAATGACATGTAGGACACTCGCCAGGGTGCAGAACACCCATTCCCACCCATTCGCACCATCGATCCGGCTGCTAGTCTCATCGCAATGGATCACTTTGCTTTGGCGGATGGTATCCTGGATCTGCTCTACCTTACCCACGGCCCACTTCCCGGCCCGTTTCATGATCTCATCGATCCCGCCCTGGCTGATCTCCACCTGATGCAGGTCGCGTAATGCTTTTTGGGTGCGGACATAACTCATATGCTGCTCTTGCCGGTAGTACACCACTGTCGCTTCCAGTCGGCTTCCAAACATGCGACTCATCTCCAATCCAGACGGAGGTTCTTCAACATGAGTCTCGCCACACACCGGACAGGTCACGGCGTATTGTCTTACTTCAATCACCTGCGCAGGCGCTTGGGGCAACTCGGTGATCTGGTTCACCTTGACCAGGCGACCCGCTTCGCTCCCCAGATCGGCGTGACATGTACCGCATGACTTTACACGTAGCTCGATGGTGTGATCTGCTTGGGCGACAAACTTCCGCTCGTGCTTCTCATGCCCAATGGGCGGCCCGTGCCGACGTTTTCGCCGACTTGACGGTAGGTTGCCTTTTTGATCACGGGATGGCGGTTGAGACGAATTCTTTGATGAAGTCGGTGGCTTTTGGTTTTTCTCAAACTTCAACTTCAAGGCTTCATAATCCGCCTGATTTTTGGTCAGTTGTTCATATTGCACCAAAATCAGCTGGATTAATTCATCTTTTGTTAGTGTCTCAAGCTCTGTTTTTCCCATACGCGCATCTTACCAGATTTCGCGTATTTCGCGTAGGGGTGAGTAATTACATATCAAGGAGCGTTCTTTGCGACGAAGCATCGCGAGCGTACTTTTACGAGT
>Ga0315277_10010784_pt1 | contig 11555 bp, 7 predicted proteins | sample YL17G05_15_MG_FD_203695 | JGI IMG/M metagenome (GOLD analysis project Ga0315277, IMG submission 203695) | Sediment microbial communities from Yellowstone Lake, YNP, Wyoming, USA - YL17G05_15 | ecosystem: Environmental > Aquatic > Freshwater > Lake > Sediment | place: USA: Wyoming | collected...
TGTTCGTGCGCATATCGGCGAGGAGCTTCCCCTTCGGCTTCTCGCGGAACTCTGTGATCCGGCCCTTGCCGTCGGCCTTGAGTATCCCGAGCTCCGGCGCCCGGTTCGCGGGAACCGGCTTCACCGCCATCGTGATGTCGGCGCCGAGCATCCTGTGCCGCCCGAGAAAATCGACGTAATCCATGCGATAGAGGTGATCCCCCGACAGGATGAGAATGTCCGCCGGGTCGTGGTTCGCCGCGTGAGGGAGCACCTTTCGCACGGCGTCCGCCGTGCCCTGGAACCAGTCGACGGACGACGGCGTCTGCTCGGCGGCGAACACCTCGACGAAGCCGCTCGAGAACGTATCGAAACGGTACGTCTTCGAGATGTGCTGGTTGAGGGAGGCCGAGTTGAACTGGGTGAGCACGTAGATGCGGTCGATTTCCGAGTTGATGCAGTTCGATACGGTGACGTCGACGAGGCGGTAATTGCCCGCGAGCGGCACGGCGGGCTTCGACCGTGTCTTGGTGAGGGGGAAGAGCCTTGTGCCCCTTCCCCCTCCGAGTATCAACGCAATCACGTCGAGCACGCTCGCGCCCTACTCCTTCTCGAGCTTGATCTCGTTCACGGGCCCGAAATCGCTCAACGGCCGGTCGAAGAGCGCCGCGTTCCCCACGACGAGGATCGCGAGCTTGTCCGGCTGGAGATACTTCTGCGCCGCGGCCTTGATGTCGGCGACCGTGAGCTTCGCGTACGTATCCATGTCCTTCTGCGGCGTGTCGAGCGGACGCCCCTCGAAGCGGAGCTGGACGAGGCGGCGCACGACCTGCGTCTTCGATTCGCTATCGAACACCTGGCTGTTCACGTAAGAGTCGACCGCCTTTTTGACCTCGTCCGCCGTCGGGCCGGTGTCCCGCATCCGCTTGATCTGCTCGATAATGATCGTGGCGGCGCGGCTGCACGCGTCCGCTTTGGTCTGGGCGGCCGCCGTGAAAATGCCCTTCGCAAACGCATCCGAAGAGTAGCGGGAATACGCGCTGTACGCGAGCCCCTCGTCGCTGCGGACCTTCTCCGTGATCCACGACGTGAAGCTCCCGCCGCCGAGGATGAAGTTCATGATATTGACCGCGCAGCGATCGGGATTGTTCGAATTGATCCCCTGATGACCGAGCGAAATGTACGCCTGGTTGATGTCCATGAACGCATAGTTGACGCTCGGCGCGGGGGGGGCGGCGAGATCGGGCACCTTCGGAATGACGACATCGGCCTTCTGCCAGCCGGCGAACACCTTCTCGAGCGCCGGGACGATCTCGTCCTTCGTCACGTCTCCGCTCACGCCGATGATCGCGTTCCCCGGATGGAAATAGGCGCCGTGGAAATTGACGAGGTCGTCGCGCGTGATTGCGTTCACGCTCGCCGTCGTCGATTCCCAGGCGTACGGGTGGTCCTTGTAGATGAGCTTCGCATATTCCCGCCGGGAGACATCGTTCGGCTCGTCGTTCTTGCGCCGGATGTCTTCGAGCATGGTCTTGCGCTTCATCTCGACCTTGTCGCCGGGAAACACCGGGTTCATGACAAGGTCGCCGAAGATCTCGAGAACGCGCGGCAGGTCCTTCTTGAGACAGTTGACGGCGATCATGGTGCTCAGGTTGCCGCCGTAGATCTCGATGTTCGCCGCGAGGAATTCGAGCTCGTCGTTCAGCTTGTCGGCCGGCCATTTCTCCGAGCCGCCGTTCCGGATGACCCACTGAGCCATCTCGTTGAGACCGAACTTGCCCTTATCGGGCCAGTAGGTCTTCACGACGAGCACGATGTCGACGACGGGAATCTCGTGGTCCTCGATGAAGAAGCCGCCGAGCCCGTTCGAGAGGCTGATCTCGACCGCCTGCGGCGTCGTGATCTTGAGCGGCTCGTATTTGAGCGTGCTCGGGTGGGGCCGCTTCGCCGCGAAGGCGAGCGAGGCGAACGAGACGGCGAGGACCGCCGCCAGGATGATTATAAAGGCTTTTTTCCGCATAGCTTCTCTCCCTTACTTCTTGGCCTGGGCGGCCTTCGCGCGCTCCCAGAGCTCTTTCCCGTACGCCTCCTGCTCGGCTTCCGACCTCAGGCTCTGGAATTTCTGGAATATCGCCATTCGTTCTTCCTGGGGCAGGCTCTGGATATACTGCATGAGCATCTTCTGGTCGATCTGCTCTTCGCCCCCCTCTTTCTTCTGCTCCTCGATCTGGACGCGCCAGCCGACGGTGCGGTTTTTCGCGGTGAGATAGCTCTTCGCGACCCGCTGGATGTCCTCGGCGGTGACCTTCTTGATGCGGTCGAGACTCCGGAACATCGCGTGGTAGTCGCCGTAGAAGAGCTGCCCGAAGGCGACCTGGAACGCGATGCCGATATTGGAGCCGAGAGACCGGATCATGTCCGCGTCGAGCTGGTTCTTGACGCGCTGGAGCTCGCGCTCGGCGATGGGCTCGCTCTTGATCTTCTCGATCTCGCCGAGAATGGCCTTCTCGACCTCCTCGAGGGTGTGCGGGCTCCGCGGCAGCGCCTCGAACACCATGAGGTTCTCGTACCGCTCGCCGGGGCCGTTCGACACCCGCGGCTCCTCGGCGGTGAGCTGCTGTTCCTCGTAGACCGACTTGTAGAGCCGCGAGGTGCGCCCCCCCCCGAGGATGCTCTCGAGGACGTCGATCGCGGCGGCGTCCGGATTGGGATATATCGGCTTGTGGAAACCGATCATGAGCTTCGGGTTGGCCGTGTGCTCGACGACGATGCGGCGCTCCCCCTTCTGTTCGGGCTCGCGCGTTTCGACGCGCGGCGGCTCCGGCCCCGCCGGTATGGACCCGAAGTACTTCTCCGCGAGCTTCTTGACATGCTCGACGGACACGTCGCCGATCACGACCCCGACTGCGTTATTCGGGGCGTAGAATAGGTCGTGGTATCTTGTGAGCTCCTTGCGGTCGATCGTCTGGAGATCGCTCATCCAGCCCACGACCGGCCAGTTGTACGGGCTCGCCGTGAACGCGACCGAGTAGAACGCCTCGCCGATCGCCTCGTCGGGATCGTTCTCTCCGAGACGCCGCTCTTCCATGATGACGTCGCGCTCGGACCAGAACTCCCTGAACACCGGCTTCTCCATCCGGTCGGACTCGAGGACCATGAAAAGCTCGAGCCTGTTCGCCGGGAGATATTCGAGATACACGGTCATGTCGTTCGAGGTGAAGGCGTTGAGGAAGCGCGAGCCGTTGTTCATGAACAGCCCCCAGAGCTCGTCCTTCACCATATACTCGCGCTGCTCGTCGAGGAGCTTCGCGATGTCGCCCCAGGCGAGCTCGTAGTCGAGATATTTGTCGAGATACTCGACGCCGCCGTCCTCGACGAGGTACGGAACCGCCGCGAGCGAATCGGGAAGCTTCTGCATCGCGCGGATCTTCTCGACGACGAGCTTGTTCTGTTCGAATTTGTTGGCGCCGATGCGATCCTTCTCCTCCTTGGTGAACGACTCGATCACCTGCTTGGAGAAATCGTGGAAGCGCTTGAAGCGCCATTCGCCCATTTCCTTCCGCAGCGCGATCGTCTTCTCGCCGAGCGCGTCGGTCTTGTCGATATAGGGAATTTCCTTCTTGTAGTTCTTCGTCCCCATCATCTCCGTGCCCTTGAACATCATATGCTCGAGCATGTGGGAGATGCCGGTGACGTTCGGCCACTCGTTCGCCGCGCCGACGTTGAACGCGACCGCGCAAAACGCGACGGGCGCTTCATGCCGCTCGACGACGAGCCATTTCATGCCGTTTTTGAGGTCAAATGTCTTGACCTTCTCCTCGAGGGTCTGCGCGACGGCCGGCGACTGCGCCAGAACGATCAACGAAAACGCCGCCAGCACGACCGCGAAGAGAAACGAAGTCCCCTTGCCTCTGTGCATACCGCCTCCTTCCGGATAAGAACTGAATGTAAGCATACCAAGTGGAAACACCGCCGGAAAACCGGCGCCCAAAAAAGCCCGTTTATACTACTACAGTCTCCAGAGAAAGTGAAGCGCAAAGGGAGAGACCGTCACGCGCCGCCGCCGAGCATGCTCTTCCACCGCTCGACGTGGCCGTACTCGTCGGCCTGATTCTTTTCGATGACCGCGCGGGTCTCTTCGTCCCACGCGATCCGGCCGAGGAGCTCCGAGTAATGCCGCACCGCCTTTGTCTCGACCCAGACGCCCGTTTTGAGGATCGTCTCCGGGCCCATGAGCCGCGAGAAGGTGCCGAAGCACCACCCGACGATTCCGTACGCCCAAGCGAACCAGGCCGGGCGCCACCCGTACTCGTAGAGCTTCACCTGGAAATCCTGAAGGTGCGTCATCTCGTTGCACATGGCGGCGATGAGCGCCCGGTTGAGCTCGCTCGGCTTCGGGGTGATCTGATACTTGTAGATAGTCACCGCCATGAGCTCGAGCGTGTGGAGCGTGAGGAGCCCCTTTCTGATGAGCGCGAGATCGGAGGCGCTCGCCGAGCCGACGCGGATGCGCACGTCGGCGTCGCGCATCTCGGGGCGAATGATTCCCGTGTCATATCTCATTTCATTTCCCGCTCAAATGCTGTCGCGAGAGGATGGTTTTGCTGATTCGAGCCTCATTATTCTTTTCCAGCGAAGGGGGATAACGAGCGAGTCTTTTGTGACAGAGGTAAGAACGATTTCTCTCGCGCTAATCGCGTTCACCAGGTCGAAACCGTAGCGCAGTGCCGACTCCATTCCATTCCAATCGATGCGGTTGATCGAGTCCGAATCGGGTTTGTGCTTGAAATCGCCTGCCCGTCCATCGTAGAAGCCAAATGTCGGAATCCCGGCCTTGAAGAAACTGTATGAATCCGTGGGGCCGACAAAATGCTCGGCTCTCACGATGACGCCCGCACTCGCGGCCTTCGCCTCGATCGTACGCCATTCATTCACGGGCAGCGTATGACCCACCGCTATCGTGTCGCTCCGGAAGTTGCCTACCATGTCAAAGTTCACCATGGCCTTGATCGCGCCGAGGCGGGCCGGGACGTTCTTCGTGAGATACGAGGAACCGACACACCCCGCTTCCTCCAGACCGAAGGCCGCGAAGAGCAGGTTGCAGTCATAACCCCCTTCTTCGCCGCAGCAGAGCCGCGCCAACTCGAGAACTTCAGCCACGCCGGATGCATTGTCCTCGGCATTGGGCCCGTCGTAATGAGCGCCAATGACGATCGTCCGGGTTGTATCCCTCCCCTCGAGGAGACCCAGGACGTTGTATGCATCGCGATAGACATTCTCGACCTTCATGTCCATCGAAACCTCGATGCCGGGAACGACGAAGGCCCGGGACGCCGTGGCGCTCTCGAGCTCTTTCTCGACAGAGGAAATGTCAACGCCCGCGGCATTCATCATTCGCTCGAGAGCGTCGTGGGTGATTCTGATGACCGGAATCGCTTGCCGCCCCACGTCCGCCACGCGAGTGGACCTGGTGTAATCTTCCAACTTGTTGCATGTTTTCACGTAGGAGGCGGGATATACGAAAATCACCGCTCGTCCGCCGAGCGAATCGATACGGGCGAGCTTCTCCAGATACCTGAGCCTCCAGGCCATTTTCCGAATGTTCTTATCGATATGCGTCGGGGTGACGAGATAGCAGATAACGATCTTATCGGCACAATCGACCCGCGCGAAATCGTCGTAGCCGTTCACCGGCGATTGAATGCCATAGCCGATGAAGGCGACCTTTCCCGTGACTGCGCCACTGCCGCTACACGGGTGTACAACATAATCGTCGGGACATCTCAAGGACCATGATGCCCCGCCTCCTTGAACCATGATCGTGTTCGTCGGGGCCGTGCGGAATCTCCACAGCCTTGGGAACGCCTGAAAAAGGCCGCCGCCGGGAACCGCCGGTTCGAGCCCGTATTCGGCGAAGCGATCGCGGATGTATTGCCTCGTCAGCGAATCCGCCTCGGTGAATGCCCGACGCCCCGCGGCGCTATCGGCAGGCATTGAAACGACGTGCCGGCGGAGCCTGGCCTGGATCGATTCCCTTTCGCCCCGGAGGCCGCCATCGGCGACCACAAGGACCAGAACCGGCGCGAGGATCGCGGCCGCCCATTTCAGTTTCATGCGCACCTCATCGGGAGGCGGATCAAGCCCGTATCGTGGAACCTTATCCCGAATCCCGCTCCATTCTCGCTCATTATCGGGACCGTCTCAAGAACTATATCATGCTCCGCAACCGGCTTGATTAAAGCAGTGCGCTGTGCTACTCTCTGCGCCTCGAAGGGGCAAAATACGCTTGCTTTCGATCGAACATCGTCAAAGATTGGACGTATAAGGTGAACATGCCGATCAAAGAGAGAATATCGAGATTCGCCGTCGTCGCGATTGCCATGATTCTGTGCGCCGGCTCAGTGCCGCGCGGCATCGGGGCCCAGACGAACGCGTCGCGGGCCGCGAGCGAGGAGTATTGGCAGCAGCAAGCCGATTACACGATCAAGGTGACGCTCGATACAAAGGACCGCGCGCTCTCGGGCACCGAGACGATTCTCTACACAAACAACTCCCCCGACACCTTGAGCATATTCTACATGCACCTATATCCGAACGCGTTCCGCAACAAGACGTCGCCGCTCATCCGCGATTTCCTGCAGGGAACGCTCTACTTTTTCGTCGGGCTGCCGAAGTCGATGCGCGGGTGGATCGACGTGGCGGAGCTCACGGTGAACGGCAAGCCGGTACGGTTCACAGTCGATGGCACCATTCTTTCGGCGACCTTCCCGAAGCCGCTCCCGCCGGGAGGGAGCGCGACGTTCACTCTCGCGTTCAAGGAGAAGCTGATGCCGCTCCTCGGGCGTTCGGGCTACTCGGGCGACCAGTACGACATTGCCCAGTGGTATCCGAAGATGGTCGTCTATGACAAGGACGGCTGGCACCCCGACCAGTACCGCATGGGCGAATTCTACGGAGAGTTCGGAACGTTCGACGTGCACATCACGCTGCCCGAGAAATACGTCGTCGCGGCGACGGGCGTACCGGTCTCGGGGGATCCCGGCTGGAAGAAGAATCCGCTCCGCCGCGGCGGCGGACATCCGGGCGGAAAGCGTCCAGGCGGTGTAGGGGCCGCATCCGGCGCAACGGCGAGCGGCACGGAAAAACCGGACAGCCTGAAGACGGTTCGGTTCCGCGCGGAGAAGGTCCATGACTTCGCGTGGTGCGCCTCTCCCACGTTCATTGTCCAGGATACGCTCGTGAGCGGCTACCATGTCATGAGCTTCTTCAACCCGTGGAACCGCGCGTGGGCCGACTCGATGCTCGCCCGGGAGATCCGCTCGATGCGGTGGCTCGAAAAGACCGCGGGGCCCTACCCCTATCCGCAGGCCAGCGTCGTCGACTGCCCGATGCGCGGCGGCATGGAGTATCCGATGCTCGCGATGAACGGCTCCGCCGACGAGGGACTCGCGCTCCACGAGCTCGCCCACAACTATTTCTACGGCATCCTCGCGAACGACGAGCGCGCCGAGGCGTGGCTCGACGAAGGCTTCGCGCAGTACATGGTCTTCTCGAACGCGACCGAGCGCTTCGGTCCCTACGGGAAACCGGACAAGCGAAGTTTTCCGTACTCGCTCTTCCGGGAACAGCGGACGTGGGACGCGATCGCGAGGCCCGTCGTCAACCTCCACCGCACGGACTACGCCGAGCGCATCGCGACCCCGGCGCACGAGTTCAAGAACGGGTTCAGCACGATGCCCTACGTCGGGGCGCCGCTTTTCCTGCGCGCGCTCCGCTACACGGTCGGCGACGAGAATTTCCAGAAAATCATCCGCACCTACGTCGACCGCTGGAAATTCAAACACGTCGACGAGGACGCGTTCCGCTCCGTCTGCGAGGAGGTCTCCGGCCTCGACCTCGGCGAGCTCTTCAAGCAGTGGCTCCACACGACGAAGGACTGCGACTACCGGCTCTCCCGCTTCAAGGTGAAGCCGGCGAAGGAGGGGTTCGACGCCGCAGTCAGGATCGAGCGCAAAGGGGAGCTCATGATGCCGCTCACCCTCGCGTTCCGCCTGAAGAACGGAAACACGCTCACCGAGCGGCTCGACGGCACGTCGCGCACGATCGATACGACCTTCGCGTTCGAATCGAAGCCGGTATCGGCCGCGATCAACCCCGATAACGAGATCCTCGACGTCTATCAGCTCGACAACTTCGCCCCCCGGCGCAGGAGCGCCGCGCTCGACGTGCCCTTCAACACGTACCACCCGCTCGATTCATACCAGTACCGGCTTCTCCCGATCGGCTACTACAACGACGTCGACGGCGGGAAAGCGGGGCTCCGGCTGCGGGGGAGCTACGACGACTATTACCGCAAATTCACGCTGCAGGGGCTTTACGGCTTCGAGAGCCGGAAGACGGATTACTACGCGTCGTACGATAGCCCGCTCCGCTACTTCGGGAAGGACGCCTCCCTGGCCGCCGATCTATTCAACCGCGAGGGAAGGCAGGGGGCATCGCTCGAGCTGCGCAAGATTCGCAGAGAATCGCTCTTCGATCCGCTCACCCAGCACCTGAACTTCCGTCTGGGGTACCACGAGATCAAGGACACCTCGTACGTCTTCCCGTACACGTACGAAAAGGGACGCAACCTGTGGGGAGGTCTGGGCTTCGAGATCGGCCCGAAGACCGACGTCTTCGCCTCCTCGCTCGCGCTCTCGTACGATCGCTCGCTCTGGTGGAGCGATCTGCATTACGAGACGTTCACCATGACGATGAAGTTCTGGCCTGCGATACGGTTCGACTTCCCCCTGAAGCCGGATCTGCGCGTCTTCTTCGGCCATGCGGCCATCGATCCGCCGCTCCAGGAGCGTTTCGGCCTCGCCGGCGCCGACGCGCTCGCGAAGGAGCGTTTCTTCTGGCTTCGGAGCGTCGGGGCGTTCCCGAAGGACAACTACAACAACTTCCACGTCGCGGGAGACGCGAACCTGCGCGGTTACTACGACGGCACGTTCGCCTTCAAGAGCGTTGTCGCGTCGAATGTGGAGCTCCGGATCCCGTTTCCGCTCCCCGTGAGCCGCCCGGTATCGCGAATGCTCGACCGGCGACTTTCCCTCTTTTTCGATTGGGGCAAGGTGCTCGACGAGCGCCCGCTCGAGGGGCTGCCCCCCGGCGTGCGGGGCGCCTTTGACGAGAATGCGTTCGACAACGTGCTGACCGACTTCGGCCTGAGCGTGAGCCTCTGGAAGATCACCGCCGAGTTCCCCCTCTACCTGAGCAATCCAAAGCTCGTCGGCGAGAAGGACAAGTGGGATTTCCGCTGGACTATCGGGTTCAGCCGCCTGTTCTAGCCGCGCGGGCATCGCGCCCGTCGCGCGGGTCCTGTCGCCGATTGCACCCCGCACGTGCTCGCTGGCGCTGCGCCGCGTGCGGGGGCCCCATCGGCGCCACCCGCGCACGTTCCAAGTTGAAATCCGAATGCCGCCAGGAAAGAACTCTTATCCGCGCCTCCTTGATTTCCGGTGGTTCTCCACTTCCCTTATCAGCCTGCCAAGTCTCTTTTCCTTTTTCTTCCTTTCCATGGCCGCATCTTTGTCGATCCTTGACGCCGTGTATGCCGCTTCCTTCCTTAGTTTGAAGTAACTCTCCATGATTTCACTCGGTATTTCCCCCTTTTCAGCGGCTTCTCTGACGGCGCAGCCGGGCTCGTGCTCGTGAGTGCAGTCCTTGAACCTGCATTCTTGCGCATACTCCGCCAGAAGGTCAAATTCCGGGGCTTCACCCCATAACGACAGTTCACGCATGCCCGGCGTGTCAATCAAGAGGCCGTGCTCCCCCAGGTCATAAAGCTGCCTTGTGACCGTAATGTGCCTGCCGCGCGAATCGTCCTCCCTTACTTCTCTTGTGGCCGCCACTTCCCTGCCCGCTATCGTGTTAATCAGCGTGGACTTGCCTACGCCCGACGAACCCGCAAAAGCATGGGTTTTCCCAGGTTTCATCAGGACGACAAGCGTCTGCATGCCTTCGCCGGTTTTTGCGCTCAGCAGCAGCACCGGCACTGGATTGATGAGATCCGCGGTTTCCCGCAGGATTTTCCCGGATTCAGGATTGATATCGGATTTATTCAGGATCACCACCGGCACTATGCCGCTACCTTTGACAGCCGAAACATAACGCAGCAGACGCATGCGGTTGTAATTATTATCCAGCCCCTGCACGATAAAAAGCACGTCGATGTTCGCCGCTATCACCTGTTCCTCTGTTCTTATGCCCGCGGCTTTCCTTGAAAAACCGGTGCGCCTCGGCACGACCGCGTGTATGATCGCCTTGTTTTCGCTTTCAAAAACCTGAACCGCGACCCAGTCGCCTGTTTTGGGGAAATCAGCCGGTGAAGCCGCGGAGAATTGAATCTTACCCGTAATCTCGGCCGGCATTTCACCGCTCGCGGTTGCCACGATATAGCGTTCCCTGTGCTCCGCAATCACCCTCGCAGGTTCAAGTCCTTCACCTTCATGCTTGGCAAACTTGTCTTCGAACCATCTATCCCAGCCGAGATTTATGAGACTATTTTCTTCCATCTTGTTCCGTCCCGTATCTGAGAAGCAGCAGTCAGCTTCTCTACGGCTTCTTTCCGCCAGAGACACAGCAAGCCCTACACCGACATATAGAGCGAACTGCGTCTCCACAAATATGTGCCCGCTATTTCAATTCATTCAATTCCATATCAAGATCTCACGCGGGTGTAGGATAGGAAACTCATTTCTGTGTCGAGATCTCGCGCGGAGCTCTTGCGGGCGCCGGATGGGACAAAATCGAGGCCATTTCGCGCATGAGGGGCCCGGCGGGTGCCTTGGGAACGCCGACGAGCCGGCGTTATCGGGCCACCGCCGGCTTCTGAGGAGAAATCACCCGTCCCTGGGATAATATATGGGCACAGGATCAGAGTCGGTGGCCTCGTCCGGGCACGCTTCGAGCGGCACGGGTGGAACTTCGAGGCCGTGTGCGCGGAGCCGCCGGCTCACCCGAGAGGCGACCGGCAGAGTTGGGGCGGAGGATGATAGCGCGGAGGCGGCGTGTCGGCGTGCTTGTACCCGATGTGCCGGAGTATCTTGTCGATAACAGCTCCATCGGTGATGAACGAGATGATTCGCATAGTGCCCCCGCAGCGGGAACACAGCAGCGGATCTTCCTGCCAGACCTGCCGAGTGAGCTTCGCCCATCGTATGCGCCTGCTTCTGCGCCATTCGCTTTCATCGCCGTCGGAGTGATCGGCCGGGCATGCAGATGTCTCGTGTCTGCCGTTTGACACCCTGCGCTGTCTGGAGGCGTTTGAGTAGAGGCGGTAATACGGTACGAGGCGCTCACGCGATTCGGGGATTTGAACCGTGAGGCGGGCGATGAAGTCGAGGTCGAGGCATCCCTCATTATGGGCGCCGTGGGGATCGATTCGGACCGTGGCCTGATCACGGTCATGCCTGATGCGCGAACTTGTTGACCGAGCGCTTCTCGCCGTCGGGCCTGCGCATGCCGTGCGTCTTGACGAACCGCGCGATCGGAATATCAGGGGACAGGACACCACAAAAAATCCTTGACAGCGC
>Ga0315277_10010785_pt1 | contig 11554 bp, 7 predicted proteins | sample YL17G05_15_MG_FD_203695 | JGI IMG/M metagenome (GOLD analysis project Ga0315277, IMG submission 203695) | Sediment microbial communities from Yellowstone Lake, YNP, Wyoming, USA - YL17G05_15 | ecosystem: Environmental > Aquatic > Freshwater > Lake > Sediment | place: USA: Wyoming | collected...
TTATCGGGTGGAATATATTCTTACTCTGCGGCCTGGACTGGAACTGAGATGATCGTCTGGGGAGGACTTTGGGATATTCCCCCTTGCTGGGATCCAGAATATTTGAGCGAAGGAGGAAGATATAATCCTTCCGGAGGGAGTCCGCTTTCTCCTGGCACTCATACTTTTGGAGTTAATGCATTTGATAGAGAATGCTTTGAAGGTACTTATACCAGCTATACCTGGGATATTTATGGATGGGATAATGCCTGGGATCCGGTCTCTACGGATAATGCTCCTTCTGCAAGGGAATATCATACTGCGGTCTGGACCGGAAGCGAAATGATTGTTTGGGGAGGATATGATGGCTCATCCGGTCTTGATACTGGCGGCAGGTATGATCCCATAAGCGATTCCTGGACCGAAACCTCAACTGATAATGCTCCTTCAGCCAGATCAAATCATACCGCGGTCTGGACCGGCGCGGAGATGATTATCTGGGGAGGAGAACCGCAAACTAACACGGGCGGAATATACAATCCGAGCACAGATTCCTGGACTGCAACTTCGCTCAATGCTCCGGTGCCTTCGGCAAGATATCAACACACTGCGGTCTGGAACGGAACCGAGATGATTATCTGGGGTGGGTATGGATCCGGTTATTTGAATACCGGCGGCAGATACAATCCCTCCGGAAATTTTTGGACTTCCACCAAGACTATCAATGCTCCCACGGCAAGGGATGACCACACCGCAGTCTGGGATGGCGCGGATGGTTTGATGATTGTCTGGGGTGGATATCCAAGCACCAACACTGGTGGTAAGTACAATCCCGCATCAAATTCCTGGACCGCAACTTCTACTAATTCTCCCTGTCCTTCTGCACGGAATTATCATAGCGCGGTTTGGACCGGGACCGAGATGATAGTCTGGGGAGGATCTGGCGGATCTATGCTGGACACGGGTGGAGCGTATAATCCATTAAATAATTCCTGGGTGGAGACATCCACCAGCGGCGCGCCTTCGGCAAGGGCAGATCATACTGCGGTCTGGAACGGAACCGAGATGATTATCTGGGGAGGAATTTTTGTTCCTCCTTTCTCCTTGAAAGATGATGGCTATATTTATGATGGATCGGAGTGGAGCCCAATTCCTACCACGAATGCGCCTTCAGCAAGGAGATATCATACCGCAGTATGGACCCAGGGATTAGCAAAACCCCTGATGATCATCTGGGGCGGATCTGATGAAGCGGGCTTGACCAACACCGGCGGCAGGTATTGGCCTTAAAATGCGGTGAACGGTTAACGGTGAACGGTAAACGGCATAATTGGGGTCAGGGTTTTAGTTTAAAGTTAATGCATAAATGTAATCTTATCGCAAGGCATTATTGTTGCTATGCTTAAGTTCAATGTAGAGACCTGACCCCAAAAATTCACAGCCGGCTTTATTCGGCAGCGCCCGGGGCCGGAACTGAAGCGGGGTTTGATTGAAGCAGATATAATACGCTTCTGGGAGTTACGGTCTCCCGGGGGATGTGCCATCTGACATTTTTGAGGATTATTTTCGCGGGAGTGAAATTAAAGGCTCCCGGGAAGTCCACCTGGAAGGTCAGGTATTTGGCGGGATATAATAAATACACCCGGAAAGGATGGGGTCCCGGGGTATTATTGATCCGCTGGCGGCCGATTTCCGGGCGATAAAAAAGCCAGGTTCGCCCGTCAAATTTACACATCACGATCGGGAGTGAAAATGATCTCGCCAGACCGGAGCCGTATTCAAACTCGGCTTCCAGCTCCAGATACCCGGAATTTTGGTTCACCTGATCGGGAACCGGAAGGTCAATCTGGAAATTATTTTCCGGGGTGAGCAGATGGGTCTCCGGATCCTGGGCCGCCAGCGCTGACAGGATCGCGGGTCGGTTTCTTTTCTGGTAAATCCGGAGCGGCCCATTAATCACGATCGGCTGGTAATTCTGGTCAATGTAATCCATCAGGATATCCACCACCCCGCCGGTGATGCTCCAGAAAAGATCATCCTGATTTATAATGACATATCTGCCGTCCAGATTCTTCACCGAATGCAGATAATGAGCGCTGTCCACCGGATAGACCAGGATTTCAAGCCCGTCCAAAGGCAGTTTCGGCTCCATGCCCAAAAAACCGTAATAAAAAGATTTGAAGGGAAAAATGATTTGATCCTTTTGATGGGTGTCCACGAATTCCTGGATCTGGTCAAAGAGCGCGCGGTTCCAGGCAACAACTCTCACCCCCATTAACTCCCCGTAGTCTTTACCCTTGAAAGCGGGAAAGGGCGCCGGCTTGAAAAATATTGATCCGGCGATCAAGAATGAGAGCAGGGCCGCCGCGGCCGACAATTTCCACGCGCGAACCGGCTTGAGATTTCGCGGCCAGGCCAGGCCGGCAATGATGATTGACGGCAACAAGGCGTATTGGAGATGAGAAGGACTGGTGCGTTCCGTGGCTGTATGCCAGATCATCGCCCCGAACACCGCCAGCACCGCGGTCAATAAGCACAGGTCCGGGTTGAACCCGGGCCGGAGCAGGGAACGCAAAACCAACACTATGGCCAGTCCGTAAATCAGAAGGGGCAGGTAATATAAAGCCAGAAGCGGATACCCGAGGATCGCCTCCAGACCGGGGATGGATAAACCCGCGATCCACCTGAAATTTTTCATTAGGCTGGAAATAAAGATCAGGTAATTCCTGAACCAGACGGTTCTGATGAAAAGGATCAGCAGAAAGATTGCGCCGGCCAGCGCGCCGGAAGAAAACCATAATGAAAACCTGAGCCGGTCCTTGCCTGACTTCAGGAGGAACAGTTCCAACAGGATGAAAAGCAAAGCCGCGGGCAAAAGATAAATCCCGGTTTCCGGGGAAAAGAAGAAGGCCAGGAGCACTCCGGGAAAAATCAGCAGTCCGGCCCAACCCGGTTTCCGCTTGTGCCCGCGGATCCACCAGGCAATGATCAAAACCGGCAAAAACGCCCGGAGCGAGCCGATCAGGCGCTCCAGGCCGAAGGCAATCGTGGCCGCCAAAATAAAAGCCCGGGACCTGCCGGCAATCTTCATCATCCTCAAAACCAGAATCAAGATCGCCAGGGAGAGCGCCGGGCTGATCAAGTTGATGAATAATTTAATCGCGTAAAGATTGTTTCCCGCGGCCCCGACCGGGAGCGCCAGCAGATAGTGAAAGAGCGGACCGTACCAGGGATAAAAATCGCGATAGGGGACCTGTCCCGCCCAGATGCGGATGCTGGTCATAAGCAGGATCGCGTGATGGCCGATGTCATAATCCCAGCGCAGGCGCGGAAAGACCGAGACGGAAAGAAAGATCAAATATCCAAGCAGGAAAAAAAAGTCCCAATACCGGACCAAAGGGCCGGGATGACCTGGCTGGGCTTGGGGCCCGGTTTGATGGTTTTGACCGGCTTCGGACATTGACTCCATTCAGGAACCCCGGGAGGGGATCGCGGTCCTCCTCCAAATCCTGACCAGAATGCCGATGGTGTATCTGGGCCGCTTGAAGAACAGGTCAAGCAGGAATCTTTTCAGGATCACCGAGGGATTTCGGAAAAAGGACCGGAGACTGTATTTGAGGAATTCGCGGCCGGCCATTCGTTCCAATTCCCCTTTTTTGAAAAAGCGCTCGTTATAGGGCGAATGAGAAAAGGACAGGTTTTCAAAATTGAAATCTTCCTTGAGCATCCCGCGCGCCCGGGCGATTTCATACATTTCCGATCCGGGGAGCGGATTGGCGATGAAGAAATAAGCCAGGTCGGTTTTCATTTCCCGGGCGAAGGCAAAGGTCTCGCGGATTTGCTCGCGGGATTCGCCGGGGAATCCGATGATGAAGAAGCCATCGGAGCGGATTTTTTTGCGATGAAGATAGTCAGTGATCTCCCGGGCTTTTTCCAGGTTGTTCGGCTTTTTGACAATGTCTTGCAGAACCTGCTGACAGCCGCTCTCATAGGCCAGGGTCATTTGATAGCAACCGGCTTCCACCATCAGGTCCACCAGTTCCTGATCCAGGGTCCAGAGCGCGACCCCGTTCGGGAAATTGAACCGGATCCGGTAGCCCCGTCTGATGATTTCGCGGAAAATCTCCTTGGCGCGTTCCCGCTTGACCGCGAAGTTGTCATCCTCAAAGTTGAGCTCCTCAATGCCGAAATCGGAGATCAACCGTCCGATTTCATCCGCGACATTCTGCGGAGACCGGAACCGATACCGCTCTCCCCAGAAGCGGGTGGACGAGCAGTAAATGCATTGAGCCGGACAACCCCGGGAGGTGATCATGGGCGCGTGCTTTTTGCTTTTCATACTCAAGCTATGGGGAACGCCGTGCCGGAAATATCGCTGCATCGGGAGCAGGTCGCGGGCGGGAAAGGGAATGGAATCCAGGTTTTCAATCCAGATTTTTTTTTCGTTGATCACGACTTTTCCATTTTCCTTGAAGGCAAATCCGTCCAGGCCGGAAAGCGCTCGGCCGACTCGCAAATGCCGGATCAATTCCCGCAATGTCAGATCGCCTTCTCCCAGCGCGATAAAATCCAGGGCCGGCTCCGAGAGGCAGGATTCGGGCAGAAAAGTCGGATAACTGCCTCCGACAATGGTCAGGATGGCGGGATCAATTTTCTTGATCTCCCGGCAGACCTGGCGGATGACCGGAAAGACCGAGCTGAACAGGCAGGTGATCCCGACCAGATCCGGCTTGGCCTGTTCAATCCTGTTTCTGATTTCGGAAAGGGAAGAGCCATACCAGGTGAATTCGTCTTCCAGGTTCTGCTCATAATCGCTCTCGGCCGGAGCATCCATAATTTCAAGATCAACCTCGTTCCGGGTCATCGCCGCGATATAGGAAATTCCCAGGGGCTGGGTCACAACCTTCATAGTTTCGCGCGGCAGTCTTACCGGCGGGAAGAGCAGAAACGCTTTTTCAATTCTTCTTGGCTCCGGCATCGGAATCAGATCATCCTTCGCATCTATTATATAAGCTAAACTTTCTTTGCCAACCGGCAAAGGAAACTAGGGACTGTCCCTGGTGTCGTGTCCCTTAAATTGTGGTGCAGGCATCTTGCCTGCCAACTTGTTGATTTTGCAGGCTGGAAGCCCGCACCACAACTTGAAAAATAGGCAACTTATTTCCGGGACAGGACACTAGTTTCCGTATCGGCTTGACGCTGAAATATTGATCTGGGAAAATGGAACAGCGATTCTGGAAAAGGAGTTGGGAATGAAACTGCAATTGATAGACTGGGTTCTGATCGCGCTCTATTTTATTTTCTCGCTTCTGATCGGGCTGTATTATTCGCGCCGGGCGGGCAGGAGCACCAGCGAATATTTCACCTCCGGCCGGGACCTTCCCTGGTGGCTGGCCGGGACTTCCATGGTTGCGACCACCTTTGCCGCGGATACGCCCCTGGTGGTGAACCAGTTGGTTTATGAGCACGGGATTGCCGGCAACTGGATCTGGTGGTGCGCGGTGATGAACGGGATGCTCACGGTTTTTTTCTTTGCCCGGCTCTGGCGGAGAGTGGAGGTAATGACCGACCAGGAGCTGGCCGAGGTCAGGTATGGGGGCAAACCCGCGGCGTTCTTGCGCGGGTTCCGCGCGGTTTATCTCGGGGTGATTGCCAATTGCATCATTATGGGATGGGTGATCAACGCCGGGATCAGCATTGTGGGAATCTCGCTCAATGTCAACCGCTGGTGGGCGATGATTATCTGCCTCTGCACCACCGTGCTTTACTCCGTCCTGAGCGGATTATGGGGAGTGATCGTCACCGACTTTTTTCAGTTCATTGTCGCCATGGGCGGCTCAATAATGTTGGCGCTGTTCGCCCTGGACAAGGTCGGATGGATTGAGGGACTGAAGGCGCAGATGCTCGCGGGATACGGCGCGGACCGTGCCCAGGAGATTTTCCGGTTCTCGCCCCAGCTGGGCTCGGTCTGGATGCCGGTGAGCTTGTTCCTGGTTTATATCGGCGTGCAATGGTGGGCGAGCTGGTACCCGGGCGCCGAGCCGGGCGGGGGCGGATACATAGCGCAAAGGATTTTATCTTCGCGGGACGAGAAGAATTCCCTGTTCGCCACGCTCTGGTTCAATCTCGCCCATTACGCTCTAAGGCCCTGGCCCTGGATAATCGTGGGGCTGTGCTGTCTGATTCTGCTTCCGGGCCTGGACAAGCCCCAGGAAGGATATGTCAGGCTGATGGTGGATTTGCTCCCGGCCGGATTCTTCGGGCTGATGCTGGCGGCGTTTGCCGCGGCGTTTATGAGCACGATTGCCACGCATCTGAACTGGGGCAGCAGTTATCTCATCAATGATTTCTACCGCCGGTTCCTGAAAAAGGACGCGGGGGAAAAACATTATGTCCTGGTCTCGCGCCTCTGCACCTTGCTCCTGATGGCCGCCGGAGCAATGGTCGGATACGCCATGACTTCCATCCGAAGCGGATGGGAGCTTCTGCTCACCATCGGCGCCGGCACCGGTCTGGTTTATATCCTCCGTTGGTACTGGTGGCGGATCAATGCCTGGAGCGAGATCAGCGCGATGATAGCGGCTCTGGTGGTTTCGCTCGGACTCCGGTTCTCCGGGTTTGCCGGGAAATTTTTCCCGCATTCACCGGCCTATGTGGTGGAGATGCTGATCACGGTCGGGATCACCACCGCGGTCTGGCTGACAGTAACCTATCTGACAAAACCGGAAAGCGCGGAAACCCTGGCCGGGTTCATAAGAAGGGCCAGGCCGGGCGGAGCCGGTTGGAGGAAGGTCCGGGAGCAAACCCACGATCTGCCGGAAAGTCCGGATCATCTGAAAATAAATTTCCTGGCCTGGATTTTAGGCTCGGCATTGATTTATACTTCCCTCTTCGGGATCGGCAAATTGATTTTGAAAGAATTCGCCTGGGCCGGGGTTCTGATCGGGTTGTCGCTTCTTTTCGCCCTGGGGATGTATTTTCTTATTTCCCGGTCAATGGCGGAAAGGTCTCATCCTTGAGCGCGAAGACCGGAAAAGAAAATCCCCGGCCCGCGGATAAATTTTTACCCGCGCTTTTTTGCCTGCTGATCGCCGGCGCCGCCTTTATTTTCGGATGGCACCTGATCGGCGAGGGCGATTTTTTATGGCATCTCAAGACCGGGGAGATCATTTTTTCGCAGGGCTTGCCCCGGGTGGATCTTTATTCGTTCCGGACTTCGGGCCGGGAATGGATTGATTCCCAGTGGCTGTTCCAGCTGATCATCTATCTGGTTTACCGATGGTTCGGATTTGCCGGCGAGAGCTGGTTGCTGGCTTTTCTGCTGGCAGGAATCTGGATGATCCTGTTCCGGCTCGTGCGGGATCAAGCGGTTTATCCGGTCAGCTTTCTGGCCGGTCTCCTGGCCTTATGGGGATCCAGCATCCGCTTCAATCTCCGGCCGGAAATTTTCAGCTGGCTGTTGATGGTCGGTTATCTCTTTATCCTGGAGCGCGACCGGAAAAATCGTTCTTGGCTGATTGCCCTGATTCCGATGCTCCAACTCTTCTGGGCGAATCTGGAAGGATTGTGGCCGATCGGTCTGGTCATCCTGGCCGCGTATCTGCTGGAGGAGGTCTTTTTGAAATTTATTTCCCGGAAGGAAAGGTTCCGAGGATTGCTGGATCCTTCTGACCATCCTGATCCCAAAAGGATTCTGGGGCTGATAATTATTTGTGCCCTGGTTTCTCTTTTTACCCCATATCATCTCCAGGGTTTCCTGCTCCCGCTCACCCTGGTCAAGCAGGTCACCCTCGGGTCCAATATTTTAAAAAGCAATATCAGCGAGTTTTTGCCGCCGATTCCTTATTTCCGGTATCCGTTTGTGCTCTTGCCGTTTTTTATTTTGATCGCCATTTCCGGCGCAAGCTTTTTTCTCAACCGATCTCAACCCCGGCCCTCCCATTGGCTTCTCTGGCTGTTATTCCTGTTTCTCGCGCTGCGAGCCATCCGGAATCTCCCGTTTTTCTGCGTTTACAGCGCCGCGGCTTTCGGGATAAATTTCCAGGAGTGGTTTCAGCGGCAAGATTTCTCCGCGAGAGCCAAACGATGTTCAAAAATTTTACCCGCTCTTCTTGGAGTCGGCTTATATCTGTTCCTGCTCATCACCGCGATCAGGGGAGAATTTTATCAATGGAACAAAACCGGTTTTAAATTCGGGTCGGGATTCCGCTTTGATTTATTTCCGGTTCAGGCCTGCGCTTTTCTCCGGGAGCAAGGCTGGAAAGGCAAAATTTTCAATCAAATGGCAATGAGCAGTTATCTGATCTGGGCGGGCTATCCGGACTGGAAGATCTACATTGACGGCCGGCTGGAAGTTTATGGGGGCGAGCGGTTAAAGCGGTATGTAAATTCCTTGCGCGATTATCGGGTGTTCAAGGCGGAGGAAAGGTTATACAATTTTGACGCCGTGATGACCTATAACCAGGGCGGAGCCGTCGGTGATTTTATCCGGCATCTGCTTTCCGATCCCGGTTGGGCGCCGGTATATGTTGATGACCAGGCGTTGATTTTTTTCAAGGATAGTCCGGCCCAGCATCACCTGGTGGAAAAATACCGGCAGAAGCTGGAGTTGAAACCGGCCGGGCAATGAATTCCAGAATCAGGCCGGCTGGAACCGTGGCCCATCGGTTTTTTATCGGGAAAAAGATCTAAAGCCAAAGAGGAGGATTAAAGATGATTATCGTAATGAAAAAAGGAGCCGGCAAGAAGGAACTGGAAAAATTGGTGTCCAAGGTGAAAGAAATGGGCTATAAGCCGCATATTTTATACGGGGTGGAGCGGAAGGTGATTGCGGCGATCGGGGACGAGCGGGGCAAGGTCCGGCTTCAGGCCCTGGAGACGATGAACGGGGTGGACGCGGTGATGCCGATTTTGAAACCGTATAAGCTGGCGAGCCGTCAGACTGCGGGGGGTCAATCCCGGATCAAGCTCAAGGGAATGGACGATGGAAGCTCGCTTACCATCGGCGGGAAGGGATTTATTGTGATCGCGGGGCCGTGCTCGGTGGAAAGCGAGAAGCAGATCATTGAGACCGCCCGGGCCGTGAAGAAGGCCGGGGCGCACATTCTCCGGGGAGGGGCGTATAAGCCGAGAACCAGCCCGTATGCGTTCCAGGGTATGGAGGAAGAGGGATTGAAGCTTTTGGCGGAGGCGAGAAGGCTGACCGGTCTTCCGGTGGTGACCGAGGTGATGAATCCGGGGGATGTTGATCTGATTGCGAGCTATGCGGACATTCTCCAGGTGGGCGCGCGCAATATTCAGAACTTTTCTTTGCTCAAGGCCGTGGGATCGGTTCGCAAGCCGGTGTTTCTGAAACGAGGGATGATGACCACCATAGAAGAATTCCTGATGAGCGCCGAATATATCTTGAAAGAAGGCAACAGCCGGATCATTCTCTGCGAGCGCGGAATCCGGACTTTTGAGACCGCGACCCGCAACACCCTGGACCTTTCCGCGGTGCCGGTCTTGAAGAAGGAAACGCATCTCCCGGTCTTTGTTGACCCGAGTCACGCCACCGGCCATTGGGACCTGGTGATTCCAATGTCTAAAGCCTCGGTGGTGGCGGGCGCGGACGGGATTATGGTTGAGGTTCATCCAAGGCCGGCCGAGGCGTTCTCGGATGGCGCCCAGTCCCTCAAGCTGGATACCTTCCAGGAGTTGATGAAGGAGCTCAAGCCCCTGGTGAAATTAGCGGGAAGAACCCTTTAAGCGGCCTGGTGAGGAAAGCGGATTCAGGAATTTGGGATTCGGGATTAGGAGTCTGGAACGCGGAACCGAAAACCCGAAACGAAAATCTTTCATTCGGGCGCCAGTGTCCTGTCCTAAAAATAACTTTCATTATTTTATCTATTGTGGTGCGGGCCTCTGGCCTGCAAAATCAAGAAGTTAGCAGGCGAGACGCCTGCATCACAATTTTTGGGACACGACACTAGCCGGGAAGAGGAACAGATTTTTATTTCAGCAAGGGCTGGATTATAATGTCGGGATCAGGAGGGAATCTGATGATTAGAAGGATAGCGGGTTTAATATTATTGATCGCGGTCCTGAGCGGCTGTCGCAAGCCGGCGGTGGCGCAGGTAGGCTCGGTGCCGATTACCGAGGAAGACCTGACTCAGCGGATGAAGGTTTCGGAGATTTACTATCCCAAGAGCGGTCAGCGCTATGTGGCGTTGGCGCAATTGATCCAGGGCTATCTGGACGAGGAAGTGCTGAAGCAGTTGGGCTACCAGGTTGACGAAGCGACCTGGGAGGCCGAGTCCAAGCGGATTGATGAAAGCACCAAGGCGCCGGATATCTTGAAGAAGATCAAGGATGTTTACGGCCTGGACCATAAGGGATACATCAAAACCTTTATCCGGCCGGTATATTCCGGCCGATACCTTTATAATGAGGTGTTCCTGAAATCGCCGGAATTCCAGAAAGAGGAGCGGGCCAAGGCCGAGAATTTTATGCGTGAGGTCCAGGCGGCTCCGGATCAGTTCACGGAGATCGCGGAAAAGATGGGCTTGAAGCCGGGCCAACTCCTGGTATCGGAAAAGGAAGGGATTCAGCCTTATGAGGAGAGCAAGAAGAAGCTGGAGCCGGCAGGAAGACCGATGGAGCCGGCCGGGATTGAGCAGGCCAAGTTTATGATTGAGAAGGTTAAAAACCTTCAGCCCGGGCAGGTTCATCCGGAAATTATTGAATGGCAAGAGGGGTATCAGGTGCTGAGGCTGGTCGGGAAAGAAGGGGAGGCGTATGTGATCGGATCCGTGAGTATCCCGAAGAAGGATTACGGCGAGTGGTCCTGGAGTTACACCTCCAAAATCCCGGTCAAGATCAATGATCCGGCGCTCAAGGCGGAACTGCTTAAAGAGGTCGGGTGGACGAGTAAGTTGAAAATTGAATAAGGAATCGCGACTGAAGTCGCTCGCACGAAATGGAAGGATAAAATAATGTGTGAATCAAATGCATATTTAAAGCGTGGGAAAAAGGAGCAATTATTCCTCAAGGATGTGACTTTGATCCAGCCGGTCAAGGCGGATGAATGGCTGGTGGAGAATCTGCTGGGCGAGCAAAAGACCTTCAAGGGCAGGATCAGCCGGATAGATTTTATGGCGCATAAAATCCTGCTGGAGCCGGAAGAATAGTTTCCGCGCTTGAAATTACGCGGGATTATGATAAGGTTATCAGCCAATCCCGCGGAACGCGGGACTGATCCGGAGGTTAAGATGAAGGATACCAATCTCAGGGAAGGACTAACCTTTGACGATGTCATTCTTCTGCCGGCTTATTCCGAAGTTCTGGCCGTGGAGGTTGAGACCAAAACCCGGCTGACCAAAGAGATTGAGCTGCAAATTCCCCTGCTCAGCTCGGCAATGGACACGGTCACCGAGTCCAAAACCGCAATCGTAATGGCGGAAGAGGGGGGACTGGGCATCATCCACCGGAATATGCCGGCGGAAAACGAAGCCGAAGAAGTGGAAAAAGTGAAGAAGTTTGAGAGCGGGATGATCGTGAACCCGATCACGGCCCGGCCGCGCTGGAAATTGATTGA
>Ga0315277_10010786_pt1 | contig 11554 bp, 13 predicted proteins | sample YL17G05_15_MG_FD_203695 | JGI IMG/M metagenome (GOLD analysis project Ga0315277, IMG submission 203695) | Sediment microbial communities from Yellowstone Lake, YNP, Wyoming, USA - YL17G05_15 | ecosystem: Environmental > Aquatic > Freshwater > Lake > Sediment | place: USA: Wyoming | collected...
TGTTTTTTCCCAGCCTTGGTTAATTTGACCGCCTCAGGAGGCACGGGGCAATGGTAATCAATGTCAATTAAGTATCGCAGGTAAGCTCGCAGCGCAGACAGCATGCGGTTTATGGAACGGGAATCAAGCTGTTTTTCGCCTTGCCTTCCCATTTTAGCCGTTTTGCGATCCCGCGAACCTAAATATGCTTTGTAGTAGGTGATAGCGCGCTTATCAACCTTATCAAACTCGATGTTGCTTTCATCCAGGAAATTGCTGAAAACATTTAAATCCCGTTCATAGTTGTAAATTGTCTCACTAGAATACTTATTGGCTTGCAAATTGAGTAGAAAGTCATCAACAAGCGGCAACATCGACTTTACCTCCTTAAAGGTTGTAACTGAGTGTAAGAAATATTATACTCCATCAGATTATGCTTACAAACACTCTTTTTGTCAACCACTATTTACCCGGGCGTGCTTAACCAATCATTTGGCATTTTGAATACTTCCCCTCGTGTTACCCTGCCCTCTCCTGAGTCATTGCAGGCCTCCCTCTCTTGTCATTGCCAGCACCTGAAAGATGCGTGGCAATTTCATGCCCTTCCACGGGATTGCTTCGGCTGACTGCATCGGCCTTGCAATGACAGGACAGAGGATGCATCCCGAGCGTCCTCGTTTCGTAATTGCGAGCCCCGACTTATCGGGCATGACACTCCCATGGCTAAATTCCAAATCCTAAAATCCAAGCTCCAAACAAACCCCTTCAAAATATAGAAGGCAAAGATGCAAGCGAAGATATAAGCACTTTAAGTTCTGAGTTGTCATTCTGATTTTTGACTTTTGATTATTGAATTTCTATATTGTTTGGAATTTGGTGCTTGGGATTTAGGATTTCATACATCTATCTGCAAGATTCTTTATCCTTGAAACGGGCAGGTCCCATGAATTACAATCATGACATGTCCAGCGAGCTGATTAAACAGAACATTGCCAGACTATTAGCTGCACTCCCTGAGGGAGTCAATGTTGTGGCAGCAGCAAAAACAAGAACACCCGAAGAAGTCATGGAAGCTGTTCAGGCGGGAGTAAAAATCATTGGAGAAAATTATGTCAAGGAAGCCAAAGAGGCATATGAGCTGGTGGGAAAGAGAGCGAAATGGCATTTTATTGGGACACTGCGAAAGCATAATGTCAGGAAAGCGGCCCTGGAAATATTCGACATGATAGAAAGTGTCGATTCTTTAGAAATAGCCCGGGAAATTGATAGAAAGTGTGCTCAAATTGGCAAAACAATGCCCATCTTGATCGAGGTGAACAGTGGCAGAGAGCCGCAGAAATCAGGGGTACTCCCGGAAGACGTGGAACAACTAGTAAGAGAAATATCCGGTCTTGCAAATATCAAGGTCATCGGTCTTATGACTATGGGACCCCGTTCTGGCAACCCAGAAGATTTCAGACCCTATTTTGCAGAGACAAGAAAGATGTTTGAAAAGATTAAGGGGCTGAAGTTGCCCAATGCCGAGATGAAATATCTTTCCATGGGCATGACTAATTCTTATGAAGTCGCCCTGGAGGAGGGCGCTAATATAATCAGGATCGGCACCAGGATATTTGGCGAAAGAGATCAGCTATAATAGTTGAGGTGTCTAATTTATCCCCAGAGACGACCCGCTATTTTATTTAGAAGCCCATCCATTCCCCATCCACTGGCAGCGGAGATGAGAGCGGTGTCCCCACTCCGCAACACAATTTCTTCATCGAAGTAAGGAATAGTAGTTAACGCTTTCAGCTCTGCCTCGCTGTTTAGAACTAAGTCCAACTTGTTGAACACGGTGATTTTTGGTTTATCGGCCAAACTCAGGTCGCTGAGTATCTTTTCTACTGTGAGGCACTGATTAGCAGCATTTTTGTGTGTTATGTCAACTATATGCAGAAGTAAATCAGCCTCATCCAGTTCTTCTAAAGTGGCTTGGAAGGCGGCAATAATGGAAGGCGGAAGTTTGTGAATAAAACCAACGGTATCGGTGATTAGAAATTCTCGCCCGGTGGGTAGAGCCAGTCGCCGGGTCACGGGATCCAGGGTAGAAAAGAGCTTATCTTCCACATCCACACCAGCTTTGCTTAAGGTGTTAAACAAAGTGCTCTTGCCAGCATTGGTATAGCCTACGAGAGCTACGATGGGCGTGCCGGCCTCCTTACGGCGTCGCCTGTAAAGTTCTCGCTGCTTCCTGACGCCTTCTATTTTCTGCTGAAGGAGATTGATGCGCTTATGAATAAGGCGGCGATCGGTTTCCAATTGTGACTCTCCAGGACCTCTGGTGCCGATGCCACCGCCAAGTCTCTCTAAATGGCTCCACTGCCCGATGAGCCGGGGCAGAAGATATCGGTGCTGGGCCAGTTCAACCTGGAGTTTCCCCTCATGAGTTCGGGCTTTTCGAGCAAATATGTGTAAAATCAGAGCGGTGCGGTCAATGACTTTAACTCCCAATGCCTCTTCTAGATTTCTTTGCTGCCGCGGCGATAGCTCGTCATCGAAGATTACTGTGTCATATCGGGTTTGCTCCTTGAGGCCGATTAGCTCTTCAATTTTACCCTTACCTATATAATAAGTAGATGAAGGCGCGTCCAGCTTTTGAGTTAACGTACCTACTACATTGGCGCCCGCTGTCTCCGTAAGATGAGATAGCTCTTCTAAAGAATCTGTAACTGACCAATCACGGTTGGAGACCCTGCTTCCTACACCCACCAGGAGTGCTTGCTCTACCTTGGGCTCAGTAGTAAAAAATTTCTGCTTTATCTCCTCCTCCTCCTATACAGAACCAGGATTGCTTCGTCGTTTATGCTCCTCGCAATGACGATTTCGGCGGTGCCAGGTTGATAAGCGATTCACCCCCTCTTCCAAACGGTCATCGGAAATGGTCAGGGAAAACCTGATGTAGCCCTCTCCCTGCTTCCCATAGCCAGTTCCAGGAGTTACCGCTATCCCGACCTCATCCAGCAATTTCTTAGTAAAATCCACAGATGTGTACCCCTGAGGAATCTCAGCCCAGATATAAAAGGTTGCCTTGGGTACCCTGGCCTTCAGTCCTATCTCCTTAAGGACTTTTACCAGTTTATCTCGGCGCCGTTGAAAAATAGCATTATGCTCGGCGATGTGTTCCTGCGGGCCACGAAGAGCTTCCACAGCAGCATATTGAATTGCCTGAGGCACCCCCGAATCCAGATTGGATTTAATTTTAAACAGGGCGTCCACCATGTCGGCATTACCTACCACCATGCCTATTCTCCACCCCGTCATGTGATAAGTCTTGGACAGAGAATGAAATTCCACACCTATTTTCTTCGCCCCGGGTGTCTGCATGAAGCTCGGTGGCTTGTACCCATCAAAGGCAACTTCGGTGTAAGGAGCGTCATGGCAGATTGCCAAGTCGTGCTGCTGTGCAAAATGAACAGCCCTTTCGAAGAAATCGAGGCCAGCTATAGCTCCAGTAGGATTGTTAGGATAGTTAAGCCACATGAGCTTTGCCTTACCGGCAACATCGTCTGGAACAGCTTTGAAATCGGGCAAAAAATCGTTTTCCTCTTTCAAAGGCATAAAGTAAGGTTCACCACCGGCTAATATGGTGCCCAGAGAAAATGGCGGATAGCCCGGGTCAGGAACCAACGTCAGGTCACCGGGCTCGATAAAGCATAAAGCCATATGCCCGATCCCTTCCTTGGAACCAATAAGCGGCAGAACTTCCTTAGCCGGATTCAAGGTAACCCCAAAGCGTCTTTCATACCACTCGGCAATGGCTTGACGAAGTTCGGGCAAGCCGCCGGTTTCGGGATAAAGATGGTTTATAGGGTCATGCGCTGCCCGGCACATTTGTTCGATGATATGAGACGGCGTGGGCAAGTCAGGATCACCAATACCAAAATTGACTATATCCTTCCCCCTGGCCTGAAGCTCAGCGATCTTCTGATTTATTTCCACGAAGAGATATGGAGGCAATTTACTAAGTCTCTTGGCTAATTCCATCATCTCCTCTCTTTGGGCCATTCGCCAGTAAACACTTCTTTCACGGGACCCATAAGCAACACCTCTCCTGCCCTATCCCAGGATACGGTCAAAGTCCCACCTGGGAGTATTATGTCAACCTGCTTGTTCATATAGTCCAATAACTGCGCGGCCACAGCTATAGCACTGGCGCCGCTACCACAGGCCAGAGTTTCCCCAACACCTCTTTCCCACACCCGGGCCTCTATCTTCCCCCTACTCAGAACCCTGGCTACCTCAAAATTAGTCCTGTCAGGGAACATCGCATGCCTCTCCACTTTCGGGCCTATCTCAGCTAAGGGAAAATCAGCAACTGGCCGGGATAAGAAACTCACGGCGTGTGGATTACCCATGGATAGGATAGACAAAGTCAACTTCTTCCCGTCTATCACCAGAGGATAATCCAGTATTGGTCCCGATGCAATCGGGATGTCAATTTTAACCTTAACGGGAATCTGCTCCGGTTGGAACCGGGGCAAGCCCATATTCACCTGAGCCCGGTTGACCTTACTCCCCGACATGTAAGCTTTAACCTTTCTTACGCCTGACAAAGTCTCTATCGTCAGATAGCGATTGTCCCGATTGCATCGGGACCCAGTTCGCGATGACATCTTCCCAATCAATCCTTTCTCAATAGCATATTTGGCAAAACATCTCAGCCCATTGCCGGAAACCTCAGCCTCAGAACCGTCGGAATTAAAGAGACGCATCTTCAAATCAGCTATGGTCGAATTCTGCACCAGCATCAAGCCATCCGCTCCCACTCCAAAGTGGCGGTCACACATGGCTCGAGCCAATTCTTCCCAATCACCTTTTCCTGGTCCTGTGAGAGCAGCTACCAAGATGAAGTCATTACCCGTAGCCTGTAGCTTGGAGAATTTCATGATATGAAGCCCTCTATAAGACCTTTGACTTTGTTAAGGGTGACAATGCTGGCTTTTCCTTCTGTCTCATCCACATCAAACCAGTGAATTCTGCTATCGCTGAGGCGAAACCAAGCATACTGGTGACGAGCCAGTCTGTGAGTCTCATATTTTATTTTATCAATAGCCTCGGGCAAAGTCATCTCGCCTCGAAGAAACTGGCCTATTTGCTTGTAACCTATGCCCGACATGGAAGGCAAGGAAGAGCTATAACCTCTTTTCAATAGTTGCTCTACTTCTTCACCCAAACCCCTCTGTATCATCTTATCAACCCGCCCATCAATCCTTCTATATAACTCGCCTCTTTCCTGAGTTAAGCCGATGACCAAAACCGAGAACGCCGGCGCTTCTTTATGCTGTACTTGAGAAGGAGGTTGCCCCGTCGCATAGTAGATTTCCAGGGCTCTTACTATGCGCCGGACGTTACTGGAATTGATTTTTGCTGCCGCTGTAGCATCAATAGCCTGCAATTCCCGATAAAGGCTTTGGCTATCTTCTTGCTCTGCTCTGGATTCTAACTGGCGCCTTAGCTTTCGGTCAGGTGGCACCTCAGGTATCTTCCAGCCCTCTACCAACGACCACACATAAAGGCCGCTGCCACCGACCAGTAGGGGGAATTTGCCCTTCCGCTGAACGGCTTTCATCGCCTCCATGGCTAGTTGGTGATACATAGCCAGGTTGAAATCTTCGTCGGGTTCGACCACATCAATGACATGATGAGGAACCGATGCCCTCTCGGCCAAAGTTGGTTTATTAGTTCCGATATCCATACACCGGTAGACCTGGCGACTATCGGCGCTTATTATCTCCGAGGAGAAGTATTGAGCAAGGTGCAGAGCAAGCTCACTTTTCCCCACTGCTGTTGGACCGACAATGGCGATCACTGTCTACTGTCTACTTCGTTCTTCTTTTGATTTCCGCGGTTTTCTCGACAATACTCACGAATTCTTCAGCTTTGAGACTGGCTCCGCCAACCAGGGCGCCATCGATTTCTGAATACAAAACAAACTCGGCAATGTTAGCACTGGTAACACTACCGCCATAAAGGATGCGCAAATCCTGAGCTATGCTGTTGTTCCACAGCTTAGCCACAACGTCACGAATAAACTGGATAGTAGCTGCTGCCTGCTTGCCGCTGGCTGCCTTACCTGTGCCAATAGCCCAAACCGGCTCGTAGGCAATCACTAAATCCCGGACAGGTTCTATACCATCCAAAGCTGCTGTCACCTGCCTATTGACCACCCCCTCTGTTTTGCCAGCTTCATTCTCTTCTAGCCTCTCCCCAACACATAAGATAGGCTTAAGCTTGTTTGCCAGAGCTGCCTTTGCCTTCTTGTTGACTATCTCATCAGTTTCCCCAAAATACCACCTCCGCTCAGAATGTCCCAGTATGACAAATTCACACAACCTACTGAGCATCAGCGGAGATATTTCACCGGTGTAAGCCCCTTTCGTCTCAAAGTACATATTCTGTGCCCCGAGCCTGATAGATGAACTCTGGAGCATCATGCTTATGGCAACCAGGGATACGAATGGCGGACAAATCACCTTTTCCACTCCTCCTATCACGTCCAGTTTTTCAAGCATCTCGAGGACAAGCTGTTCGGCGTCAGTCACCGTGGTATTCATTTTCCAGTTGCCAGCAACAAAGGGAATACGCATCTCACGACCTCCTCTTATTTCCTATCCAGCAAAACTTTGACACCAGGTAAGGTAACCCCCTCCAAAAACTTCAGGATGGCACCACCCCCTGTAGAAACATGGGTCATCTTATCAGCCAGTCCCATCTCATCAACTACCTCAGCAGAAGAACCGCCACCAATAATAGTAGTGGCATCGATAGTGGATAGAAAACTGGCTATGGACCTGGTTCCTCTAGCAAATTGAGGTATTTCATAAATACCCATAGGGCCATTCCACATGACAGTACGACATTTTTTCAATTCATTGCAGAAAAGCTCAATAGATTGAGGGCCAATATCCACCATATGGCTACTCGATGGTATGTTAGTTATTGGCACTACTCTAGTTGAGGCTCCGGCTCTGATTTCTTCCGCCACAACTGCATCAATGGGGAGCAGAAATGGCACTCTCCACTCCTGGGCTTCCTGTAACAATTTCCTGGCCAGGTCCAACTTATCGTCCTCTATTAGAGAATGCCCTACTTCATATCCCTGTGTCTTTAAGAAAGTAGCGGCCATGCCACCACCAACCAGCAACATGTCCACCTTTCTCAACATATTTTGCAATAGTTCTATCTTATCGCTCACCTTAGCACCTCCTATAAGGCAGGCCGAGGGTCGCTCGGGATTATGCAAGAGCCTCTCCATGACCTCTAATTCTTTTGCCATTAACAGGCCAGCCACTGCTGGCAAGTATTTAGCTACACCTACCGTAGAGGCATGGGCCCGGTGAGCAGTGCCGAAAGCATCGTTAACATAAATATCAGCCAGACTGGCTAGCTTCTGGGCAAAGCCATCATCATTTGCTTCCTCTTCGGGATGAAAGCGAAGATTCTCCAAAACCAAAATATCGCCCTCTTTGAGTATCCCTACTTTGCTTTCTACTTCCGGACCTATGCAATCGGATGCCGTGCTGACAGGCAAGCCCATGAGCTGTGACAATCTCTGCGCTATTGGCGCCATCCGCAGATTTTCCACCACTTTGCCTTCAGGGCGTCCTAAATGAGAACAGACGATTATCTTGGCTTTATGGTCAACGAGATACTTGATAGTAGGTAGTGAAGCCCGGATGCGACCACCATCGCTAATGGCGCCGGTGTTCATATTTAGGGGGACATTAAAGTCAACTCTGAGTAGAACTCTCTTGCCTTTGACCTCTATATCTTCAACCGTCTTTTTCGGCATTTTCCCTCCTAAAAGTCACGCATCAATAGAAAGCAGGCAGTCTCTTTAAGCGGAGCTTGCCTGGATGTGTTAAGCTGAGTGGCCTCGAGTTGTGCCAGAGCTTTGCAATAATATTGCTCAGCCATATTCTCAGCATAATCCCTGGCGCCTAACTGGTCCAGAATCTCCATAACCTCCCTGATATCTCCACCCTCGATAGATTTTTGAGAATAAAGCTTCTCGAGTCTCTTTCTTGCCCCACCTTCACCATATTGCAGTCCGTAAACCACGGGCAAGGTTTTCTTCCTCTGTGAGATATCACCAGTAGATTTACCAATCTTTTCCTCTACTCCCCAAATTCCCAATATGTCATCACAAATTTGATAGGCTATACCTAGTTCTTTGCCAAACAGGTGAAAAGAGTCCACCACCTTGCTATCTTCACTGCCCAGGTGTGCTCCCAGAGAAGTCGATACGGCAAGCAGGGCTGCTGTTTTCCTGGCTATCATGCCAAGGTAATCCTCGACTGTGATGTCCAGACGGTTCTCATATTCGACGTCCAGGTATTGTCCCTCACAAAGCTCCAAACAAGCTAGGCTCAGCATTTCAGCACAGCTGACAATCTTTTCATCAGCTATTTCCTTATCTTCCAGTCTAAGTAACGCTAAATAAGCCAGAGTGAACAGGGCATCGCCGGCGTTTATCGCTTGAGATTGTCCCCATAATTTCCATACGGTTGGCCGATGATGACGCTCATAGCTAGCATCTTCGATATCGTCATGGATTAGAGAAAAACTGTGGATGAGCTCAACGGCTGCTGCGGCGGCCATTGCCTGCGACGTGTCGCCTCCCACCGCTTGGCAACTAAGAAGGCAAAGGGTAGAGCGAATAAATTTGCCCGATCCTCTGCTACAGGAATGTCCATGCTCATCCTGCCAGCCCATATGATATCGCAGTACGTTACGGAGAGCTGGAGGGCAGCTATCGATAACCTTCTTTAGCTCAACTCGCACTGCGTTGCGATAAGCTGTGAACGACTCCGGCAAGCCATATTTTACGCCCATCGGAACAAGCCCATATTAACGGCTAGGAAAACCAATTGTCAATAAGTAGCATTTGTGCCCTGTTGCCAGAGTCTCTGTGGAAATGGCTCAGTATAGCAATAACCTGACAGATAATTGCAAACCAGAAAGTTTGCTGAAACTCTATCCGCGCGCTATAATTAGCAACTTGGCGTTAAGAGTGCTAGTCACAGGAGGTAAGTAGATGAATTGCACTGTGTGCGGAAATCCATTGATTTTTGACAGGGTTGTTTTCCATTGTTCTTGTGGTGTCTTTGTACACTCCTACTGTTGGAATGACCATGTGTTACAAGCTCATCAACCACCCTTCGAGATGGGCAGCGTAAGTCTGGATGGCGAATTTAAGGCTAGAGAGCGCAGCATAGAGAAACAGGCCGCGAAAGCTCAGGCCTCCACGGAAAAAGGCTCGGAGGAACAAGAGGCAGTTGCTGCAGAGTAATGGAGGATATAAATGCCTACTTATCAGTACCGCTGCCTGAATTGTAACCGGCAATTTGAGATTAAACAGAGCTTTGATGATAAGCCCATAGCTGATTGCCCTGGCTGCCACGGTATTGCCCGTCGCATTTTCTGTCCCGTCCCCATCATATTTAACGGACCGGGCTTTTATGTAACTGACTCCAGAGACGAAAGGGGGAAAGGGGCTAATGCTGAAGGATTCAGGAAAAAAGATAACGGAGGTAGCAAGTCATGAAATGTCCTGTCTGTGACAAAGAAGCCAGAGGCCGTATTTATCACTGTGCCAAATGTGCTGTTTACGTACACGAAAAATGCTGGCAGAAGCACGTAACACAGGCTCACAAAGATTAGCTCACCCTGTACTTTTCTCACTCCAGCCCTACCATGCTATACTTAGTTTAGTTGTCCCTGTTGCTCAGCTGGGCAGAGCGGCTGCCTTCCAACTATCAATTCCAGAATTCCAAAGACACCATACCAATTAGGCCTACTACAAATTAGGTATTATGTATCCCGAATATCACTTTAGCTTCTTTCCACTGCCAACCATTAATAATCGAGCCTGGTTCCTTTCGGAAGTGATATCAATAGCTTTCAGGTTTTTTTAGAGATGTAATATCTTGCTTAAGAACAGCCGGGTGCGTTCCTCCTTGGGGTTTTCAAAAAACTCGCGCGGTGTATCCTGTTCAATAATCAGGCCTTCATCCATAAATATAACCCGGTCGGCAGCCGCCCGGGCAAACCCCATCTCATGGGATACCACCACCATGGTCATGCCTTCCTTTGCCAGTGAGGTCATAACATCCAGAACTTCTTTTATCATCTCCGGGTCCAAGGCAGAAGTAGGCTCATCGAAAAGCATGATCTTAGGGTTCATCGCCAGGGCGCGTGCTATGGCGACCCGCTGCTGTTGACCGCCTGATAACTGGGCAGGATGAGCATTGGCTTTTTCCGGAATGCCTACTTTTGCCAGAAGCGCACGTGCTACTTTTTCCGCTTCTTCACGGCTTCGATTGCGCACTGTGCATTGAGCCAGCATCAGGTTTTGCAGGGCCGTTAAATGCGCAAACAGGTTGAATGATTGAAAAACCATGCCCACTTCACATCGTATGGCATTGATATTACCTGTACTATGCAGTGTCATCCCATCCACGATAATGGTGCCTTCTTCGTACTCCTCTAACCGGTTTATACATCTAAGCAAGGTTGTTTTGCCGGAACCAGAAGGCCCCACGATGACCACCACTTCACCTTCACCGACATCGAGGCTGACACCACGCAAGGCTTCGACCCTGCCAAAGCGCTTTTTAACATCCTTTATTTGAATAATTGATTCGGGCATTAGTACCTTCCGTACTTTGAACGTCTTTCAATATAGGAAACTACACGGGCAGCAACGATTGTCATAATAAGATACAGCAGCGCTACCATCAACCAGGTTTCTATAGGGTTAAAATGGGCTGACATGAATTCACGCCCCCTCCGCGTTAAATCGGCCACCGCCACCACGCTTACCAGGGAGGAATCTTTGAGCAGGGAGATAAACTCATTACCCATCGGTGGTAGAATGACTCTGAACGCTTGTGGTAACACCACGTGCCGCATGGCCTGGAAGTGGCTCATACCCAAAGAACGGGCAGCTTCCATCTGGCCTTTGGGCACACTTTGAATACCGGAGCGGACAATTTCACTCATGTAGGCGCCATAGCAAACCGTAATAGCCATAATAGCCGTAATAATGGGGTTCGCTCGATATTCGATAAGCGGCTGTAAATTTAGCCACAAGCCCAGCTTGTGAATAATAACGGGAGATGCAAAATACCAGCCGATAAGCTGTACCAGGAGCGGTATTCCGCGCACGACTTCAACATAAAGTGAAGCGATGCCACGGATTAACCTGTTTTTTGAAATGCGCCCCAGCCCACCCAAAAGCCCTAGGATGACTATTAGGAAATAGGATGCTACTGTTACCACGATGGTAACCAGAATGCCATCACGTGCAAAGAGAACGATCTCTCTGAAAGGGACGGGCTGCAATATGACAAGCAGCACTATGATGGCGGCGACCGCTACCACCAACCACCACCATGGGTCCTGGCGGATATTTACTTCACCGCCGACTACGAAACTAAGTTCCCGCCTAGGAGCATTCTTTTTTTGCTCTTCCATTGTAAAGTCAAGAAGGGTGCTATCAAGCACCCTTCCTTATGACTTCTGGTTTATTGAA
>Ga0315277_10010787_pt1 | contig 11553 bp, 8 predicted proteins | sample YL17G05_15_MG_FD_203695 | JGI IMG/M metagenome (GOLD analysis project Ga0315277, IMG submission 203695) | Sediment microbial communities from Yellowstone Lake, YNP, Wyoming, USA - YL17G05_15 | ecosystem: Environmental > Aquatic > Freshwater > Lake > Sediment | place: USA: Wyoming | collected...
GAGCATCGGGACGCATACTTCAGAATAGTAGGAGGGAGAAAATCCAGTCCGAAAGGCGTAGTGTCTCCATGCCCCGTCAGGATCCTGGACTCTGCAAAGCCACAATGAAGCCTTTATTGATCCATCCAAAAACCGGTCGAGGCCAGAGTATTTATAAGCAGCTACAAAACCCTTTATTATTTGCGCTGTATTGAATACAGAGGGTGTACCCCCAGCACCATGAAAAAATCCGCCTGGCAGCCAGCCCTCTCCCTTCTGGAGACTAAGGAGCCATTCCGCCATATCTATTGCAGTATCAGCGTACTTCGGTTCGCCCACTTGCCGACCACATGAAATTAACGTCGGAATTATGTAGCCGGTTGTTTCAGGGTAGGCACGTGACCATTTTTTTAATCCACTGAGCCAGCTCAGTGATGAATAGTATCCGGCCGAGCCAGTTCTGCCGCATGCATCGTGACTTCTCAAGATCCAATCGGCTGCGGCCTTGAGCCTATTTAGCAGGTCACTTCTTGAAAAATTATAATCACCTTCATTAATCATTTACTGAACCTTCGCATCGTTAGCACATAACTGCAGGGGATACTCGCTTCACAGATTAGCCTTGTAGGAAATCAATAGAAAAAAAGGCAAGGAGTTTATGCTAGGTGCGCGCGCTCCTGATTCAATGTGTTTAGAACGAGCGAACTAATCAATTCTATTTTGCTCGACCAGTCCTCCCCACGGACCGCCAAAATTCTTCTTTGTACCAAGTCCGGATCATTTTCTAAGAGCGCACGTCCAACCTCTTGGACAAATTCATCGTGATTTCGACCAATGTATATGAGATCGCCGAATTTTCGAGCTTCCCGAAAATTCGTTGTTACCACCGGTTTACCAGCGCACAGATATTCCCTGAGCTTTATCGGATCTACTCCGTCCACCAATTCCGTAAGATGAAACGGTATGATGCATACATCCAGAGCACGCAAATATGAGGGCAAGGAGGCGAATTGTCTAAAACCTTTGACGTAGACGTTCTGTACGCCAGCAAACAATGAGATATCTGCACTGACTCTGCCAATAAGTACGATGCTTGCTTCAGGATATTGGTGGGCAACTTTCATAATAAGTTCCAGGTCGACCCACTCAGATACCAGACCAAAGAAACCTATGACAGGCCTTCTAATGCGCCTAAGATCCTCCGGTACTTGAAGATCTTGCACTGCTCGGTTGAAATGTTCAAACAGAACGCCGTGGCTCACGACTTCGCAATTTTTGTTATAATGAAGCATATCTTCTTTTATGACCTCTGCTGTCGTTATAATGAGGTTTGCAGCCTGTGCAATTGTTCGCTCGAGCTTTTTGACACCGGCACGGTCCACAAAGGAGAAGGCGGAGTAGCGATCAACCGGATTGTAGATCAGCAAGCGTGGTTGAAAAAGACCAAGAAACGGGGCCATTGTCGGCGTTCCGGCCCATAGTAAATAAGCGCTAAACTTCAGATCCCGCAACAGCCTACGGAACTGCTGCCGTAAAAGGACCGTATTCAGCTTGTCAACGTATTCGTTGTACAAAACGGGGAGGAAGAAGGGGTTAAAGACTGTTACAGTGTCAGATGCTTTTCTCGTGCCACTGAAAAGCTTTTTTAGTTTAGCAAAATAAATGTTGGCGTTCTTTCCTTTAAGGGCTGTCCTCCTGAGCCCGAGAGCATTTATATACAAGACCCTGTTATTTGCAGATAAATGCCGCATGACCGTCTGTTGAAAACCCGGGTATTCCCACTGCTCTGCACCGAAACAGACTATATCAGAGTCACGTAGAACGTCTCCGCTCATAACAAACGCCCTCTATGGTAAATAAGCAGTTTTATCGGGCAGTACGCTCGCAGTTTGTACACTCAACTAGATTGCGGTAAATCTCGATTGTAGCCGCGGCATTTCGCTCCCAGGTAAAATACTGCCTTACAATCTCCCGACCAATTCTTCCCATCCTCTCCCGTTTTGCAGGATCATCTATCAACCGCCTAATTGCATCCACCAAACTCGGCACATCCTTCGGTTTCACCAGTTCCACGCAATCACCCAAGGCTTTCAGGTCTTCGGGACCCCCGGCTCCTACGCACCCAATGATTGGTTTTCCAAATCCAAGGGCTTCTATGTACACAGCACCGAAAGTTTCAATCCAACTGGGCAGTACAAAAATGTCACAAGCGGCAAAGTAATTCGCGACGTCATTGTGTGGCCTAACCCCCATGAAATGCACAAATTTATTTATACCTAACCTTTCCGCCTGCGCTTGTAGCTTTGATCGTTCTGGGCCATCACCAACTATGATATAATCCAAGTCGTAACCTAGAGTCAGTAACAATCTCAAAGATTCAAGAACATAGGCATGCCCTTTTGACCTTGTAAGGTAGCCAACAGAAAGCAGTGCTGTTTTGGAGCGTGAGCTTCCTTCTTGCTGCACCGAGAAGTCATAATGAAAATTGCCACCCAGTCGAACGAGTTTTACCTTCTTCGGGTCAGCTCCGTACCTCACTGCTTGTGCAGTCGTCCAAGAACTATTTGTGCAAATCAAATCTACGTTCTTGAATGTCCAGTGAATCACCGAGGAGCCAATTGGACGCTGCCTGACCGTATAGGTCAAATCGACTCCGTGAACGCTTAACACTATGGGAATTCCCATCCACCGCCTCGCCAACAAAGCAATTACCCCACATAGACTGGCATTATGGACATGAACTAAGTCAAAAAAATACTTCTTGTGCAAAAACTCAAGTTGCCGTTTTAGAAAGGCATAGGCAAAAAATCCCCATAAGCCGTTAAATCCCTGCCGTGGAAGAGAGGAGTAGCGGGGATATAGCACTGTAATCTCGCTAATCTCTCCCCTGTTCGGTATCCTGTTTAAGTTCATTTCCCATTCGTGCCAGCGCTTGATGATTCCCCGAAAATTAAATCCGTTCTTCCATAAATATAAGTGAGGGAAAACCCGTGTTGGAACAACAACAGTCTGATCACAATATTTTCTTAAACCAAATGTCTGTCTTTCAACATAAATACCCCTGGCAGGATCAACGGGGTTCGGATAAACCTCAGAAATAACAAGAATTTTGAGTCGCCTCGTTTTATTACTCATCCCCTGAAGCGATTATTGCGGGACAGGCCGCATTCACTTGTCTTCTTATCTCATCCATCAGAGCGCTAAGCCTGATTATTTCATCGTAGGGAATGGGGACGTCGCCGCCCTTCCGAATCGAGTCATAAAACAATGTCAGTAGTTTGTTCATTCCCGCATAAAACTGAAAATCTGACCGTGCAAACTTAATGATATTGCTGATGCTGTGGATCACATGCTGCTTCGCGTACCCGTACGGAATTAGAACGCCAGCAACAGAACGGGGAATTTTTGGCTGCAAATCGTGTACAATCGTTCTTGCCACATAATCCACGTTGACCGTCCCTTTGGTTCCATAAACCCTCATGAAATGCAATATAGGGAAAATATTAGACGAAAATGTGGCGTACGCTGTTTGGTTCTTCCAAGCCATAAGGACTCTCAGTTCATCATGCACATATGCAAAATCAACAGCTTTGGTCTCTTCCCCGAAGCGGGAGGCATATGCCGATACCACGGGATCCTCATCAGGCATGAGTTCAACGATCTTGGATAACAAGTGGCTGATATTGTTCTGTAACAGCCTTCCTGGCAGACGACAAAACCATCCGTTTTGATCCTTCAGGAGGGTCGACAATACGGGACTTTTTAAACTGTATCCGAAAAAGCTCTCTACATGAATAATGTCTCCCAGCAACCCATTAGAAATTATACTTCGCAGTTGTAGAGCCGCTGGACTAAGGTTGTGGAAATGGTTAACCGTAATCTTTCGCTCCACCGATTTAGCCTTTTCGATAAGTTGTCTTGCCTCATGAGCGTATACAGTGAATGGTTTTTCCATTAAGACGTGACATCCCGCCTCTAAGGCTGTCAAACCTAATGAAAGGTGCGTATCTGGAGGCGTAATGATGTGAACTATGTCGGGACGGCTGGTCGTGAGCATGTCTTCCATGTCCGAATAATGGCAGGGAATATCTAGCCTCTCTGCCAGCATTTCTCCCATCAAGGGCTCTCGGTCGCAAACAGCAATAATTTTCGCCTCGGGAATCTTCCGAATCTCCTGAACGTGGTCATCTGCGATCATTCCGCAACCTACAATGGCGATCTTAATGTCGCTCAACTCTGAGTCTCCCTAATTCAGTGATATCGTCAATTTCTGTTAATTGATTTGTCCTGCATTGATTCTTCTGCAATGCTCAAAATGCCTCTCTAAGCCCTCCTTTGTAGATACTCCTTGGCGCCAGCCTAATACCTTAATGATTTTTGCATTATCAAACCTGGTGCCCTTCCAGATCGATGCCGTTTTATACGGATTTAGAGCGGGCGGGATTTGCCGCTTAGAATATCTCGAGTATCGATCAACCAGCCAAGAAAACAGCCAAAAGATCGAATAGGGCGTCCTGATACATTTCATTCTTCTCACTCGTTCTCTGTACCGCCTTAAGAATTGATCGCACGTGATCAGATCGCTATCGTGTACATTGAAAACCTCTCCCTCAATATTCGGCACGGTTCCTGCCAAGATTATTGTGTCGGCACAGTTATCGACGTAAGATAAGGGAAGTAAATTCCGCCTGCCTATGTTTAGGAAGTACCCAAGAAGGGTTTTTCCAACCCTGCTTGAAATTTGAGCTCCCCCCGGACCATAAACGACACCCGGTCGCACAACGACAACGGGCAGCCCATACCGTTCCTTGTACTTCCAGACAAGTTGCTCTTGCTTGAGTTTTGTATAAGTGTAGGCATCATCGCGTTTCTTTGGATTGGGTTCTAACAGCGTCTCCTCACTGACGACTGCCCGTCGTTGAAGGGGCGCTGTTCCATATACAGCAAACGAACTTACGTGTACAAAACGCTTAATCCGACCCTCCTTTACAATAGCTTCTAGCAAATTCCTGGTGGCAACCACTGTGTTCATACACATTGCCGCAATGGGCGCAATCATCTCCGCAGCGCAATGGTAAACCACATCGATACCCTTTACAGCTTCTTCCGCATTTTTCGAATTGAGCAAATTCCCTTGGAGTATTTCCACTCGAGCCCCCGGGAACGCGCTTTTAAGATTTTCCAGCCTATCTATCGTGCTCACGGATCTCACAAGGCAACGAAGGTGGGTTTCACCTTTTTCCAAAAGCTTGCGCGACAGGCAAAGTCCCAAGAAGCCAGCAGAACCACTAATCAAAATTTTCGGATTATGATCCGTCATGCCTCGTTATCTCCCCTAAGAACGCGTGTAGTCCTTAACTATATCTTGAGATCCACCCACAAAGGGCAATTATGGAAATATTCCTTCTCCGTAGCGAACAGGCGTCAGTTTTGTTAGTACCAAGCAGAAGGTAATAGGACCTTTAACTATTCCCATGACATCGGAAAGTCTTCGCAACAAACCCCAGCCTGGCCAAAAGAACAAAAGACAAAAAGGTTGGGACCTGTGACAAGGGCAAAGCACTCATCATGAGCAAGCTTGCGCAAAACAAGAGAAGGACCGCAGATGCAAACGCATATTCGACAGCCGTTGACCGCATATAATGGAATACGGACGTCTTCACCGCCATTAGGAAGATTAAAACATATATTAGTAACCCAACGAGGCCAAGGTCCAGGACAACTTCGAGATAACCGGAATGTGCACTGGCTAATCCCTGACTTTCTATGAAGGCGTACAGACGGTCTGGACTCCAAAAACCGCCATACCCATAACCTATTAGAGGATGCTTAGAAACTTCACGGATGCATTCACTCCAGACATACGTACGTCCCGTAAGCGTGTACAGATCAGAATCTGCTCTCCCAAGAGAAACGGAACTTTGGGCCAAAGCGCTCATCTGGTCTCCGAATAATATATAGGCCAAACATAGTCCACAAAAAACTGCTGCGACAGAAACCATTATAAGGCGCTTCCGTTTGGCGGTCAGAGCATAGAATAGCGCGATTCCTACTAGGGCTGAGCCTAACGCAGTTCTTGACTTAGTCATAATCAAGAAAACTATTACAAAAGCCGCTGCAATTAGGTACAGCGGACGTTTCCCCTTTGTTAGGTTTACGCTAACAAGTAAGGCAAGTAAAAGCACTGCGCAGTTTTGACCCTGGGAGTTGGGATGCATAAGACCAGCAAAACGATAGGCTTCATCAAGGGGTCGAAACGTGCGCAAGAAGATTTCAGCACCAAGGCTCATCAACAAGGTAAGGCCGCACGCGAAAAGTATAAACCTAATAATGCTCCGCAGGGAAAATCTTTCCGCCAAAGCCAACGCCCCTAAAGATATGAGAATAAGTGCACCCAACCTTCTCAAAGTCAAGTTCATGTTGTCAGACCAGATAGCACTGATAGCTGCCCACGAGAAAAAAAACAAGATTAACCAGCCAAGACTTCCTCTAATGCGAACCGTTGAGCCTATCTTGCGAACGACGGAAGCTAGTCCGAATATGCCGAGGCAAGCTAGAGCAACTTGGCGTTGTATAAACCCCTCTTTGGCCATTATATAGATATCCGCTGCAGTTGAATGGGGCCTCACTGTCCATAAAAAATCTAGCGGGACAGATACGAAAAGCAAAGCAACAACGACAGAAAAATAAGCCACCTGCGGAATCGCCCGTTTAGCTTTCGCGTAAGAAGAGGGAGGGGCTTGGGCCATCATGGATTCTATTTCGTCTGCTTAGGCCGGACTATGCCTGCAAATAGAATGAAGCAAGCAATCAGCACTGCGCCATTAAAGGTTAGCAGGCTATACGCTGCGCCAATCGAACCGTAAGTCCTTATTAAGAATAAACCGAGTAAAATGGCTGGCAGAGAACAGGTGATCGTAATCCTAAAATTTATATCTGCCCGTTCCATTGCAATTAATCCATAACCATAGGGCGCTGTTACTGCGAATGCGAAAAGGCCGATTGCCAAGACCAAAACAACTTGCCCTGTTCCAACGTATTTGCTCCCGTAGATCTGGAAAGTAAGCCATTCACCGCCGATTAGCATCAGAGTTAAATACAAACCCATTACCAAGGCAATTTTTAAAGTCGATCTCTTAACGAGGCGCATGAGTAAAACGGGCCCACCGTTAGTAAACGCAAGCGCTGTCTTTGGACGCAATATATTGGAGACACTTAGCAAAAAAGGATTTGGAAGATTAGCGACATTTTGACATGCAGCAAAGGTTCCTGCCTCAGCCACTCCTTGAAATGTAGCTAGGAACCAGGGATACAAATAGGTGCTTATCGATGATATCATCGAACCCCCAAATATCCATTTACCCTGCGACCAATTTAGACGAAGGGCAGAGGTAGCCTGCCCGAAGTTCAAGGAATAATCATTCTTGTTGCATACCAGCCAAACTATAGAAACCACACCACATGAACTCCCAATCATCCAATATGCAGTGGTCGCAGATAGAAGATGGCAGTATGCTAGTAGCATCAGCCCGCCTATTTGAAAAAACCCAGATAAAATACTAACAACTAATGCACTCATGAACCGTAAATCAGCAAATAGAACCCGTCGAACATGATTAAGGAGAAGAATAAAAGGAACTGTGCCCGCAAGTGATGGAATAATTAAGCTTGAGCCCCTTGGACTGAGAGTGCGTGGAAGAAAAATCCCTATGAACAAAAGCAAGGTCCCAGCTGAGGCGGACAGCCAAATCTGGTGCAATAAAGTACTACCGTTGTAGCATGCTCTATCTTTACCTTTAAGACGGATGGCATATATCGTGTAAGGCATCAAGATAAGTGATGTTTGCATCCCTACTAAAAACAGAACAATCGTAGTTGCGAGTGCATAGAGGCCGAACTGTTCCTTCGGCGTCGTTCGGGCAACAATAATTCCAGAAAAAAATTGTGTCGCGCTAAAGACTCCCTGCTCTATTATTGCGATAAAGTTCTCGCTTCGCGGCATATTCGCGCGAATAATCGGTCCTAAACGCTCAATATTTTTGTATCGAACGGCCAGCCACCTGACTACGTTACCATCCCCGGATTAAATCACGTTGCTGTTGATCCCGATAAAACCGCTGATATTGTTTTGAAAAATATCCGCGAATTCAACATGGACGATCCTTGCCTTAGTTTGAGAAAGACTATGATACGGACACTACGGGAACACCCCATGGTTCATCATAGGGACCCCCTTTGTGGGAATCATATGGAGGAAGGGAACTTCAGGATTTATTTTGCCAGCCATCATACATCACTTGTTGTTCCACAAAACGCGATTAAATCTAATGCATTTTCGTTGTCATAATCCGAGAGAAAAAGGCAGGAAGTCGAACCATGTTGCAATATGAACGATTTAACAGATTGGCTATATCCGGCTTCTTTAGCCCTAGCCTTGAGAATTCTGAGTAAAACATATATTTGCTTCGGCAATAGCGCCTTAAGTTGTCCGAAGAATCCATTCCGATCCGCATTGGCAGTCCGATTTTTCTCTCTCTTAAGGCGATTACGTTCGATAGAATTTAGTGGTTCTCCCGCAAAAATTCCCCTAACCGTCACCACAGGGAAATGCAAAGACAACAAATCCGCCAATTGGTTGGCGTCAAATTCACGGACATGAAATTTGTTCCAGGGCTTCATACCGGGTTGGAGCCGAAGTCGAGCATTGGGCGTCGTTAGGATTACTCTACCCCCTGGTTTCAATACCCTCCGAATCTCCGACAGGAAGGCATTACAATCATGTATGTGCTCTATAACCTGAAAAACTGTCACAAGGTCGAACATCCTTTCATCGAAAGGTAGTTGATCACCTTCAAGTGCCTGAAATTCAGCCACATGCGATTTATATTTTCGCTGCGCATATTCAATTGCTTTGTGCGAAACGTCGACACCGATTATTTTTTTGCAATTTGCACCAATCACCCTCGTGCCATACCCCTTATTGCATCCAACATCTAGAACCACTTTGCCTCGCGCTAGTCTTGCTGCTTCCTCGTATGCTTTCAGGTGAATAAGGAAAAGGCAATATTCTTCCACCGTTTTGAAATTACCGGTGACAACTAGCGGATGCCGCTTTGCTTGAAATCGAATATTATCGCTCAGATAAGACATATCGTGCCAAGGCCAATCCATAGTATCACGTCACAATTTTATTCCTCTAAGAGAATTAGGCTTTGGGCAGGTATTTCCCGCTGCGCTTCCTCTTCTGAGGGTATCTAAGTGTCCCTAGAAGGCTAATCGCGGTTGTCCCTACCAGCATGAAGCCGAGCCGATAAAATAACCTATTCGATAACTGACGCCCGTCTTGCGTAAAGAACGAAAAAGTAGCCAGGCAGAACCAAATAGAAAGAGCAAAGAATGGAACCTGGCAAGATCAAAAAGCAGCCTTCCGATTTGCTACACCATTAATTGATCCCAAGATAGCAAGAACGCCTTACCATAAACGCGACGCGCCTGCCGTGAGCTCTGTCCAATCCCATATCAAACAGATGATTCTGAATCGTAAATACACGATGTTTGAGCACATGAATTTCTACTTGGTTCGACCATGGATTCCAAGGAAAAAAGAAATCTTGTAACATCCAAGTGATGAAGACAAAGATAATTAGTGCCCAAACACAAAGGCCTTTTTTAACCCGTAATAAAGACTGGTTTTTTTAGATCAGACTTACCATATCAGAAAGGAGATTTGATCTTCAATGCGCGCAACCCGCGAGAATATTTATAATTCTATGTGCCGCTTTGCCATCCCATAGTGTTGGCCTTCGTATTTTCTTTTTCGCTTTCCCCCCACATAGTACAGTTCTCGCTATCCTCAATATCTTATCGGGGTTGTTGCCAACGAGAAAATTTGTGCCCTCAGTTAGAGTTACTGGCCGCTCCGTATTATTGCGGAGTGTTAAACACGGCACTCTCAGTATTGTTGTTTCCTCCTGAATTCCACCAGAATCCGTGAAAACAATAGCAGCTGCCGACATTACCGAAAGCGAATCCAGATAACTTAAAGGCGGCACCATGATAATCCTTTGTGTTTCGTCTAATGGCGCTTTTACCCTGCTATAGGAAATGCCCTTAAGCAACGCAAATTTCCTTAATTGTTTGGCTGTTCGAGGATGGGCTGGAAAGACGATGGGTATTTGAGAGGAAATATCCTTTAGAGCACTGACTATTCCGCCCAGCACTACAGGATCATCAACATTCGATGGTCGGTGCAGTGTTAGGTATCCAAACCTAGAGTTTCGGCCATTCTTCTTAAGGTCAAGTCTCTCTAGTATTTTCGTGCGTTGCGCTAATCGAATATTCTTTTTTAGAGAATCGATCATTACGTTCCCTACAAAATGGATTTTGTCTTTTGGGATGCCCTCTTTAATTAGGTTTTCATTGGCGTCTTTGCACGATGTAAATAATAAATCTGAAATATGATCTGTGATAATCCGGTTTATCTCCTCAGGCATTGACCTATCAAAGCTTCGCAAGCCTGCCTCTATGTGGGCGACTCGAATGCCGAGTTTTGAGGCAACAATTGCGCATGCCATCGTAGAATTGACGTCCCCCACGACCATTGCGATGTCCGGCTTTGTCTTAAAACAGACTTTCTCAAATTCAATCATGATCTTACTGGTCTGCACGGCATGTGAACCTGAACCCACCCCAAGATAGAAATCAGGATCAGGGAGCCTCAATTGTCGAAAAAAGGAATGGGAGAGCTCGTAATCGTAGTGCTGTCCTGTATGTACCAAAAAATACTTAAACTTAGGCCTCCTTTTTTTCCGATTGTATTTCTTTATAGCCTGGATTAGGGGAGCGATTTTTACAAAATTGGGTCGAGCCCCAGCTACAAGGATAATTTTCATTTATGGATTTGGAGCCCTGTTCCCAATGGACAGGCTACCGCCGGTGGGGAAAAAAGGGCACTCCTTTCGTGTATACATCAACCCCAGCCACGTGGGAGGAAAAAAGGCGCCGATAAAATATAGAATTGGGCTTTTCGAATCTATTCCGTCGATCTGGTTGGTTTTTTGGATAAATTTAACAGCTCTATCCGGCACAATGCAATTAGCGTTCGGCTGGATGAGATGCTTTGGCTTGCCTATCTAGGATTCCCAAGAAGAATATTATATAAATCTTACCAGGACAAAAAGCTTATGCAGCGCCCGACCCACGCAATACTGAAGGAAATGTTTTTGCTAAAATCTTAAGATCAAGCCATAGCGACCATTTATCAATATATTCCATATCCAGCTCCATCCAGCGTTCGAAAGGTAGCGCGCAACGACCGTTGACTTGCCAGAGACATGTCATTCCAGGCCGGACGCTGAAGCGGCGGCGGTGCCAATCTTCGCTGAAGCCATTGTAATCTCTGACCGGCAGAGGTCTCGGGCCTACCAAGCTCATGTCTCCTTTCAGCACGTTAAAGAGTTGGGGGATTTCATCAATGCTCAGCTTTCTCAAGATTCTGCCGATAGGGGTAATTCGAGGATCATTCTTGATCTTAAACACGGGGCCGCTGACTTCATTTAAAGATTCCAGCTCAGC
>Ga0315277_10010788_pt1 | contig 11553 bp, 12 predicted proteins | sample YL17G05_15_MG_FD_203695 | JGI IMG/M metagenome (GOLD analysis project Ga0315277, IMG submission 203695) | Sediment microbial communities from Yellowstone Lake, YNP, Wyoming, USA - YL17G05_15 | ecosystem: Environmental > Aquatic > Freshwater > Lake > Sediment | place: USA: Wyoming | collected...
CAGCAAGGCCCAGACCGTCAGTCAGCATTCTTCCTGTTCGAAAAAGCGGACAGGTTTTGGTCCGCACCTATGTCCTCAAGTACGTGCCGTTTCCCAAGGTCTTTGGGGGTATGTCAGGAGTTCTGAGGATAGACAGGATTCTGATGGAGTGCGAACGGGGGCGACTTGGCTTGAGATGACTCAAGATGCAGTGCGCCGGGTCCTCTGCGGTGCGCCCGCTGGTGGAGGTCGGTTGCGCTCCGTCTTTTCGGACGGTTCTAAGTCGCCTGAGCGGATCGGGCGCCGCTCAACTACAATCAGTTGTCATAAGTGCGGATCTAGCAGAGTGCCGCCCTGGAGGATGGGTGCCATCCGGCAGCTTGGGTCTGGCCATTCGGGGGGGCCGACTCGCGCGGAGATAGCCCTCAACAGGAGGAGCGGGCGCGTCGAGGTTAAGCGGGTGGTGTGCGCGCAGGATGAGGGCGTCATCGTCAATCCGGACGGCTCGCGCCAGCAGATCGAAGGCAGCATCACCATGGGCCTGGGCTACGCGCTCACCGAGGAGGTGCGCTTCAAGGACGGCGAAGTCCTCGACCGCAACTTCGACACCTACGAGATCCCGCGGTTTTCCTGGCTGCCCAAGATCGAAACCGTGCTGGTCGAGAACCCGGACACTCCGGCCCAGGGCTGCGGCGAACCGCCCATTGTCACCATGGGCGCGGTCATCGCCAACGCCATCTACGACGCGGTGGGGGCCAGGCTGCTCCAGTTGCCCATGACCCCGGCGCGCATCCAGCAGGCGCTCAAGAGGGGCTGATACGCAACGTCATGAGTTCTTGCGCACGAGGCAAACCGCTTGCTCACGCGCGCGGCTCGGTTCCCTTGCGGAGCCGCGACCGGGTGCCCTCCGGGCGGGGAGCGGTGGCGCAACCACTTTGTGCGCTGTGTGTGGTAATCCGGGGCGACGTCAATTACGCTCTTGACTGCGGATGGAGCAGGCGAGATGAGCAGAAGACACGCGTGGGTGATGGTGGCGCTGGTGATGTTCGTGGCGGCGGCTTGTTGCCGTGATGTTCGCCGAGCGCGAGGAAGCAGTTCGCCTCATCAGCGCGCGGCTGGCGACACGCCGTGAGCGGAGAGACTATGAAGAGAGCGCAGAGTAAAGGTCAAGAGGCAGGCCGGGACGACATCGACGAGATCCTTCCGGAGTACGACTTCAGCCGGGCTCGACCTAACAAGTATGCGTCGCGTTACGCCGCGGGCAGCATTGTGGTCGTGCTGGAGCCCGATGTGGCGGCCGTGTTTCCGGGTGCGGGAGAGGCCAACGAGGCCCTGCGTGCCTTGGCGGGAATCATCCTGAAACACCGGCCTCGCCGGACGGCCTCTCGCCGGAGTGCCCAGGTTGGGGATGCGCCCGACCGCCCAGACAGCGGGCGGTGCGCTTCAAAGATGGCGAAGTCCTCGACCGCAACATCGACACCTACGAGATCCCGCGGTTTTCGTGGCTGCCCAAGATCGAGACCATCCTGGTCGAGAACCCGGAAGTCCCAGCCTCGGGCTGCGGCGAACCGCCCATGGTCACCATGGGCGCGGTCATCGCCAACGCCATCTATGACGCGGTGGGGGCCCGGCTGCGGCAGTTGCCGATGACGGCGGAGCGGATCAAGGGGGCGCTCAAGAGGGGTTGAGCACCGCCTTTTGACCGGTGGCAACAGATCCTCTGAGCTGGGCTGTGCCAGACGTTCCGCACACGCGGCTGGGGAACCCTACTGTGGGAAGTTCATGCGGCGGAGGAGATCCTGGAAGCGCGGGTCGGAGCGCAGGGGGTCCCACTGACGTTGTGCCTGTAGCCAAATCAGGGTGGGGCAACGCTGTTGGTAAGCCTGTTCCAGCCAGTGGAACGCTTGATCCTTCTCCCCCAGGGCAGCATAGACAGCGGCAAAGGCGCGAGGCGAAACGCGCTCTTGCTTCGCTCGCTCCTTCAGCCGTTCGAGGCGTTCTTGTGCGAGCTTCCTGTGGAGAGCCTGTATCCCGCCGTCGCTGAACGTGCTCTGGAGGGCTTTCATTGCCTCGGGGCTACGGCCACTTAGGCTTTCAGCTTTCAGGTAGGCCGCCACTGCCTCCTCGTGCTTTCCCAGATCCTCGTATACGGCTCCGAGAGCGGAGTAGGCCGCAGCGTCGGTCGGGTCCAGGTCGATGGTTTTCTGATACTGCACGATGGCCCGCTCGTGCCGGCCAATCGCACGCAACAAGCCGCCTAGCTGGTTGTTGATGGAGGGTGAGAGGGGATCAAGTTGGTGGGCACGCTCCACCTCCGGCAGCGCCGCCTCTTTGCGGCCCAGCATCGACAGACAAAAAGCGTAATGCTGTCGGGCATCGACAGAGCTAGGATCGAGTTCGACGGCCCGGCGGAATTCGGCTTCGCCCCCGGTCCAGTCCCAATTCCAGCAGAACTTCAGATCGCCGATATTGATGACCGCCTCGGCCAGCGTATCGTCCAGCTCGATTGCCTTCCTGATCTCTGTCAGGACCTTGTTGCTGAGGGGTAGGTCCTGCGTGTAGTACATCATCCCCTCTCTCTCCGCCAGCACAGCCCATGCCAGCGCATACCCAGGGTCTTTCCGGACCGCCTCTTCGAGGTATTGGATACCTTTCGGCCTGCCCCTTGGTGTGCTCGCGAAAAAACGCCCCTTGAGGTAAGCCTCATAAGCTTCCGGGTTAACCGAACGGGTGCGGCTCAGGCGCGCGTGCTCCCGGGGCGTGAGTTCGATTCTGACTTCCGCGGCGATGGCCCGCGCCACTTCATCCTGCAAGGCCAGCATATCTTTCAATTCGCGCTCGTAACTTCTGGCCCACAGGTGTCGATCCGTAGCCGCGTGAATCAACTGCGCGGTGATGCGCACCCGGCTGCCCGACCGCTGCACGGAACCTTCCACCACCGCGTCCACGTCCAACTCGCGCCCAATCTCCGGCATGGATCTCTTCGCTTCTTTGTAGCGCATCACTGAAGTGCGCGAAATCACTTTCAGCGACCTGATCTGGGAAAGCTGAGTGATCAATTCCTCCGTGATCCCGCCGGCGAAGTATTCCTGCTCGGGATCGCGGGAAAGGTTTGCGAGCGGCAGCACGGCGATGGATTCGATGCGCGGCGGGCCACCCCGGCTAAAGAGTCTTTCCCGCAGCCTGCCGACGGTCAACCCAGCGAGGATCGCCAGCAGCGTGATGAGACCGGCCACCGCCGCGAGCACCCAGCGTCGTCGGAGCGCGGGCCGTTGCGGCGCCGCAAGCGCCCCTTCCACGCCTGGCCGTCGAAGCTCTTGCGAGCTGTCGCGGCGCAGGCGTTGCAGGTCCACGCGCACCTCCGAGGCGGTCTGATAGCGCAGTTTGCGGTCTTTCTCCAGCGCCTTGTTGGTGATTTCTTCCAGCCTGGGCGGAACATCGGGATTCAGGCGTGCAGGAGAAACTGGCGACCGATTCAGAATCGCTTCGGTCACTACCCCAGTGGTGGGGCCCGAGAAAGCCTGCCGCCCCGTCGCCATCTCGTACAGCACCGCGCCCAGCGAAAACAGATCGGTGCGGGTGTCGAGTTCTTCTCCCCGAACCTGCTCCGGCGACATGTAGGCGATCGTGCCGACAGCGGTGCCCGGAGAGGTCAGCAGACTGACGGTCGCCCCTTCGGATGCAGCCGCCCTTTTCGTCGCCTCCGGCGCGGTGAGCTTGGCCAGGCCGAAATCAAGTACCTTGGCCTGCCCGTCCTTGGTCACGAAGATATTCGCCGGCTTGATATCGCGGTGGACGATGCCCTTGCGGTGGGCCGCATCCAGCGCCCCGGTGATCTGAATTGCCAGATCCAGCAGTTCGTCGTTCGGCAGCGGCCTGCCACCAATCTGCGCCTCTAGTGTCTTGCCCTCCAGCAGTTCCATGGCGATGAAGTGGCGGCCTTCCGCTTCGCCGATGTCATGGATGGTGCAGATGTTGGGATGGCTCAGGGCAGAAGCCGCGCGCGCCTCGCGCTGGAACCGCTCCAGCGCCTGCTTGTCGCGCGAAAATTCATCGGGGAGAAACTTGAGGGCCACCCGCCGACCGAGTCTCACATCCTCGGCCATGTAAACAACTCCCATCCCGCCCCGGCCCAGTCTTTCCAGTATCCGGTAGTGCAAAATGGTCGTGCCCACCATGGGGGACGGCTCTCCCCGTCCCTCACATGGTACGCGCCGCCTTCAAGCCACGTCAAGGAACCGGCGAGGGCGCCCGCCCCACTCCCCCCAAGTGGCCTGGGACCGCGCTCTGGGGCGACACCAACACCTTCGCGCGCGAGTCGCACATCGACATCCTGGCGAACAAGGTGTGCGTGGACCCGCTGGAGTTCCGCCTCAGCCACCTCACTGACAAGCGCATGCGGCGGGTGCTCGAAGCCGCCGCCCAGCAGTTTGGCTGGAAGTCCGGGCGGACGCCCAGCGGGCGGGGCGTGGGCGTCTCCTGCGCCATCTACCTGGGCACCTACGTGGCGACCATGGCGGGGGTGGCCGTCAGCAAGAGCACCGGTCGAGCCCAGGTCCAGCGGGTGGTGTGCGCGCAGGACGAGGGCGTCATTGTCAATCCGGACGGCTCGCGCCAGCAGATAGAAGGCAGCATCATGATGGGCCTGGGCTACGCGCTCACTGAAGAGGTGCGCTTCAAGGACGGGGAAGTCCTCGACCGCAACTTCGACACCTACGAGATCCCGCGCTTCTACATGGGCGGAGTCATCGCCAACGCCATCTACGACGCGGTGAGCGCCCGCCTGCGGCAGTTGCCGATGACGCCGGCGCGCATCCAGCAGGCGCTCAAACGGGGCTGAAGATCTTGCCAGCGTTCCAATTCGCTCATAGCAGCGTCCTGACGCCGGAGCGCTTCGCCGCCTTGTTCAGATCCGCGTCGCAAGACGCAAGCGGAAGACCTCTACGGATGGCCAGCTCGAGGTAGGCCGCATCGCACACCGACAGCGCATGTTTCTCCGCCAGATCCGAGATCATGCCCAATGCGCCTCGCGGCCCTTCATCGTCCACCCTGGGAGCCAGACGGCTGAGAGCCCGGCGGGCACGCGCGTACTGTTCGGGTTCAATCCGCTTGCGGCGCCTCAACACCAGTAAGGCGTTCGCGACCTCGAACATCCAAAGGACCGGGACAGCAAAAGGCCGGCCCGACGCCACCTCGTCGAGCAAATGCTCAGTGGCCTCGCTGGATTGTGACAGCACGGCCCACGCGACGCCAACAGACGAGTCGGCAACAAACCCATCATTCATGGGCGGCCCTCTTCGATCGCATCCCTGATCTCTTTGCCGGTCAGCGGCTTGAAACCTCGACGTTGGGCCATCTCCTGACGGAGAGCCTGAAGTTCACATACTGCCTGACGGACTTCAGCCAGAGCTGGGCGGCCTTCAGGGATCATGCGGGCGACGGGCCTCTCGTGTCTGGTAATCACGATCTCCTCGCCGCGCGCAACACGGTCGAGGAGTTTTCCAAACCGGGTCTTTGCTTCAAGCGCGGTCACAGTAGCCACGGGGGCCTCCAGAACTGACTAGCTAACGACTAGTCTAAATTGAAAGCCCACATCGAGGCAACCCCGAGGTCGAGCGACGCCTTCAGCAGGGCGCTGAACACCGCCACGCGGTGGGGGTCAGACTGTTCCAGTTGCCCATGCCCCCGGGGCGGATCCGGGAGGCGCTCAGGCGGCGAGGATCCGGGCTTGGGCGTTCATCCCGTGGAAGGAGAGTGACGAACAACTGTGGGTGGTCTCGGCGCAGGACCAGGGCGTGATCGTCGACGGGGAAGTCCTTGCTCAGCGGCACTGCATCCGGCACTACGTCCGAATCTCCTCCAGAATGCGGAGGGCTTCCGCGGACGGATCTTCCGCCCGGGTCACCTGGCGCCCGATGACCAGATAGTCGGCCCCGTTACGCAGCGCTTCGGCGGGAGTGGCGACGCGCTTCTGGTCGCCCTTCCCCGCCCCGGCCGAGCGCACCCCTGGGGTCACCAGGATGGCCTCCGGTCCCGCGATCGTGCGCACCGCGGCTGCCTCCAGAGCCGAGCAAACGATCCCGTCGATGCCCGCCTCCCTGGCCTTGCGCACCCGCAGCGCCACCAGGTCAGCCAGCGTGCAGGGGTAGCCCAGATCCGCCAAGTCGTCCTGATCGAAGCTGGTCAGCACGGTCACCCCCAGCAACTTCAGCGGCGCGCTGCCGCGGCCCTCCACCGCCGCGCGCATGACGACCTTGCTGCCATGCACGGTCGTGAAGCGGACGCCCGAGGCCGCCACCTGCGCCACGGCCCGCTTGACCGTCTCGCCGATGTCGTAGAGCTTCAGATCCAGGAAGACGTCTTTGCCCTGCCCGATCAGCTCGCGCACGAACTCCATGCCCGCCGCGGCATACAACTCCAGGCCGACTTTATAGAAAGAGATGTGATCCCCCAGGCGGCTGACCAGCTCACGGGCTTTGGCGGCAGACTCAAAATCAAGAGCAACAATGAGAGGGTTCATACAATCCGAATTGCCTTCTCTTGCCGGGCCAGCACGCGGCCGATGCGGTAGGCGCCTGCCAGGCGGTCTGCGTCTGGCTCCGGCAGTGCGATCAGCAGACCGCCGGAGGTTTGCGGGTCATACAGCAGGTTCTCGATCTCGCCCGGCAGCGCGCGGGCGAGCTCCACGGCACAGGAGGCGAATTCCCGGTTGTTCTTCAGCCCTCCGGGCAGCGCCCCCTGGCGCGCGTACTCCACCGCCCCCGGCAGGAACTGCACCCGATCGGCTTCGATCTCCAGGGTGACCCCACTGGCCAGGGCGACTTCCCGCGCGTGCCCGATCAGGCCGTAGCCCGAGATGTCAGTGCAGGCGTGCACCTCCAGCGCCAGCATGGCCTCGCAAGCGCGCTGGTTCAACTCGAGCATGGATTCGATGGAAGCCTGCACGTGGGCTTCCTGGGCGATGCCCCGCTTCAAGGCGGTCGAAATGACCCCCGTGCCGACGCGTTTGGTGAACACCAGCGCGTCCCCGGCCCGCGCACCCGCATTGGTCACCACCCGGTCAGGGTGCACTATGCCGGTCACCGCGTAGCCGAACTTCATCTCCTCGTCGGCCACGCTGTGCCCGCCGATCACCACGCACCCGGCTTCCTGCATTTTCGCGTGCCCGCCCTTGAGGATCTGCTCCAGGTCGTCCAGGTCCCCTTTGGCTGGGTACGCCACAATGGAGAGCGCGGACAGCGGACGGCCGCCCATGGCGTACACATCGCTCAGTGCATTGGCTGCCGCAATCGCCCCGTACAGGTACGGATCATCCACGATGGGCGTGAAAAAATCCACCGTCTGCACCAGGGCGCACTCCGCCGTCAGCTTGTAGACGCCGGCGTCGTCGGCGTTCTCAAACCCCACCAGCACGTTTTCATCGGCCACCACGGGCAGCCGCGCCAAGATGTGGTCCAAAACCTTTGGACTCAGCTTGGAGGCTCAACCCGCGGCCTTCACGTGGGCCGTCAGCTTCTTGGTGGACACCTACACCAGTGTACAAGACACCGCCTTGGGCCACACGTGATAAGACTTATGGTGTGGAAGATCGCGAACTGGAGGCGTTGCTGGCTGACACCGACTCCGACCGCGCCGAGCGCAAGGCCTCCCTATCAGAACGTGATAAAATCCAGGAGGCTATTTGCCAATTCGCCAACGACCTGCCGAATCACCGCCTGCCGGGAATTCTATTCATCGGTGCCAACGATGATGGAAGCTGCGCCGGGCTTCGCGTCACCGAACAGCTACTGCTCACGCTTGCCGACATGCGTTCAGACGGCAACATCCTGCCGTTCCCTACCATGACCGTCCAAAAGCGCACCCTGCGTGGAGGCGAAATGGCCGTGGTCGTGGTTCAGCCATCTGACGATCCGCCGGTGCGATTCAAAGGGCGGGCGTGTGTGCGAGTCGGCCCGCGCCGCGCCTATGCCACGGCTGAGGAGGAGCGCCGGCTCACCGAGAAGCGCAGAGCGCGGGACTTACCCTACGACGTTCGACCGATCCCTGCAGCGAACTTAAATGACCTCGATCTGGAACTCTTTCGGCGGACCTGCCTGCCTTCGTCTGTTTCCAGTGAGATTCTCGAGCAGAATGACCGTTCGATCGAACAACAACTGGCTTCCGTGCGCTTCTCGACACTGGAGCTGCCGCCCAAACCCACTCCCCTCGGAATCCTGGTGATCGGCAAAGATCCCAGGCAGTTGCTCCCCGGCGCCTATGTCCAGTTCCTGCGTTTGGAGGGAACCGAGCTCACCGATCCCATCAAAAACCAGAGAGTGATTGACGGGCCGCTCCCGGACTTGCTCCGGATGCTGGACGAGGTGTTCGAAAGTCACATTTGGGTGTCGCTGGATATGACACTGAGTCCCGCGATCCAGCGGCCGGACTACCCGATGGTCGCCTTGCAGCAACTCGCTGGCAATGCGGTCCTCCACCGAACCTATGAAGGCACCCACGCTCCAGTACGCATCTCCTGGTTCTCGGACCGTGTCGAGATTCTGAGTCCTGGTGGACCGTTCGGGCAAGTGAACCCCGAGAACTTCGGCAAACCCGGTGTAACAGACTATCGGAACCCCCATCTCGCCGAAGCGCTGCGCAACCTCGGCTACGTGCAACGCTTTGGGGTGGGCATCCAGCTCGCCCGCCGCGAACTTGAGAAGAACGGCAATCCCCAGCCCGAATTCGCGGTGACTGAAACCCATGTGCTGGCAACTCTCAGGATTCGACCATGAGTGCCCCAATCATTGCGTTCTTCAATAACAAGGGGGGCGTCGGAAAAACTTCCCTGGTGTATCACCTGGCGTGGATGTACGCAGACCTTGGATTCAGAGTTCTGGCCGCCGATCTCGATCCTCAGGCCAGCCTTTCTGCGGCCTTTCTCGACGAAGACCGGCTCGAGGAGCTCTGGCCTGACGAGGAACATCGCAACACGATCCTTGGGTGCATCCAGCCCCTTTTGAAAGGAACCGGGGACATCGCCGACCCTCACTTGGAGGGGATAGACTACGGGCTAGCGCTGCTGGTTGGCGATCTGCTGCTGTCGAATTTCGAAGACGAGCTCTCTTCAGAGTGGCCCAATTGCCTGGACCGCAAGGAACGCGCATTCCGCGTAATCTCGACTTTCTGGAGAGTGATCCAAAAGGCGATCGCCGCTCACGCCGCTGAGCTGGTTCTCGTGGATCTGGGGCCGAACCTGGGGGCCATCAATCGGGCCGCCTTGATCGCCTCCGACTACGCGGTGGTACCGCTTCGTCCGGACCTGTTCTCGCTGCAAGGTCTGCGCAATCTCCGCCCCAGACTGCGAAGTTGGCGGCAAGGATGGCAGGAGCGTCTTGAAAAGAATCCCGCGGCCGAACTGGCTCTGCCACCTGGAGACATGCGCCCACTCGGGTACATCGTCCTGCAACACTCCGTACGTCTGGATCGCCCGGTCAAGGCCTATGACCGTTGGATCGCCCGTATCCCCGGCGAGTACCGCAGCACCGTTCTGGAGGGGAGCGGCAGCACCGGCCTTTCAGTCACCAACGATCCGCATTGTCTGGCCCTGCTCAAGGACTACCGGAGCCTGATGCCCATGGCTCACGAAGCTGGCAAGCCCATGTTCCATCTGAGATCCGCCGATGGCGCCATTGGAGCCCACTTCCAGGCTGTGCAAAACGCCTTTCGGGACTTCAAGGAACTGGCGCTCAGGATCGCTCAGCACGCGGGAGTTCAGGCCCGCAGCTTGGCCTAGCCTGCCACCCCTGGCTTCATCGTCAGCCGGTTCCCCACGTATTCCTCCAACCCGTTGGCCGCTTTCGAGAAATCCGCCGCCGTGTACAGCGTGGCCGGGTGCGTGTTGAACTGCTCCAGGGCCAGCCCGTTGGGATCGTAGGCCTGGATCCCGTAAGGAATCTGCAAGATCTTGTTGATCGAGGCTTGAGGCACCGGCTCGTCAATGGCGTGCGGGCGGAACTCGAGGTGGTCTCCCAGGGCAAACAGGGGCTCCAGACCGTAGGGCGGCAAGGTATAGACAATGTCCCCGCCGGCCAGTTCCTCGATGTCCCAGAACCGCTGCTTGCCCGCGACTAGCGGCCCCGGGCGCACCGAACACAGCAGCATCTTGCTGGGATAGCCGCCCTCCCACAGCATGCGGTAGGCCCGCTTGAACACCGCCAGCCCGAACCACTTGCGGTCCGCCTCGGTGATCTCGATGCTTCGATATTCCGCTTGCGCCAGCAACTCCTTTCGCTCCGTGAGGCGCCCGATCATATGCGTAATCACCGCTCGCCACCGGGACATATCCACGCCGTTTTTCTTGGCGATTTCCACGCCTTCTTTGGCCGCCCGTGCTACCGCTAGAATCTGCGGCAGCGTGAAGCAGGTAGTCACGTTGGTGCAGATGGCCTTCGAGGTAAGATGCCGGACCACGTCCACGCCTTCCATGCTGGCCGGCACCTTGACCATCACGTTGGGATGCAGGGCCGCCAGCTCATCGGCCTGCCGGTACATGATTTCTTTTTCGGTGAACAGGCGGGGATCCAACTGGCCGGAAACAAAGCCGTAGCGGCCCCCCGAGGCCTCATACAGCGGCCGGAACATCAAGGCCCCGCGCTGGATCACTTGCTTATACACCAGCCAGGTCAGCTCTTTGGGGCCGATACCCGGATGGGCCTGGATCAGTTCATCGATGCGGGTATTCCAGTAATCCGGGTCGCTCTTGACCGCTTCCAGCGACAAGGGCGGGTTGGTAGTGCATCCTCGAACCACGCTCCTGGCGGGGTCGTCGGCGACGAACAGGCGCCGCAACTGCGCCTCCAACTCCGCCTTTTTCGCCTCCGGCGCGGCGCTCACCATCTTCGCCACCCACTTCTCAAAGATCAACGGCGAAGAATCCCACCACACTTCCATGCCGGGATTGGTCTTGACCAACCGCTCAACCACGCTCTCTGACATTCACGAACTCCCTCTATCGATTGTATCGGCGTACTTGCCACTCAGGTAAAACTGCCCCAGCATGGCCGCGCCCAACAGCGAGGACTGGTCCTGATACTGGTACTCGTAATCGCCGGTCCAGCGCTTCTTGGCCTCCAGGTAGCCCCGGATTTTGGCGGCGCCCCCGGTAGTGATGACTCTTCTGCCCAGCTTCATCATGCCGCCCACTTCCTTCAGGTGTGTCCCCTGATACAGGGCGTTGCCCCGGATCAGGCTCACCAGCAGGTCGTCCCGGGTGGTCTCTAGCGTCACCCCCGAGAAGCTGGCCTTCATCTGCTCGAGACTGTACCGGCAGCCCCCCAAGAAGGGCACATACTCCGGCAGTTCAGCCTCGCGGCGGTCGATGTCCGGGCTCGTGAAAAACGCCGCCAGCGCCGAAGGGATGTACTCCTGATAGAAGCGCTCTTCGCTCATCTCCGCGCAGAACACCGCGTGGAACCACTCCAGGGCCTTCCCCCCGGTGTTGAGCACAAAGAACGTCACCCAGCGGTTGGGGATGACGTGGCAGCGCACGTTGAAATTCGGGGAACTCACCGGGTGGTCCACGCACACGTAGGTGAT
>Ga0315277_10010790_pt1 | contig 11552 bp, 8 predicted proteins | sample YL17G05_15_MG_FD_203695 | JGI IMG/M metagenome (GOLD analysis project Ga0315277, IMG submission 203695) | Sediment microbial communities from Yellowstone Lake, YNP, Wyoming, USA - YL17G05_15 | ecosystem: Environmental > Aquatic > Freshwater > Lake > Sediment | place: USA: Wyoming | collected...
CCCGTCTTTCCGAATGCGTTCGCTGATTTCCGTGCCCAGACGCAGGACAACAAGAACCTGTCGGTGGTGGGAAGCTGGATCCGGAACCTGCGTCCGACCGTTATCAACGACCTGCGATACACGCACGGTAACCGTTACAACCTGGTGAGGGCCGCGGGCACAGGATCGGGGAAGAATGGCGAAATCGGGATCAAGGGCGTGGATCCGGAGCGATTCGCCCGCGTCACCGTTGCAGGTCTCAGCACCTTGGGCAGTACCGCCTCGCAACAACGCATCCAGACGCCCATCCTCACCGAGCAGGTCATCGATACGCTCACGTGGGTCAAGGGCCGGCACCAGCTCAAGACCGGGTTCGAGTTCCGTTATTCCCTCAACCAGGACAAGAACACTCCCACGACCGGCGGCCTATTCGCGTTCAATGAACGCGCCACGGCAAACGCGCTCGCCGCGCTGCTGCTGGGGTGGGTCAACAGCGCGCAGCTTACCTCGACCGATCCCCTCAACACGCGCAGCGACTTCTACGGCGCCTTCCTGCAGGACGATTGGAAGATATCATCGAAGCTGACTCTGAACGTCGGCCTGCGCTGGGACCTGGATACCCCGCGCTGGGAGAAGGACAATCGCCAGAGCGGCTTTGACCCCTCGGTGATCAACCCCGTCGCGGGGGTGCCGGGCATCGTCACCTTCTCCGGCGTCGATGGCCGCGGCAAGTACGCGCACGATTTCGACAAGAACAACGTCGGGCCGCGCTTCGGCTTCGCCTGGCGCCTGCGCAACGACCTTGTGGTTCGCGGCGCTTACGGCATCGCTTACAACGGCGAGTACAACGTGGCCGTGCCTAACGTCCTGGCCAGCGGGTTCGGACTGAACGGTTCGTTCACTTCGCCGGACGGCGGTCTGACCGCGGCATTTCTGCTCAAAGACGGCATGCCGCCGGTCACCAAGGAACCGCTCGGCCCCGGGCTGGGTGCGGTGAAACCGCCGGCCAGCCCGCGCAGCGCCGCCAGCTTCATACAGAAGAACCAGACGAACGGGTACGCCCAGCAGTGGAACCTGACGGTACAGAAGCAACTACTGGGGAACATGCTGGTCGAGGCCGCGTACCTCGCCAACGTGGGCCACAAACTCGGCGGCCCGAATGTTGACACCAATATGATCCCGCTGGTGAACGGCCGCGGTCCGGACAGGCAGGACCAGCAGAAGAGGCCTTTCCCCCAGTTCAACGGCGTCACCCAAGTGAGCCCGCCGTGGGGTAATTCCACCTATCACTCCATGAACCTCAAGGCCGAGAAGCGGTATTCCAACGGCCTCAACTTCCTGATGAACTTTACCTGGTCGAAGTTCCTCGACGACGTGCAGGGCGGCAACGAGCTGGGCGGCAATGAAGGGAACGGGTACACGCATATCGCCCTCCGCAAGCTCGACAAGTCATATTCAGGCAGCCACATCGGGTTGCGCTACGTGGGCAGCACGGTGTATGAACTGCCGTTCGGCACGGAGCGGCACTGGAAGATTCAGAACCGGTTCGCGAACGCGGTGGCCGGCGGCTGGGGCGTGAGCCTGATTGCGGAGTTGCGATCGGGCCCGCCATGGGGCGCGATCGAACAGACCAACCTTTCCAACACTTTTTCAACGGCGCAGCGGCCCAACCTGCTGCGTGATCCGAAGATTGACGGGGAGCGGTCGCGCGGCGAAATGCTGGCGCGGCATTTCGACACCTCGGCGTTCCAGGCGCCGGGCGCGGGCATCTTCGGCAATGCGCCGCGCGAGCCGGGATTCGGGCCGGGCTATATCGGGGTGGACGCCTCCATCCACAAGCGCTGGGCGATGGGCGAGCGGAAAGGGCTGCTGTTCCGCAGCGACTTCTACAACCTGCCGAACCGGCCTAATTTCGCCAATCCCGCGGCCGTGCGAGGACGCGCCGATTTCGGGCGCATCAGCGCCATTGCGCCTGGAACCAACGGCCGGTTGCTACAGCTCGGCATGCGGTTCGAGTTCTAATACAGGCCGCACTGTCAACCGGAGACGGATGAAAGCAAGCTGGTCGGGCGTGATCGACTGCAAGGGTTCCGTCCTGTTGATCGAACCGGCCTGGCAAGAGCGCCGGTGTGTGCCGGCGGAATTCCGCGGGCGACGCATGCGAGCAAGTAAACCTGATCGACGCGAATTTCTGAGAAACGCGGCGCTGGGTGGTGCGTCAGCCGTTCTTTCCATTCGGCGCTGGGCTAAAGAACCATTGCGCCGGCCAAACATTCTTTTCTGTATCGCCGACGACCAGTCCTATCGGCACGCCAGCGCATACGGATCGACGTGGCTTTGGACGCCCGGCTTCGACCGCATCGCCGGAGAAGGCGTGCTGTTCCGCAACGGCCTTGTCTCGACGCCGTCATGCTGTCCCTCGCGTGGCAGCATCCTCACCGGCCAGGGGTTCTATCGGTTGAAGGAAGCGTCGATGAACCATACTGTCTGGCCGTCCGGCGCGGGCCTGCCCTTGTACACCGACCTGCTGGCCGGCAGCGGCTATCGGGTCGGTTTCACGGGCAAGCCCTGGGGGCCCGGCAACTGGAAGGTGTCCGGCCGGCGCACCGACCCGTGCAGTCCAGCGCACAACCAGGTAAAGCTGGCTCCACCGAACAAGCGGATCAGCAGCATCGACTACGCAGGGAACCTCGGAGCATTCTTAGAGGAACGGCTGAGCGGCCAGCCTTTTTGCTTCTGGGTGGGCTTCCTCTAGCCGCACCGCGAGTACGAAGAAGGCGCCGGGCTGCGGTACGGGAAGCGCCTGGACCGCATGCAAGTGCCCGGCTTCCTTCCCGACACGAGTGGAGTCCGCGGCGACACCGATGGCGGCCCGGCAAAGACCCGTATATGGGAGAATCGGGTCAGATTTCCGGAGCTCTTTCAACAGGCATTCGGCAAGCGGCCGGACGAGGAACTCTACGCAGTCAAGGAAGATCCGTACAACCTGAAGAACCTGGCGGGCGATTCGAAGTACGCCGAGATTCGAAGCCGCCTTTCCGAAAGGCTGAACCGTTACCGGACGGCGACTGGCGACCCGCGAGCAACCGGCAAAGGCGATCTGCTGGATGCGGTGATGAGAAAATACCCAGCTCTCGGCTCCAACAGCGATACTGCCGGGCGGTGAGTACAGAAACGGCCCGGCATGCGGTCACGGCGTGAGGGCGCATGAATCAGAAGAAACGAATTGCGGAGACCAAAATGCGAATCAGCCGGGATAGGTCGAGGCTGTATCTGCGCGCATTAGCTGTGATCTGTGTGCTGTTCGTTTGTATCGTCTTCTTGGACGGACAGGCGGCCAAGTCGCCAGGCAAGGCCCCCATGGTTGCGCCAAGGCCGCCGATGGGCTGGAACAGCTTCGACGCCTACGACTGTGCCATCAACGAGAAGCAGTTCCGCGATACGGTCGATTACATGGCGGAGCGCCTGTTGCCGTATGGCTGGAAGTACGCCGTGGTCGACTACATTTGGTTCAACCCCGCTCCCGGCAACTGGAACAACCCGAAACGCCGATTCGGACACCCGGACGTCCGCCTGGATGCCGATGGCCGGCCAATCGACAAGCTGATCATGGATCGCTACGGCCGGCTGCTGCCGGCTGTCGAGCGCTTTCCCTCGGCGGCAGGAGGAAAAGGCTTCCAGCCGTTGGCGGATTACGTTCACTCCAAAGGCCTAAAGTTCGGCATCCACATCATGCGCGGCATCCCGCGTCAGGCTTACTACGAGAAGCTGCCGATCCTCGGCACGAAAGCAACGGCGGCCGACATCGCCGAACCATGGGACACCTGCCCGTGGTGCAACAACATGTTCGGCGTCGATTCAACCAAGACGGGTGCGCAGCAATACTACGACTCCCTGCTCAAGCTGTATGCGGAATGGGGCGTGGACTTCGTCAAGGTGGACGATATCCTTCACGCCGTCTACCACAAGGGCGAGTTGGAGCTGATCCGCAAGGCGCTGGACGGTTGCGGCCGCCCTATGGTTCTCAGCTTGTCGCCGGGCGAAGCCCCGCTCTCGCACGCCCGTCACCTGCAGAAGCAGGCACACATGTGGCGCATATCCGCCGACTTCTGGGACGAGTGGAAGGCGCTGGAACACAACTTCGACCTGCTGAACGCCTGGTCGCCGTGGATCGGCCCCGATTCCTGGCCGGACGCCGACATGTTGCCCATCGGCCACATTTCGCTGGGTGGGCGCCCGCACGGCTCCGACCGCATGTCGAAATTCACCTGGCCGGAGCACTACACACTGCTGTCGCTCTGGTGCATCGCCCGCTCTCCGCTGATCATGGGCGGCGATCTGCTCTCCTCCTCCGAGCAAAGCCTCGCTTTCCTGAAAAACAAGGAAGTGATTGCGGTGAATCAGTCGAGCGCGAACAACCGCCAGGTGTTTAAGGACAACGGGCGCGCCGCCTGGATCGCCGATGTGCCGGGCAGTTCGGACAAATATCTGGCCCTCTTCAACATGAAGGAAGACAGGCAGAAAGTGGTGTTTGTCTTCGAGCACGAGATGCTCCGGGGAACGTACCGGGTCCAGGATTTGTGGGCCGGCAAAGACCTTGGTGCGTTCGAGAAGGAGTTCGGTGTGGAGTTGGTTCCCCATGGCGCCGGCCTGTATCGCCTGGGCAAGCAATAGAGCCGCTCCCTGTTGGACTTAACAAGGAGCTGATATGAATCGTCGTGATTTTTCCAGAAACGTGCTGGCGCTCGGTCTCGGCGCCGTCTCCGGTTCGAGCGCGCAGCCGGCTGAGAATGCCGAGTACCACGAAGAACCGGCAAGGAAACTGCCGATCAGACGCTTCGACGTGCTCGTGGCCGGCGGGGGTACGGCGGGCGTGGTCGCGGCCCTGGCAGCCGCCCGGCAGGGCGCGAGAACCGTGTTGATTGAGGCGAAGGGCTATACCGGCGGCACTGTCGTCGAAGGGGGCACGGCGCTCCACAGTTTCTACAATCTCTGGAAAGCTTTCCCCGGAGTGAAGAAGCGCCAGGTGGTGCGTGGCATTCCTCAACAGATCGTTGACCGGTTGGCGCGCGCCGGCGGCACCACCGGACATGCGGAAATGTCGAAGGGCTACGATTACGACTCCGTCTGTACCGCCATCGATACGGAATTGTACAAGCTGGTGACGCTGGAAATGCTTCACGAGGCAGGAGTGGTCACCTGGGTCAACACTCTTCTCACCGGAGCGATCAGGAAAGGCTCGCGCCTGGAGGGTGTGATCGCCGAAAGCCGCTCCGGCCGGGAAGCGATCCATGCGAAGGCGTTCGTTGACTGCACAGCGATCGGGCAACTCGCGGCGGTTGTGGGCGCCAAATTCACCGAGCCGAACGACTATGCGGTGGCCAACAGCATCGGTGTGGCCAATGTCAGCTTAGAGAAGTACTACGAGTTTCTCCAGTCTCACGACGCTGTCAGTGAGTACTGCGAGGGCACGCGGAGTGGCAAGGATGGCCAGATCGTGCGCCTGAACGGCCGGGCAGTGAAGCTGCCCGGCGGCTTCGCCGAAGCAGCAAAGAAGATCGGCTTGTCGATGACCACCACGACGGTTCACGACAATTACTTCATGTTCCTCAAGCTGAACTTCAAAATGGCCGTCAGCCCCACGAATCGCGACGAGGTGGCCAAGGCGGAGCTCGAGCTTCGCAGGCGCCAGGCGAAAGCGGTCGAGCTTTTCCGGAAATACGTGCCGGGCTGCGAGAAAGCATTCATTGCCAGAACCAGCCCGTCATTGAACATCCGCCGCGGCCGGCTGATCGCCTGCGACTACGACATCACCCTTCCAGACGTGCTCGAAGGCAGGCACTTCAACGACGACGTGTTTGTCTACGGGTTTCACGATTCCGCGCCTCGCCTGCAGATCAGGAACGGCGGAACCTACGGAATCCCCTACCGGGCGTTGCGGGTGGCGGGAATCGACAACCTTCTGGCCGCCGGCATGATGATTACATCCGATCATGAGGCCCATATGTCAACGCGCAACACCGTGTGCTGCATGGGCCAGGGGCAGGCAGCCGGCACCGCAGCGGCGCTCTGCGCGGCGAAAGGTGGCGGGACCCGCGAGGTTCCGTACCAGGAGCTCAGAAAGGCGCTGGAGCGGGAGGACGTGTACTTCGAGGCGTGACCGATCAGGTTGCTCTCGCTCTCCGCGGATCAGGCGCCAGCAACAGATGGCACACGGGAGGGAATTGCCATGACAAGCGAAACACGGCTCGCCGCAGCCGGCTGCCTCATCTTGTCCGCAGCCTTTCTTCCGCTGGCTTCTCAATCAGTTGGCAGCGGAACCTCGCACCAAGCGAGGAGCATCCAAGAATTATTGCCGGATACGAGCCAGTACGCCGGCTATCTGTTCACGCACATGATTTCGTCCGACTACGGCCGCCTTTATTACGCGATCAGCAAAGATGGCCGGCACTTCACCCGGATCAACGGGGGCAAGCGGATCAATGACGAATACCGGGGCCACACCTGCATCACCAAGGGACACGACGGCCGTTACTACATGACGGGCGGGGGTTCGCCCGCGATTACTTTCTGGGTCTCGGGGGATCTTGTGAAGTGGGAGAAGCACGGTGAGACGTCGCCCGACGTGAAGGGGATCGCCATCTTCAAGAATGGTCCGGGCAATCATGGGGCACCCAAACTCTATTACGACGATGTCACCGCCCAGTACATCGTCACCTGGCAGACGGCCATGGCGGCGAGAGATCCGAAATATAAGGGAATCGACGAACGCTACTGGGGCAGCCACCGCGCGGTTTATTGCTTGTCGAAGGACCTGAGGACCTTCAGCGACCCGAAGCTTCTGCTGCCCGAGCACGATGTCGCGGCCATCGACATCATTAACACCCGCGTGGGCAACCGCTACTACACGATCTTCAAGGATGAACGCCATCCTGGCTTCGATTACCCCATGGGCAAGAGCGTGCGGGTTAGCTGGTCGTCCAGTCTGACCGGGCCTTATTCCACGCCTGGTCCGCCGGTCTCACCCAATTTCCGGGAGGCGCCGAGCGTAGTCCCGCGCCTGGACCGGAAAGGCTGGTACATGTACTTCGAGCAATACACGGGCGTCCAGTATGAAATCGCGACGGCGGCCCGGCTGGAAGGCCCTTGGTACAACATCTACTTCCACGAGAGGGCAATCGCCGCGGATACCCGCCACGGCTTTGTCTTCCCGATCACGCAAGAGCAGTGGAACGACATTGTGGCGGCCTACGGAGAGAAGTGAGACATTCGATGCGTCAACTGTGGTATTTCGTCCGCCGGGCCGCAGTTTCTGCCACGGAGGCACGGAGGCACAGAGTAGACGCGCGGATTTCGCTGATTTTCTGTGCCTTTGTGTCGCTGTGGCCAATCTTCTTCTTGCTGACCGGCACTCCGCTTGCGGCACAGGTCCGCGATCTCGGTCCTGCCGTGATCATGAACGGCGACTTCGGCGACCCGAGCATAGTGCGAGACGGTGACGACTTCTACATGGTTCATTCCACCGGCGGCATTCCGGCCTTCCGCTTCTGGCACTCGAAAGACCTCCACCACTGGCAGCCAATCGCAGCGGCGCTCGAGAGAAGCTACGGTCCCTGGGCGGCCGAGTTGATCAAGTACAAGGACCTGTTCTACCTGTACGACTACGGCGGAGGCGCCAACTGGGTCATGACGGCGAAATCCCCACTGGGCCCATGGACGAACAGCCCGTTCAATCCGTTGATCAAGACCTGGAGCCGTAGCGAAGCCTGGTGGTCAAAGGGGCACGGCATGCTCATTGACGACGGGCACGGGCAGTGGTTCATCGTTTACCACGCCTTGGAGAACAACGCCCGCCGCAAAGGCCGGCAGACCCTGATCGAGCCGATTGACTGGAAAGACGGCTGGCCGGTGCGCCGGTATCCCGACGGCATGAAGTTCCGGCCTCAGGTGATCCGAAACTGGGAGGTGCGCTCGGATGACTTCACCGGGAACCGTCTGAACTTGCAGTGGCAGCTGCACGGGATGGACTCGCTGGAAGGCACGCGCGTCACGGATGGCAAATTCTACCTGACCGCTTCGCCCAAGGACATGAGGATGCTGGCGGTGAAGGTCTCCGACTTGGAGTTCGAGACCGAGATCAAGTTCGACGTCCAGGGGGAAGTCGAAGCCGGATTGGTCCTGGCGCACAGGTCCGGCTATCTCGGCATCGGCTGGAAAGACGGGCAGATCCGGAATCCCACGGGCAGCAGCTACCGCTACAGCGACGAGATCGATTGCCCCGACTGCCGCTGTCTCAAATATCGCCTGAAGGACAACGAGATCACCGCTTACTACAGCGCCGACGGCGTTGCCTGGAAGAAGTATCCCCGCTCGTACGACATCGACCTGTTCACCGGCTTCGGCGGACTCAAGATCGGCATCTACGCACTGGGCACCGGAAACCTGGGCGTGGACAGCTTCACTTACCGGAGGTAGTGTTCGATCCGTATGTCACACCGCATGTTCTCTGTCTTGCTCGGAGTCGCACTGTGGCTGCCGCTTCTGCCGGTTCACGCACAATCTCGGCAGTCCGCCTGGCGCGCGGCCGAAGCGCCGCTCATGACGCCTTGGGCCGGGAAGGTGGACCCCGACAACGTCCTGCCCGAATATCCGCGGCCCATCATGGAGCGCGCTGACTGGCTGAGCCTGAACGGCCTCTGGCAGTTTCAGGAAGCCTGGGCCGGCGATCTCGCTCCTTTCGGCAAGGAGCTGCAAGGCAGGATCCTGGTGCCGTTTTCGTGGCAGTCGGCACTCTCCGGCGTGCGCAAGCAGTTTGATTCCTACCGCGCCTGGTATCGCCGCGAGTTCTCCATCCCCGCCCCCTGGGGTGACAAGCCCGTGCTGCTGCACTTCGGCGCGGTGGATTGGGAAGCGGCGATCTATGTAAACGGCCAATCCACCGGAATGCGTCAGGGCGGTTACGACGCCTTCAGCCTGGACATTACAGCATTCCTCAAGGGCCGAACGAAGCACGAGTTGGTTGTGGGCGTCTACGATCCCGCCAACAGCGAAGGCATCGCTGCCGGAAAACAATCCAACGAAAAATTCAAAGATCCGCGCGGATTCTCGTATACGCCGTCGTCCGGCATCTGGCAGACCGTTTGGCTGGAACCAGTGCCGGAGCGGCATATATCCGACCTGCACACGGTGCCGGACGTGGACGGCCAGCGCATCGAAGTAACCGTGAACCCGGACTCACAGGCTGGCGGGCTCTCAGTGGAAGTGGTCGCGCGTGACGGCCAACAGGCCGTGGGCAAGGCCACCGGCGCTCCGAATACGCGCATCTCCGTTCCCATCCCCAACCCGAAGCTTTGGTGGCCGGACAATCCGCACCTTTATCGGCTGGAGGTCTCCTTGACCAAAGGCGGCCAGGTTGTGGACACGGTGAAGAGCTACTTCGGAATGCGCAAGATCGCGATCAAGCGCTGCGTCATCGGCGGTCGCGACGGCTTGATGAAGATCGAGTTGAACAACCGATTCCTTTTCCAGATGGGACCGCTCGACCAGGGCTTCTGGCCGGATGGTATCTACACGGCACCGACCGATGAAGCGCTGCGATGGGATATCGAGCAGATGAAGAGGTTCGGCTACAACATGGTCCGCAAGCACATCAAGGTCGAGCCACAACGCTGGTACTACTGGTGCGACAGGCTCGGTCTGCTCGTCTGGCAGGACATGCCCAGCACTTTCAAGAAGCGAACCGAGGCGGAGAAAACGCAGTTCGAGCTTGAGCTGCAGCGCATGATCAAGACTCACTGGAATCATCCGTCGATCGTCAACTGGATCGTGTTCAACGAACACTGGGGCGCGTACGATGTCGAGCGCCTGACCGAGATGGTGATGGCGCTTGACCCCTCACGGCTTGTGACGGGCAACAGCGGCATGGACGCCGGACGCCGGCACATCGACTATGAGGTGGGCCACATCAAGGACAACCACCACTACCGTCCGCCGACGAATCCCATGGCCAACAACCGCCGAGCCGCGGTCAACGGCGAATACGGGGCCATCGGCTACAAGGCGCCCGGGCACGTCTGGGACGTCGACGGGCCGTGGGTGCACGACACCTACAAGGGCAAAGAAGACGCCACCGCCGAGTACGAAAAGTTCATCGGCATGGTGGTGAACTTCAAGAACGAGGACCACCTGAGCGGCGCGGTCTACACGCAATGGACCGACGTCGAGAACGAGATGAACGGCATCTACACCTACGACCGCAAGCTCATCAAACTCGACCGGGAGCGTGTAACCAAGGCGAACCGCTCCACGTGGGAAGAGAAGTAGGTTCTCGCCGAACGGGTGTCGCGCTCCCGGCCTTCGCCCAATAGCCCCAAGCGAGGCGACCGCAAGCAGGCCGGCCTTCGCGCGAGGATTGTCAGGGCATGGCGAGATCTATCGACTCCTCGGCGCTGTGGCGGTCTTCTGCGTTTATTCTCGGCCGTTGCGGGAGAAGAAGGCCCTGGCTTCTTCCAGCGTCACGACACCGTCGCCGTTGGCGTCCGTCTGCTTGAACAGCGAGGGATCGGGGAACTCGTCGGGTGTCAGTTTGCCGTTGCCGTTACGGTCGAGGTCAAGGAAGCGCTGCAACAGGGCTCCCGGGGCCCGCGCCGTTTGCGTGGCGGCATCCTGGCGCACCCAGTACACAGATCTTCCTTCGGTCTTATCTGCGTCTATCTGCGTTCATCTGCGTCTGATTTGTCCTACCCGCGTTGCTTGCGGGCGCCGGCCTTCGCTGCTTTCCTGGCTGCTTTGGCCTTGGCGTCCTGGGGGGCCGCGCCGCCGCGCCCCCAGCGCGGCTCCATCAATTGCGCGTTCCACTCATCGTAGGCCGCCTGCAGCTCTTTCAGCTTGGCCGGCCCGCTGGCGGCCAGGTTGTTGGCCTCGCCGATATCCTTTGCCAGGTTGTAGAGTTGCGGCGCGCCGTCGGCCAGCCTGGCCAGCTTCCAGTCCCCCATGCGGATGGCCGACTGTTCGCCAAATCGCCAGAACAGCCGGTCATGAGGAACGCCCTTCTTTGTCCCGCTCAGGTAAGGGACCAGGTCAACGCCGTCGAGTTTGGAGTCAGCGACGCTGGCGCCAACCGCGGCGGCGGCGGTCGGATGCACATCCAGAGCAATCACGGGCTGGTCGTAGACCTTGCCTGCCGGAATGCGGCCTTTCCATTGCACCATGAAGGGCACGCGGATGCCGCCCTCCAGCACCTGCGCCTTGTAGCCGCGCAGGGGGTTGTTGCGCGAGGTATTGCCCGGCGTCGGCCCGCCGTTGTCGCTGACGAAGAAAATCAGCGTGTTGTCTTCGAGATTCGCCTTGCGGAGCGTTTCCAGCACCCGGCCGACTCCGTCGTCCATGGCCGACAGCATGGCCGCAAACGTCCGCCGCTTCTCGTCGCCGATCGAGGAGAACCGGGAGAGGTACTTCTCGGGGGCCTGCAACGGCCCGTGCACCGCGTTGTACGGCAGGTACAGGAAGAACGATTCCTTTTGGCGGCGCTCGATGAACGAGACGGCTTCGCGCGTAAAGGCGTCGGTGGTGTA
>Ga0315277_10010792_pt1 | contig 11551 bp, 9 predicted proteins | sample YL17G05_15_MG_FD_203695 | JGI IMG/M metagenome (GOLD analysis project Ga0315277, IMG submission 203695) | Sediment microbial communities from Yellowstone Lake, YNP, Wyoming, USA - YL17G05_15 | ecosystem: Environmental > Aquatic > Freshwater > Lake > Sediment | place: USA: Wyoming | collected...
GAGCGACATTTGCGCCTCGCCGTAGCCCGAGATGCTTCTCACGCAGCCGACGCCGCGCGTTATGTCGTACGCCCGCATGAGCGAGATGTGTCTTCCGAGCATTATCGACCTGTGAAGCGTGAAGCCCGCTTCGTGGCCGGGATGGTAGCCGGCGGTTTCGCCCGTTCCTCGAACGTCCATCGCGAGAACCGACGCTCCGCCCCTCACGAGCGCCTCCGTCGACCTTAGGTCAAGCGCGTGGGCCTTCCCTGACGGGTACACGAATACCACGACGCGGCCGGCGAAGCCTTTGAGCGGCTCTATGAGGATTGACGGGATGACGATGCCCGGCTCGCTCTCAAAGGAGAAGGGGCGGATGTTCGCCCAGGACGAGGAGACCGTCGGGTATTCCTCGAAGTCGAGCCTGGACTCGGCTTCCGGCCGGGCGGCGAGCCTTCCGATGACTGCTCTCACGCCGCGGGCGTACGCCCCGTACGCGGCGCGCGTCGTCGGGCGCTTTATCCGCGGCAGGTTCTTCGTCAGCGCGCCGTAAAACGAATCGAGAGTCTCCGTGCGAGGGGGCAGTTTCCCGCCGGGAAAGCCGAAAAGTACCTCGCTCTTCTCGTCTTCAACCGTGACGTAATCCTCGTATTCTTCCGGCGCCGCGGGTCGAACGCCCTTCAGGTGTTTGTCGAACCACCGGATTACGGCGATGCGGATCGCGCCCGAGTAACTGTGCGGGCCGTAGTCCTCGAAGATGTCGATATTCTCCGGCGCCTCGAACGCGCGGTACACCTCGCGGGCGCGGTTCACGACCTCGCGCGCCCCCTTGATGGGAAAGAGCCGGTCCTTCACCGACTGCGAGATGAGAAGCGGCCTCGGTGCCACCGTCGCCATGAGGTCCGAGTACTCCGCGATGTGCCAAATGCTCGGAATGACTTCGCAGGGGCAGAAGTTGTCGATGCCGACGGTTTCGTGCTCCTCGAACATGCATACGGCGTTTACCGGGCAGGAGGCCGTTATCCGCGAATCGAAAACGGTCGTGAATGCGGTCTGGTTTCCGCCGCCCGATGACCCCGTGATGCCGATGCGCGCCCCGTCCACCTCGCGCCTGGAGACGAGGTAGTCAATCGCCCGCATGTTGTCCCAGATCATAAGCCCCTGCACCGTCCGGCCTGCGGCAAGCATGTACAGGTTCTCGTGCCCCTGGCTTACCCGGTCGCCGCCGCCGACGAAATCGACTGCGAGCACCGCGTAGCCGCTCTTGGCAAGATGGACGGCCACCTTCTGGTAAACGGTGTACGCCTTCTGGATGAACGAGTGGCCGTGGACCATCAGGATGCCCGGGACGGGCTTCCGCGCGGCTTTGGGCAGGTAGAAGAGCGCCGAGACGGGCCAGTTCGGCCGCGTATAAAACGATACGCCCTCGACCGTGTAGTCGCCGCGGTTGTAGTGCGAGTTGACGCGCGCCTTGAGCGGAACCTTCTTCGCGGGGAAGGGGCCGACCGCGGCCGCGAGGTCCTTCAGTATCCGCCGCCTTATGGGCAACCACTCTCGGACGGAAATGCCGGTGAAATCGTTGACGGGGATCTTCGCCTTCTCCGTGCGGAAGAAGTTCTTCATCATCTCTTCGTACTGGTCGGTTTCGTTGGGGCTGGTGATGATGAAGGTGCGGATCTTGTCGACGTCGGTCCTGACTCTCATGGTTTGCCCTCGCGGTCTTGGCGCCTTGCCACTTGATTAAGGCGCGACAGGAGTTATACTGTTATCTGGTTCGAGTTACGTGATTCAGCATGGGAATCTAATCCGTTCAAGTCCGCATTGACACAGCGCATCGTAACGGCCTCCGGCGCCCCCGCGCCGGCCGCTGACCAACCGCGAATCGAGCGGCCTCTCCGTGCCGTGTCGGCCGTCGCTGGATCGGCGGCAAATCTTCGCTCTACCCCGCGCTGCGTTCACAAGCGCACGTCCCTCGTCGGCCGTTTCATCCCAAAGGCCGCGCCCCTTGAAACTCGTTGCGCTTTGCGGCGGACTCCGGTATCCTGCTTAAATTACCAACGTACCGGCCGAAGGGCAAAGGGTTTTCCGAAAAGGGACTCCCTCAAAGGCCGGAAACTGTCTCGATACGGTGCGCCTGCCGCCTTGTTGCGGGCGCGTGCCTTGCCTTGCGCCTTTTTTTGAGTCTCTGCGGATTCGGGAGGACGACGTTCGTGGCGAAAACCTATGACGAGATAAACGACAGGATCAGGAAGGGCAAGGCCGTGGTCGTCACGGCCGAGGAGATGATTGGGGTCGTGAAGGACAAGGGCGTCCGCGGCGCCGCTCGCGACGTCGACGTCGTCACGACCGGCACCTTCGGGCCGATGTGCTCGTCCGGCGCCTTTATCAACGTCGGCCACACCAGGCCCCGCATGAAAATACACCGCGCGACGATCCAGGGCGTCGCGGTTTTCTGCGGCCTCGCCGCCGTCGATATGTATATCGGCGCGACGGAACCGGCCGAGGACGATCCCCTGAACCGCGTCTTCCCGGGCGAGTTCCGCTACGGCGGCGGCCACGTGATAGAGGACCTCATCGCCGGAAAAGACCTGCGCCTCGTCGCGACGGCCTACGGTACAGACTGCTACCCGCGTAAGGAACTCGATACTCTCATCAACATAAAGGACTTGAACGAAGCGGTCCTCGTCAATCCGCGTAACGCCTACCAGAACTATAACGTCGCCGTGAACGCACACGCGAACCGCCCCATTTACACCTACATGGGGATCCTTAGGCCCAACCTCGGCAACGCCAATTACTGCAGCGCCGGCCAGTTGTCGCCGCTCATGAATGACCCCTACTACCGCGCGATCGGCATCGGGACGCGGATTTTCCTCGGCGGCGCGCAGGGCTACGTCATCTGGCAGGGCACCCAGCACAACCCCGGTACCCCGCGCACCGAAGGCGGCGTGCCGAAGGCGGGCGCGGCGACGCTCGCCGTCATCGGCAACATGAAGGAAATGTCGCCCGAGTTCATCCGCGGCGCGTCTTTCCGCGGCTACGGTGTCTCCCTCGGCGTCGGCATTGGCGTCCCCGTACCGATACTCGACGCGGACATGGCGCGCTTCACGGCCGTAACGGACGCCGACATCGTCGCGCCCGTCATGGACTACAGCAGGGGCTACCCCGAAATGACCGGCGAGAAACTCGGCGAGGTGACCTATGCCCAGCTGCGCTCCGGGAAAATCACCCTCGATGGTCGCGTCATCCCGACTGGGGCGATATCGAGTTATGTCAAGGCGCGAAAGATAGCCAAGACCTTGAAGTCGTGGATATCGGCGGGGAAGTTCCTCCTCAACCCCCCGGCCGAGCTCCTGCCCCAGGCGGACAGTTCCTGCGCTTTCCGCGCCTTGAAGGAGAGAAAGAGGTAGCCATGCGCCGGGCCGAAGGTCCCTGTGCCCCTTGCGCCGCGAAGAGGCGTGCGAGGTAGCCATGCCCGAGGCGCGTCCGCAATACTTTAGAGCTGCGCGGTTTTACCGCGACTGGATGAAGCCCGAGGGGCTTGTACGTTTCGACGTGCGCCTCTGGGAAACCGACCTCGTCATCTTCGCCGGGCGCGACCTGACGCGCGAGGCGCTCGGGCGGGTGGTCGACTTGCGAAACGCCCTCGAGTCTTATGCCGAGACGCACGAGGGGTTCTACGCCGCGCTCGATCCGGTCGAGGCCGATGCGGGAGCGCCGGAGATAGTGAAGCGCATGTGCGCGGCGGCCGTCGAGTGGGGCGTCGGGCCGATGGCTTCGGTGGCGGGCGCGTTTGCCGAAATGGTCGGCGAGGCGCTTCTGGCAAAGTCAAAGGAAGTCATAGTGGAAAACGGCGGCGACATTTTTCTCGTGACCGCGAGGCCGCGCGTCATAAGCATCTACGCCGGCGAAAAGTCGCCCTTCTCGGGCAAACTCGCCGTGCGCGTGACGCCTGAATCCGGCATTCGCGGCGTCTGCACGTCGAGCGGAACCGTGGGCCACAGTCTGAGCCGCGGCAACGCCGACGCGGTCGTTGCGTTCGCGCGTTCGGCCGCTTACGCCGACGCCGCCGCGACTAATATCGGCAACAGGATAAAGGTCCCCGCCGACGTCGAGCCGGCCGTCGGCGAGGAGCGTGCGCGCGGCAGGCTCATCGCCCTTGTCGTCGCGATCGGCGAAAAGATGGGCGCCTTCGGTGACATCGAGTTTGTCACGGACAAGGAGTGAAAATGTACAGCGAAAGGGTTCTCGTCCACTTCCCAAAGGACCTCGTCAACGAGCCGATCCTCTGCATGGTGACGAAGGAATTCGACATCATCTTCAATATCATCTCCGCGCGCATCACCGAAAACGAAGAGGGCCAGTTGAAGGTGGAACTCCGCGGCACCCGCCCCAACGTCCTCGCGGCGGTGGACTACATGAAGCGTAAGGGCGTCGGCGTGCGCAGCCTCTCCAAGTTCGTCACGATCGATAGGAAACTCTGCACCGACTGCGGCGCCTGCGTCGTCCAGTGCCCGACGGACGCGCTTTACTTTGCGGACGACCGCTCCGTGGGCTTCGATGCCGCCAAGTGCATCGCCTGCGAACTCTGCCGCGCCGCCTGCCCCTACAGCGCCGTCGCGGTCGCTCACCTCGAAGAGGCCAGGCGCACGTGAGGTTACTCTGGCCGTAGGCTCTTTCGCAAACGGCCGAGCCCGTTTGTCGGTTTAGTGAGCGTTCCTGGTCCCTTATTCACCTACGGCTTGAGGCCGAAATAGTAGAGATTGGCAGGCGCGACGAGAAACGACAGCCAGCCGGCTATTTGCACTGCCGCTTTCACATTATCAAGGACGTCAGGGTCCCCTGGCTGATAGGTCACGTGCGCGCGGCCGACGTATAACAGGATCATGCCGTTGAAAACGACAGCACATACCATGGCGAGCCAGAACCTGATGCTGTCGCCGCGCTTTGTCCTTGCAGCCGGGAAGGGCTTCAAGTACCAGAAGCCGAGCATGCCGGCGAGATATGCCGAGAAGAGCGCGGCAAGACGTTCGATGCAGTTTAGAGATACCGCCTGGGAAATGTCGCCCTTCAACTGGTGAAGGAGAACAAGGCCAAGGCTGATGAGGAATGCAGCCAGCCATACAATTGTCAAAGCCAATCGTGGCCTCATTGCTTCCCCTCTTTGGGGCCTATGCCCAGTTTCGTCCGGATGGCAGACATTAATTCCCGAGTAAGCGTTTGGCAGCATGTTGGCAGACTACATTTGCCCCATCGAGTTTCGAGCCTAAACTTCCATTCGAGTTTCGTTCCCATGGTGAGATATATGTGCTTGTCCTCGGAGCTGAGAACGTAGGTGAACTCATAGAACAGCCGGTACTCTCTGTCTTTCCGCAGCTTCATGGACAGGGGGGCCGCCACGTTGTAGCGGTCAATGAAGATCTCCTCGAGGTCCACTCCGTTCGTTGTCATTTTCGTACCTTGAGGCAATGGCCCATAAGGGGGCATGTTCTCGATGACATAGTGAGCTTCCTGGAACGCCTCGATTATGGCCTCCGATACATCGGCGGCCTCACGGTCTCGGGTCAAGAGGGCAACTCTGATCGCCGAGTACTCCGCCTCCTGGGCATCGGCTTCTTGGCGTGTCTTTTCCGCACGCGCGCGGGCTTCGGCAATCCTGGACGGTGCCCGGGCTTGAAGCGTGCGAAGTCTCTCCTGCGCCGCGCTTGCGTTGCTCCGGGCCTCATTTGGCGATATCGTTGGAGCGCCTGTGCTTGGATGGCCGCGTGACTCTGTCTCGGCTCCGACTGACTTCGTGGCCATATTGTCTAACCATAGGGTTCCTTCCGCTGCCCCGCTCTCTTCCATGCCGGCGGACAACATGCCGAACCTGTTTGACCATGTGCTCGTTTCAGTTGCTTCGCCTTCTCCCACATTGTTTACTTGTTGTTCGGCGGCGATGGCTTGCCTGTCTGCTTCCCATGCCTCCGCCTGTGCCTGCGCGATTTCGGTCTCGACGGACGCCTGGATTTCCTTCGCGTTTTCTTCCTCAGCTTCAGCTTTCCTGCGGGCCTCCTCTGCAGCCTTCTTAGCTGAATCAATCTCGGCTTGCTTGTACCATTGAGCAGCCGTGAGCCCTTGAGGCGCAGGTCCAGGGGTCATGTCAAGCGGAACGCAGCGATAGGGTATCTCCGTAGTGACGGTTCGCGGTCCGGTGCAACCGCCGAGACCAGCGATCCCGGCGCAGAAGACCAGCGACAAGATGATGCGCAAATGGAATGCCTCGCGGTAATGTGTAAGATTCATCGCACACGCTCCTTGGGCCGAAAAAGAACTGCTGCAGGGCTTCCTGTCACCGGGCGAGCGGTGCTTGCCGCGAAAAGGTGTTTACTCTCGATGGTTGCCGGGCGAAAAGGCACTTGTAGTCTAACGGGCACTGGGCCGCAGCGTCAACGAAAAAACCCTACTCCCGGAGGATTTTCGCCAAACTCGGAAAGCGGGTCACCAACGCGGGAACTAAGGCTTTCCCGCGGCTCCGCCGCGATGGGTCGGAAACCGGGATTTTCCGCTCGCGCCCGGTCGTATATCGCGCAAGTGCCGCGGGACGCGTAGCCAAGCGAGGAAATTGCTGGAAAGTCGGCCTCCGCAAACTATCATATTGCCGGTGGATACGGCACTGGAGGGATGGGCCGCGGTCGCGGCCGCCAATCTGCGTCGGCAGCAAGCAAGGAGAAGGCTATGTTCAGATTAGCGGACTTGATTACGCCGGACCGCATTGTCGACCTCAAGAGCACCTCCAAGGACGAGGTCCTCAAGGAACTCGTGAACGTCCTCGCAAACGCCGCTGAAGTCGGCGACAAGGAGTCCTTCTACCGCGCCATCCTCGACCGCGAAAGCATCCTCTCGACCGGCATCGGCCTCGGCATCGCCGTGCCCCACGCGAAAATCGCCTCCGTCAAGACCCTCGTCGCCGCCCTCGGCAAGACGAAGAAGGACGTAAACTACGGCGCACTCGACGACCAGCCCGTCCACATCGTCGTTATGATCGGCGCAAATGACAGCCAGCAGGCCGACTACATCCGCGCCCTTGCCCGCGTGACGCTGCTCCTCAAGAACGAGAAGATCCGCCAGGCGATCGTTGAGGCGGAAACTCCCGCCAAGGTATACGACATTTTGAAGGAGTATTGAATCCTCTAAGTGCGGGGATTCGCCCGCCGCGGCCCACGTAGATGCATGGACGTAAGCGAGAAGGCCGGCGGCAACCGGAGTCTGCCAAGCGGGCGCGCGTCATGCGCGCCCGCTCCATTTCGTCGGGCATGAGCCGCGCCTGCAGGGAAACTAACCGCTCGTCCGCCCGTCCGCTGCGCCTGTTTTCGCTTGAACGTTCGTGCCCGCGGGCTATCATTCCGTTGGTTCGGCGCTTCCTTCACAGAGGAGCCTTGCGTATGAAAACGATCAACGTCGGCATGGTCGGTTATGCGTTCATGGGCAAGGCGCATTCGAACGCGTGGATGAAGGTCGCGAAGTTTTTCGACCTGCCGGCGGTGCCCGTGATGAAGGCGGTCTGCGGGAGGCACAGGGACGCGGTCAGGGCTTTCGCCTCGAAATGGGGCTGGCAGTCCGTCGAAACTGACTGGAAGCGCCTCATCGCGCGAGACGACGTCGACCTTATCGATATCTGCACGCCTAATTCTTCGCACTCGGCCATCGCCATTGCCGCCGCCCGCGCCGGCAAGCACGTCGCCTGCGAGAAGCCGCTCGGCATGGACGCCTCCGATGCCCGCAAAATGCTCGCCGCGGTAAAGAAGGCGCGCGTCAGGAACATGGTTTGGTTCAACTACCGTCGGGTCCCCGCCCTGTCGCTTGCAAAGCGCCTCGTCGACGAGGGGCGCATCGGTGAGGTTTACCATGTCCGCGCGGCGTACCTTCAGGACTGGATCATGGACCCGGACTTTCCCCTCGTCTGGCGGCTGAAGAAGGGCATAGCCGGTTCGGGCGCGCACGGAGACCTAAACGCCCACATCATCGACATGGCGCTCTTCCTCGTCGGTCGCATCGAGAGCGTCTCCGGCCTCGCGAAGACCTTCATCACGAAGCGTCCGCTTGTGCCCGGCTCGAGGAAAAAGGGTAACGTTACTGTCGACGACGCGGCGCTTTTCCTGGCCAGGTTCGAAAACGGCGCCGTCGGCACTTTTGAGGCGACGCGCTTCGCCGGCGGCAGGAAGAACGCCAACCGGATCGAGATAAACGGCTCCAGGGGCACCCTCGTCTTCAGTTTCGAAAGGATGAACGAACTCCAGTTTCTCGACCGCACGGCGCCGCTCCATCTCCAGGGCTTTACGAAGATACTCGTGACCGAGCCCGTGCACCCGTACATCAAGGCTTGGTGGCCTGGCGGGCACATTGTCGGCTACGAACACACGTTCATAAACCAGGCGGCCGACCTCGTCACCGGCATCGCGAAGGGCACAAAGCTCTCGCCCGATTTCGCCGACGGCGTATACAATAACCAGGTCTTGGACGCGGTCCTCGCCTCGGCCAAAAGCCAAGCGTGGGTGAAGGTGGCGAAGATGTAACGAGGCCCGCGCCCGCCGGGGCTTCACGGCGGCGGGGCAGGGGGGCCGACGGCGTCCCCGGCGGTTCGGCTTCGTAGGGTCATCAAAAGAGGTTCGGAGTCTGCAAAGGAGGAGCAAATGAAACTCGGCGTCTTCACCGTCCTTTTCTCACAGCGCCCGTTTGGCGAGGCGCTCGATTACATAGCCCAGAACGGCCTCGACGCAGTCGAGATCGGCACGGGCAACTACCCCGGCGGCGCTCACTGCCCCATGAAGGAACTCCTCGCGTCGAAGTCCGCGGCCGAGGACTACAAGGCCGAGATCGAATCGCGCGGCCTCTCGATAAGCGCGCTCTCCTGCCACGGCAACCCTCTTCACCCCGACAGGAAATTCGCCGCCGCGCACCACGGCGTCCAGCGCGACACGATCCGCCTGGCCGAGCGGCTCGGCGTCAAGACCGTCGTCGTCTTTTCGGGCTGCCCCGGAGAACGCGACGGCGCCAGGTATCCCAACTGGGTCACGTGCCCCTGGCCGCCGGACTACTCCGCCATCCTCAAGTGGCAGTGGGAAGAAAAGGTCATCCCTTACTGGAAGGCTGAGAGCAAGTTCGCCAGGGACCACGGCGTCAACCTCGCCTTCGAAATGCATCCTGGGTTTGTCGTCTATAGCGCCGCGACCCTGATGCGGCTGCGCCGGGAGTGCGGCAACAACATCGGCGCGAACCTCGATCCCTCGCATCTCTTCTGGCAGGGGATGGACCCCATCGCGGTCATCCGCTACCTCGGCAAGGCGATCTACCACGTTCACGCGAAGGATTGCCGCATCTACCCGCCGGTCGCGGTAAAGGGCGTCCTCGACACGTCAGGTTACACCGGCGAGATAGACAGGTCGTGGATATTCCGCACAGTCGGCTACGGGCACGGCGAGGACTTCTGGCGCGATTTCGTGTCTACGCTCAGGATGGTGGGCTACGACGGCGCGCTATCGATTGAGCATGAGGACTCGCTTATGTCCACCGACGAAGGCTTCAAGAAAGGCGTCGCCTTCCTCAAGGGGGTACTCCTCAAAGAGAAACGCGGCGCGGCGTACTGGGCATAAGAAGCGAGGTTCTTCCTCCGGGGAAAGCACGCGGAGATTCCGAGCGGGTAAGCAAGGGGCGGCCGGCCGCCCCTTGTCGTTTTACGGCTTCGGGTCTGCCGCCGAAGCCTCGGCCGACAAGACCCCTGCCGGCGCATGGCCTGCCGCCGGCTCGCGCTTTCTCGTAAGCGCGATGACCATCTCGATGAGGAGTACCGCCGCGAGGACGACGAGGACGAGCGCGACGACCGTCGAGGCGCTTGGAACCGCTTTTCTTAAGTTGCCTTCGGCGTCGAAGAAGCCCGCCCGCACGGACCTCAAGAGCGCCCAGCCGCTCATCACGTACATGATCGCCGTGGGGACGCCCGTGACGAACCACACCCACCACGCCCGCCGCGTGCGTGCGAGCCACACGGTTAGCCCCATGAGAGTAAGCGCCGCGAGGAGCTGGTTCGACGCCCCAAAAAGCGACCAGAAGACCTTCCACGCGGGGATGGCATTGTCCTTGGCGTCGACGGCCTTCTGCGTCACGAAGAATAGCGGTACGCCCGCCGTCATGGCCGTGGCGACCCACCTCCCGAAGCGCCCCTGCCAGCCGGTGAGTTCCTGCAGGATGTACCGGCCCAGGCGCGTCGAGACGTCGAGCGTATCGTAGACGAACGTCGTGAAAGCCAGAAGCGCGAACGATATCCCGAACGCGGCCGGCACTCCTACGAGCCCGAGGAAATTGCACATCCCGAAGCCGTAAATGAGGTTCGGGCTCGGCGCGCCCCTGAGCGGCTGCGCGTCGCTTTTGAGCATCATTAGACACGAAAGCGACACGACGGCCACGAGCGCCTCGAGAATCATCGCGCCGTACGCGATTGGCTTGGCGTCGAGTTCCGACCTGAGTTGCTTTGACGTCGTGCCCGAAGCCACGAGCGCATGGAAGCCCGAACACGCGCCGCACGCCACCGTGATGAGTAACAGCGGCAGCATCGGCTCGCCCGCGGCCGAGGACCACCCTTTGAATGCCGGGTATTCCGCCGTCCTGCCCCCGAAAACTATCCCGAGAACGCCGGCCGCGAGCGCGGCGTAGAGGAAGTACCCCCCGAGGTGCCCGCGCGGTTGCAGGAGTATCCACATCGGTACGACCGAAGCGACGAGGCAATACGCCAGCAAGAGGACGTCCCAGACCTTGACGGCGTTGGCGTCCGTGATGCCGAGCATCTTCGCGAGGTCGAGGGGGATATATTGCCCCGCCCAGATCGCGACCCCGACAAGCGGCAGGAATATGGCCGTCGCGGCCGCAAGTCCTAACTTCGCGTAGCGCATGAGAAGCGCCATCACGATCGGCAGCGCGAGGTAAATCATCGACGAAGACGCGATTCCGCCCCCCGTCACCGTGACGCCGCTCTCGAGGGTTTGAGTCCCGACGAAGGACGTCGCGACTATGTCCGTAAATGCCACGATGATGTAGACGATGGTCAGCCACACGAAGGCGAGAAAGAGCATGTAAGAGCGCCGGCTCATGTGCTCGCGGATAATCTCGGCGATGGAGCGCGCCTTGTGGCGCACGGACGCGACGAGCGCGCCGAAATCATGAACGCCGCCGATGAATATCGAGCCCACGACTATCCAGATGAGTGCCGGTACCCAGCCGAACATGAGCCCCGCGAGTATCGGGCCGACGATCGGCCCCGCGGCCGCTATCGCCGAGAAATGTTGCCCCAGAAGGTACTTCGGCGAGGTGGGGATGTAGTCAACGTCGTCGCGGAACTCCTGCGCCGGCGTCTTCGCCGCGCCGTCCAGCCGAAAGAGGCGTTTGAGAAGCGAACCGTACAGGAAGTATCCGGCCCCGAGCGCAAGGGCGGACAGGAAGGCGACCGTCAAAAGGCTCATTGTCGTTTCCTTACACGCTGTCCCGGGACCGAGGACGAATAAACGCCCGGCAAGGCCAATCCGCAGCGGAGAATTCTAAC
>Ga0315277_10010794_pt1 | contig 11551 bp, 9 predicted proteins | sample YL17G05_15_MG_FD_203695 | JGI IMG/M metagenome (GOLD analysis project Ga0315277, IMG submission 203695) | Sediment microbial communities from Yellowstone Lake, YNP, Wyoming, USA - YL17G05_15 | ecosystem: Environmental > Aquatic > Freshwater > Lake > Sediment | place: USA: Wyoming | collected...
CGATCAAGAGAGTTAAGCCGAAGCTTTCGGGAGCTTATTATACAAAACTTAGCGAGCTCAGCTAAGGCTGTTATTTTCATCTGGAGGTGTGCGGATGGAGAACATATTATGGTTTTCACAGGTAGGCAAAGAAGACGTGGGAAAGGTAGGGGGGAAAGGCGCTAACCTAGGCGAGATGGCAGGCGTGGGCCTTCCTGTTCCGAACGGGTTCTGCACGACAAGCGATGCGTATTTCGTATTTTTGAAAGCAAATGGGATCGATAAGGCAATCGCGAAGATAACTGAGAACCTCGATGTTGAGGATACCCAGAAGCTCAATGCTGCAAGCGATGAGATAAAGGCGCTTATACTGTCAGCAAGAATGCCTGATGCCATAAGGACTGACATAATAAAGGCATACAACAAACTCTGCGGCGTGGATGTTATGCCAAGCGAATCTGAGGAGAAATACGTTGCGGTTAGAAGTTCTGCAACTGCTGAGGACCTTCCTGAGGCGAGCTTTGCAGGACAGCAGGAAACTTATCTTAACATCAAGGGAGCTGACAATGTACTTAAAGCAGTCCAGATGTGCTGGGCATCCCTTTTCGGGAGCAGAGCAATATATTACCGACAGGAGAAGGGATTTGACCACCTGAAAGTTGGATTGGCTGCAGTAGTGCAGGAGATGGTGCAGTCAGAGAAAGCAGGAGTTATGTTCACGAGCGACCCTATAACTAATGACCCGAACAGGATAAGCATAGAGGCGGCATACGGGCTTGGCGAGATTGTTGTTTCTGGTTCTGTCACTCCCGACAGATATACTGTGAAGAAGGATACTATGGAGATAATTGAGAGGGATATTACGCAGCAGACTTGGATGATAACCAAAATCAACGGCAAGAACGAGCACGTGAATATCAAGGATGAGATGCAGGAGAGGCAGAAGCTGAGTGATAATGAAATTATTGAGCTAGCAAATTATGGAAAGGAAATTGAGGAGCATTATGGCTGGCCCCAGGATAGTGAGTGGGCGATCTCCAGGGGGCAGGTCTTTATAGTCCAAAGCAGGCCCATAACAACTATAAAAAAAGGAGGGGGTGAGAGCGTGGTTGAGGGTGGAAGTTCAGTTGCTAATGCGGAGATAATTCTAAGGGGTTCGGGTGCAAGCCCGGGCGTTGCCGTAGGCAAGGTGAAGATGATTCCGACAGCAAAGGACATTGGCAGGATGGAGAAGGGAGACATACTGGTGACAGAGATGACGTCACCTGACTATGTTCCTGCCATGAAGAAAGCCGCTGCTATAATCACAAATTCCGGAGGGGCAACCTGCCACGCTGCAATAGTCAGCAGGGAGCTCGGAGTTCCATGCATTGTGGGAACAAAGGAGGCTACAAAGATTCTGCATGACGGGGATTTGGTTACTGTTGACGCAAAGATGGGTGTTGTTTACAAAGGCAAGGTTGACATTGCCGTAGCAAAGAAGCCAGAGGGTGGAGCCGGAGTTGTTTCTGCTCCGCTCGTGACAGGCACCAAGATATACCTGAACTTGGGTGAGCCTGAGCTTGCTGAGAAAATGTCTTCTCTCAATGTTGATGGGGTAGGTCTGTTCAGGGCGGAATTCATGATAGCAGGCATAGGCCTGCACCCGAGAAAAGCAATTGAGGAGCACAAGGAGCAGGAGTACACAGACAAGCTTGCTGAGGGAATGAGGCAGATATGCGCAGCCTTCTATCCAAGGCCGGTTGTTTACAGGGCAACAGACTTCAAGACAAACGAGTACAGGAATCTGGAGGGAGGAGAAAAGTACGAGCCGAAAGAGGAGAACCCGATGATGGGTTACAGAGGCTGCTCAAGGTATACCTCAGAGCCTGATGTATTCAAGCTGGAAGTTGATGCCATAAGGAAAGTGAGAGAGGTCTATGGACTGAAGAACCTGTGGCTTATGATACCAATGGTCAGGACAATTGAGGAAATTAGGGGAGTGAAGAAGCTCCTTGAGAAATTCGGGCTGGAGAGAAACAAGGATTTCAAACTGTGGATAATGGTTGAAGTGCCGAGCACAATATTCCTCGCTGAGGAATTCTGCCAGGAGGGAATAGACGGCATATCGATAGGCAGCAACGACCTCACGCAGTTCATCCTTGCATGCGACAGGGACAGCTCCACCCTAGCTGCGAAATTTGATGAGAGGAACGAGGCAATTCTCAAAGCATTGAAGCACATCATAAGGATATGCAATAAGAACGGGGTTACAACGTCGATATGCGGGCAGGCTCCAAGCGTCTACCCAGAATACAGCGAGAAGCTTGTGGAGTTCGGCATAAACAGCATCTCGGTGAACCCGGATATGGTAGATGTAACAAGGAGGAACGTAGCAAGCGCTGAGAAGAAGCTCATGCTGAAGAAGCTAAGGGAGCTAACAGACAAGGACGAGGGATTCGAGTTCTGATTTTTTTATTTTTATAATATACCTAGAGAGAAGGGTTTTCGTGAGGATACTTCTCCAGCTTCCAGAGGGCATTAAGAGCAAGGCATTAAGGATAGTCCAGAAGCTGGAGAAAGAGGGAGATGAGGTTGTGGTATCCTGCTCTCCCTGTTACGGTGCCTGCGATGTGGCGCTTGAAGAGGCAAGGAGATGCGATGCCGACAGGATAATACAATACGGACATTCCGAATTCCCCATTAGAAGCAGCATTCCAGTAGAGTTCGTGGAATACCGAACTCCAGTCAAATTCCGTGCCGTGCTCTCAAAAGCAGTAAAGGAACTTGCAGGATACGAGAGAATAGGGATTGTGACAACTGTCCAGCATATCGGACAGATTGGGGAGATAAAAAAGTTTCTTGAGGGCAAAGGCAAACGGGTATTCATTGGAAAGCACGGGAAGAAAGCAAAGTATGACGGGCAGATTCTTGGATGCGACTGGGGAAGCATAAAAGATATAGAAAACAAGGTTGATTGCTTCATTTTCTTTGGAGGGGGCGTATTCCACGCTCTGGGAGGCGCACTTGCAACCGAGAAGCCCCTGCTTGCAGCGGATCCTTTCTCCAGAAGCGTGCGGTGGATGTCGGAAGAACGAACAAGAGAGCTGAGAAGAAGAAAAGGGGCATTGCTTGCTGCTGTTGGAGCAAAGAATTTTGGCATAATATGCAGCACAAAGCCGGGGCAGTTCAACTTCAAAAAGGCACTTTATCTGAAGAAACTGCTGGAAGAATGTGGCAGAAAAGCGTGCATTCTCATATGCAACGAGCTGAACTTTGAATCTTTGAACAATCTGCTCGAATTTGACTGTTTTGTTAACACTGCCTGCCCCAGAATAGCTGAGGATTACGATAGAAGCAGAAAGCCAATTCTAGGGGTGGATGAAATTAAAAAAATAATAAAAAAATAAATGACTTAAGGTTCGTACTTAGCGGTGTATGTTCCGGTAACTACTCTGACTAAACCACTGTCCAGCTCTGTGTAGTTTATGTATATCTTCCCGTTGTATACCCCACCAACTGTTCCAGTCATAATTGAACCATTTGCCATAGTGCAATTTGTCTGGTTTACGAATCCATTAAAGGTTGGGTTTCCCAGTGTTACCTGACTTCCGGAAGATACGTTTACGTTGTTATTGCCACCGAACGAGATTACCCCGCTGGTTGGGAAGTCCATACTTGTGTTCTGCGTGCAGGTTATACCAGTTATCATTATAGTCTTGCCTGTGCCCTGGCCTATCACCAGGTAAAGCTTTCCGCTTGTCTTCAGCTGGTTAGTCACGCATGTGAACCCTGCTGGGAACACACACTGGCTTGGAGTTACACTTGACGGATTAAGAACTCCCAGGTAGAAAAGCACTGCCAGGACCACCATTATGATCAGAATTGCCCACCCGTAGGTCATAAGGTACTCCATGGCCGTTTGGCCCTTTCTCATTATCATTCAAAACCACCTCTTGGTATTAACATACCTGTAGATATAATGTATTTCCAGCCTTCCTTTTTAAATCTTTCTATTTTTTATCTCTATAACTATCTCACCAATGTGCCGGGATGCATCTTTCCCTCGATTGCGCTCTGCACTTCTGCAAAATTCTTACCATAGATAAAATGGGTTTCTATCATCGAGCGGGCAATCAACTTGCACGCTATCAGATCAAACACGAATCGAGTCCCAGCTTTTCTCTCATCATACTGCGAGGCGAGCTGGGTAAGTTGGCTGAAACTCATCCTCTGCAGCTTCTTGGCGTTTTTATCCTTTTTGGGGTCTCCGCTATAGACTCCGTCGACATTGCTGAGGTTGACTATCCTCTTTGCCCCTATCCCCTCTGCAAGCAGAGCGGCATCGGTATCTGTCGTTATGCCGGGTATAGTCCCACCCATGAGCACAATCTTTCCCGAGTTCAGGGCATTCATTGCTTCTTTGAAGCTTTCTGCAACAACTGGATGGGCATCCTCGCCAAGAGCTGAGAGAAGCATCATGGCATTCATCCTCGTTGATAGTATTGCTACCTCGTCTGCAAGGAACTCGCTACCTCCGAGCTTTCGGATATGAGAGGCATTTTCCCTTGCGGGTACTCCGCCTCCGCAGACTACGGCGAGTTGATATTTTGTTTTAAGCTTCTTGAGAAGCGATGCGAGCTGCTTTATGAAAGAAAAATCGGGCTGACCTGGGTTCAGGAGACTTCCACCTACCGAGAGGACCACTTTCAAACAATCACCAAGAATAGATATAAAAGGTTTAATAAATATAGCTTCCCTTATGGGGAAACTTGAGAGCAGCATTAGTGGGCTTGTAAAAATTCTTGAGAAGGAGGAGAAGGAGCAGGACGAAGTCCTGAAGCTGACAAGGGAGATTATCAGAGGCTGCTCTGTCTCGATAAAGTGCATACACTCGAAAGAGGTTAATGAATGTGATAAACAAACTAAGCTTGTTGAAAAGCTAGTTGGAAAAATGAGGAAAGCCAACGGTTTTGAGAATATAGCATTACAGGCATACCAGGAATACTGCGAGGCAAGGGTTCTGCTTGCGATAATAAAAAGAGAAGAGATACCGACATATAACGAACTTAAAGTTCCGTACAAGGCACATCTACTCGGACTTCTAGACTGCGTGGGAGAACTGAGGAGGGAGATGCTAGAGGAGTTGAAGAGAGGGGATAGGAAGAAGGCGGACTACTACTTCTCCAAGATGGATGAACTTTATGAAGCTCTGCTTCCGCTGAGATTCTCGAACTCCCTGCTGCCGAATTTCAGGAGGAAACAGGATGTTGCAAGGATGCAGCTTGAACAGGCAAGGAGCGAGATTCTCAAGTACTGATTTATAAGTATCAATATGTACAGATAATAGGGTTTGATATGATACCCTTCCAATCCAGCAATTGACTATGTACTTCTTTTCGGAAGCGGCAGCTTGAGTGTTCATATTTATTAACTCCAGTGCAAAAAAGAATCTGAAGAGGTGTTATGATGTTATTCGAGCTTGAAGCGGTGCTTGAATTCAGCGGTGACATAGGGGGTAAGAAGAGCGAGATAGAGGAAGTTTTGTCCAACACAGATAAGGGGTTATTCAAGAAAGGGGCTCCGAAAGGAAAGGAAGGCGAGGCTTCTCAGTTGAAGGAATGGAGCATCGAAGGTAACAGGCTAAAGGTGAAAATAGTCAGCGGGAGGTATGTGAGGGCACCGGATGCACTTCTGAGGCTGAGGAACCAGCTCAACCTTCTTGGAGCTAAAATAAAAGTTGGTATAAGGAAGATCGAGATAAAGAAACTGGAAGTGAAAGGAGTTGAGCTTGGAAGGGAGCCAAAAGAGCCAGTAAGAATTGCATTCTACGTTGATAAGATAGAGATGAAAGGTGACAAGGCGGATATTAGATTCAGTCCATCGCTTACTGTCGATGTTATAGAAGGAGGAGGAGTTGACAGGGTGATTGAACTTGTTATTGAGAAAGTTGGGAGGCAGGAATACGAGGGCAAGGCAGAGATAAAGAAGCTGCTGTGGGAGGGCAAGCAGAGGAAAATGTTCACTGATAAGGACCCGAGTGTAGTGCTTGAGAAGATGAAATGGATAAGAAGGACTCATTCTAAAGGGCAGTTCGTATACGGAAGGAATTTCACTTCTCTTGTGAATGCATTGCGAGATATTATGATTGAGAATTTGTACAAACCTCTCGGTTTTATGGAGATGATATTCCCGAAGTTCGAGCCATGGGATGTGCCGAAGAAATCCGGCCATGCCAAGAGCATCTACCCTGACGCGTACTATGTGATGGTCCCCAGAGTAAGCAGCCCTAAAGAATGGGAAGCGGCAATGGATTACTTCAGGATAACTGGTGAGATAGACAAGGAGAGCATAATGAAGAAGGTGGAACCTGTGGGCATCCTATCCTACGCCCAATGCCCTCCGTTCTGGCAGTTCCTTGAGGGCAAAATCTTGAGGGCGGATACTTCACTCCCCTTGAAGGTGTATGACTGGAGCGGACCCACCTATAGGAATGAGGCTGGAGGGACGCATGGAATTGCAAGAGTTGAGGAATTCCACAGGGCTGAAACGCTTTTCATAGGGTCGCCAGAGCAGGTTAAAAAAACGGCGGAGAAGGTTGAGGAGAAGCTCACCTTCATATTCGATGAGTTGCTGGAGCTGGAGACAAAGAAATATTCGGTAGTTCCCTGGTGGATGGCCCAAGAGGGTGAGAAGAAGCTGTCTGACAATGAGGTTGAAGGAGTGGGAACGGTGGATTTTGAAGCCTATCTTCCTTACAGAGGGGAGAGAGCCAAAAGCGAATGGCTTGAAATTCAGAACATCAGTATCATCGGCGACAAGTACCCAAAAGCGTTCAGCGTTAAATCCAGCAAGGGCGAGCTCTGGAGCGGGTGCGCAGGAGGCAGTTTTGAGAGGTGGATATGCGCGTTCCTAGCGCAGAAGGGATTTGAGATGGATAAATGGCCCAATGATGTCAGAAGAAGAGTGAAGCTGGTGAATGAGCTTAACGAAGCAAAATTCACAAATGCAGAGGATGAGATAGAATTTGCATAGGGTTCTTTTTGCGCGTCCTGGGTCTTGTTGTTTTTAAAGGTTATTGTATGAGCGAGAAAAGCAAAGCAAAATATGAGATGAAGAAGAAGCTCAAGGAACTGAGCAACATTGCGGGTAGTGGAACCGAGCTCATCTCAGTCTATATCCCTCCCAGATACCCGATAGCTGAAGTGAGCAACAAACTGAAGGCAGAATACGGGCAGGCCGGCAACATAAAATCGAAGAGCACAAGAAAGAATGTGCTTGACGCTCTTGAGAAGATTATAAACTATCTTAAGATATTCAGAGAGCCTCCTGAGAATGGGATTGCGATATTCTGCGGCAATGTTTCAAAGGAACAGGGCAGACCGGACATACGGTTGTATTCCATATCTCCTCCCGAGCCAATACATGTGCAGCTTTACAGGTGCGATTCCAGCTTCTTCCTAGAGCCACTTGAGGAGATGCTTGAGGTGAAGGAGGTATACGGCCTTGTTGTGATGGATGGGAGGGAGGCGACAATTGCAGTCCTTAAGGGGAAACAGACAAAGATAGTGAGGAAGCTGAATTCAACTGCACACTCAAAACTACATGGGAAGGGCGGTCAATCCGCGAGACGCTATGAGCGACTTATAGAGGAGAGCATAGAGAAGTATTACAAAAGGATTGGGGATGCCATGGATGAGGTGTTCGTCAACATCAAGAACTTGAGGGGCATCATAGTGGGCGGCCCTGGGCCCGCAAAGGAGGATTTCATGAAGCTGAGCCCTTTCAACTACCAGCTTAAAGTCTTGGGGGTTGTTGATACGGGTTACACAGAGGAGTACGGGGTGAAGGAGCTTACAGAGAAGGCAGAGCCGCTCATCGCGGAACAGGAAGCAGTGAAGGAGAAGGTGCTCGTTGACAGGTTCATAAAGGAAGTTGTGAAGGACGGGTTGGCCACATACGGGGAGAAAGAGGTGAGGGAGGCGCTTGAGAAGAGTAAAGCTGAACTGCTGCTTCTTTCAGAAGGGCTGGATGTCAAGAGGTCTACTGTCGAATGCCCGAGTTGTGGAAAGAGGGAAAGCGGCATCATTGGTAAGTCGAAGGAGTGCTCCTGCGGTGCGAAGATGAAAGTTGTTGAGGAGAGGGAGCTGGCTGACGAGCTGATAGAGCTTGCGGATTCAAAAAACGTGAAAATCGAGATGATATCCACGGATACTGCAGAAGGAAGCCAATTCATGCAGGGATTTAGGGGAGTTGGCGCATTCCTGAGGTATAAGTAATCAGCCGATTAGCCTTTCTATTGAGCATTCAGTCAGGAAGTTTTCGTCTCCTTCAATAACTGCTTTTGACTTGTAGAATGAAGTTGAGTTTTTTGCTGCGTTATACCCAATGTAGAATACCGTGGAATCTGATAGCTTTGATTCACATTCATCGACCGAAGCGTTTAGGATGGGGCTGGTTGCACCGCTAGATGAATAAGAGCAGCGCTCTTTGTCATAGGCGAACTTCTTCGGGCTTATGCCATTATTCTCAAGCGCCTGGGTCAGCCGGATACCACAATTGAATATGATGGATGTTGATGGCGAGTTGCGGGCATCCATTACTATTGAAACGTTTTTGCTGCTGTTGAGCTCGTTTTTGAATTCACTGAAACTTATTGTCGGCTCACTCTTCGGGTAATAGATATAGATGATTGATAGCACTGCGATGAACAGCAGAATCAATAGGATGTGGTATTCTTTCATTTTAACACTAGTCCAGAGCTTTTGAAATCAAGCAGTCTTCGAAGAACTTCTCCCCGCCTTCAAAAGTTGCCTTCTTTGTGTAGAAAACCATGAATGTTGCCTTATCCTCCCCCCCGCTTCTCAGTATCATCACTGGGTTCGCATCAATGTCATTCTCGCAGGAGCTTTTGCTCTGCGTTAGATTGCCTGCAAAGCAATTGTCACCGTCATACCTGAAGTCCATCACGGATTTGTTTAAAGAGGCAAGCTTTGATACAATCCTTTCCGAACAGTTTACCATCTTCTCCTTCATTGTAGCATTCAGGTCTGTCAACTCAACGACTACCCCCGCTTTTGAGGAGCTCTTCAGCTCAGAGAGGAATGGACCGAAGTTTGTTGGGTGGGACTGCAGGTCTGCCACGTTGTAGATTGCAAGAGTGGACAGGGCTAGCAGCACTATGAAGAAAACGAAGATGAATGCCCAGGCTATTTTTGCTACTTTGTGAAGCTCTATTCTCTTTGAACGCACAAAGAAGAAGAAAGCTCCGAATGTGAACAGCAGGATGAATAGGTCCATTGCAACGAGTATAACCGCTATTATTGTTGATGTGTTCTTCTCTTTATCTGCGTAGGAGAGCGGGATGACTGAATTGATAACGCCCAGTGAAAAGGATACTACGGGTTTTGCGATAATGGATACGAGGCTGTTCATCTGATTGGAAGTTGCACCTGATTTCTCGCCCACTATGGCACTGGCACTGAGTTGGATGTTTAAGAGCTGATCACTCAACTGGTTTGCTTGCGATAGGGAGAAGGGCGAACTGTTGTAGATTGTAAAGTCTACAGATGCCTTCTGAGTCCTTAAAAGCTCTAGCTCATCATTCAAAACAAAGTCCTGCGGCTCCAGGTACAGCCCTGCCTTGAAAAGTGCGTCTGAAGCTGACTCGTTGTTGGCCAAAAGTTGGTTGTATGTTGTTTCAAGCCCGGATACCTGCGAGTCCGCCAAATCCGCCATTAGCGAGAAGTTCTTTGAGAGGCGAGAGGCATTGTCATAATCCCTCTTGTCGCCAAGCTCGGCTATCTGTGACAGGATATCATCAAGGCTGCTCAGTTGTTTTATAGTGCTGTTATCATGTATGTACAAAAGCGACTGGTTGGCTCTTTGCACTATGCTATTCCTCCTGTCAAGAAGCACCGCATAGGCGGCATCAAACTTATCCCTATCCTCCCTTATTGTCCTGTTGAGCTTCCTTGTCGGAGTGCTATTAAATATCGAGGATATCCATCCATCCAGTGTGCCTTCTGTCGGAACTCTTGAGCTGAGCTGCGTTGCTTGGCTTATTGCAGAACTTAGGGCAGTTAGGTTGTAGAGCTTATAGAAATTCTTGCAGAATCCCAAAGCTTTGGGGTTGTGGTAATCAGTATACTGCTCGTAGATTATGCTTACTGGTGATTTCCCTAGACCCTCGAGGAGGGACTTCACTGAAGTTAGGCTCTGCTGCATTGCAGTGAGAGAAACGGATACGTCAGTGGAGTTGCCGATGTTAGCCATCTCCGTATTGAAAACTGATAGGTTTGCTCTGATGAGCTGAAAATTGACTGACATCACCACGATTGCTTTGACAAGGGAACTGGACATGGGGTCGGGGGTCTCCTGGGTCCCCTTCATAACGTCCCTGCAGACTGGAACGGCCTGGCAGGATTCGCATATGTTGCCTGCAGTGCACGTGAGGCGTGGTGAGCGATCTGGATTTTCCAGACCAGTCACAACTAAGCATTCAGCCTCCTCGCTCCCTCGGCTGGCTAGGAAGGATTGGGATGAGGAATTCAACGAATCAAGTTCAGCATGCGTTGGGTAGGTGGCTGTTGTGTAGTACTGGCGAAGCACGGAATTTATGCTCGCTTGATTTTCAACCGGGTATATCCTGTCGCTCATGTTGAGGAGGAATGTATAAGTATTATTTATTATAACAATTGAATAGTTCCCGGAGGATACTTTTGCATCTACCACCCTCACATCTCTCGAATAGTTTTCTCCTCTGTACAGGTAGGGTGTGACGAATTCCGTGACGTTTAGCTGAGCTTGCAGGAGTGAAGCTAATACCAGTAGGGACAGCAGCAAAATTCCTTTTCTCATCCGATCGCCTCATTAAGAATTAGTTGGACTGCTATATAAACTTAATGTATTTTTTTTTGACATGGTATGGACTAGGGGTTCATGAAAAATAAAAAGGAGAAAAAGGGCTTTCGCCCTTTCAGTTCATCTATTGGGCTGCTGCAATCAGTGCCTGGATGAACTGGTCGGCTGCAGTCTGTGTGTCAGCTGCCGTGTAACCAGCCACCAGAATCCTGTTTGTACCGATTGGTTGCACAACAACCTTGTCTGTTGCAAGGTTGATGCTCGTGGTCTGCATGACTTCTGCGGCCACTGTGTTGACAAGGTTCCCTCCAACTACTATCAAAGTAGCGGACTTGTCAGCATCCTTATCCAGTACAACAAGCTTCTGCGATGCTGGGTTTAGGGCGACTCTCACATTTGCAGCTGTTACAGACGGAGTTGCTGTCAGACCGTCCGCGCCAGTCACAGTGCACAATGCGTTTGGACCTGCTGTGCAAGTTCCAACTGTCTCGGTGATGCTGTTGACCTTTACGGTCACTCCACCGCCGACGTTGGCGCTCTCGTTCTCACCAAGAGGTCCTACTGTGGTTGCTGAAGTTGTGTTTGCACCCTGGCTCTTCACGAAGAACTTCATCTCTCCCAGTCTTCGTGCCCTGCTGAGTGATGCTGCGAAGGTGTCTACTCCGGAGAATTGAGATCCCCTCTCAGAGTAGTATCCCTCCTCTGCTGTGGTTATTCCTATTGCCATCAG
>Ga0315277_10010795_pt1 | contig 11550 bp, 5 predicted proteins | sample YL17G05_15_MG_FD_203695 | JGI IMG/M metagenome (GOLD analysis project Ga0315277, IMG submission 203695) | Sediment microbial communities from Yellowstone Lake, YNP, Wyoming, USA - YL17G05_15 | ecosystem: Environmental > Aquatic > Freshwater > Lake > Sediment | place: USA: Wyoming | collected...
GGCTTTGTGCTTGCGGAACCGCGCCCATGGGAACAGCGACAGACAAAGGTCGATGGTGGTCGAGTCCAGTGCGTACAGACTCTGATCCAGATCGACGCCGATGGGATCGTGGGCACACAACGGTCGCGCGATGCCGATCAGCACCTGGGCGAAGTCTGCATCGATGCGCCAGTCGCGCGACTCGTTGGCGTCGGCCAACGTCGAGCGCGCCACTCGGCCGCGCAAGCCCATATGGTAGAGCTTGCCGCGCATCGACCGCAGGCATGCTTCGATGTCGCGCAAGCTCTCCCGCTAAGTTAGTTGAGCGAAGGCCATGGCCAGAAATTGGTCCCAGCAGGAGAAACTTTTCTGCTGATAGTCGCCGCGATAGCGGCTTACGCATTTCTGGAATTCGTACCGGGGCAGGTGATCCATGATCTGGGCGAAGACAGTTTGGCCAGCATTCACGCCCCATTGTCGTCAATCGTTGCCGACACCGGTGCGGCTGAATTCGGCGTGCGTTCCGCCGGCAAAGAATCGAAATCGAAAAATTCTGAAACAGGGCTTAACTGCCTTCAGCTCAACTGACTACACGGAATGCGCAACTCATCTTCCGGACAGCACTGTTCGTATATATATCGGCGGTCCTTGACGTACGGCGCCGGTACGTCCAGCGCGCGCAGCACGATGCGCTGTCCGTTACGGAACCAGAATTCAACATCCATCGGATAATCGATGCCAGCGGGAAAGAACGAGCCGCCGCTCTGAGTGATGGGCAGTTCCACTGCTGCCGCCCCGCCGCTTGCAGCGCGCACGGGATGAACCTGCGCGTCGCGCGCGAAGGTGAAGCCCCTGGAGGAATCGGCTAGTTGCGTTCCACCGCCCAAGACCCATTTCGCCTTGCCTTCACACACAATCCGATCCGGCAAGAAAGTGTAAATTTGATGAAACTCGATGATCGGCTCCTTTTTGAGGGTATAAGTCTTGCCGCGCACTTCGGCGATCGCACGGCTGCTGCCCTGCTCGACAGCAATCTTCTCCACGCGGGCGTTCTGGTAGAGCCAGCTTTTTACCGTCCGCCCGTCCGGGAGCGGCTTGTCCGCCATCGAGAAGAGAGAAAACAACCCGGCGCGTGCTGCGACGAGGTTGGGGCCGCCGGCGGGAAGGTGCAAGGCGGAAACAACCCCGCCCCGCGCGGTGTCGATTACCGCTTTCCACCCGGACGCCTTGGCGGAGGCAACCGTGATGGCATCCTTTTCCTGCGTTACGGTCAGTTGGGCGCCGAGGGAAACAGCAAACAGAAGCGAGAAGAGCAAAAGCAGCGAGAGGCGAGCCGCGTGGCGCATGATGAATCCTTGCGTGCGTGTAATCGATTGCCAACATAGCCCAAGCCCGCCAGCCTGTCAACCGTAAAATCGTGTTGACAATGGCGCAGAATCGGACTATCGTTCTGCAAACGATTACATATGGAGGTTCGTCCGATGCTCATCCGTGCCGCCATCCTGCTGCTCGCTCTTCTGGCCGCTTCTCCCTCGTTCTCACAAACCACTTTCGCCACCATCACCGGAACTGTAGTCGACGCCAAAGGCGGCGTCATTCCGGGTGTCGAGATCGAGGTGCGCAACGAAGCAACCGGGTACATCTACGCCGCGAAGACCAACCAGGCGGGCATCTACACTGCCGGCCAGCTCGTGCCCGGCCCGCACACTTTGCGCGCCCGGCACGAGGGCTTCAAGGAATTCGTGGGCAGCAGTATTCAATTGCTTTCCCTCGACATCAAGACGGTCGACATCAAGCTGGAGGTCGGCGCGGTCAATTCCGTGGTCGAAGTATCGGGCGCGGCGCCTTTGATCGAAATGGAAACGGGCCGCATTATGCAGGTGTTGTCGGCCAGGCAACTGACCACGCTGCCCGTGTTGAGCAGTCGTTTGCAGGAGTGGCTGCCCATGCAGCCTGGGGTGTTCGTACACGGCGGGGCGATCCACATCGGCGGCAGCCTCAACAACAACCAGAACCATTGGTCCATGGACGGAACGCAGATCAGCAGCTTCCGCGACGGCAATCAGCCCTCCAGCGTGCAAAACTTTTTGGAAAGCGTGGCGGAGATGCGCATCGGCGAGGGCAACGCCACCGCCGAACACGACGGCGTCGGCCAGGTGATCCTGGTGTCGCGCTCCGGCACCAACCAGCTTCACGGCAGCGCCGTCGATTACTACTCGGACAGCAACTGGTCGGCCCGGAATCCCTTCGCTTCGGCGGCAACCGGGAACATTTCCCACGGCATTGCCGGAACGCTCGGCGGCCCGGTTTACATCCCCAGGATCTACAACGGAAAGAACCGCACGTTTTTCTTCCAAAGCTATGAAACGACGCTCGGGGGAATGCCGCGAGACGCGGTGAACGTCACGGTGCCGCTGGTGGCCTGGCGCAGCGGGGATTTCTCGGCGCTGAGCACCGCGGTTCGCGACCCGCTCACGAACTCTGCATTTCCAGGCAACAGGGTTCCCACGGCCCGGTTGAATCCCGTTACCCTGAAGCTTCAAGACCGGTTCTACCCGCTGCCTAACTGGGGCGACACCAGCGTGCTGGCCGCGCAGAATTACCGGACCGTTTTGACACGGCAGTACCCGCCGATTTACATGGTCACCTCACGCGTGGATCACCGCATCAACGACAAGCACTACGCGTTCGCACGCTACACGTATTCCAACCGTGTCTATAACAACCGCGAGTCGCTTCCGGCGATTGGACAGAGCTACCGCGAGATTACGCAATGGACCTGGAACGCCACCGAGACCTGGACAATCCGGCCGAATCTGCTGAATGAATTCCGCTACGGCTCGGTGTTCGACGATTCACCGATGCGTGGGCCGCAGAACGGGCTGGCCACTGTAAATTGGCTGGGCCTGCAGGGACTGGCGCCGGACCTGCCGGATTATCCCGGACTATTCAACGTGTCGTTCAGCGGGTTGGGGATTACAGGCATTTCGCAGAACCAGTATCACAACCCGTACCTCCGCACGCTGCTGCACCAGTTCACCGAGAACGTTACCTGGTTCCGCGGGCGGCATACGATCAAGGCCGGCATCAACATCGGGTACGGCATCTACGACGATTTTGCCGTTCCGACCAACTTGTATGGAAGCGCCAGTTTCTCGAACCGGTTCACCAATCAGCCTTACGCCGATTTTCTGCTGGGCATCCCTACGTCGTCTTCCCGCGCGTATCCGAGCCAGCAGGTGAACCGCCGCCGCACAGCTTATGACTTCTACATCTCCGACAACTTGAAGCTCACGCGCGCGCTGACGCTCGACCTCGGCCTGCGTTACCAGTACCACCCGTTCTGGACCGAGATCAACCAGGCGGCCTCGATGTTCAATATCGACATCGGTAAGATCGTCGTGCCTGACGGCGGGCTGAAGAAGATCAGTCCGTTCATGCCGGCCGGTTACGTAGGCATTGTCGAAGCGAGCAGCGTCGGCCTGGACGGCAACCGCATCCTGCATTCCGACAGGAACGATTTTGCGCCGCGGCTGGGTGTGGCCTGGCGGCCGTTCCGAAGCAAGACGGTTTTCCGGGGCGGTTTCGGCATCTACTACAACGTGACGCCGGCGGGCATCCCCGCCGGCGGCGTGCCGTTCGTCATCGCCGAGCCGGGCTATACGAATCCGACCGACAACCCGATTGTTCTGCCACGCGTATTTCCGGCCAGCAGCACCGGTGCGCCGACGACCATCTCGATTCCGAAAGGCATCCGCGGCGACCTCCGGACGCCTTACACCTTGCAGTACAGCGCCACCATCGAGCACGAGCACTGGGCGACCGCGTTTCGCGCCTCGTATACGGGCACAGGCATGCGGCAGGGCAACTTCGACGCCAACATCAACCAGCCGCTGGCAAGTACGCGGCTGTATGTAGACAACCCCCGGCGTTTTCCGCAATACCCCGGCATCACCTATACGTCCAATGGCTCGGGTCACCAGTATCATGCTCTGACGCTGGGCGCGGAGCGGCGTTTCCGCAGCGGGCTGGGCTACAATTACGCTTTCGTGTGGACGCGCGATCTGTCGGATACGGGCGGCCTCGAAAACGCATATGACCGGGGCCGCGAAAAGGGGTCGATCCAGGAAATGCCCATCCGCCGCCACACGCTTCAGGGTATTTACGAGCTTCCGGTCGGGCGCAAGCGTCATTTCCTTCCGAACGTCCCGCGGGTGGTTGACGGCATCATCGGCGGCTGGCAGCTCTCGACGCTGTTGACGACGCATTCGGGCATGCTGCTCACGCCGAGTTGGACCGGCCCGGACCCCACCGGAACGGCATATACCGCGAGCCGCACACCCGCCCAGGTGAGCATCCGGCCGGACCGTGTCGCCGACGGCAATCTACCCAACGACGAAAGGACCATCAAGCGATGGTACGACGTAAGCGCCTTCCGGGCGCCGCAGACCGGCAACTTTGGCACGTCCGGAGTGAGCGTTATTCTCGGTCCGCCTGTCCTCGCGGTGCGAGCGGCTATCAGCAAGCAATTCACCTTGTATGAGCGGATGAAGATGATTCTTGCGCTGCAATCGACCAACGCGCTGAACCATCAGAACTACAGCCCGCCAGGCATGGACATTACTTCCCTTACCTCGGCCGGCGTCATCACCGGCATCGGCAATACGTCCGACACCGAGCAGGCCGGGAGGAGAAATCTGCGGCTCATGCTGCGCGTGGAATGGTAGGACGTATTCCCTCAGAAGATCGCACGTGGCAGGCGGTCGCCGCCGCGAATGGCGTGGCGCTTGCTACGCGCCGCGCCACAACCCAACGTCCCACAGGCTGGAACTCCAAAGGCTCAGGAAGGAGGCGCATGAAGCGTCTGATTGTTTCCATCGCTCTGTTATTCGCCGCTTTTTTCTGCGGCACGCCGCTGTCGGCTCAAACTTCGCTTGCCCGGCTGCGCGGTATCGTGGCCGACCCCAGCAAAGCCGTCATTCCCACCGCCGAGGTGATCGTCGTAAACGAAGAGACGGGCGTCAGCACGCGCACGCAGTGCAACGAGGCCGGCTCCTACGTATTCCCCGCCCTGCCGCCCGGCTCGTACCGGCTGTCCGCCTCGGCTGGCGGTTTCAAAACATACCAGCGCAAAGGAATCGTGCTGGAGACGGCCGACAGCGTCGACCTGGACATCATTCTGGAGATCGGCGCCATCAGCGACACCGTGACGGTGACCGACGCCGCTCCGCTGCTCGAAAGCACCAACGCGGCGGTCGGGCAGTTGATGGATACGCGCCTGATGCAGGAGATGCCGATGGCGAACCGCCGCTCGTTGAACCTGGTTGCCACAATGGGCGCGGTTGTGTTTCTCGGCGGCGGCGATCAGTCGTATTTCAGCCTGGCGGGCGGCCGCTCGCGCGACCAGACGTTCCTGCTCGACGGCGGCAATATCCAGAACATTCGCATGGGCCTGGCCCAGATCGACGTCGATCCGCCGACCTCTTCCATCAAGGAATTCAAAGTTCTTTCGAACAGCTATTCGGCCGAGTATGGAGGATCGGCCGGCGGGGTAGTGATCAGTACCAGTAAAAGCGGCACCAACAGCTTTCATGGAAGCGTTTACGAGTTCTTCCGTAACGACGCGTTGGAAGCCGCCGGCTTCTTCGCTCCCATACAGGGCACGAAGAAAATCAAGGCGCCGCACCGCTTCAATCAGTACGGAGGAACGCTGGGCGGCCCGATCATCAAGAACCGCACCCATTTCTTCGTTAGTTACGAGGGCAGAAAGGACTCAACCAGCTACACCAACACGCTCAATGTGCCGACCGATCTGCAAAAACAGGGCGATTTCTCGCAGACCTTCAACGCAGCCGGCCAGTTGGTGCGCATTTACGACCCGGCCACCAATACGGCCCAAGGCAACACCACCGTGCGGACGCAGTTTGCCGGCAACGTGATTCCAGCGGCGCGCTTCGACGCGATCTCCAAACAGCTCATCAAGTACTGGCCCTCGCCCAACAAGCCGCCCATCAACCCGACCGGCGCGCAGAATTTCTCGAAAAACGCGGCGAACATATCCAACCGCGATAACCTGGTGACGCGCATCGACCACGCCTTCCGGGATACCAACCGGCTGTACGGACGATATGTCTACGGCAGAGATCCGTCGCAAAACGTCAGTGTCTACCCGGACCCGATTGCCGACACCAACAACGCGTTTACCTCGCTGCGTAGCGAGCACGTGGCGCTGCTGGCGGACACGTGGACGGTTAAGCCAACGGTGGTGGCCGACTTCCGCTATGCCTATTCGCGCCGCAAGAACGACGAGCGGAGCGCCAGCCTGGGCAGCAAAATCGTCGAGGAGATCGGGCTGAAGAACGTGCCGGTGGGCGCCTTTCCGGCGATCACCGTAAACGCAATGGCGGGCATCGGTTTCGGGCGCAATCGCGCGCAATTCCCCATGCAGCAGCACCAGATCGTAAACAACTGGAGCTGGTTCCATGGCAAGCATTTCGTCCGCTTCGGCGCCGAGGCACGCCAGAGCAACAACTACGAGCGCGCCCGGCCATCGATCTCCGGCAGCTTCAGCTTTAATCAGAATGGCAGCGCGCTGCCCGGCACCAATGGCACCGGCTATGGCTTCGCCAGCTTTCTGCTCGGCTTCGTGAATGATTACTCGTTGAACGACAGCGACCAGCTCGATCGCTATAGTTGGTATTTCGCTTCCTTTCTTCAGGATGACTGGCGGGTGCATCCGCGGCTGACGCTGAACCTCGGTGTGCGTTGGGAAACCGACACCCCCATGGCTGATCGGAATAACCGCATGAACAGCTTCGATCCGCACGCGATCAACCCGGTGAGCGGAACGCCGGGCGTGGTGAAGTTTGCCGGGGTCAACGGCTGGCCGCGCGGCGCCTACGATCCGGACTGGAACAACTTCGGGCCGCGCTTCGGTTTCGCCTGGCAGCCGGTCGCGAACAAATGGGTGGTGCGGGGCGGGTTTGGCGTCTTTTTCGAGCATCCCATGACCGCGGCTGCGCCCAACGCCTGCACGCTTGGCTTTTCCAACTCGGCGGCAGTCAGCAGCGTGGACGGCGGCGTCACACCGGCGTTTTACTTTCGTGATGGTGCCACCGTTACCAAGACATCGCCAACGCGCGGTGACGCCTTCGGCGCGGTTGCGGTGGGCAAATCCCCCTCCACCGACGTCACCTTCTTTGAGCGCAACCGTAGAACGGGCTACGCGCTCGAGTACAACCTGGGCATCGAGCGGCAGTTGCCTTCCAACGCGGTCATCGAGCTGAGTTACCTTGGCAATCTCGGTCGCAAGATGCCGGTCGCCGACCTGACGGTCAACCAGGTGCCGCCCAGCCAGATGGGTGCGGGCAACGCGCAAATCCGCCGTCCCTTCCCGCAATTCAACGGGGTGTCGGTCCGGCTGCCTTCACTGGGCCAGATGAGCTACCACGCGGCGCTGCTTAGAGTGGAAAAGCGGCTGTCGCACGGTCTCAGTTTTCTCTCGACTTATACGTGGTCGCGCAACATCGGCAACATCGACCACCAGAATGCGCTCGGTGACAACAATATTTACCAGGATGCCTACAACCGCAGACTGGACAAAGGTCCCAGCGGCATCGACATCGTGCACCGCTTTACGGTCGGCTCGGTGTACGACTTGCCATGGGGCAGGGGGCGGCGCTGGTTACGCTCCGGGGTGCTGTCGCGAACGGTGGGCGGCTGGACCTTCGGGACGATCGCTACGCTGCAGAGCGGAGCGCCGTTTGGCGTGCTGACCAATACCAACAATACCAACGCGTTCGCGGCCGGCACGCCGCGCGCCAACATTTTGCGGGACGGCAGCCTGCCGGGCGACCAGCGGACGCTGGCCCGCTGGTTCGACACCAGCGCGTTTGCTGCGCCGGCCGCTTACGCCTTCGGCAACAGCGCGCGCGGCATCCTGCGTGCCAGCGGCCGCCAGAACATAGACCTGTCGCTGAATAAACGCTTCTCTATTACCGAGCGAATGCAGGCGAAGATCAGCGGCGAGTTCTTCAACGTTTTCAACCATCCCGATTTCGCGGCTCCCAACCACTCATTTGGAGCGCCGAGTTTCGGTGTCATCAATTCGCAAGCAAACAGCGGGAGGGTCGTGCAACTGGGGCTGGACATCAGCTTCTGAACTGCTTCTCAACACCAAGGCACCAAGAACCGTTCTTGGTACCTTCGTGCCTTGGTGGTTTAATACGCGGGAAGGACATGCGAATCTTCGGTTTGCTGGCATTTCTCGTAGCGGCCACGCTCCCTGCTGCGGACGATATAACGCTATACAGGGTTCATTCTCCGTTCGTGCCCACAACCGATCGGTTTGTCACGCCGACTCAGGCTGAGCCGCCGATCCTGAATCCGCCCGGATTCCGCTGGCCGTCCGCCGGGTGGGACGCTACATATGATTTGCAGTTGTCGCGCACGCGCGACTTCAGCGGCCGCGTGTTTAATTACCCGAGATTCAAGCTGAATCTTTTCACGCTCGACCGGCCGCTTGAAGAAGGAGTCTGGTATTGGCGCGCGCGCGCCGATCAAGGCCGATGGTCAGCGGTACGGGAATTCGCCGTTAAGAGTGGGCTGCCCTCGATCCCGGTGCCCCCATTCGACTTCCTTATTAATAAGATAAAGCAGACGCCCGACCCGCGCGTGCTGGTCGAACGCGATAATCTGAAAAAATGGCGCGCGGCGATCGACGGTCCCAGACGCGCGGAATGGGAAGCGTTTATCGGCGGCTACGAAAAGCGGTTCGACCGCTTGCCAACCGCCGATCCCGCCCTGCTGAAGGACGCGCGTGGCGCCAGCGCGGAGAACAATCGGATCTTCCTGCAGGCGATGAACCGCGCCGAGGAGATCAGCGAGGCGGCGCAGGCATTCGCGCTCAGCGCGCTGCTCACCGGCAACCGCAAGCATGCCGAACAAGCCAGGAAGCTGCTTCTGGCGCTCGCCGCCTGGGACCCGCGTGGCTCCACCGGAATCCAACACAGCGACACCGCGTTCCGTTCCGCAACGCGCGGCCTCTACCGGTCGTATGACTGGCTGTCGGGTGCCGGCGCGCTGACGGCCGAGGACCGGCTTACAGCTGAACGAGTGATGGCTATTCGCGGGAACGATTTCGCCGCATGGTTCAACAGGGCCAAATTGAACGAGCGGTGGCCATACACGAGCCATACTTACGGAGGTCTGCCCTATTTCGGGGAAATGGCAGCCGTGTTTGTTGGCGTGTTGCCCGAGGCGGAGGGGTGGCTTCGCTTCTGCGTTTACATGATGACGGCGAACTACCCCTGCTTCGGCCGTTCTGACGGAAGCTGGTCGGAAGGCGGCCGCTACTGGCACGTGTCGCACGACCGGCATATGTACCCGCTGCGTGCGATGTCGGAAGTACTCGGCCTCAACTTGCTGGCACACCCGTTCCTGGTAAACACGGGTTACTTCAAGATCTACGCGAATCCGCCCTGGGACAAAATCACGGTGTTCGGTGACGGGCACGACCAGGCCGTCGGCGGCGGCGACGCCCGCGTGGTCGGGACACTCGGGTACCTGCTCGGCAATCCGGAATATGCCTGGTACAGTTCCGCGATTCGCGCGCGGATGACCTCCGGGCGTGCGCAGGAATTCCTCGCCCTTGATCCGTCTGCTCTCGTTTCGCTTGCGGCGCGCAGCACGATACGCGAGATGCCGCTCGCGCGCGTGTTTCCCGACGCGGGCGTGGCCGCCCTCCGCACGGACCTCACCGACGGCAGTCGCGATATCGAGTTCCTGTTGAAGGCCGATCCGTTCGGGCCGGGCAGCCACGCTCATCAGGACCAGGGTAATTTCTATCTGGCCGCTTACGGCGAGCCGCTGCTCACCCCCTCCGGCCATTATCAGGGGCACCACGAACTGATCTACGGTAGCCCTCATCATTTCGGCTGGACGTTTCAAAGCTGGGCACATAACGTGCCGCTGATCGATGGAAAGGGGCAGGCACGCAGCGCCGAGGCCGGCGGGCAGATCGAGCATTTTTACCACTCGCCCGTCGTCGATTATGTTCGGGCGGACGTAACGCCGGCTTACCGGGCGAACAACGACGCGGAAGCCGTACGGGCGGTCAGAAGGTTCGCGCCAGATATGGTACAGCGCATGGGATCGGCGAACGTCGTCTCGTTCCGTCGGGCAATCGTGTTCCTCCGCCCGGCTACATTCGTGATGTTCGATGACGTTGAGTCGCCAGCGCCCGCGCGCCTCAACTGGCTGCTGCATAGCGCCAACCGCTTCACCGTCGACGAGCCGCAGCGCCTGGTGACCGCCGTGCACGGGAAAGCCAAAGTCGATGTGAAACTGCTGGACGGTCCGGTTGCCCGCATTTCTCAAACGGGTGATTACCTGATTCCCGTGCCCAAGGAGTTCAAGACCGAGTGGCACCTGACGGCGGAATTCAGCCCCACGGCTCATCACCAGGTGGTCGCGGTGCTGAGTCCTTCACGAACCGGCGGCGAAAGCAAGCCGGCCGATTCGCCGGATTGCGTGGAGGCGCATGGCGCCGATTGGGCCGGCGCGGTGCTGCGATGGAGCGACGGCCGCCGCGTGGAGCTGACCTTCGCTTCAACTGCGGCCGGCAAGCCCGGCCGCACGCTTCTGCGTGCCGGCGCCGCCAAGGCCGACGCCGCTCTGCTGGTTGTTCAGGCCGGCCCGGATTACTGGGCATACGCCGCCGATGCCCGAAGCCTGCAACTCGGCGACAAGCGGTGGAACTTCGCCTCCCCCGTCGATGTCCTGTTGACCACCGGCGGTGGCCGGACTATGTTGCGTACAGCCACCGAACAGAAGGTTTCGGTGGAGCGAGTAAGCTCGAAGTGAAACAGTCCGCGAAATCTGGGGATACGTTTAATTATGAGGCCGGTCTTATGACTATTCGGCAGGCAATGCTGGGCGTCCTTCTCGTTACCGCCATGCTTGGCGGTGCCGAGCCCCCAAAGGTGCTCTTCAGCGAAAAGTTTACGGGCCCGGCGCCCGGTGGCGTTCCGGCCGGCTGGGAATTCTGGACACCCACGCCGCGCATGAAGCTGGCCACAGCCGCGCAACCCGGCAGCTTCCGCATGGCCGGCAACGGCAACCCGCACGCCAAGGGCCGCCTCTGGCGGAAGCTGGACGGCTTCCAAACCGGGCACTGGTATCGCTTCGAGGTACGCTTCACCGCCTCCGGGATTCGTAACCCCAACAACGCGCTGCTGATGCTTGTCGAAATGGCAGGAAGCCAGAACACGCGCCTGCTGACCATCGAGAAACGCGACGGCGAGCAATTCCAGGCCGGCCTGATCTTGCAGATGCCCGAGATCGCGAAGGGCTCGGCGATGCTGCACCTGTTTGCGGGCTTTATCCCCCAGGGCTGGGTGCAATGGAAACAGGTGGCGGTGAGCGAAGTGCCGGGCTACGCGCCACCTAGCAGCCTGTGGTAAAAGTCGCCGAATCGATTGCAGATGACCGGGTTGATAAAACATAAATGTGCTAAAATGTTTTATCGGATTCCGGAGGGCAATGGCATGGCCATGGGCACACGACAGCAGC
>Ga0315277_10010796_pt1 | contig 11548 bp, 8 predicted proteins | sample YL17G05_15_MG_FD_203695 | JGI IMG/M metagenome (GOLD analysis project Ga0315277, IMG submission 203695) | Sediment microbial communities from Yellowstone Lake, YNP, Wyoming, USA - YL17G05_15 | ecosystem: Environmental > Aquatic > Freshwater > Lake > Sediment | place: USA: Wyoming | collected...
CATGTCCAGGACCTTGGCTGAAACCTCATCCAGAACCCTGATCTCCGGACCTTTGATATACAAAGTCAGGGGATAATCCTGTTGCTGACCTTCGAACATCCCTATCATAGCCACTTGAGATTTCAGGCCAGGCACCTCAGAAAGTCTTTGTCTGATCTCTTTCTCGACTTCTACTGTTTTCGTCTTCCTGTCTTTCAGAGGAACAAGTTCTACTCTGATAGTCCCTTTATTGGAAGCACCAGCCTGCAGCCCGATGGTGGTGAAGACAGATTGCACTTCGGGATAGGTGAAAAGTATCTTCTCAACTTCGGTGGCAGCTTTTTCCATGGTCTGAATGGAGGTGCCAACCGGCTCTTCTAAGATGACGTTGAATTCCCCCCTGTCTCCTTGAGGCATGAACTCCTTACCCAGCAGAAAGATCAAGCTCAGGCTCAGGAAGAAAAGTATTATGGAGCTGGCGATGATCAAGAATTTGTGTTTTAAAGCCCAGGCTAAGGTTCTTCCGTAAGCTTGATTCAGGCTATGGTATCCGCGGTTAAACGGAGCAAATAATCTTTTCAAGAGGCTGTCTTTATCTTTCTTCTCTTTCACCAAGATTTTGGCTGAAAGCATCGGTGCCATGGTGAATGAATCCCACAGAGAGTAAAGCACTGCAAAAACCACTGTAAAGGCAAAAGCTTTAAAGAATTTCCCCACGATTCCGCCCATGTAAGCGGTCGGCACAAAGACTGCTATGATGGTGAAGGTACAGGCCATAACTGCCAGACCGACCTCAGAGGTACCGAACCTTGAAGCCTCCTCCGGGTCCATACCTTCCTCCACATGCCTGAAGATATTCTCCCGCACTACGATGGCATCGTCAATCAGGATACCCACGCACAATGACAGGCCCATCAAGGTCATCATATTTATGGTATAGCCGAAAACGCCCATCATAACGAAGGTGGCCAGAATCGACGAGGGGATGGCTAAAGCAGCGATTATAGTGCTTCTGAAATTCCCCAGGAAGATGAATATCACCAAAGTGGCAAAGATTGCCCCCAGAAATAAAGTCCGCATGGTCTCATTTACTGATCTGCGGATAAATTTGGATTGATCTGAGGCTATCTCTATGCTGGTTCCGGCTGGAAGCTCTTTTTTCAAGCCGGCCATGGTTTTCTTCAGCCTGTCGCACACCTTGACTGTATTTCCTCCAGACTGCTTGTAAACGATAAAGGAAACCGAAGGTCTGCTGTTTAGCTGGGCAATCTCTCTTAGCTCTTTGAAAGAATCCTTGACTGAAGCCACATCCTTTAGATGAACCGGGGTTCCTTGATAATTAGCCACAGGTATTTTCCCGATATCCGAGACCTCCTGAAACTCACCTGTGGTTCTGAGCACGAACTCCTGTGGCTGAATCTCTACCCTGCCGCCAGGGATGTTCAGGTTTTCCCGGGACAGGCTTCCGATTACTTGATCAACTGAAAGATTATAAGCTTTAAGCTTGTTTTTGTCTACCTCGACCTTGATTTCCCGCTCCAGCCCTCCGACCAAATCGACCTGAGCCACCTCTTCTGTCTGTTGAATCCGGTTCTTGACCTTATCGTCTGCCAGAACCCTCAGCTCGTCTAAAGGAAGATTACTTGACAGGGAGAAAATCATTATCGGCGTGGCTGTAACATCAAACCTGGCAATGGTCGGTTCGTCCATATCCCGCGGCAGTTTTGAGCGAATTTCGGAAAGCTTTTGTCTGACATCTGAATCTGCATCCCGGACTTTGACCCCGATATCAAACTCCAGTAAGATCTGGGAAAAACCTTCGGCTGAAGTGGAGTAGATGTTCTTCAGCCGGTTGATAGCACTCATCGACTCTTCAATCGGCTTGGTTACCTGGTTTTCGATCTCCTGGGCACCGACACCCGGATAGACCGCAGTAATAGATATGTAGGGAAATTCTACATCTGGCATCAGATCGATGCCGATGCGGCTGTATGAGACTAACCCCAGTACTAAAACCGCCAGAACCTGCATAACGATGAACACAGGCCGGCGAATAGATAAATTAGGTAGAAACATTATCTTTCTTCTCCTTTAACAATCCTCACCTTATCCCCCGGTTGCAACTGGCTCTGACCTAAAACCACCAGACTATCCTGAAGGCTAAGACCGCTTTTTATGTAGGTTAGACCCTCGTCGCTAAATCCGGTTTCGACCATCCTCTCCTCTGCTTTACCATTTTTCACCACGTAGACTTTTTTCTTTCCTGCTTCGGTCAGAACAGTATATCTGGGAACCAGGATCAAATTCTCAGTCTTGCCGGTGGCTAAGCCTACCTCCGCAAACATCCCCGGTTTTAAAAAATGATTCGGGTTGGGTATGGTTATCTCCGTGCTGGCAGTCCTGGCTAAACTGTTCAGGGTTGGACTGACTAGGGTGATTGCTCCGGAGAACTCCCGGTCAGGGTAGGCATCCACTCTTGTCTTCGCCTTCTGGCCTAATCTGACCTTGGGTAAATCCTCTTCTGTCACCTGGATTATTATCTTGACTGAATCAAGGTTCAATATTTGAGCCAGGGGTGTGCCTCCTCCACCTCCAGAAGGTTCACTTACATGTGCCCCTTTATCCAGATACACTTTTCCCACAACCCCCTCGACAGGAGAAATCGTTTCAGCCAGCTTAAAATCCAGTCCAGTTATATCCCGGTCAATTAAAGCCACCACCTGGTCTTTTTTCACCCTGTCTCCCTCTCGGACTTTCATCTCCACTAATTTGCCTGAGGCTTTGGGGAAAATCTGTATCTCTTCGACTCCCTTGACTTCACCAGTGTAATTGAGGATAGGAGTATAGGGGGTTGCCTTCACTATCTCCACCTCAACCGGCACTATTCTTTCCTGAACCTCTGTTGTCTGAGCGTTCCTCTGTTTCAGGAAAACCATTACTCTGAAGAAAACAAAAAACAGGATTAAAAGGATAATTAGAATTCCGATTAATTTTTTCATTTTCTCTCCTTAATATTCTTAGGCCTTTTGTCTTTTCACCAGTCTAATCAGCTCATCTAAATGTTTTATCTCGACTCTCAAATGGGAAATCCCTTTCTCCAAAATGAACTTCCAGTTGAAAGGCATCTTGCAGCAGCCTTCCCGGTAGATTTTTTCGATTCTATCTACTACCTTACGGAGCTGCTCCTTCTTTTTGGAAAGCGAATTTAAAATCTTATCTTTTGACAGCCCTTGCAGAAAAGCAACTCCTACAATGAAGCTATCCTGGGGCATCTTCTGCTCGTTCAGTGCCATCTGCACTAAATCCTCCAGCCTTTTCCTGCCTTTGGAGGTGATGTGGTAAACCTTTCTTTCCGGCATCTTGCCAGGCTTTTCACCTTTTCCAAGGATGAGCTTATCTTTCTGCAGACGGTTGAGAGTATTATAGATCGAGGCTAAATTCACCTGCGCCCAGTGCTCCATCTCCCTTCGCTCGATTTCCTGGTTGAGCTGATAACCGTACATCGGCTTTTCACTCAACAACCCCAGAACCACTAGCTCGTTTTTCGTCATCCTTACTCCAGTTATAATTATTCTAACTTAGAATAATTTAATATCTAATACGGGGAAAATCAAGGTTTGTTTCAATTTTTTAGGAAAAAATTGTCTTATAAAAAGAAGGGGTGGAGTTACTTGAACATCAAGTACGCCTTTTACGCATCAATAATCTACTAAAAGTCGGTCCAGTAGTGTAAGCATAATTATTTTTTGCAGAGTAACCCTTCTTTACTGGTGAGCACAATTTATGAAAGACTAACTGCGCAATAGGCATAGTGGGATAAAGAACTAAAGGAACTGAGCCTAGATTACTAAGCTCCAAAGTAATGGTTCCTCTGAAACCAGGTGCAACGTGAGTAGCAGTCGCAATAACAAGCCCAACCCTTCCAAGAGAAGATTTTCCAATAACATAAGCCATAATATCTTTAGGCAAGGAAATATACTCAAGAGTACTACCCAAGACAAACTCATCGGGATGTAAAACAATGGTACCATCAGGACGAAGTTGAACTCTCTCTTGGAACTCATACACATTTACGGGAAGGTCTTTTCTGCAGATCTTATTGAAATCAAGTGAAGGCAATTGCGCTCTTTTCATTACAATAAAAACATTTCCCAGAGTCAAATCTATTGATGCCTCAGAAATCTGCGCAGGATCTAAAAGTGGCATTATAATTAACAAGTCATTAATCTTATCGTCGTCAATCTTATCACATAGCATCAAATTGACTATTTCTTTCTTTCCTAAAACACCAGCTTTGTCTATCTTAAAATTTTTCTCCTTAAGAGTTTTATTTTCACCGAAAACCTCATTAACATGATTTTCTTCTGATAATTTATGCTCTTGAAGGAAACTACTAAGCTCAATCGCTCTAAGAGCATGACGGGAGAGCATGGCTACTTCATCATAATAATTGTTCAAACTATCTTTGAATTCTGATTGATTTTCCTCAAAAATAGAATACTTATCAATTAATTCCAACCATCGGAACCAAACTGAGTTTAATATTATTCTAATATCAAAAGCATCGGCTTTTTCTACTGGCTGGTTTCCGAGCCTTTCAGCCGGAGGAATGTAAGACCTAAGATATTTACAAGCTTCAAGAGTGTTGCCAGTCAAAATCATACACCCATTATCAGGAATTATTTTTTTCACTTTTCGTCTAATTACTTTCATTGCAGGTTTAATAGAATCTTCTATAATATCTATAGTAAATAGATCCAATCGATTTCTTTTTTCTTCGGGTGTCAACTTTGCAATATCTGCTTTCGATATTTTAACTCTCGACGAAGGGTTGCTAACTGATTTTAATTCAGATTCCATCATTTTTAGAACACGCTTAACTAGATTACGCCCTACCTTATCTAAATCTTTTCTAATTCGCTTCATGACATCAACTTCGAATCCATATTTTTTTCCATATATCTCTTTTGCAATCTCAGCCAGTCTTTTGGAGTTCGGAGGATACAGTGAGGATAGTGGCGTGACTATCAGTTGCAATAGCTCTTTCATAGAAAGATAGAAACCTATTCCAAAAAATCTTGCTGCCGATATATCTGCAGTTAATTCACGCAACCAGCAAGGAATTCTATATTCTAATTCGCTATCTATGCGCGACTTATAAAATATATCAACGAATGAAGGTGGTAAAGACTTCGGAGGAGGATCCAGTTCCTTACATTCATTAATCCAATCATCTATTTTGTGCTGTGGAAGAGATTGACGTGTTATGTCTATAACCTTTTTTGATTCTGAAATCATTTTATCAGGAGAATTAGGGTCAGAAGCGATATCAGGATCTTTATCGAAATAATGTGCCAATTCATGTCCTAGCACAACTAATGCCAAGATATTATCCCGTTCAAGCGCCGGAAAGGAGATAATAGCTATTTGTTTAGTATCTTCGAAGAACTTTTTATCTTCTTCTTTTGTAAGTATAAATAGTGCTTTTCGTAATTCTTTTTTAAGATCCAAGTAAGTAAAATTGAACTCCCATTGAGGGTAAAAAATAAAAATATCATTTTTGGATTGTGGAAATTTCTCTTTCATTAAGAGTTCAAATGGAATAATGATTTCGGATCTGGTTTTCTCAAAAACAAATGTCTCAATATATTCTAAGTAAGAGAAAAGGTCAGTAGTAGAATCTCCAATGCGTCTAACTGAGGCCTCTATTGATTCGCGGTCTCTAGTACCACCCAACCACTCACTCGCACGTCGATCTAATAAATACCTAAGTCTATCAGCACTTTTGATAAACAGAGAAACCAGTTTTTCCCCAGACTCTGTAGGAAATCTCCCCCTTGGAAGTTCATTTAATCTTTCTTTTAATGCTTCTATCCTGACCCCTACTGAATAAAACAAAGGGGGTAGCTGTGATTTGGAGGACATATTTTAATAAATTTCTATCAGAGGATAAAAAATGAATTATAGGGAATAGACAGATTCGTAACTCTCTTGATCTGCCTTATCGCTTAAAGACTGAAAAAAAGATGAAACCTCTTCTGCCACAGCCAGTTCATCCCTATTAATGGGTTGAGATGCTTTTACCTTTTCAAGAATTTTTCTATAATTGCTGAGTTTCTCCTTAAGCGAATCGAGATTTTCTGGAAATTCTATAGTCATAGATGAAAAAATATGCAATGCTAAATTAAGAGCGGTGGCGGGGGGTACATCATTGTATGTTTGAGTTAAAGACAGTGCACCAGGCGTATTGATTGTTTCACAACCCCTTAACATTGAATTTATAAATCTTTTTGAGTGCTCAATGACCTCATTTTCCTCTGTAGTCAGCAAAAGAGTTGATCCTTTTATGTAAGGTCTTAGCATAGATTGCAGTACGCTAGCAATATAACCCCAGAACAATAAGTCAATCTTCCTCTGGGCCATAAATTCCTCCTTTTTATGTTATACTGTTACTAGTGCCAATATCGTCAAAAAGTTGCAAAATATTAAAAATAAACAAAAGAAAGTATATCTACAATAACTACATAAGTAACAAAACTAATCTGAATGACCTAATAACTCCTTCGAAACTTTAATTTACGCAAGGGGATATTTTTTTGTCAAGAACTTTTTTGAGATAGAGGAAAATTTTTCGCATACTCTCTGCAAACTTTTGCACATGTTTACATCTACTTAATTAGTAGTTAACATTAATTTTCCTATTACACTAATTTAAATTTTCCAGACATTGTTGGAATTTTTGAACTAGAATTATAGTTCTTGAGTAATCTTACAAGATATAGTAGATATGGTCTATTTAATTACACCATCCTATGTTTTTTTACATTAGAAATTTCGACTAATCTTTAATGCTCAACCGTCAAGATGATCGGAGAACAAAGTTTTAGCTTTTCATATTGGTAAAAACTTGAAGGTTTACATCCAATGCCTTAGCCTCTTTTATTTACAAACCTTCCCAAACACCCTCAAAAAATTCCCGCCTAAGATTTTTTTGATGTCCTCATCCTTATACCCCCGATTCAAAAGCTCCTGGGTTATAGCAGGTAAGCCTGAGGCGTCTCTTATTTCCAAAGGAATAGCAGGAATCCCATCAAAATCCGAGCCTAAGCCGACATAATCTGGTCCCACTAATTTGACTATATAGTCTATATGGTCAACTAATTTGGCGAGAGAAGTGGGAGGCGGGAAATTGGCATTTTTATAGAGCTGAGAGGTTTCCTCTTCTATTTTTTTATCATCCCCTTTGAACTTCTCCTTGAGCTCCTCTTCCTTGACCTGTATTTCCTTAAAGATACTATCAGAGACCTTTCTGAAATCATCATCTAAATACCCGGAGAAAAAATTGACCCCGATGACTCCGCCGGATTTTGCAATGGCTTTGATCTGCTCATCTGTAAGATTACGATAATGATTGCAGATTGCTTTGACGCAGGAATGAGAGGCTATTATCGGAGCGCTGGATAAATTTACCACATCCCAGAAAGCCTGCTCTGAAAGGTGAGAGACATCCACTATCATTCCCAGCCTGTTCATCTCTTTTACAGCTTCTTTACCCAGCTGGGTTAAACCTCCTTTTTGCGAGGAGGTATCAGCCGCAGAACTGGCTAAGGGGTTGGAGTTCTCCCAGGTTAAAGTCATATATCTTACCCCCAGGCGGTAAAAGGTTCGCAGCAATGACAAATCTCCTTCGATTGCATGCCCCCCTTCCAAACCCAGGAAACAGGCGACCTTACCTTTTTTATTGATCCTTTTGAAATCTTTGATATTGGTGGTCAGCTCCAGATCCTGTGGATATTTATCGAGCTGTTGATAGAAAAGGTCAATTAAATCTAAAGCTTGTTTGGCTGCACTGTCGGGCAGATATTTTGGCTCCACCCAGATACCCCAGACCTGAAGGTCAACTCCGCCCTCTCTTAATCGGGGGATATCAATATGACCTGTGGTGTGCCTCTCCCCTAAGACAAAATCCCCTTTTTTGAGCTTAAGCACAGTATCAGAATGCAGGTCGCAGACTATAGCTTTAGAGTGAAGCTTTTTTGCTTTCATCGAAATATCATTTGCTCCGAAAGAGATTTGAGACAAAAAAAACAGGGCAAGCCCTGCCAGTATTTTTCCCCAAAAAAATTTAAAACGCTTAACCCCCGCCTTTTTCCTCCTGTCCAGAATCGGAGGATTTATTTTCTTGCTTGGGCATACTTTCATCTTTTTTCTGTTCCTCCAGATAGTTCATCCTGAGCTCAAACAGAACATTATCTAAAAATTTGCTTTCACCTTCGTTCAAGTTTCCTTTGGTCTTTTCCTGAATAACCTCCAGGATATCAATGGAATATTTCGCCTGCTCAAGATTCCTTTCAATCTTTTGGGTTACCGGGTTAGCTAATTTGCCCATCTGCTGCAGAGATGCAGTTTGAAACATAAAGACCAGATGTAAGAAAAGCTCATCTTTGACCTGGCTCTTTTCTTCTTTGGTATCCATACGATCTCATCCCTCAGCCCTATTGAACAGCTATCTGCTCAAGCTTAATCACTTTCTTTCTTTTCCAGAAATTTAAATGCGACATCCAGACTGTGTTGCAGGTCCATCATCTCCGCATCCACCTTCTTTAAAAGACGCGAAAGGTCATAGTCCTTAGATTCAGAGACCAGTTTCTTGATCTTTTTTTCCAGCTTGGCCGCTTCCTCAATCAGCTCTTCGATTCTTTCCTTTGTGCCCATCTTTTACCTCTTTTTTTTAAAAGAAATATACTTAATTAAGTTATCACTCTATGCTCCTGGTCTTGACCAATCTTTCGGAAACCCTTCTCATATCCAAGCGATACTGGTTCATCACTACCTGAGCCAGATCAAGCGGATCCAGTCCGTAATCCTCCAGACCCTTAGTCTTAATCGGAGTATTCTTACTGGAGATATTAACCCCCAGATGGATCTTGGTGGAGACTCTTGTGCGAGTGACTGTAGAGATGGTCAGCTTGGCGTCCCCGTCGAAGACATCGTTCCCCCACCTCTGCAGGACATCCCCTTTCAGCCGGTGATTTAACTTGTCCTTTAAGATTGAAACCAGAAGTTTCTGTCTTAAGATAGCTTTTTCTAAGTCCAGATCGAAATGCTCAAGAATGAAATGCAGCATCCTCTCACTTCTTACCTGGATTTTCTTCTTGTAGTGGTCAACTCCCACCAGATACTTTTCCTCTACCTCGCACGGACCGATGAAGCTGACTATGCAGTCTCCTAAAAGGTCAAATTTTATATAAGCCCAGTGGGAGATAAGTTGTTCTCCGGTAAATTTTATCTCCTCAGACACAAAAAGCGATTTCATAATTCCTCACTTTTCTTGGATCCATTCTTTGGGAAAATATATGAAATTTATCCAATATCCGCCAGCTTGAATTTATCTTTGTAGTTTCGTATAAACTTATTTCTCAGGCAAAGGTTTTCCTTAGAGCTCAAATCCCCGTCCTCCTGCACGATCTTGAAAGCCCGGTCCCGAGCCTTAAAAAGAAGCTCCAGGTCCTCGCTCAAATCCGCTATTTTGAAATCCGGCAATCCGTGCTGTCTGGTTCCGAAAAACTCTCCGGGACCTCTCAATTTTAAATCTGCCTCTGAGATTTTGAATCCGTCCGTAGTGGAGGATAAAATCTGGAGCCTTCTCCTGGCCTCTTCTGAAACCAACTTAGAAAATTTCAGGATACAGTAAGATTGCTCTTCGCCTCTGCCGATCCTTCCCCTTAGCTGGTGAAGCTGGGAAAGCCCGAACCTCTCCGCATGCTCGATTAGCATAAGGGTTGCATTTGGTACGTCTAAACCGACTTCGATTACTGTGGTGCAGACTAAGATATCGTAATCCCTGGAACGAAAAGCTTTCATTACTCTTTCCCTTTCTTCCCTTTTTATCCTGCCGTGAAGTAAAGCTATTTTTCTATGGGGGAATATTTTCCCCTGGAGAAACTGATACCCTTCTGTTGCTGCTTTTAAATCAGCTTTCTCTGATTCCTCGATCAGGGGATAAACGATATATGCCTGCCTCCCTTTTTTAAGCTCCTCTTCTAAGAAGATATAACCTTTCTCAGAGGAATTTTCATCTATAAGCCTGGTCTCGATCTTTTTTCTGCCCGGCGGCATCTGGTTAATCACCGAGATATCTAAGTCTCCATATACTGTCAGGGCTAAGGAACGGGGGATAGGGGTTGCGGTCATAACCAGAAGGTGAGGCGACTCACCTTTTAGCTTCAGACTCAGCCTCTGCATCACCCCGAAACGATGCTGTTCATCTATCACTGCCAGGCCCAGCTTGTTGAAATTTACCTCTTTTTGAATCAAGGCGTGTGTGCCAACTGTGATCTTTCCCTTTCCTGAAGAGATTTGCTCCAGTATCTTTTTCTTCTCAGAGGTCTTGACTGAACTGGTCAAAAGAATGGGTTCTATATTCAACGATTCTAAGAGAGAAGAAAGGTTCAAATAATGCTGCTCTGCCAAAACCTCAGTTGGCGCCATAATAGCTGTCTGGTAACCATTTTCTATTGCCATCAGCATAGATATGAGTGCCACGATAGTCTTACCTGAGCCAACATCCCCCTGCAAAAGCCGGTGCATAGCTTTACCTGAGGAGACGTCCTGATAGATCTCATTTAAAACTTTCCTTTGATCCTGAGTTAACTCAAAAGGGAGGCTCTCCAAAAACCTCTTTACCATCTCCCCGGGTCGGTTGAAGATCGAGCCCTTCTCTTTTAACTCCAAATGTCTTTTTCGCAAAGCTAAAAGTAACTCCAGGTAGAAAAGCTCTTCAAAGGCTAACCTTTTTCTTGCCTTTGAAGTATCCTCCAAAGAATCCGGAAAATGGATATTTTTTAAAGACCAGTCCAATGCAGGGATCCCAAGCTCTTCCCTTAACTTATCCGGCAGCGTCTCCTGAATCTGGGGAAAAAGGTTTTCCAGAAGATAGCTAATGGTTCTGCGGAATCCGCGACTGTCCAGGTAGACATTTTTTAACTCGGAGGTGGATGGATAAAGCGGGATTACCCTCCCGGTATGGATTAACTTTTCCCCTTTATCTGAATTTTGATCCGTAGGACCTGAGATTATCTCGAACTCCGGGTGAGGCATCTGTAAACCGTAGAAAGTTCGCACCTCTCCAGAAGCCACAACTGTATCCCCCTCCTTGAACTTGTTCTGAATATATCTGATCCCGGAAAACCAGACCAACTTTAAAAAGCTCTTCTCGTCCCTGATGATGACCCAGTACTGAGGAGTTCTCCATCTTTTTATCCCGTAGGATTCGACTGTTCCCATCACTGTTGCCCTGGAGTTTACCTGAAGCTCATCTATTGGCGTTATGGTGCTGCGGTCTAAATACCTGCGCGGGATATGATAAAGAAGGTCTTCAACACTGTTTATTCCAATAGTGGCTAAAGCCTCTGCTTTAACCGGGCCGATCCCTTTCAAGTACTGAACCGGGCTTTGAAGGTCTAATTTTCTCGGTCTGCCTGCTAAAGACTGAGCGTCAACTGTTGAAGCCGCTCTCAAAATGTGCTCCTGAATGAAAAAATTATTAATCAGGGATATATTAATCTTT
>Ga0315277_10010800_pt1 | contig 11546 bp, 4 predicted proteins | sample YL17G05_15_MG_FD_203695 | JGI IMG/M metagenome (GOLD analysis project Ga0315277, IMG submission 203695) | Sediment microbial communities from Yellowstone Lake, YNP, Wyoming, USA - YL17G05_15 | ecosystem: Environmental > Aquatic > Freshwater > Lake > Sediment | place: USA: Wyoming | collected...
ACTGGTGCAACACCCTCGTGATCGCTGAGGTCAGCGTCGTCTTCCCGTGGTCCACGTGCCCGATCGTCCCAATGTTTAAATGCGGCTTCGTCCTCTCAAACTTCGCCTTCGCCATTTCTGTCCTCCTCTTAATGATGAACGGGGATTCTACCCTCGATGCGCGCGATGATCTCCTCGGCGACCTGGGGGGGAGTGATCTCGTAGCGGAATAACTCCATGGAAAAGACGCCGCGGCCCTGGGTGAGGGTCCGAATAACGGTAGCGTAGCCGAACATCTCGGACAGGGGGACCAATCCTTTGATCACCCGGGACCCGCCCCGCATCTCCATGCCCTCGATCTTCCCCCGGCGGGCGTTGAGGTCGCCGACGATGCCGCCCAGATAGTCGTCCGGGGCGACGACCTCGAGCTGCATCAACGGCTCGAGGAGAACGGGCTTAGCCGAGGCGGCGGCGTCGCGGAAGGCCAGGGAACCGGCGATCTTAAAGGCCAGGGATGTGGAATCCACCTCATGCCAGGATCCGTCGATGAGAGTCACTTTGACGTCGACGAGCGGGAACCCGGCCAGGACCCCAACCTCCATCGCCTCGCGGACCCCGTCCCGAACGCTGGAGATAAACTCGCGGGGGATGGCGCCGCCTCTCGTATCGTCGGCAAAGACGAACCCCTTCCCTCGCTCCAGAGGCTGGACAGTGATCCGGCAATGTCCGAACTGCCCGCGGCCTCCGGTTTGACGGATGTATCGGCCTTCGCCCTCAGCCGGCTGGAGGAGTGTCTCTTTGTAGGCCACCTGGGGTTTCCCGAGATGGGCCTGGACGCCGAATTCGCGGCCCAGGCGATCCATGATGATCTCGAGGTGCAACTCCCCCATCCCCCAGACAAGGGTCTGGCCCGTCTGGGGGTCTTGGGCCACCTTGAACGTCGGGTCCTCACGGGTCAGCTTCTTCAGGGCACCGGCCAGCTTGGCGTGCTCCACTTTGGCCCGCGGCTCAATCGTGGCCGAAATGACCGGGTCGGGGAACTTAATCGATTCCAGGACGACGGGCTGGCTGCGGAGGCACAGCGTATCCCCAGTAGACAGGTTCTTCATCGAGGCCAGAGCGGCAATATCTCCGGCATAGACTTCCTTAAGCTCCTTGCGCTTGTTGGCGTGCATCTCCAGGAGCCGGGAGACACGCTCCTCCTCGTCTTTATTGGAGTTGTAGAGGACTGAACCGATCTTGGCCTTGCCCGAATACACCCGGAAATAGGCCAGCGACCCGATGAAAGGGTCGGTCATCGTCTTGAAGACCAGGGCGGAGAACGGCTCGGCATCCGCTGCCTTCCTGGTCTCCGGCTCCAGAGTGCGGGGATGATGGCCGACCACGGGCGGGATGTCCTGGGGGGAAGGGAGAAAGTCGACGATGGCGTCAAGCAGGGGGTGGACCCCCTTGTTGCGGAACGACGCGCCCATCAGGACCGGGACGAACTGAAGCGAGATGGTCCCCTTGTGGATGGCCCTCTTGATCTCCGGGGCAGAGATCTCCGCCCCGCTCAGATATTTCTCCATTAGAGCATCATCTACGTCGCTCAAGACCTCGATCATCTCGTTCCTGCTGGCTCTCGCCTCTTCTTTATGCTCTTTCGAGATCTCCCGGACCTCGAAGTTCGTCCCGAGGAGGTCGCTGCCCCAGTCGATCTCCTTCATCCCGACGAGGTCGATGACCCCGCGGAAGTTTTCTTCCCGACCGAGGGGGATTTGAATTACCAGGGGCCTGGCATTCAGCCGTGCTCGAATCTGGTTGACGGCATTCTCTGGGTCCGCGCCGACTCTGTCCATCTTGTTGATGTAGACGATTCTCGGAACGCGGTACCGGTCGGCCTGTCTCCAGACGGTCTCCGTCTGGGCTTCGACGCAGCCGACTCCGCAGAGAATAATAATCGCCCCGTCGAGAACTCGTAGGGACCTCTCGACCTCGGCGGTGAAGTCAACGTGTCCGGGTGTGTCGATGATATTGACCCGGTGGTCGTTCCAGTAGCAGGTCGTGGCCGCGGAAGTGATCGTTATCCCGCGCTCTTGCTCCTGGACCATCCAATCCATGACCGCCGTACCCTCATCGACCTCACCCATCTTGTACGTGATACCGGTGTAAAATAGGATACGTTCGGTCGTGGTCGTCTTTCCGGCATCGATGTGAGCCATGATACCGATGTTCCTGACTCGCTCGATCGGGCACGACCGCATGACCTCTGTGCTCCATCTCTCACTGTGATCAAATTCGTCTTTTTAATGGAGACTACCATCTATAATGAGCGAAGGCCCGGTTGGCCTCCGCCATCTTGTGCGTGTCCTCTTTTTTCTTGATGGCCCCGCCCCGGTTGCTCATGGCGTCCATGATCTCGGCCGCGAGCTTCTCCTCCATGCTTTTACCGCTCCGCTCCCGGGCGAACCCGAGCAGCCACCTTACGGCCACCGAGGTCGACCGCTCGAGCGGGACCTCGATCGGGACCTGGTAGGTGGCTCCTCCGACGCGGCGCGATTTCGTCTCCAGGACGGGCCGGGCGTTTTCGACGGCCTTCTCGACGGCCTTGAGGGGATCTTCTTTCGTCTTCGTCTTGACGATCTCGATGGCGTTGTAGATGACTCTTTCCGCCGTGGTCTTTTTCCCCTTCTTCAACGAGAGGTTGATGAACTTCTGGATGATCTTGCTGTTGTAGAACGAGTCGGGTTGGGACTTCCTCTTCTTGATGATTCCTCTTCTCGGCATCTGGGCCTCTCCTTATTTAGCTGGCGGATCTCTTCTCTTTAGGCCTCTTGGCTCCGTAGCGGGACCTCGCCTTAAACCGGTTCTGGACGCCCTCGGCATCCAGGGTGCCCCGGATAAGGTGATAGCGTACGCCCGGAAGGTCCTTAACCCGGCCTCCCCTGACCAGGACGATCGAGTGCTCCTGGAGGTTGTGTCCGACCCCCGGAATATAGCCCGTGACCTCGATATTGTTGGTCAGGCGAACACGGGCGACCTTGCGGAGGGCGGAGTTCGGCTTCTTGGGTGTCGTCGTGAACACCCGGGTGCAGACACCCCTTCTCTGGGGGCAATTCTCCAGCGCCGGAGATTTGCTCTTGTCGTGCCTGTGCGTCCTGCCCTTTCTGACTAACTGGTTAAAAGTTGGCAAAAAATCCACTCCTCCATAAGAAAATAGATTGGCTTCATCCCGAAAAGAAATAGTCTCGAGACGAATTGTGCCGATAATAGCAAAAACGCCGTTCTATGTCAAGGATTTTGAGGAAGTTAGCGGAACTCTCAGCCCTGGGCCGGGACCTCGATTTCCAGCTCTTCGTCCGTCCCGGCGGACTCCTTCAGCTCGACATCGCGATAGTACTTGTAGCCCGTTCCGGCGGGGATGAGCCGTCCCATGATGATGTTCTCTTTCAATCTCCTCAAATAATCCACTTTTCCGTAGAGGCTGGCCTCGGTCAGGATGCGGGTCGTCTCCTGGAAGGAGGCCGCGGCGATGAAGCTGTCTGTGCTCAGGGCGCTCTTGGTGATCCCAAGGAGGAGGGGCCGGGCCTTGGCCGGCTTGCCGCCTTTCCTCATGACCCTCTCGTTCTCCTCCTGGAAGATGTACTTGTCGACCTGCTCATCGACCAGGAACTCGGTGTCACCGACCTCCTCGACCTTTATCCAGCGAAGCATCTGCCGGATGATGATCTCGATGTGCTTATCGTTGATAGTGACGCCCTGGAGCCGATAGACCTCCTGGACCTCCCGGAGCAGGTATTCGGCCAGTTCTTTCTCTCCCAGGACGCGGAGGATGTCGTGCGGGTTGACTGGCCCGTCCATGAGCGGCGTCCCTGCCCGCACTCTCTCCCCCTCGCCGACGGACAGGTGCGCGCCCTTGGGGATGAGGTATTCTTTCTCTCCGCCTTTCTCGCTGGTGACCGAGAGCTTGCGGTAACCCCTGACCAGGCCGCCGAACTGGACCGTGCCGTCGATCTCGGAGATAACTGCGGGGAACTTCGGCCGCCGGGCCTCGAAGAGTTCTTCGGCGCGGGGAAGGCCGCCTGTGATGTCTTTGGTCCGGGCGACTTCTCGAGGGATCTTGGCCAGAACGTCGCCGGCAAAAACCTTATCGCCGTCCCTGACTTCCAGGTTAGCCCCGGAGGGCAGGTAATACCGCCGCAGCAGGACAGGCTTCTCCTTGCCGTCTTTCCCCTTTTCTTTCTTGGTGGGATGGACGACCTCCACCCGGGGCTGCATCTTCTCGTCCTTGGGCTCGATGACGACATGGGTAATCAAGCCGGTGAATTCGTCCTGGACCTCCTCCACGGTGACGCCGAGGACGACATCGTGGAATGCGGCGGCACCGCCTTCCTCAGTCAGAATATAGGTGTTGAAAGGATCCCACTCGGCAAACGGCTGCCGCGCCTTGACCGCATCTCCTGCCTTGACAAAAACGCGGGCACCATAGGGCACCTGGTAGTGTTCGATCTCCCGGGAACGGTGGTCGAGGACGGCGATGTTGGCGTTGCGGTTGACCACGACCAGCACGCCCTCCTTATCCAGGACTCCCTTCAAATTGTTGAACCGGACGACGCCGTCGCTCTTGGCCTCAAGCTTCGACCTCTCCGCGCCGCGCATGGCGATACCCCCGACATGGAACGTCCTCATGGTCAACTGAGTTCCTGGCTCGCCGATTGATTGGGCGGCGATGATGCCGACGGCCTCTCCCAGCTCGGCCAGCGCACCGCTGGACAGGTTACGTCCGTAGCAGAGCTGACAGACCCCCTTCTTCGCCTCACAGGTCAGGATGGAGCGGATGCGGACCCTCTCGATGCCCAAGTTCTGGAATTGGTGGGCGACTTCTTCAGTGATCTCCTGGTTGGGGGCGACGATGACCTCGCTGGTGTCGGGGTGGACGATCTTCTCCATAGAGATCCGGCCCACGATGCGGTCGATGAACGGCTCGATAATCTCGCCGTTCTCGACGATGGCCGTGATGTTAACTCCCTTGAGCGTCCCGCAATCCCGTTCATCGATGATGGCTTCCTGGGCCACATCGACCAGCTTGCGGGTCAAGTAGCCGGAGTTGGCCGTTTTCAGGGCCGTATCCGCTAATCCCTTTCTGGCACCGTGGGTCGAGATGAAGTACTGGAGGACGTTCAGGCCTTCGCGCAGGTTGGAGGTGATCGGTGTTTCGAGGATCTCTCCGGAAGGCTTGGACATCAGCCCGCGCATTCCGGCCAGCTGCCGAATTTGCTGCTTGTTGCCACGGGAGCCGGAGTCGGCCATGACGAACAACGGGTTGAGCTCGTTGCTCTCGAAGCTGATCCGCCGCATCTCATCGATCATGGCGACGGAGACTTTGTCAGTCACGGCGCCCCAGATTTCGACGACCCGGTTGAAACGCTCGCCGGCAGAGATGGTTCCGTCGCGGTAGAGGTGCTCGGTCTCCTGGACTTCCTTGTGAGCCTTGTCGACGAGGTCTTTCTTTTCTCTGGGGATGACAAAGTCGTCGATGCCCAGGGAGAACCCGGCCATAGTGGCATAGAGGAACCCCGTCTCTTTCAGCTTGTCCAGCATCCCGATGGTCGGGCCGGGTCCGACCTTGAGATAGGTGAGAGTGACCAGGCTCTCCAGCCCCTTCTTCCGCAGCATGCCGTTGATAAAAGGCACCTCCTTGGGGAGGATGGCGTTGAAGATGATCCGGCCCGGGGTCGTGTCCACAAGCGTGTTTTGGACGTTGGTTACCGGGCAGGTCATGACCGCCTGGTCGTCATAATAGGTGGCCAGGTTCATGAACGGCCCCTTGAACCGCAGCTTGATCCGGGCTTGGAGGGCGATCGCCTTGTTCTCCAGCGCCATCAGGACCTCCTCGGGGGAGGAGAAGATCCGTCCCTCTCCCGGAAGGCCCTTTTTCTCCAGCGCCAGGTAATAGCAGCCGAGGACCATGTCCTGGCTGGGGACGGTCAGCGGCCGTCCGTGGGCCGGTGAGAGGATGTTATTGGTCGACAGCATCAAGGTCTGGGCTTCGATCTGGGCCTCGACGGAGAGCGGGATGTGCACGGCCATCTGGTCACCGTCGAAGTCGGCGTTGAAGGCCGCGCAGACGAGGGGATGGATCTGGATGGCTTTGCCTTCGATCAGAATGGGCTCGAAGGCCTGGATGCCGAGCCGGTGGAGAGTGGGAGCGCGGTTGAGGAGAATGGGATGCTCTCGGACGATCTCCTCCAGGTAGTCCCAGACCTCGGGCCGTTCGGCCTCGTGCCACTCCCGGGCGATTTTGACGCTTGGGACCAAGCCTTCTTTCTCCAACTTATGGAATATGAACGGTTTGAAGAGCTCCAGGGCCATCTTCTTGGGGAGGCCGCATTGATTGAGCTTGAGCTCCGGTCCGACCACGATGACGGACCGGCCGGAATAATCGACCCGCTTGCCTAGAAGGTTCTGGCGGAAGCGTCCCTGTTTCCCACGCAGGGACTCGCTCAAGGACTTGAGCGGCCGGCGGTTCGCACCGAGATGGACGCGGCCCCGTTTCCCGTTGTCGAACAGGGCGTCCACCGCCTCTTGGAGCATCCGCTTCTCGTTGCGGATGATGAGCTCGGGCGCCTTGAGCTCGATCAGCTTCTTAAGTCGGTTGTTCCGGTTGATGACCCGCCGGTAGAGGTCGTTGAGGTCAGAGGTGGCGAACCGTCCGCCGTCCAGCCTGACCAGCGGCCGGAGGTCGGGCGGGATGACGGGGACGACCTTGAGGATCATCCAATCCGGCCGGTTGCCGGATTTCTTGAGCGCCTTGAACACCCGGAGCCGTTTGGCGTAACGGAGCTTCCTCTGCTGGGAAGTATCCTTCTTCATCAATTTCCGCAGGCGCTCAGTCTCCTTGGCGGTGTCGATCCGGGTGAGGAGGGCATCGATGGCCTGGGCCCCGATCCCGACCTCGAACTTATTGCCGTACTTCTCCTGAGCCTCCTTGAACTCCTCTTCGTTGAGTAGCTGTTTATCCTTGAGTGCTGTGTCGCCGGTGTCAGTGACGATGTAGGACTCGAAATAGAGGACCTTCTCCAGGTCCTTGATGGAGAGGTCGAGGATTAGCCCGATCCGGCTGGGCGGGCTTTTGAAGAACCAGATGTGGGCCACCGGAGAAGCAAGCTGGATATGGCCCATCCGCTCCCGGCGCACCTTGGATTTGGTCACCTCGACGCCGCAGCGCTCGCAGATGATGCCCCGGTATTTCATCCGCTTGTACTTGCCGCAGAGGCATTCAAAATCGTTGATGGGCCCGAATATCTTGGCGCAGAAAAGTCCGTCCTTTTCCGGCTTGAAGGTGCGGTAGTTAATGGTCTCGGGCTTGGTCACCTCACCCCAGGACCAGCTCTTGATCTTCTCCGGGGAGGCGATGCTGATCCGGACCCGGTCGAAATCGACCCTGGACTTTCCCGATACGTTCGGTCTGACTTCCATTACCGTTCTCCTTTCAGCGCCGGAACCTCGATCCCCCAGGGCAGGATCTCATCCCTCTCGGCTTTTTCCAGTTCGACGTTCAGGCAGAGGCTCTGCAGTTCGCGGATGAGGACATTGACCGATTCCGGCAAGCCCGGCTGGAAGTCCAGGTCGCCCTTGACGATGGCCTCGTAAATCTTGGCCCGGCCCTCGACATCGTCGGACTTGACGGTCAGGAGCTCCTGGAGCGTAAAGGCCGCGCCGTAGGCTTCGAGCGCCCAGACTTCCATCTCTCCGAAGCGCTGTCCGCCGAACTGGGCCTTGCCGCCCAGGGGCTGCTGGGTGATCAGGCTGTAGGGCCCGGTCGACCGGGCATGGATCTTGTCGTCTACGAGGTGGTAGAGCTTCATCATGTAGATGTAACCGACGGTTACCTCCTGGGCCATGAGGTCGCCCGTCATCCCGTCGAAGAGCGGGGTTTTCCCGGATTCGGGCAGCCCGGCCTTTTTCAGGAGCCCCTTGATCTCCTTCTCGGTGATGCCGTCAAAGACCGGCGTGTCGGCCCAGAGGTTGAGTTTGTCCGCCGCCCATCCGAGGTGGGTCTCCAGGATCTGGCCCACGTTCATACGGGAGGGAACGCCCAGTGGGTTGAGCACGATCTCTACCGGAGTCCCGTCAGGGAGACGGGGCATGTCCTCCTCGGGCACGATCTTGGCGACGATGCCTTTGTTGCCGTGGCGGCCGGAGATCTTGTCGCCAACCGAGAGTTTTCTCTTCATGGCGATGTAAACTTTGATCGCCTGGATGACTCCGGGGCTGAGCTCATCACCCTTCTTGAGCGCGTCCACCTTCTCCTTAAACTCAGCCTTGAGGGCGTCAATCTGACGCCGCACCTTCTTCTCGATGTCCTTGATCTTGGCATCGCGCTCTTCGTTGTCCTCGAGCTTCAACCGGGAATAGTCCTCAGGATCGATGGTATCCAGGACTTTCTCCGACAGCTTAGTGCCTTTGGCCAGCGGGATTCCGGAGACCTTCTGGTCTCTGTCGAGCACCTCTCCCTTGAGATAGGTTTTCACGCGACGGGACTTCTCTCCCTCGAGGATGGTGATCTCGTCATCGAGGTTGCGCTTCATCTTGGCGATCTCTTCTTTCTCTATGACCTTGGCCCGCGGCCCCTTCTCGCTGCCGCGGCGGGAAAAAATCCGAACGTCGATGATGGTGCCCTCGACACCCGGCGAGCAGTAGAGTGAGGCGTCCTTTACGTCCAAGGCCTTCTCACCGAAGATTGCCTTAAGCAGTTTCTCTTCGGGAGACAGCTGTGTTTCCCCCTTGGGAGCCACCTTCCCCACCAGGATGTCTCCTGATTTCACGTAGGCCCCGATCCGGACGATTCCGTTCTCATCCAGGTTGCGCAGGAGGTTCTCGGGGACATTGGGGATATCCCGGGTGATCTCCTCGGGGCCGAGCTTGGTATCTCGGGCCTCGATCGTCTCTTCGACGATATGGATCGAAGAGAAGATGTCTCCCTTGATCAGCTTCTCGCTGACGATGATGGCGTCCTCGAAGTTGTACCCACGCCAGGGCATGAAGGCGCAAAGGACATTCCTCCCCAGGGCCAGCTCCCCCTTGTCGGTGCAGGAGCCGTCGGCCAGGATCTGCCCCCGCTCCACCCGGTCGCCCTTGCGGACGATCGGCTGGTGGTTAATGCAGGTGTTCTGGTTGGTCCGGAGAAACTTTATCAGGAGGTAAAGGTCGGTGCCGACATCGTGCTCTTTGGCCTTCTCTTTCTCGTCGACCCTGATCAGGATCCGCTCGGCGTCGACGAATTCGACCACGCCCGGCCGCCGGCAAGTGACGACATCGCCCGAGCCTTTGGCGACAAGGTATTCGATGCCCGTCCCGACGCGCGGGGCTTCGGGCCGAAGCAAGGGTACAGCCTGCCGCTGCATGTTCGAGCCCATCAAGGCACGGTTGGCGTCGTCGTGCTCGAGGAACGGGATCAGGGCGGCAGAGAGAGAGACGAGCTGCTTAGGGGAAACGTCGATATAATCGACCTGGTTCTTGGGCACATCTTTGAAATTGCCGGCCTGCCGGGCACTGACGTATTCGCCGATGAACCGGCCTTCTTCACTAACCGGGGCATTCGCCTGGGCGATGATGTATTTCTCCTCCTCCCAGGCTGTCAGATAGAAGCAATAGGGCTCGACCACGGGAAGCTGTCGGACTTTTCCCCGCTTGAGCTGTTCGACCATCTTGAGGAGCGCGTCTTTCTCCAAGATCTCGCCGATCTTGAAGGAGCTGTCGCCCGGATGGACGACCTTGACGAAATCGACGATCCGAGCGTTGCGGACCTTCCGATAGGGGGTTTCGATAAACCCGTAATCATTAACTCGGGCATAGCAGCTGAGCGAAGAGATAAGCCCGATGTTCGGCCCTTCCGGCGTCTCCACCGGGCAGATCCGGCCGTAATGCGAGGTCTGGATATCCCGGACCTCGAACCCGGCCCTCTCCCGGCTCAGCCCTCCCGGCCCCAGGGCGCTCAAGCGCCGCTTGTGAGTGATCTCGGCCAGGCTGTTGATCTGGTCCATGAACTGGGAGAGTTGGGAGCTGCCGAAAAACTCTTTGAGGGCCGCGATGACTGGCTTGGAATTGATCAGGTCCTGGGGCATAGCCGAAGTCAGGTCGGAGCTGATGGTCATCTTCTCTTTAATCGTCCTCTCCATGCGGGTGAGGCCGATGCGGAAGCCGTTCTCCACCAGCTCGCCCACCGATCGCACCCGGCGGTTGCCGAGATGGTCGATATTATCAACCGTGCCCTCTCCCTGCCGGAGCCGCAGCAGATATTTGATGACCTCGACGTAGTCCAGAGGCTGGAGGACCTTCTCTTCGAGCGAGGTCTCGCGGCCGAGCTTGATGTTGAATTTCAACCGGCCGATGCGGGAAAAGTTGTACTTCTGGGGGTTGAAAAAGAGGTTGTGGAAGAGGTTGTGGGAGCTCTCCATGGTGTGGGGCTCGCCCGGCCTCAGCTTCCGGTATATCTCGGCTAGCGCTTGGCTCGTGTCCTTGCGAAGGTCTTTCTTCAGGGTGTTGCTGATGATCATCCCCGTCCTATCGAGTTCGGGGAAGAAAACCTCGAAGGGCTCACTGCGTCCGCTCAGCAGGTCGAGCTGGACATCGCCCATCTCCTCGTTCGCCTTGACCTTGCCCTTGATCGAGCTCAGGGAGTAGGCGCCCTGGAGCTCTTTCTTGACCATGGGAACACGGCTGACCCCTTTTTCCCTAAGTTCCTGGATGATCGCGGCCGTCAGCTTTTTCCGGGCCGGGGCGAGGACTTTTTTGGAGTTGGGGGCGCAGACATCGTCGGCGATGGTCTTCCCGGCCAAATGGTCCGCGAGCTCCCAGTGGAGCTGGCCGTCCTCGGGGATGATCTTATAGACGTTGTAAAACAGGCGGATGATCTCTTCGTCCGAGCCGAACCCGAGGGCCCGCAGGAAGACCGAGGCCAGAAATTTTTTCTTGCGGTCCAACCGGACGAACAGGCTGTTCTTGGCGTCGAACTCGAACTCGACCCAAGCCCCCCGGTAAGGGATAATCTTGCCGATAAAAAAGCCTTTGGTCTCGCCGAGCCGGAAAAAGACGCCGGGCGATCGCTGGAGCTGGCTGACCACGACGCGTTCGATGCCGTTGAAGATGAACGTCCCCTTATCGGTCATCAGGGGGATGTCTCCGAAATAGACTTCCTGCTCCTTGATATGTTTGAGCCTTTTCGACTTGGTGTTGACGTCTTTTTCCCAGGAGATCAGACGAACCTTCAGCCGCAGGGGAACGGAAAAGGTGTAGCCTTTCTGGATGCATTCAATGGGGCTGTATTTGAGCTTTAGTCTCACCCTGTCCCCGCAGTGCTCGCAGGTGGGCGTTTCGATCTTCTTCATGGCGCTGCAGTAGGGACAGATCTCTTTTTCGGTCAGCTCCAGCTCAGCGGTCAGAAGAGTGTCGCAGGACTTGCACCGCGCCCGGGAGTTCTCCACCCCCTTCAGGCGTCCGCACTTGCACTCCCAGTTCCCGATCGAATAGCTGATGAAATCGAGCGCCGTGGTCTCCTTGAAGTCGGAGATAGGGAAGACATCCTT
>Ga0315277_10010802_pt1 | contig 11546 bp, 14 predicted proteins | sample YL17G05_15_MG_FD_203695 | JGI IMG/M metagenome (GOLD analysis project Ga0315277, IMG submission 203695) | Sediment microbial communities from Yellowstone Lake, YNP, Wyoming, USA - YL17G05_15 | ecosystem: Environmental > Aquatic > Freshwater > Lake > Sediment | place: USA: Wyoming | collected...
CTTTGTTCGTTTTGCGTTTCCTTCCCAGAATTTGTCGAATTTGGCGATATCTGCATCAAAGTATTCTCTCTCTGTGTCAATCCAGCTTCTAAAAACTTTGAATTCTTCTATGTTCTTTTGCCATCCTGATGCGCTTTCGTTGTCTGACCCACTAAAAGATATGCTGTTTCCTTCCAAGTCTTCAAGGACGCCAACTTTCTGATGGAATATGCCCTGCCTTTCAACATTCGTCGAATCAAGAGGATATTCGTCCTGATCAAGGACTATTGCCACCCTTATCTTCAGTCTTTTGTTAGCCACCATCCATCCCAAGGCACGGACGTGATCTTTCACGAATTCGTCTTCGAGGTTTTTGAGCTCTGTCAGCATATCTCTTTCAAGGACAGACTCGGTGCTTTCATAGGCCTCTTTGATAGCTTCTATATCCTCATGTCGAAATCTTGCACTAGTCACCAGTCTTATAGTGCCCCCACTACGCACCAATCCCGAAATTCCCTTAGCCGCGGCAGCAAGACTTGTTGAGGAGAAGAAACCTGTCAGTCTGGAATAGTTGATCGAAACTGACAGGGCTGGAACATAGAAATCTTTGAGTATGTTATCGCTATCTGAATCATAGGATCTTTTCAGAGCAAGTTCCTTCAGGCTCATGCCCACAGGCCCCCGCAGCGGTTAAGCATGCAAGGCATCTACTGACTTCGTTTCGAATCGAAATATCGAGACATCCGAGTTAGTAGTTGTATTTGGACGTATTTTAGCCTTGTATATGAACCTCATGTGGCACGCGTGTGCGTGCACGGGAGAAATTCGAACTCGTTCAAACTTCCCCAAAATACTTGTACTCTGCGAGTAAAAACCATCTGATTTGAGGTTGAAATGGCTAGATTTTGCTGTCATTCTCGCAGTGTAGACGAGTTCGAAAGTCTCTGACAACATGATATGCAGAGTAGGCCATTGATCCGAAAATTGAACTCTGATCTCACGCGTTCATCAATAGAATCCCTTTGAATAGAAGCTGATTAATCTCTTGCGCCTAAGCTTGATTTTGTAAAGTTGATTCAAATCATGCAGTTGCTTCTTAACCATCGACCCGTTCTCATATTGCCCGTTTTTATACTTCAGTGTCTTAGATTCCCCATTCTCCGAGATATCCCATAATTCAAACTTGCATTTGGCCAAGGTCCAACGGAACTGAATAATTATTGCTTCCCTTGCTCTCTTTTCGAAATTAAAGGCAAGACCGTCCACGCTTTCATAAGTGATTTCACCATTGACGCTCTCGACAACCTCTAGGGCAAGGTTTCTAAGCTCTTCTTTCACTTCCTTTTCCAAGAATTTCACCCTTCCTTCAGACATTCTTGAGGCTCGTGATTCTGATCAACTCTCTTAGCTCGGCTACGAGTTTTCCACATTTCTTGCATCTGACAATTTCCAATGGTTCATACATTGGAATCATAACTTTGACCTTCGATTCTGGACTGGCTTGTTCAATGAAAATCTTGTTCTCATTGTTTTGATGCCTCTCTTCACATCAATGATTAGCTATGCTTTCTCTTTCTTATTACGAGATAGGTCAGCACCAAAGCGACACTCACGATAGCTACTACTACAAGGAGAAGTCCAAGCATTGGCAGAGGCGCAGATGGTGTTGGCTGTGGTGAGGGTGGCGTTGGATACGGATATGGGCTAGGTGTAGGCGGGATCTCGGACATTTTCACACCTCCTTAGAGCCATATTAAATCTTACTACATAATAGTGTTCAATCGATTATATAACGTTTGCTTACATATGCTTACAATTACAGATAAGCCCTAAGCATAGCGCAGTTTATATGAAGTTGCAGGGTTTACATGGTCAAGGTTAAGCTTACAGTTAGCATCTTGCCTGAGCTCGTTCGTTGGATCGATGAACAAGTCAACAAAGGCTATTTTGCTGACAGAAGTCACGCCGTCCAATACGCAGTGCTCAAAGTAAAAGATCTCGTTGAAAAGGGCGAAATCAAGTTCTGATTTTTAGGGTTACCAAGCAACACTTTATCCCAGTCATGTGAAAGCCAATCGAGCGTTTGCTTTTTAACCACTCATATAAGATATAGAACACCAAGACGCATTTGAATCAAAGGAACAGCCATGAAAGACATTGAGCTGAGACTGGTCTCAGAACTTATGAAGAATTCTCGAAGAAGTGATCGAGATCTGGCAAAAGCAATAGGGGTCTCTCAGCCCACTGTCAGTAGGCTTCTTAAGAAGCTAGAGAAGGACGGTATCATAAAAGAATATACCATGATACCTGATTTCCGCAAACTCGGATTCGATTTGCTAGCCCTCACTTTCATAAAAATTCAAGAGCCTAGATCAAAGGAGATCGAAAAGATAACAAGGACAATTGAGAATATGAAGGAAAACCTGCCAGAAGTTGTAATGTTTGAAAGAGGGCTGGGCCTCGGATATCACGGGGTAATTGTTTCATTCCATGAAGACTATTCATCCTACGTAAGATTCGGAAAAAGAATAAGAGATCATTGCCTTTTGGGAATCTCTGAAATCGAAGGTTTCTTAATAAGCTTAGACGCCGAAGCTCACTATCGTCCTCTAACCTTTGCGACATTAGCTCAACATCTACTGATGCTGGGAAAAAAGACAAAGGATAAGCCATGAGTATCCTTCCATGCACCTTATTTGAGAACTCGAATATAGTGGAGACTATTATTTTTTGGAATCCAAATTTGAACCCCTCTTTGATTGGGGCATCTCATGGTATACGAAAGGCTATTCTTTGAACTAATCATACCACAATTCGCATACGCTGATCGTTATCCTCATTATGCCGCAGTTGCAAGCAATAGTTTAGGTGAATAAAGTCATTTGCCTATTTCAATAGTGACTTTTCCGGCTCCTTTGCTTTTTTGGCCGCCTAGAACTGTTACGTTATTCAGTGCAGGAATTAGAAGCTCGTTAATCAGCAAAAGCTGAGCATCACCAACAGATCTTGAAGCAATCCCTTCTAGCCACAGATCGACTTTTGTTCCTCCAATCACTCTTGGTCTGCCAAATTCAAAAGCTCCTTGCCTTGCGAGAACTTCTAGTGTTCCTTTAAATAGAGTTCCAGACTTTACTTGTTCACCTGTAACTATTGCTCCTATGGCTGCTGTTCCACTTTTTCGGTCTATTCTGATGCTTGTCTGGTCAATTCTATGTTCCCCCATTTCAGGCCAGAAGTTTGGAATGTGAAGCAATCCCATCAAACCCGTGGCACCAAAGAAATAGCAGACTGGGCAGAGACCATGTTGTGACACTTTCACATTATCTTCATCTACTGTTATTTCACAGTGTTCTCGGTATCCAGATTGAAGTAATTCTTTTTCGGCTTTTGATGGGTTTGGTGCAGGGATACACGGCTTAATGCAGTTATCATCTGTTATTCCAAGTTTCGACTTAAGTTCATCCTTCTTATTGATAAGTAGTTGTTCTAGTTGACACCTATATGCTCCTTTGAAACTTGATGCGGGTATCGCTGGCTTTCTATCTACTGCGAAAACAGCGGCTTTCTTTTTTGTGAGTGGTGAAGGACTGCCGCCTATATGAAGGAACGATCCTTCCTTGACAGTTATCTTAAGCGGAATCTGAAGAACCTTCATTATGCCTTGCTGCTTTTCTTCTGGCAATTTATCCAAAGTCTTAATGCTACTCATCTTTTATCACCTCCACAAATTCTGTTAATGATTCTAATTTTCTGACAAAGAAAGCTATTTCGAGTGCATCGATTTTCATGTCATAAAGCTCCTTAACATATTCAAGAGTCTTTTTCAATGCTCTTTTTTTATACCATTCTTTTTCTTTATTTATTTTATAAAGGAAGAATTGTTCAACTACAGAGCTAGCATGGTTCTCGATAATTTCTCCATAATCTTCCATATCGCGCAAATTACATTTAATGAGCCCAAATGAATCGAACGTATTGAATAATTGTGTCAAGAGATTAGGTTTAGTATCAAAAGCATTTTTCAACGACTCGCCTAATGAAATTAGTTTTTCGATTTGCGCCTTTCTCCAATCTTGCGCATTTTGTGCTTCTTGACGAAGGCTCTGCAATCGATGGTCTATTAAAGAATTAAATGGTGTTTTGTCTCTCTTCTCAAAGATCTCTTTCAGTTGCTTCCAGTTCTCTTTTTGGAATAATAGGGGTATGGATATTCTCAAACCCTTATCAAAAGGTGGCCCAAATATATCAGCGTCGTTTAATACACGCCTCATTACGCTGTCCAAGGTTTTAGTCATAGTCATATTCATATGCCCCATCAATCAATATTTCTGGTCCTTTGACTATACTTCCTTCAAACAAGGCTCGCTTATATACGCCACTTACTCTTGAAGTTGGATAAAACAAGTATCCATAACATGCCTTAATGATTTTCACAATACCGAAAGTACTGCTTTCTTCTTCAAGCAATCGGCCTTTCAAATATCCAATTTTCAGATCTGATTTAACTTCATCAACGTATTCTATTTTACATCTACCAAAATCCTTGCTTTTCAAAGCGCCGATGGAGATTTCCGCAGGCATGGACTTGATAAACATCTCTGCCACACCGTCTTTTACTACATAGATGTCTGCAATGGCTGCCGGAGAACCCTTTTTTGGTTTTAGATATTCCAATGATATCGGTAGTTTAGAAGTTTTGAGCAACGCGTCAAAAGGTGAATATGTAAAGACTGCTCTTTCATAAGTTTCCTTCCTGAAAAAGCCAATAGCTGCTACCTTTTCTAAACCGAAATGGTCTCTGAAAGAACCTTTTAGGGTTGAGGTTGGTATTGTTTCTATGCAAGGTCGAAAAGTTCCGCCTTTAACTCTTTCACCTATAGCCACAGTTTGAGTTCTTAACTCAAAATGAAGGAAAGTCTTATATGAATCATTCATGAATTTCCTCCTCCCGTGCTAAGTTGTAATATTCGAGTATTTGCTTAGGCGTTAATCCTTCTTCGAGCAATTCCAATATGACTGGAAATTTCTTTCTGTTATCCTTATCATAGACTTCAATCCTCACCGTCATATCACTGTCGGTTTTCTCTTTTATATCTGCCAAGCGATGTAAAAAGTGGCTTAATTTCACGTTTTCTTTTCCGATTTTCTCTCTAAGAGTCTTATACTGTTTGACGTTTAGAATTAATTCTGCTGGAGAACTTTGAATGTCGATTGTTTCTTTCGGTTCGGACAAAAAGCGCCAATGCTCTTGATATGGGTATTTTACATGTGCGACACTAATAGCGAGCTTAATAGGAGAATTGTCAACGCATTTTGGAAAGTATTCTTCCAACAGATTAGTAAAAGTATCAATGACCTTCAGAATGGCTTCGCCAGAATAGACCTTGAAGATTCCGAATTCATTGTAATCATCAATGGGATAAAGAAAAGTCTCTTTAGTAAAGAATTGATTTCCTTCTGCATCTTCTATCTCATATATCTTATCTTTGAACTCCCTCAGTAATTGCTCATAGTCTTTTACGAAGGCCATCTGTACAGCAAGCGGTCTGAAAGATTCTTTCAGTTTGTTTTTGTCATTTACGTCAACACTTTGCATTACTCGAGAATTGTCGACATATTCTTTGAACAACGCATCAATTCTATCTGACAAACATTTCTGATCAAGAGCGATTTTCATCCATGCTGCTTTTCCTTTCCATTCAGCATATTCACGAGCCGGTTCACCCATGTCACGAATTCTCTTGCAGGTATTGCATAAATATTCTCGAACCTGTTCTTTACGAGCCTCTTCACCATGTTCCATTTGACAAGAGTCACAAATGTTAGGATGTAGCTCCGGTGACGGCTCCATGCTCACTCGTTTTTCGTAGAGCTTAAGGTATCGACTTGTTGATGAATTATGAAATTTGCAATAGGCATTCTTCATGGAAGAAGTCAATAGGCTTAATTCCGCTTCCATTTCTTCACAATCAATTATGAATCTGTCTTCTCTGAATTGCTCCAACATTTCATGAATTTTGGCTTCTTCTTCTCTTGGAACAAACAAACACATAAAATCATCTGTGAAGAATAGAACATAATCTCTTGTATTCTCATTTTCCGAAAAGGCCCTGATAATTTTTACCCTCTCTTTAAGGATGTTAAGGTCTTGAAGTCTAGAGAAAGATTGAGGAAATCTAACATAGCAAAAAATTAATCGAAAAATCCATTTTCCCCGTTGATTTGGTTGGTCTATTCTTCCTCCAGTAGCCTCATTTTTTGTTTGAACCCTCTTGTTCAGATATTCAAGATATAACTTGTCATCTTCTTTGATAACTCGGCTATGTTTTTTCAATATACGATAAATCTTTCCAGTCAGTTCCAAATGAGTGAAAAGATCGACAACATTGAAGGGTACAGACTTATCTTCCGCTGTAAGTTTAAGGTTCTTTCCAAATCGCTCAAAAAAATCAGTTGGGTTTTTGCATTCATCAATGAACTCAAACATTTTTCTTAGTTCGTCGGGTGTTCTGAAAGCTGCCCAGTAGTTTCCCCTTTCCTCCTCTTTATCATAAAAACTTGGATTCCACAAAACATAAAGACCTTTTGCTACAAGCTCATCTTTTTCCTTTCTTTCTTTGAACTTCTTTGAACCGCTCCAAGTTCTGGATATAGCTGATGACAACTCATCCGCCATGCTTGTCAAAAGAACGTCAGGCAGATAATGTTCAGGTATTCTAGTTGAAGTAAGCGATCCAATCTCGTTACTGTATTGACCATACCAGCTTGGAGACGATGGGGTGGAAATGTTCAATTGGGAAAAATCAAAATTCTGAAAAGTCTGACCAGAGAGTTTAATGCCCAGATCTTTTAGAGCCTTCACGTCTGCAAGCTTGCCTATATCATGTAATTCAGATATGAAAACCTCACTTTTCATATTTCATAAGTCTCTTTCTGGATTTATAAATATGACCAACGGGAAAAATACTACGAGGTTCGAATACCAATCCCATGACTCTTTGTTTGTCACGACACAAAAAACGACAGAATTGTTCTTCTTTCATGAAAAGAACGCAGATTTCGGCGTAGAGAGATATGGAGCCTCCGCCAGGACTTCTTTCAATTCCCTTTACTTGGGATTTTTCCATGCACCCCTGCCTTGTCTAGGACTAATTGTCCATTGGGTTCAAATCTCACCGAGCCAATCTTATTTAGGTCGAGAACAAGTTAGCGCATGCAAAGAAGAGTTGAGGGAAAAGGCTTAAAGACATAGAATTGGAGAAAACGGTAATGCGATTTTGGGGAACTTGGAATATTTATAGAATGAACATGCAGCATAACTATTGTGTAGTAAGACTTAATAGATACATTTCTCATCATGGTCGTACGAACATAGTTGTACGAACAGAGTACAACTTCTTAGGACACAAAAGAAGGTCTTGAGATAAAGTATGAACGCAAAAAAAGAGGCCAACAAAATCATACATTTGCTGGAAGAAGAAAAGTTATATGCTCAATGCCCTTGTCTTGAATGCGGTCAACAATTTTTGTTGAAAGACTCCGGGCTTTTCTACCTTGATGATTTTTCGCACCAAGCTAAGGACCTTTACCAACAGGAACTCAAAAAACTCAAAGAACAAGAGCTGGAAATCAAGGATATGCGAAAAGCAATCAAGAAAACCTCCAAAAAAGGCGCTCAAGCTGTAAACATTGGTTTCCTTTTAGAACGCCTCACGCCTTGCATGCACACCTTCCCTTTCGAGCACAATGATTGCAGATCCTTGTTCGATCCAATTGATTATCTAATCTTCAATGGCTTGAGCGATCAACATTCCGTAAACAAAATAATCTTCATGGACATCAAAACAGGACAAGCCAGGCTCAGTAAAAGCCAAAGAGAAATTCGCACCACGGTTGAGCAAAAGCACGTTTCTTGGGATACCTACAAAATGGGGGTTAAGAAATGAATTCAGAAATAACCAATTTCTTCGGGCTCCAGCGCCAAATTTTCGGCGTATGCCCTAAATGCCACAATTTCTTCCGTTTGAGCGATTGCAAGATCTACTCAAGAAAGAAGCCCATTATCGATTGGATGGACAAGATCGAGTTGGAAAATGGACGACTGGCAAAGCTTCAGGAAAAACTTGATAATGAAGAAGAAGAAATTCGGAAAATAGAACGAGAAAAAGGTCGTCTGATGGCACAGCGAGTAATTAAGAAAATTGACCCAATTTTTGCTCCCCGCAAGCTTGCAGCTGACGATGCCAAGGTTCTATTTCACCCCATTGACTATGTGGTTTTTAATGGCATGAACTCAGAAAAGTCAATCAAAGACATTGTGCTCCTTGACAAACAAACAGCAAACTCCGCACACAAGAAAATTCAAGAGAGTATTGAACGCACAATCAACCGGGAAAATTACGAGTGGCAAACCCTAAGAGTGGAAAAAGACGGCGGCATCAAAATTGAATAGACCCCGCAGTCAGAAAATCCATCATTGAGGCGACATCTAACGCTAAAAGAAACGCACAAAATGAAGACTTAAATACAAACTTCATCTGGCTTAGGTGGGATTTACAATGAGAGAGCTAGTTCTAAACTGGAGCGGCGCACACAGCATGAGTGAGGAAACGCCTAAAGGGTTCGAAGGTAAATCAGGTCTTTTTTCCATTATCCATGACTCAGGAATTATTTACATCGGAATGGCTGGCGCTGGAAATACGGTATTTCGTGAATCAAAGCGCGTTGGTAAATGCGCAGTCTTGCTTCAGAAGCATGGGGAATTGTCTAAATCTATCAGTTATGATGATGCATGGGAATATGCAAATGAACACTGTTACCGATATGTCGGTGTGGTGGCTGAAGAAATAGAACGATCTGAACAGTTAAACAAGTTATTGAGAAATGGGGAAAACCTGCTGATCCATGAGATAAACAAAGCGATACCACTTTATAATTGCAAATTGAAGAACAAGTACCTCTACGACCGACCGTTCAAACTTAAGAATAACGGAAGAAAACCAGCCGGTTTGGAAACGGAATATTCAGCGCTATAGAAAACTTTGCTGTAAAATCACTGATTAACAGGTTCCTTTTTGAGGCTTAAATAAGATATTTAAGAATAAAGGGAGTACGTGATTTCATGCCAGCCCTTGCTGATTTTAGGAATGTAGTATCAATTTTACTAGGAGAGTATGAGGACCATCTCAAAGTGAATCGACGCCCAAGAGATACGATGATTTTTCGCACTTTCGTTAGCTCAGTAGTAACACAGGCAAGAAGAGGCGTTGAAACAACGCTGCAAAATATTGAAAAGGATAATAATTTTAAGGGCTGGTCGCCGATAGCTTTTGCAACGCCTGAAGGTGAGAAACTTCTCAAGAAGTACGTAGGCCATAAATCAAAGATCAACAAAATTCTCGAACAATCAAAGAGAATGGCTGATCAAGGTTTGAAGGAATGGATAGAAGATTTAAGAAACGACAAAATCAGCATTGGTCAAAAAACAAAAGATGATTTTTTAAAAGAAATAGGTCTTTTAGAGTATTTTCCAATTGATAGATACTATCCACCATTTTTAGCTCGTACTGGATTTCTATACAAGTACTTAGATGAGAAAAAATTAGATCCAGGACCGTTCATGAGAGGCTTAGGCGATGGAGATTGTTATAATGCATACAAAGGCATGATGATCGATCTATGCAAGAGGGAACTAAAAGGACTAAAACATAATGGTCTTGACCTTTCGGACAACCCGGGAATTGTTGATATGATTATTTGGAGACACTGCGCAGCCGAAGACTCCGAAGCATTCGAAATCTGTGGTAAAAGCCCAAGGTGCTCTGAATGCAAGATCAAAGCACTTTGCAATTATGGAGCTAACTACTCCACTTGAATTGGCATCTAAAGTATTCGGACTAAAACTATGGTTAAAGCCTCCGAAAAGAAAGCTCGCGCTTAACAATGCGGCTTGAACCCATTTGGGTTTGCTGACAGGCAGTCCCATCAAGTGTTTGTTCTTCATTTCAAGTGTGCTTTGTGGGAAGGTGTTCTTACTTGTAATTCACAAATCTTTTGTATCTCTGCCAATGCGTTAGATAATGTGAAACGCGATAGAATATTCATGACAGATTTCACTTTTCACAACGTTGGACAAGGCCTGTTCTACAGCGGAAGAATCGAGGACTTCAATTTCATATATGATTGCGGCTCAGAAAGCAAAACGCATATTCAGTCCGTAGTAAGTGATTATAAGAGAAGTAAACTGAGGAACTCACACGTTGATTTGCTAGTTCTTTCCCATCTTCACGCTGACCATGTTTCTGGGCTTGCCGATTTGCTTGGCGATGGGATAGCGGTTGATGCTGTGATGCTTCCATATTTGTCTCCAATGGAAAGACTCATGGTTTCGTTGGACAGTAATAATCCGCCTGAGTGGTTACGACGTTTTTGGGCTGACCCGATTTCTTATTTAGTTGGCAAAGGAGCAAGAAAAATAGTGTTGTTTGGGAATAGTGAGGCAAGCCCACCAGAAGATGTACCAATCGAAGAATACTTTGAAGACAGAGAAAAAATGGACATTAACAAACTGCCAAATGACGAAAAACTTGAGGAAGAGGTTCGTGCAAAAGAAAGAAAAACAGTAACTGATCTGCTTTCCCAAGGTACACTGTTCGCAAAGAAACACCACTTAAGTCTACCGGTGAAGAAAAATTGGCTTTTTAGGTTTTTTAATCGCAAGCCAGATGATTTAAACAGAAATATATTTGAACAGTGTATCAAAGCAAACCTCCCAGATAATGACCCAATTGATATAATAAGAGATAGGTCAAAACTTAGGACATTAAGAACATGCTACCATAAGCTTGCCGGAGATTTCAACAACACCTCACTTGTTCTTTATCATGCGCCTATTACTAATAGACTATTTCGAGCAAGCCAATTCGGTTTTTGTCCATGCTCACCCTTTCCAAGAATTTCAAGAACTTCGCAAACCCCAAATAAATTAACTATACATCTTCACAATAGGGTTGGGCATCTACTAAGTGGAGATATCGACTTTAAAAACAACTGGTCAGAAATTTCGCGCCATTTTGGACACTATCTTTCCATAGCTGATTTAGTGCTCGTTCCGCATCATGGTTCCAAAGAGAATTGGAATCAAACGGCTCTTAACAGGATAGCTAATACTTGCTGCTGGGTTATTTCTGCCGGCAGCAATAATAAATATGGACATCCCGATCCGAGTGTCTGCCAAGACATAGCCAATAGTGGAAGCAGCTTTCAATGCGTCAACGAAGGAACCGAAATTTCAATTCGTAGCATCATACACTTCTAAGAAGTAATGTGAAGAATACTATAGACGGCTATGGGAGCTTGTGCGAACCTAGTAGCTCTAAACTAGTTGGTCTACAGTAGAAAGCACATCACTGAACGCAAATCATGTTGAACTGAACTCCGTTTGAGTGATAGTCCCAGCGAATTTGTTGCAGATAGTTTGGACTTGGAATGGCATTAGGTGCCCAAAATCCGCTGGTGAAAAAGTGTGCTTGCAAGAATCATTCGTCACCTAATGCCCAGATTCTGAT
>Ga0315277_10010804_pt1 | contig 11545 bp, 6 predicted proteins | sample YL17G05_15_MG_FD_203695 | JGI IMG/M metagenome (GOLD analysis project Ga0315277, IMG submission 203695) | Sediment microbial communities from Yellowstone Lake, YNP, Wyoming, USA - YL17G05_15 | ecosystem: Environmental > Aquatic > Freshwater > Lake > Sediment | place: USA: Wyoming | collected...
CATTCTCGAGCGGCTCCTCGACCTCAACCTCGAGCGCGCTTCCTCTTGACCCTTCGCACACAGGATCTCCCCTTGCTCTTCGGTTCCCCTGCCATGCAAGTCTCCTTACCTGCGTTAGCAATTTCGGTGACTGGATACTTAATTCCGGAAAAAAGTATCCTGTCACCGAATCTCCCCACTTCCTTCGGCGTATATCTGCCTCCGTAGTTTTTCCGCCAGGAAGTTGCCGGGACTAACCTGTGCTATTCTGTCGCAACACCGAAGCGCTTCCTCCCTGTTGCCGTCCTCAAGGCAAGACATTCCTGCCTTGTAGAACCAGTCCGCCGCCACTGACCGACTCTTCACAACGCCTTCGCCCTTGCCGTACATCACGCCGAGGTGCAATTGGGCGTCCGCGTTCCCCTGCTCCGCCGCCTTCCGGCACCACTTTGCCGCCTCGGCATAATCCTGTTTGACTCCTTGGCCTTTAGCATACATCACGCCCACGGCGAACTGCGCGTCCGCAAGCCCTTGGTCCGCGGCTTTCTGGTACCATCTCGCGGCCTCGATGTGATCCTGAGCAACGCCCTGGCCCCTTGCATACATAAGCCCAAGGCTGTATTGAGCGTACTCATATTCTTCATCAGCGGCCTTCCGGAACCACTTCAGCGCCTCTCCATAGTCGCCAACCTCCGCATATATGACACCCAGCTCAAACTGAGTACACATATTGCCGCGATCTGCTGACATCCGATACCACTTCGCAGCTTCTACGTAGTCCTGCCGTACTCCTTCCCCATTCTCATACATCGCACCAAGCTTGCACTGAGCCTTCTCCAGGCCCTGCTCGGCAGCCATTCTAAACCAATTCACTGCCTGTATGCAATCCTGAGGAACGCCCCACCCGCATCGATACATCGTCCCAAGAGCGACTTGTGCGCTCGCATACCCGCTCTCCGCGGCCTTTCGGTACCATTTGACTGCTTCAGCGTAATCCTTCATTCCCGCGTGTCCCCACTCGTACAAGTGCCCCAGTGAGTACTGTGCTTCCACGCTTCCTTCTTCGGCAGCCTTGCGGTACCACTTCGCGGCCTGAGCGTAATCTCGCGTCACGCCCTGTCCATATTGGAAGAAGGTTCCGAGCATAATAGCCGCCTTTGCATCGCCCCGCTCTGCAGCCTTGCGGTACCACTTCATGCCCTCGGCTAGGTCCTTACTCACACCTCGGCCAAAAGCATACATTGAGCCAAGTCGCTGCTGAGCGAGCGGGATGTCTTTTTCAGCTGCTATCCCATACCACTTGAGCGCCTCGGCGTAATCCTGGCCCACGCCTTGGCCATTTTCGTACATCTCACCTAACCTGAACTGGGCTTCTCCGTCACCTTTCTCAGCGGCCTTCCTTATCTCATCGAGTGTGACACTCGGGGCATTAGTCGCCTTCTTCCCAGCCTCGCCTTCTCTGCCGAGGCCACACGCCGAAGACAACATTCCGAGTAGGATACGCCATCGCCGCATCTTCAAGTCCCCCATAGTCACCAATATCCGGTCTTCCTACCCACAGCTGCGCAGTCTAACACCCCCGTCTGACAAATTCAACAGACTCGCTCGAGACTTTCACCGCGCGTTACCGTTCCACATTCACGACTGAGGGCATCCTTCTCCATGCCATCGTGGAATCCGGTTTTCTCTACCCCGCACAAGGGTCGTGGCTATGATTATTGAGCGGTCACCAAGTACCTCGGTCACGGAGGTTGCCTGCCATGAGAAAAGCCGCCAGTCTCGCCTTAGTCGCCGTCCTCTTTGTCGCCGGCGAGTGTTTGGCCGCCGACGTAAACGTCAAGCCCGGCCACCCGAAAGTCATGCTCACCAAGGCCGACATCGCCCGCGCCGCGAAGAATATCGAGCGCGACACCGCATACTCGAAGTCGATCAAGTCCCAGATAGATAGCGGCTCCGCCCCAATCCCCGCATACGGCCTCGTGTATCTCGCGACTCGCGACGAGAAGGTCGGCAAAAAGGGCGTGGAAATCCTCATGTCCGACAAGACCGCTACCGCCATTTCGAAGAATAACTACGAGGACGCCGCGCTCGGCTACGACTGGCTCTTCCCGCTCCTCTCCGACGACCAGAAGAAGGCCTTGTTCGAAAAGGTCAAGGCCGGCGCGGCCAAGGACCTCGCCGCGAAGATGGACTCTCCGTGGACCAATTTCGTCCAGCGCGCCTCGATGAGGATCGCGATCGCCGGCTGCGCCTTCGCGTCCGAGTTTCCCGAGGCGAACGCCTGGGCCGACCTCGCATATAAAGAGTGGCGGGAGTTCCACCTTCCCGCGATAAAGATCAACGAGGAAGGCGGCGGCTGGCCAGAGGGCGCTCTCTACGGGTACATCGTCTATTCAAGCCTCACGCGCCTCGCCGACACGTTCCAAACCTCGACCGACAAGAACCCCTACGAGGACACGCGCTGGTTCGCCGACCGCATCACGTGGTGGCGGTTCCACACCTGGCCGATGCCGAAAAGTTTCTACGGCCGCGCGTTCTACATGTACGACCCCTACGGCGACAGCGAACGCTGGCGCGCGCCGATGCAGAACCAGGAAATCGCCGCTGAACTCCTTTCAATGAGGTACCTCGACGGGAAAGGGGCTGCTGACTACTTCCCAAGTGGCGCGCCGGCGGAATGGCGCTGGTTTATGAAAGCCCTCGGCGGCCCGATTGCCTCCCCGAGCGATTGGGCAATGCTCGCTTACTACGACGAGACCGCGCCGGTGAAGGAGCCGGAGGCGCTTTCCTGGTACGCTAAGGCCACGGGCCAGATCTTCATCCGCAGTTCCTGGAGGCCCGACGCGACCTGGATAGTCTACCAGTGCGGGCCGCGCTTCACGTACCACCAGCACCTCGACCAGGGGCAGTTCAATATCTTTAAGGTTGGCGACCTCACTGGCGAATCTGGCGTCTACGAGCCGAGCGGCCCCTCCGAGCAAGAAGGACACCTGCAGGGCTATGCCTCCCGTGCGATCGCGCACAACACGATTAATATCTATAACCCCGCCGAGGTCTTCAGCGGCTACCGTTCCGGCCATTCGCCGCGCGACGACGGCGGCGAGCGCACTTGGCGCCCCTTCTCAAACACCGCCACGTCCGCGGCCTACTGGAAGGACGGCTTCGACAAGGGCGCGTACGACACGGGGCGCGTCACGGAATTCAAGGACGACGGCAAGGTCGTCTATATCGCATCGGACTTGACCGGCGCGTATAACTGTGACAAGTACGTAAGCGAGCCGAACAAGTCAAAAGTCCACGAGGTCACGCGGCAGTTGGTTTATTTCCGCCCGCAGAAGCCGGGCTATTTCCGCTCGCAGGAGCCGGGCGACCTCGACTGTCTCGTCGTCTTTGACCGCGTCCGCGCGACCGACCCGGCCTTTGAAAAACGGCTCCTCTTCCATTTCCCGAACGACGTTCGCGTCGCGGGCACGGAAACGAAGGCCGCCGAAGGCGAGTTCACTTATGACGGCGACTTCGCCCAGACTGACACGGGCGGCGGCAGGCTCTTCATCCGTTCGCTCTACCCGAAGGGCGTGAAGATAAACAAGGTCGGCGGCCCGGGCAAGGAATACTGGGTGTACGGGAAGAACTTCCCCGTGCCGGATACGCCTTACGAGCATGGCTACGGCCAGTGGCGCATCGAGATAATGCCCTCTAAGCAACAGGCCGACGACTGCTTCCTCACCGTTTTCTTCCCCGCGGACAAGTCCGCCTCCGCCGCGCCTGTCGTTGAAAGGCTCTCCGGGAAAAACACGCTCGGCGCCGAAGTGATTGTCGACAACAAGGTCAAATGCGTTGCGATCTTCACAAGCGCCGGCGAGATGGGCGCAATGATAACGCCTCCATCGGCCATCCGCGAAGTCTATCCCATTTCTTCGCCGTGGCGCTTCGGGAACTGGCAGGGCATTGACGAAGGAGTCGCGGCCGACGGGAGAACGGGCGGCACGTTCCCCTGCCCCGCGATTTCAGACGTAAAGGTTTCTGACGTGACAAGCGAAGTCACGGTCACGTGGAAGACTTCAGCGCCGGCGGTCGGGTACGTTGAGTACGGGCCGACCGCCGAGATGGCTTACATCATGACACCTTCGGACAAGGCCGCGGCCGAACACTCCGCGACGCTTCGCGGGCTCGCGCCGAGTGCGCCGTTTTACATCCGTGTCGCGGGGACAAATGACCAGGGGCTTGTCGGCTTCGGCGAGGTGCTGAAGGTCAACACTCCCGCCGACACCACCCCGCCGAAGATCTTCGACCTCAAAGTCGAAAGATGTAACCCTACCGACGCCACCATCGTCTGGTCCACGGATGACCTGGCGTCGGCGAGCGTCGAGTGCGTCGCGCCAGACGGGTCGGCTGTGACCGCGACCGCGGCGGCCCCCGCTGCGGACCAGCGTCTTCTTGTAGGGGGGCTCGCGTTGGGCGTCGCCTACCATGCGAGGGTTACCGCCACGAACGCGGCCGGTCTCTCGTCGAAGTCGGAGCAGCTCGCCTTCACCACGCCCAAGCCCATGCCCGGCTACTTCGAGACGGATTTCGAAGACGGCAAGGTCGGCCCCTTCGAGTCGACGGACGCGAAGGCGTGGACGGTCGAGAATAACTCTCCCTCCAACATGGCCCTCTTCTTGAATAACGCCGACAAGAAGAAGAACGTAACGGTCTATACCGGGAATGATTACGGCGATTTCACCCTGGAGTGCAAGGCCCGCACGCTCGAGGGCGATGGAAACCAGTTCCGCGATTACGCGATCGTCTTCGGCTACCAGGACGCAGAGAACTATTACGCCGCATGGTTTTGCGGCGCGGTAGACGACAGCATCCCTGGAATCGTCCGAATCAAGGACGGCAAGTGGGAACTCGTCGGCGCGCGGCCGAACCTCGTGACTCTCGCGGATCGCAACTGGCACGACGTCAAGGTCTTGCGCAAAGGCTCGCACATCGAGGCGTACTTCGACGGCGTGAAGGCTTTCGAGGCGGACGATTCGGCATTCGGCAAGGGCAAGGTCGGCTTCGGTTCGAATAACGATTCCGCGGCCTTTGACGACCTGAAGGTCCTGCCCGAAGCTGAGCCGCCGCTTGCGCCGTCCGAAGTGCGCACGAAACGGCTTTCAATAGAAGGACTTGTGATTGAATAAGTTTGACGCGGAGGTAATCGCATGTAGAATCCGCGCAGGCTGTTGGGGAAATTGGACACGTCGAAAGGAGGAGGAAGATGACAAGCCAGCAGGGGCAGTCCGGTGTAACTCCGGGGGCAGAGCCTGCGCCGGCCGCGCCGCAGCAGTTTCAGCCGAACGAGAAGACGTGGGCCCTGTTCGCGCATCTCTCGGCATTGTCGATCTTTGTAGCAATACCATTTGGGGATATACTCGGGCCCCTCATCATCTGGCTCGTGAAGAAGGACACGATGCCGTTCGTAAATGACCAGGGCAAGGAGTCGCTGAACTTCCAGTTGAGCGTTCTGATTTACGGCATCGTAGCGGGTATCCTTTGCTTTGTCCTCATAGGGATACCGCTTCTCATCGCGCTCGGCATTTTCGATTTGGTGATGGTGATTATCGCGACGGTGAAGGCGTCGAACGGCGTGGCCTATCGCTACCCGCTGTGCATAAGGTTTATAAAGTAGACAACCGCAAAGTGTAACGCCCTCGCGGCGGACCACCTGACGGGCGAGCATTCGCCGCAGGGCACGTCACGCGGTGCGTATCCGCGCGTCGCGCGGCGCGTTATTGTCTATAACCTCCGCAGGTTCGGGCGCCTGTATGCGGCGCGGTATCATGTATAACCTCCGCAGGGTCGGGCGCGGCCGTCTGCGACGCGCACTCTCCCTCAACGTGAACGCTTGCGCCCGGAGGGGGACATGAGCGAGGTCGAAACCGGCAAACCGAAACGCCCACGTTTCATCATTCTCATCGCGCTCGCGGCGATCGCCATCGTTCTTGTGGCTGCGGCCGGCGTGCTGGTCTTCGGCCGAGGGAGCGCGTGGTTTCCCGGCAGGCAGGAGCGGTTCTTCCGGGCGATTGTCGCGGGGGACGCCGCGAAGGTGCGGCGGTATCTTGACGCCGGGTGCGACGTCAACGAGAGGGATTTCGGCCCCATGACGGCGACGTCGTGGGCGGCGCTCAAGAGCCGCGGCAAGGTGGCGGAGATCCTCTTCATGAGGTGGGCGGCCGCGGGCGCTCCCAACGCCGACGGGCTCACCCCCTTGCACGTCGCGGTCATCTCCGGCCGTAAGGAAGTCGCGCAGTTTCTCATTTCCAAAGGCGCCGACGTGAACGCGCCCGACGGCGAGGGAGAGACGCCGCTTGCGTGGGCGGTTCTGTCGGACGTCGCCATGGTAACGTGCCTCGTCGACAAGGGCGCCGACCTCAACTGGCGAGGCGCGGACGGCGGGACGCTTCTCCACCACCTCAGCAGGTTGGCCGCCAGGCGCGGCGCGGCTGACGGGCAGGCCGCGCGCGAAACCGCCGGCGAGAGGATGCGCGCGACTAACGCGACAAGGGCCGTCGCCGCGTTTCTCATCGACAAGGGGCTCGACGTAAACGCGAGGGACAAGTCCGGCATGACGCCGCTTCACCGGGCCGCGAGGCACGCATTCGTGGAGTTGGCGGACCTCTTCATCACGAGGGGCGCGGATATCGAGGCCATGGACAACGAGCACAAGTCGCCCTACGACCGGTCCGCGCATAACCCCGTGGGGAAACTGCTTCGCTCTTGCGGCGCCGTTGCCCCGCCCCCTCCGGGCCGCACTTACCAGTGCGAGACGACGGGCAAGACGTTCACCGTTACGTCCGACGAACTGTACGTGAAGGCGGTCGCGGAGGCTTACCCGCAGAAGGCGGGGGCCGTGCAGTGCAGGTTTGACGACAAGTTTGACGCGTATCTCGTTTACTGGTGCCCGAACGAGAGGAAGTATTTCAGCTTCACCAGGGAGAACGAGGTCGAACAGGTCGTCAAGTGCCCGAACGGGCACGTGATTCCGGAGGAGTATGGCGGGAAGCCCGTGCTGGATTGGGATTCGTACCAATAGCGCGCGCGCGGAGGGGGCGTGCCAACCCCTTGTCGTCAAGGGCCGGGAACCTTCTTGCTAATCCGGCGACGGGACACTCGATTCCGGAAAAAAGTATCGCGTCACCACAATTCCCATAATTCCTAAGCGGCATAATCGACATCAGCCAGATCGCCTACATGACGGGTGACGGATCAAACGTGGACTCATGAAGCTGGTACCACCGAACGTCGATCCCGAGAGGCCGTAAGTCCTCCGACAGTCGAGCGATTTCCTTAGTGATGAGAGCAGTCGGCTCACGATCCATCGATGCGAACAGCAAGACATCGGGCCACAAGCGCCGCGCAATGCCCTCCATCTTGGCGAAGGTCGCTCCGTCGAAGAGGTCGCGTGACTGCTTCACCTCGCCAATCACGAACTGGCCGTCGCGGATGACCGCGATGTCGAGATCGCCAACCGGCCCCTTGTCGTCGTTCTCGAACAAATCCAAGCACGGAGCAAACAGGAATGCGCTTCGGGCGTCCATGAGCAATTGGCCCAAGACGAGGACGACGGGAAGTAGGCCGTGCTCCGCGTGGGACGCTCGGGCGAGGCTGTTAAGCCGGTAGTGCCAGCGCTGCTCTGGTGGCATCGAGAACGCGGCGTTGCAGCCTCCGCATCGGAGGGTCTGTTTCGCGTCGTCGATGTGGTGCCATGCGCGGTATCCGCACGACGGACATCTCGCCTGAACCCCCATCAGCAAGACACCGCGTTCGGCTAGACGTGCCAACGCATCCATCAAATCCGCCTGCGAGTATACCCACGTCTCCTGGCCTGGCCGACAGGCGTTGAAGTCCTCGATTTCGTGCTCGGCTTGCTCCTCGAAGTCACGGAACTCCAGGTCGCGCGATGACGCTGGCAGCTTGCGGGCGACTTTGAGCACGTAGTTCGCCAGCCACGTCATGGCCTTGTCGTCCTTGTAGAACTGCGCGCGATTCGCTCCGAGACGCTTCCGCAGGGCGTTCCCGACTTCCTCCAGTCGCTCGGCGTCAGTGTGGGCGGTGCGCCCGGACAGCAGATCGAACATGCGCCGCCAGTAGCGCTCCTCAAGGCAACTCGTCGCCGGATCGAGGCCACCAAAGAGGTCGAGCAGGCCAGAGAGGTAACGGCCCTTCTCGGAGCGCCTAGCCTGATAGTACAGGGTCCGACGTGGAAGAGCCTTTTCGTGCCGGGCGTCAAGCGTGTAGTACGACCAGTTTGGCAGCGCCGCAAGCATGGCAAAGACGCTGAAGTCGTCGGGAAGCGCGATGTCGAGGCGCGGCTCACCACGCTTCATGAGCACCGAGGGGTATCGAGTCCGGAGAATCCTTGACGGGCGTCGGAACATCTGCCACGCCAGATGATTCATCCGGGGAAGCTGCCACCAGAGCGGACGGCCGGTGATGGTCGGGTAGCGCTCGGGCCGGAACTCGACGTACACGTCCGCCATCCAGTGCTCGCCCAGAGTGAATCCCTGGGGGACTTCGGGCTCTTGGAGCGTGACCTGCTCCGTTGTGCTGCTCGCCCGGTAGAGCTCCGTCTTATCTTGGCCCGGGGGGCCAGGGAGCCCCTCGGTGATCTTCGGAGGCTGCACACCTCGCAGCGCGTTCACAGTCTGAAGCACCCGCAGATTGCACGTGAGCGGCTCGACGACTTCTTGGAGCGGCTGCTGCGAGAGGCTCAGCGAGACAAATCGGATGCTGCCCCGGCCGCTGCCGATCCGTTCCGCCGATCGCTGGAGCCACGAACTGAGCGCGGTCGTCAGTAGAGGGTTCTGCGCCACGTCGAGCGGGAGCCATATCTGATTCAGGCGCGGTCGATTCCCCTGAAGGATCGTTGCCGGGCGGTTCCAGAAGTACGCGACGTCGAGCGGGCTGTCCCCGATGACGACATGAAACATCTCAGCGGAATAGTCGTAGACTACTTCCGGTAGCGCCTCCTTCGGAACCGAACACAGTTGAATCGGGTAGGTGAAGGCCCCGAAGCCGCTGAGTTCTGTGAGAGGCGTCACAAGACTCGCCGCGTTGGTCACCGGGTAGGTCTGGGTGTGAACCTCCTCCAGCGCACGTTTCACAAACAAGGTGGGGGGTGAATATCCGCCCCAATTCCACTCCGTGAACCGCTTGATCAGCGGATCAGTCGTGTTTGGGTCCGTGTCGAAGAGAACGAGGTTGGAATCGCCTATGGCCCAACTGGCCATCCGGACGAGTAGTGGCGTAGGTAGGAGCGATAGACCATCGTCGGGCAGGCGAATGCGCCGATGCGCATCCTCTCGGTCGCGGTTATCTTGCTGCAGGATGAGGTACGGTGAGATTCGCCGGTCGATGCTGGCGACGAGGTCATCGCTGAGCGTCACGAAGGATGTCACAACATCCGGGTCCACTGCCTCGAGCAGCGACCACCACGCGTCAGTCAATGTGTGGCCGTCCGTGATGATGATGAGATTGTACCGTCCACCCCACCGATCGCGATTGTACGCAAGGATGGTGTCTATGATCCCCAGTGAGTCCGGTCTGTCTTCGATGAGGAACGCAACGCGAAGGGGTCGCTTGTTGACATAGATTGAGTACGGAGCAGTTAGCATCTGTCTCCTGAATGGTCACTATGGCGGTGTCGAAAAACGTTTGGACTGGTCCGCCTGACACCCCCAAGCCGCTCTGGAATGCCATATATGACGCACGCGAATGCGGGTGCGGTTCGAGATGGTTGCCTTCGGGCTGCGGGCGATACGTGGTTGTTAACTAAGGCGGGGTTGTTAAGCGGAGAGTTAGAGACTTTTCTTGAGACTTTCCGGGCTGCGGAAGCAACCATGGAGGTTCTCTTCGCACCCCAAACGCGCTCTCTCGAAACAGAGAAAAGGTACGCGCGCACGTTGTGCCCCCCAATTCTTTGGCCGTCGGGCTTTACGAAAAAAGCCCCGTGAGTCTCGTCGCGAGGGCTATACGTTACCTACATGGTCGCGTGGAGTCACGCGAAATATCTGTGGCTCCCCGACGGGGTGTCGACCGTCGAACCCGGCGGTTAGCAGCCACTCGCTGTACCAATTGGCCAATTTCGGCAACGTCATACTCACTTCCTGCGGGCACGCCTTGCCTGCGGTTTGAGGCGGAGCTTCCAGGCGTCTCGGCCTGCCCCTATGTTGTCAGTTCGCGCGACGAAAGAGCGCATCGCGGCCGCCTGTCGGCGGGTGTCGTGGGAGTAAGTGCCCGGGTGTTGCCGCCCCTCTATGGACGAGGTTTGGGCTGTCGGTAGGCAGTATAGCACGTTTGCGCGGCGAGAGTCAAGCGATTTCCCGCCGGGCGGCGGTTTGCTTATGGCGGGGCAAGTCCGGGCGCGATGATTCGCGCCATTGCAGGAGCATGACCGGTCACAGCATATTCACTGGTGGGCAAGTGTCCTTCGCCAAGGCTATGGACCCCAAGGCCACCAGTGCCACACGGGCCGTAGGCGGATTTTGGCGCGGTCGAACCGCAGGAAAGCGATGGAGGCGTCAAGGGCGCACGCGGAGTTTGAAGAGGTCGGCGCCGTTCTTCCAGGCGATGCGGTCGCGGTCCGCGCTCTTGAGGGCGAGCGAATCGAGCGCGGCGACGAGAGGGGCGGCCTTGATGAGGGGGAAGTCGACGCCGAAGAGAATTCGAGAGGGGCCGAGTTTCCGAAGCGCGGTTTCCATCGCGCCGGGGCAGAGCATGACGTAGCCGGAGGTGTCGACCCAGACGTTATCGCGGCGGCGGGCCATCTCGAGACCCTGAGGCCAGTTGAACATCCCGCCCATGTGGGCGAGGATGAAGCGCGCGTTTGGGAACGTCCGCGCCAGCCGCGCGACGCCGTCCGACTGGTCTTTCACCGACGAGTGCTCGAGGATCGGGACATCGAGGTCGATCGCGCGTTCGATGAGAGGGTACATGCGCTTGTCCGTCGTCTCGTACTTGTTGACGTACTGGCAGAGTTCGCCGAGGCCGAGGAGGTTGCCGCGGGCGACGTGGCGATCCATCTCGGCGAGGGATTCCTTGAGAAAGTGCGGCGTCACCTGGCAAAGGCCTGCGAAGCGGCGTGGGTGCTTACGCACGATCTCGGCGACGCGGTTATTGGCGCGCGCGAGGCCGGCGCGGGTGTTAATCCATTCGGGGTTGGCGGAAAGAATCATGAGGTCGACGGGTTGGGCAAGCGCGTGGCGGGCGAAGACTGACGCCGAGACGCGGCCGGGCGGCTCGCCGGGGAATTGGAAGTTTCTCTTAGGCGGGTTGTCGTCGTAGAGATGAGAGTGGACGTCGATAATCATCTCAAGATTCTCCAGCGGCTCCGCCCGCCCCAAGGCCCGGTCGCCCTTTCACACGAGGCCCCAGGCGGGGTCGCGTTTGAAGGTCGTCGCCAATTTCTCGGCGCTGCCGGTGCGGGCAGATTTCATTGCCTTGGCGATGAGTTCGACGACGTGAAGCGTGAAGTCGCGGCCGATGAGCGGCTCGGCGCCGATGTCCATGGCTTTTTTGAGGTGCTGGGCAACGATGG
>Ga0315277_10010805_pt1 | contig 11544 bp, 12 predicted proteins | sample YL17G05_15_MG_FD_203695 | JGI IMG/M metagenome (GOLD analysis project Ga0315277, IMG submission 203695) | Sediment microbial communities from Yellowstone Lake, YNP, Wyoming, USA - YL17G05_15 | ecosystem: Environmental > Aquatic > Freshwater > Lake > Sediment | place: USA: Wyoming | collected...
GCGGCACCATGGCCGTCTGGCCGGTGGGGCTGGGTGGGTTCTTGTCGCGGATCATTACGCTGACGGCTCTGGCGGCGTGGATTCTGGCCACCGGCAAGGGCTGGCGGAGGCTGCGGCTGAACGGTCTGGGCCAGCATCTGCTGCTCATGGGCGTCATCGCAATTGTCATCAACCTGCTTCGGTTTGCCGCCCTGAAGCTGACGACGGCCACCAACGTGGCCACGCTCTTCTGCCTCGACCTGGCGTTTGTCGTGCTGATCGGCGCCGTCTTGCGGCTCGAACATCACGGCTGGAAGCAGTTGGCTCTGCTGCCCGTCATGCTCGCCGGCATGGTCCTGCTGACCGGCGCGCTGGACAAAGGCGGCTGGGGCGGCCACGTCGTCGGGGACGCCATGGCGGTGGCCGCGGCGTTTGCCTATGCCGTCAACGCGTTTGTCATTCGCCGCATTCTGCGCGTTATGGACGAGGAAGCCGTGTCGTTCTACAACCACGGCTACACGACGGTGGGATTCATCGCTCTGGCGTTCATTGACAACGAATTTCGGACGGTCGGCGCCGTTCTTCCGCAGATGACCGCATGGCTGTGGATCGTTGCGCTGGGCTTTCTGGCGGCGGTGTGGCTTCCGATCTATTACGCGGCGCTGGCGCGGATGGCCGTGTGGAAACTTCGTGCCTGGATGCTCTCCACGCCGGTTCTGGTTGCGATTCTCGAATGGCGGCTGTGGCATGTTCACCTGAGCGTTTTGCAGCTGTCGGGAGCCGCGATAGTTCTCGGCGGCCTGGGGACGTTGATCTGGTTCGAGTCGCGCATGCATAGCCGCGGCGATGAACGAGTAAGACCCGCGCCGGCGGTTGCCGCATCGAAATCGCCGACAGTGGTCGAGGATGCAGCGCCTTGTCTTGCGGATCCGCCGTGAGGATCGGGAAAGGCTCTCCTTCATGAACACCGATACCGAATTGGGACGCCCGTGGTATCATGGAGTGACCGGCTACCAGTGGCTGGCGCTCACCATCGCGTCGTTGGGGTGGGTCTTCGATATTTTTGAGGGCCACGTTTTTGTCGCCAGCATGAACGAAGCGATGCCGGCCCTGCTGCCCGCTGGGACATCGAAAGGGACGATTGACTCGTTCAACAACTACGCGATGGGGACCTTTCTGGTCGGCGGCGCGCTCGGCGGCGTGGTGTTCGGCATGATCAGCGACCGGATCGGGCGCGTGCGTACGCTGATCCTGACGATCCTGACGTATTCATTGTTCAGTTGCGTGACGGCGTTTGCGCAGGACCCCTGGCAGATGATGATTCTCCGCTTCATGGTGGCTCTGGGCACCGGCGGGGAGTGGTCGGTCGGCGCGGCGCTGGTGGCCGAGATTTTCTCCAAACGCGCACGCGCCTGGTCGCTCGGAATCTTCCACGCCACGAGCACTCTGGGCACCTGGGTCGCGGTTCTGGCGGGGGTGCTGGTCGTGGCCAATCCCAAACTCGGCTGGCGGTGGGGATTTGCCATCGGCGTGTTACCGGCGTTGCTTACCGTGTGGATCGCCACCAGTCTGCACGAACCGGAGCGTTGGGTTCAGGCGCGCGGGGTGGCCGGCAAGGATCGCCAGCAGAAAGCAGGACGGGTGAGAGACTTGTTCGCGCCGGAGCTGATCCGCAACACGCTAGTCGGCCTCTGCCTGGCCACCGTCGGGCTGGCCGTGTATTGGGGAGTCTATGTCTATGGCTGGCAACTGCTCCGGCAGTGGGCCGAACGCAATCATCTGCCGCCAACGTCGGTGAAGCACTGGGAGATGCTTGGGATGTTTCTGGTGACGAGCGGCGGCGGACTGGGTCTCTTGTCATTCGGTCCGATCTGCGAGCGGATCGGACGGCGCGGCGCATTTCTCGTGTTCCATCTCTGCGGGCTAGTGGCCGGACTGGTGATGTTTCAGGGACTGGCCAATGCCGGGGTGGCGGTGTTGTGTGTGGCGCTGCCGATTTTCGGCTATCTCACGGTCGCGATCCACGCGGGCTACGCCATTTATTTCCCGGAGCTGTTCCCGACCCGTCTGCGCGGGACGGGCGGCGGCTTCTGCTTCAACGGCGGCCGATTCCTCGCGGCCTCGTTCCTGTTGGTCCGAGGATGGATGCGCACGGAAGGACAGGTGGGTTTCGGCCCGTTTCGGGTTACGGGCCTCGGGCTGAGTATGGAGAACACCGCTTCGATTCTGAGTTTGCTCTTCCTGCTCGGTCTCGTCGTCTTGCTGTTTGCTCCAGAGACGAAAGGACGCGATTTGCCGACATAAGCACAAGGAGAACCTCATGTCCATGAACGATGTTCGTTTCGGCTTGATCGGGTACGGCTTGTGGGGATTGCACCATGCCAGGGTAATCGCCAAAACAGCCGGCGCCAAGCTGGTCGCGATTGCGGAACACTCCGAGGAGAACCGCGTCAAGGCCAAGGCGGCGCATCCCGACGCGGAGGTGCTGAGCGACTATCACGATCTCGTCCGGCGAGACGATATTGACGTCGTGGACATCGTGGCGCCCAATCGTCTTCATTTCGAAATGGGCCGGGCCGCTCTCGAAACCGGCAAGCATCTTCTCATCGAAAAACCCATGGCGCTGACGCTCGGGCATTGCGACGAAATGATCGCACTAGCCAAGGCGAAGGGCAGGGTGCTGGCGGTCGGCCACGAAATGCGTTTGTCGGTTCTGTGGGGCAAGGTCAGGCAACTCCTCGCCGAGGATGCCATCGGCACGCCGCTCTATGTTCTGATCGAGCTGTCGCGCTTTCCGTATCGTTTCGGCTCGGACGGCTGGCGGTTTGACATCCGCCGCGTGGGCAATTGGATTCTCGAGGAGCCGATCCACTTCTTTGACCTTGCGCGCTGGTTCTTGTCGGGCTTCGGCGAGCCGGTGTCGGTTTACGCGCGCGCCAACTCCAAGCAACCGGGTCATCCGGAACTGCAGGACAACTTCGCTACCATTGTCGGCTTCTCCGGCGGCGCTTTCGCCGTCATCACCGAAACGCTTGCCGCCTTCGAACATCACGTCACCTGCAAAGTGACGGGGACCAAGGGCGCGATCTGGGCGCACTGGAGCGGCGCCGATGCGCGCACGACGCAGCCGACGTTTGGCCTTCGCCATTCCGACGGCACGAGAATCGAAGAAGTTCAATTCGAAAAACGCGCCGGCGAACTGTCGGCGATTTTGAACTCGAAGAGGAAATCGCCGCCATGGTCGGATCGGTTCGCGCGGGCACACCACCGGTCTGCACGGCCGAAGATGGCCGCTGGTCTGTGCGGCTTTGCCTGGCGGCTCAAGAGTCTGTGGATGCCGGCCGGCTCATCACGCTTGCGGAAACCACGGCAGCACCCGCCGCGTAACGCGGTCGGGCGACGCCAACCGGCCGTCATGAAACAGATGACCCCTCTCCTCAAATACGGGGGCACCATGTACCAGATCTAGACCGCCACAGGAAGACTTTTCTGTTGATTTCAATCCGGGCGTCGGTTAATCGGGGACATTGTTCCTTTGTTTTGTTGGGCTGATCGCATTCGCTACAAATCGAAACAGGAGGCAACAATGGCGCTGCTGGAGCAAATCGCACAGTGCGTGGTTCGTGGCAAAGCCAACCGCGACTCGAACTATCCGCCCGACCTCAAGGGCCAGCCGGGCGTCTATGAGTTGACCAAACAGGCCATCGAAGAGGGCACCCCGGTCCGCGACATCCTCAACGAGGGTCTGGTGGCCGGCATGAACGTGCTGACCCAGAAGTTCCGCGACTGCGAAATCTTCCTGCCCGACATCATGATCTCGGAAAAAGCGATGAAGGCCGGCATGGACCAGGTCCGGCCGCTGCTTGTCGCGCAGGGCATCAAACCGCTCGGCACGCTGATCATCGGCACGGTCAAGGGCGATATGCACGACATCGGCAAGAACGTCGTGGCGATGATGGTCGGCGGCGCGGGGTTCGAGATCGTGGACCTCGGCGTGGACGTCTCGCGCGAGAAATTCGCGGCCGCCCTCAAGGAACACCCCGGAGCCGTCGTCGGCATGTCGGCGCTTCTGACCACGACGATGCCCGGCATGAAGTCCATCATCGAGGGCCTCAAGGAAAGCGTCGGCCGGGACGTCGCGACCCTCGTCGGCGGCGCGCCTCTGACGCAGGATTTCGCCAACGAAATCGGCGCCGGCGGCTATGCTCCCGATGCAGGGTCAGCCGTGATGAAGATTAAGGAGATGCTGGGGATTGGCTGAGCGCGATTTCCGATTTCCGATTTCCGATTGCGGATTGCGGACTGATAGGGCCGGATCCCGCAGCGAACAGCGATGTCTTTTCTCCCCAGCCCAAGACCGCCGCACCCAGTCCGAAGGTCTTCACTCCGAAATCCGCAATCCGAAGTCCGAAGAGGGACTTGCAGAACTACCCAAGCGTCGGAGCGCCGGCGCTTCGCTCATTCTGCAGCAGGCTCTGTAGTTTCTTCTTTACAGTGGGAGGCCATCGGCCGTAAGGATATCCGTCGTTGGGTGATTAGCTCAGCTGGCTAGAGCGCTGCCCTCACATGGCAGAGGTCGAGGGTTCAAGTCCCCCATCACCCACCACTGAAAATACGGGGATTAGGCGGATTCGGAACGAGCGAGATCAACAATCCTACACCCCTTTCCTACACCCCTCTCCCCGCTCCAGAGCTGTGAGATATCCCCGAATGGCAGCGATGGGGCGGGGGCCGTGGGATGGCAATAGCGCTCCGTCATCGAGATTTGTTTGTGTCCAAGGATCTCCTTGAGCAGGAACGCGTTGTGCCCGATTGCCTCGCTCATGATCGTTGCGTAGGTGTGTCGGAATGAGTGGGCGGTCAGCTTGTGGCCGAGTTCGTCGAGTTTCTTGATCCCCGCCTCTGCAAGAATCAGATCGAAGTCCCTCGGGTTGTTTGGAAGCGGCTGGAACACAAACGGGCCGTCCACGGAAGCCATTTGCTTCCGCAGCGGCTCAACAATCTCCGCGGGGAGCGGCAGGGTTCTGACCTTGCCTTGGACTCCCAGCCTGCCTTTTGCCGACCGAATCGAGATCGTCCGCCGTTCCAGATCAACCTCGCTCTTTCGCAACGGAACGTGATTGGAGCGTGGGGAAGGAACCAACTCGGCCAGTCGCGCCCCTGTGACCAGCATCAGGACGTAGAGGGTTCGCAGTCGCGCGGGACAGGCGGCGAAAAAAGCACGAATCTCTTCCCCCGCAAAAGCCCTTTGAGGAGTCATTCGACCGCGCTTGGATGACGGACGCGCGATCTGAAAACCGCGCAACCGCATCATTCGCAGAACGAAACAGAGTTCCTTTGTCACCGTTGCGAGTGACACTTCGGCAAGTCGTTTGCGCTGATACTGCTCGACGAGATCGACCGTGATTCGCTCCAGACCAATATCGCCGGCAAACCGATGGAAGTTCATGAGCGCATAAGAAACCCGTCCCGCCTGACCATGGCCGATGTCCGTCTCAATCCGCGCGACCTCCTCAATTATCGCTTTCGACAAGTGCAGCGAGGCGTTCGGCTGTTCGCGAAGCAACCGAGCCAGCTTTTGGAGCCGGGGAACTTCGCGCTCGGCCATGCGGCGATCGGCGTGGCCTGTCGAGCGGCAGAACGTCTTCCCCCCGGTCTTGCACTGGTAAGCCCATACTTTCGATTTGGGCATGAGTCTCAGAGCCATCTTCAAACCCTCCTTTGTCAAAGAACTGTTTCCGCCAGGTGTCGATCGCGTCGGCATCGAACCGCTTCGTACGAGGCCCGAGCCGTATGCAGGGGATCTGCCTCTGGCGGACCAGGGTTCGGAGGGCAGACTCGCTGATCTGGAGCATGCCGGCCATCTGGCTAGTCGTCAAGAACTTCATCGCTGGGCACCCCTGGCAAACCGTTCCCCGGCGGTCGAAAGATCGCGCCGGGATTCCACCGATCGGGCATAACGCTGTACCTGTGCAGCAAACGATGCCTGGCCACCCAATTGGCGGCCCAGGACTCATGCCCGAATTGGCCTCTCTCGCACTGTCTGCCGCAAGAACATCGCCTTTTCCCCGCCTATCTCCTCCGAGGGGCTATGTTGACACTCCCGAGGCTGCTGCGGCCGCCAACCCATAGCTAGCTGGCCTCTTTTCACGCGCACGGCCTTTCTGCGGCCCATGCGATACCGATAAAGCGGGCAATCCGCAATCCCGCACCGACCCAGATGGGCCAACTCGGGCGCACAACCCAGACATTTAGCCCGGATCGCCTTCACGGGCGTCCGAGATGGTCCTTCGAACCCCTCAAGAGATTCCGCATTCGGCCTATGGCCAAACCTGTATGGGTAAAGCGGACAAGGTTCAGCCTGCCCACCAGAGCCAATGAGGATACACCCACAGGTACACAACTGAACCTCATGCCATGAATCCCCACAACACGACAAACACTTCGCTCGGATCGCCTTGACCGGTGTGAGACTCTGCGCCATCTGTCCATCTCCCTTATCAGCTCATCGCTGTCACGCTCGCCCGCCCGCATGGAACCAAGGCCGCAAAACCCTACGTCAGATCGCCTCACTTTTTCTTCTCCCATACTTGGCAAACGTTTTCGCCAACGCGCGCTCCCGCTTGGTCTGCAATCTCAATCTCTGAATCCGTGGGGCTGTGCCCCACCCCCTCCTTGGAAAGCTTTAAAGAGTGTCCCAAATTCTGGGATTGCCCATTGATCGTTTCACCCCGTCACAGTCCCATTTTTTGGGACTGAAGGGCTGTCAGCGTCCCATTTTTTGGGACTGCGACGCCCAGTTTTTGGGACTGACCTCCGAAGTGTCAGATTGCCGAAGCACTCTCACTCGCCGATTGCGTGCGTCCTCTGCGGCATCCGCAATAAGCCGTTCACGCCGCAAAAGTTCATCAAGCCGCCTCTGCCAATCCGCCCGCCGTGCGAGAGCAGTCTGTGCCGGACTCCAAGTCCGCCAACCATCGGAGAGTCGATACTGATTCGCATTGGCAAGCAAGCCGCCCTGCCGATGCACCTCAAGCAAACCCAGGTCACGCATTGCGCAAATCGCTGCCGTCACCGTGTTCTTCGAGAAAGCCGGGTGCCGCTGAGGAAACACAAACGGCTGACTATCCTCACCGTGCGTTTGCTTCCGCGCGTGCCACACAATCTCAGGCCAAAGAGCTCGAGCGGATGTTGGCAATAATCGCCAAACCCGCGTCTTCAAAAGTTCCACAGAGATGGGGACAAACTGCCCTCGGATCGGCTGCCGGCTTTTGCGACTCATTGTAGCGTGCCCGCCTTCGTCTTTTCTTCCCGAAACGGATTGCGTGCCTTGCGGAAACCTGGGATGAAGAGGGCCGGGTCAAGCCGCATCTCGCCCGCCATAAACTCGCCCAGGATGGTCGTATACGTGCGCATCTCGATACCTTTCTCTTCTCAACGACAGGCATCCTACTACTCAGGCTGGCAAGCACAAGCCAGCGCTAAGAATCCTACATTTGCGATTTGCCTTTCCGAACTCGCCCAATGGCATTTCCGAAATACCCAACTGGAACTTCCGAACTGTCGAACGGCACTTCCGAAATCCGTGATGGCCCACGAACAAAATCGGAAAGAACCCGTTACCTCTCCCGGCCGCTTCCCAGGGTTGACCATGCATCCGACACTTCCTTTTTCGCTCGCATCTCGCGGTCCTTCTTCGTTCCAACAGGCATTGTGCTGCCGAAAGCCACGAGTGGAATAAAGACCTAAGAATGGAATCTGGAATCGGGTGAGATTTTGCGAATGGCATGAGAGTTTTCGAATCGCGTGGGAGTTTTGAGCACAACACTGCCGGTATGCAAATATCGGTTCCAGTATTCCGATGGGCCTTCCTGAGTCCGAGAAAAAATCTGCAAATAGAGACCCCATTCCGCCGCACCAGCCCCTGGATCGTATCAGCGCAAGATCCAAGGGTTCCGTGGGCTCCTGGCCCGCCGCTGGAAGTGTTGCTCCTGCTACTGCCGGACGTTCGCCTGTCAGAAACATTGTGCTTCTCCTTTGTGGAAAATAAAATGGCCCCAATCCGGTTCCGCCGGTTGGGGCCACACTCGGGTCGCCAGAGGCGACTGTGTGACTCGAATCATGTCGGTTCTATGCGATCAACTACCCCCTTTGATTTCCTGAGCTTTGATCGTAAGAAGCTCGGCTTTGTGCACTTTGCCAGATCAGACCCTCGAGTACCGCGGCGTCGGACGTGGAGGAGCAGGAATACTGCGTTCGTTTTTGCATCCTGTTTTCACCCTTCATCCATTCCGCCAGCAACTTCACTCCAGCACTTGTTTCAAAGTCAAGAAAAAAGTGTGATTGGAGTTTCCCCATTTTTTTCGAAGATCAACGTTTCCACTTCCCAGATTGGCCGTAGCCAATACTGGCGCGGGCTTCTGCTCATTCCGGCTGATTTCTTGGGGAATGTCCTGGCTTCTTTCATCTTGACTCGGCACCCCGCTTTGTCGTATCCGTTGGTTCAGTGCCCACTCTCATCAGGAGGCTGTCATGGAACCAAAACCCTCCGCTTGGTGGCCGGCGACCCCGCTCGGCCAGATCGCTCTTTGCGCGTTTCTCATTCTCTGCTTTTGCGCCGTGGCAATTCGCCCGATCCCGGGCCATTCCATGTTCACGCCCAGCGCGATCGGCACCCTTCTGATCAGTCGGCTCGACGCCATCCCCGGCGTAGTGAATTCGGTCATCTTCTACTTCCTCTTCGTCGGCGTCCGTTGGTTCACGGTCGTCCGGCGCCGCTCTGTGCCAACGCCGGAGGCGAGTGCGGCCAAAGTCGAGCACGTTTGGATCTCTCCAGGTAACAAATGGCTCCTCTGGGCCCTCTTGATCCTTGTGGCTATCTCCTGCTCTTGGTTCTTCTTTCCCTATGGCATCATAGTTGCTGCCCCTATTGGATTTCTCCTTCACCATCGCCGCCAACGTGGGATGTAGTAGTTCTCGTAGTTCTGCGCGGTCGTCGGGGAACCCGAGTAAAACGGGTTAAGCCCCGTCTTTTCTTGCCACCCTCCACCACCAATGATCGCCCGTAGCTCCTGGAAAGAGGCGATCGGTATATAGCTTGCCCATTCGGGTCGGCTCGCCAACGGTCCAGATGGAACGCCTCCGCCAACGGCAAGTTGGAGCAACCCCCTCATCGCGCCTTGGTCCGTTTTGGCCTTCAGGATTGTCCGTTGCCCCTCACTCACGGCCTTTCTCTTGGCGGCGAGCTCCTTTTCTTCGCTTTGGTACATGTCCATGAGCGTCTCGGCCGTTATGCCCGCCGTCTCCTGCGGATTCGCCGCCATACCCTTCATAGTCATGCCGGCGGCTGGAGGGCCATTCCCGGTCGGAAGACGCGAGAGAAACGGGGGGTTTACGAGCCAAGTCGCGTTGGGAGTGTCAACATAGCCCCCCAGACCAGATCGCCTGAAGAGCCGCATGTGGGACGGCATCCGTAACGCGCAAGGGGCATTTGCGAGCGATGGCGGGATGCCCCTTCTCCTCATCCTTCGTGCCCCCCAGGGCCGTACAGGACCAGCGTCTTCGTCTGCGGGCCTATTCTGAGCCCCAACCCGTTCCCATGTCAGCAGCCTTATCGTCAGACCGCGCTTCTCGCGCGTATTCTCGTGGGAGAGCGGGGTCGAAGAGAATCAACCGGCGCCGGTCCCCCTGGGGGTGTCGGGGGTGGGTCGGGGTAGCCAAGTGACTTGTTTTTGGCCGATTTTGCCCCAAAAAGGGCTGATTTCATTGCTTTTTCAGCCTTTTGGCACAAATCCCCATTTCTGCTAAGCCAACTTTCGCTTTTCTTTCGCCTGTATGTGCCACAATGACACAGGTCAAATCCTCCCAGCGTGAGATTTTCCGCACAAGTCGGTTATAGAGCGTTGTGTTTGTTGCGCTTATGCTGTGCGAAAAACCGCACAAATTGCGGAATCTCGCACAAGTTGGCCATGAGCCTTGCCGAATCAAGCGTTTATCGCGTCTTTTCAGGCTGATTGCAAGTAACTTGCGAGCCGAATCGGGCTCGGTTCCTGCCATGTATATCTGCGGCAAGTGCAAGAGAATCAGCAAAGGAAAGCCAGATGCCGACCACCAAAACAGCCAAACAGCAAAGCGCAAAGCGGGAATGGCGAAAGCTGTGCAAGCGCTTGCAAGGGGTAAAGTAGATGCCGACCAGAAGGTTCAAAAGCAAAGAGCAACAGAGGATAGAGGCCAAGCTTGGCGTGGCCACGTCCTGGGGTTTTTCGGTCAAGCGGGATAGGGCAAGCACTTGGCCGCCGACAGAGCGAAACGACCGACCAAGAGATATTGGCGGCTTTCGCTGTCCTGACGGCAGGACAATGGCCAGCAAGTACGCTCCTGAATCGGCCATAGGCGCCGTCAAGACTCATTCATGGAAACGACACCAAACCATCTTCGCCGACAAGCCGAAAGCGGCGCCGCTTGAAAACCTGCCGTTGTCTGAAAAGCCGAACGATCTCACGACCAGCAAGACTGTAGCAGTAAAGAACGCTTACGCAGTCCTGAAGGATCTAGCCATTCCTGACGGCAGGACAGGGTGTCCTGTAGTCAAGCCTATTGGAATTCCGGAGCATAGGACGGGCGTCCCTGTGGTCAAGGACACAGGCAAACGTGGCGATGGTGTAGTTAGCGCCCGTTCGGAGCAACCGTCGAGTGCTGTGGCGCGACAATCCTCTGCACAGGCAGAGGGAAGCGCCGGCGATGATCGGCCACAAGCCGAGAGCCAACAGCCAGCAAACCTAGCGCGCTAGTAGGGAAAGCTAGGCAAGCCGTCCCGCCACCGTGAACGAATCACGGAAACTAAAGCCGAAGCAAAGTAGGAAAGGCTGAGTCAACCAAGGCTTGGCCTTTCCGCTTTTCTGGCGTTGGGCAAACCCATAGGAAGAGAGGGAACGTCCAATGTCAGAGTGCGCAGTGGTGGAAATCGAAGCCAAGCCCTCCGTTATGGAGCGGCTGGGACAGTATTTGGAGAGCTTTGCCAACCGGTATGAGGTTCTGCCGGTCGGCGCGAAGGTGTCCGATGAAGTCAAGGCGTACCTCAAGGCGTTTGACGCGGTGAACACCGTCGTCAAGGCGAAACCCCTGCATTTCATCACGAAGCAAGCCGAACGCGAAGCGAACGAGTCCGACAGGACGGTCCGCTACGGACGGGAGTTCGCGTCCGTGATGATCCAGGGCGACAAGTGGGAGCGCGTCCTGGCGGAGAAGAACTGGGACCTCTGCAAGCAACTGCGGGCGGTCGTGCGGAACGTGACGACGCTTGAGACGGTCGCGAGCGGGACCAGTGACCCCTACGTCGGCGCCTACGCGGACTTCTTCGGGAACCGCTTGGAGCTGGCCGTGAACGGCGCGGAGATCGCGCTGAAGGCCATCTACAAGGGCGCGTCGTGCTGGCAGGCGTTCGAGACGGTGCGGAAATCGCTGTCGAGAACGCTCGCGCAGGCGACGGAGATCCGCGAGTCGTATGGCGCGACCGTGGCGCGCGAGATCGTGGAGTGGTGCAAGAAGAACGCGGCGGCGAAGTTG
>Ga0315277_10010810_pt1 | contig 11539 bp, 9 predicted proteins | sample YL17G05_15_MG_FD_203695 | JGI IMG/M metagenome (GOLD analysis project Ga0315277, IMG submission 203695) | Sediment microbial communities from Yellowstone Lake, YNP, Wyoming, USA - YL17G05_15 | ecosystem: Environmental > Aquatic > Freshwater > Lake > Sediment | place: USA: Wyoming | collected...
AAGGATTGACTAGTGTGGGGACAACGGAATTCAGAAGCAGAAGGACCACGCTTACGGCCAGAACAAGGAGTAGGTTCTTCATACCTTCTCCGCCATTCCAGTCCCCAGAAGACCGGTGGGTTTGACCAGGAGAATCACTATCAGCAAGGCAAATGCTATGGCGTCGCGGAAGGTCGAAGAGACATATCCCACGACCATCACCTCGGCAACTCCCATGATGAGACCGCCGATCATCGCCCCTGGGATGTTTCCTATGCCACCAAGCACGGCCGCCACAAAGGCCTTGATGCCAGGCATAATTCCCATCAGTGGGTCTATCTTGGGGTTGCTCAACCCGACTAGTACGCCTGCTGCCGCCGCAAGTGCCGAGCCAACTGCGAAAGTGAACGTAATCACGTTGTCAGTCGAGATACCCATTAGACTCGCCGCTTGTTTGTTAAATGACACTGCCCTCATTGCCTTTCCGATTTTTGTCTTGAGCACAACGAGCTGCAACAAGAGCATGAGAAAGACGGAAACGGCCAGAATGATGATCTGGTGACGTCCGACAAGCACTCCAGGGACAAGCTCCATTTGTCGCGGGCTTACGATCTGTGGGAAGAATTTGGGGTCGGGTCCAAAGACAATAATGCCGAGATTTTCCAGAAGCAGCGATACGCCAATTGCCGTGATGAGTGCGGTGAGACGCGGAGATTTCCTTAGAGGTTTGTAGGCTCCTCGTTCAATACCCACACCGAGCAGCGCGCAGGAACCCATCGCGATGAGAAGAACGAGAACTGCCGCGAGCGGAGACACAGGTCCGGGGGCGCCTAATAGTCGAGCGGCAAAGTACGCTGCGAATGCTCCGACCATGTAAACGTCGCCGTGGGCGAAGTTGATGAGCCTCAATATCCCATAGACCATGGTGTAGCCCAGGGCTATGAGAGCATATATGCTTCCCCACGTAATTCCGTTTACAAGCTGCTGAAGAAATTCCTGCAAAGATTCCTCTGGGGCTTCGATTCTACAGGCCGCCGCCGACTACGCGGAAACGACTAATCGCACATGGAAGTTGTACCCATTGGGCTCTTAAGGAAGAACTTTGCCGACGTACTTGTACTGTCCGTTCTCTATCTTCAGGAATATCGCTGGCTTGACAGCATTTCTGTTCTCGTCAATGTTTATGCTCCCGGTGACGCCAGGAAAGTCCCGTGTTGCCGCCAGAATGTCTCTGAGTTTCACGAGCGCCTCTTTGCGGAGCTTGTCGGTCCTTGTGGTAGGAACCACCACCAGCGTCTTGAAAGCATCGGGGTCCTCCGAACCGAGCTTCTTGAGGCTTGCGACCAGCAGCTTCGCAGCGTCGTAGGCCAACGCAGCCAGTGCATCAGGATTCCCGCCGAAACGCGTTTTGTATGCGGAGACAAAACTCTGAACCGCAGGGTCAGGATCTCCTTCCCAGTAATGATTGGTAAAATAGCAATTGTTGAGGGCCGCACCACCTATCTCGATCAGCCTCTCCGAGACCCAACCATCACCACCCAGAAGCGGCGCCGCGATGCCAAGCTCCCTTGCCTGTCTGGCAATGAGACCTACTTCCGTGTAGTACCCTGGCACGAAAATCACATCTGGAGATTTCCCTTTCATTGTTGTGAGCTGTGCTTTGAAATCAATATCACCTTCGCTGTACGACTCGTCACCTACGATTTTTCCTCCCCGGGAGACAAAGGTCGTTGCGAAAAACTCTGCGAGTCCGACACTGTAGTCGTTCTTGATGTCCCTCAAGATCGCTGCCTTCTTCGCTCCAAGTGAATCGTAAGCAAAAATTGCTGCAACCTTCCCCTGGAATGGATCAATGAAGCAGACCCTGAAAACAAAATCACCCACTTCGGTAACCTTGGGGTTGGTCGAGGAAGGCGTAATGATTGGAACGCCCGCGTTCTGACAGAAGGGTGCCCCGGCGAGTGTCCTGGAACTCGCCACTTCACCCAGCACGGCTATGACTCTGTCCTGCTCAACGAGCTTCCTCACGGCAGTGGCAGCCTCTTCCGGTCTTCCCTGGTCGTCCTCGACAATCACCTTGAGGAGCTTACCTTCAACTCCGCCCGCCGTATTGATCTCCTCGATCGCGAGTTCGATTCCGTTCTTTGTCGAGATGCCGAAAGTGGCCGTCGTGCCTGTCAACGAACCAAATTCACCGATCCGGATTTCTTCGGTCTTCTTGGCGCAGTAGAGGTAAGAGCAGGCAATGAGGATGGCGGCAAATAGACTGACATAGAATGCAATTCCCCTCAGCACTTTCCTACGTGTGAGTGACATATTAACCTCCGCTTTCGCTCGATTGAGACAAGTCCGATCAGATCAGGCTCATACGCATCGCAAGAATCCGGCGCAGGGATTCGTCCACCCTGGTCTCGGATAGTCTCCCCTCTTTGACCGCTTTCATCAATGCCCTGCGTGCCTTGTGGACCGGTTCGCGGCCGTGGGCAAAGAGTAGGAGATCACAACCCGCTTGAATGGCGTCCTCTGGACCGGCCCCAGTTGCCATGTAGTCGGCGGCGGCTCCCATTTCCATGGCATCTGTAATGACGACCCCTTTGTATCCGAGCTCTTCTCTCAGTATGCGTTTGATTATCTGAGGGGAAAAAGTTGCGGGCAAATCCTCTCTGCCGGTGAGGGAAGGACATCCGATATGACCGGTCATTATCATCCGCACTCCTGCCTCTATCGCGGTCCGAAATGGAATTAGCTCGAAGGTGTACCATCTTTCGGCCGGATGATTGATCACAGGAAGCTTCTCGTGCGAGTCGATCTTTGATGAACCGTGTCCCGGAAAGTGTTTGGCAGTGGGGACAATCCCGGGGTCGCTGAGACCTTTTAACGCGGCAATCCCCAGCGACGTCACCGTCTCGACATCGCTACCGTAGGCGCGATCGCCTATGACTGGATTGGCTGGCTCGTCGTTGATGTCCAGAACCGGAGCAAACACTACGTTGAAGCCGAGCCACTTGAGCTTTTGGGCGGTGTCCCGCGCATGAAAGAAGGCAAATCTCGCGTTGCCCGTTCTCCCAATCGTAGCAGCCGCCGGTGCGGCCGAAACCAAATGGTTTATTTGTGTGACTCTTCCGCCTTCTTCATCGGTCGCAAGAATGGGGGGCGTCTCTTTGGGATACAGTGCCCTCAATGCCTTGAGGAGCTTTTTCGCTCCCTCGACAGATTCTATGTTTCCCTTGAACAGGATGAATCCGGAGAATTTTCCATCGGAGAGGAACTTGCGGAGACTATCATTCATCTCGCTGCCCGCGAACCCAACTACGAGAAGCTGTCCAATCTTCTCTTCCAGGCTAAGACTCGAAATCATCGCATCTATCTTCTTCGTGGCGTCTCGCTCGGAGTGATGAGGTTTTGCGCGGACTCTGCTCAGCATTTACTCTTCGATCCCCTCCATGGTGTCTGATACGGAGTGATCAGGTCTTACGGCGACCCTGATTCGGATTCGCACTCCCGGAGTCGGAACTCGCGATTCTCGCTTAGTACTCACGGGTGAGCTTCACGCCCTTATAATATCGGGTCAGTATTTGTCGAAAATCTCTGCCAGCCTTTGCCATTCCAATTGCCCCCATCTGACACATGCCAACACCGTGACCATTTCCTCCGCCGTAGAAGACTATTGTCTTGGCATAGCCCTGCTCCCTCTGAACGTCCGCATCAAAAAGGGTGCTGCGCAGGATGGAATTCTGTTCATTGGGCTGTCTAATCACCAATCTGATGGAATCCCCAAAGATTCTGTAGACGTTGTCAGGCGTGATAATTTCGAGAATCCTCACCCGGCCGGACTTACTTCTCTCGGCCACCTTGACATCAACCAGTCTTTCCTCTGGAGAGGGCTGTGTTGCTTTGGGATACTGAATGCGAAAGTTCTTTTTGAAAGTGGCTTCGAATTCCTCTGCGGTCCAGGTCTCCTTCCATCTGTAGCTGGAGGACTGGCAGCAATATGCTTCCCGCTGGAAAGCTTCCTTGTCAGGAACGCTTTTCAGGTATGGAACTGGCTCCTTTGACCAGACCTCTTCAATCGCTGCAGTCGCGCCGCCGCACGTGGAAAAATAGTTGGCCCGTATCGGCTTCCCTTCGTACGTCATCACTGCGCCGTAGGTTTCCACAATTGCCTTGTCACTAATCGGCCTCTCCCCGTCAACGCCGGTGTACACCTGATCCTGTACGGTCGGCAAAACATCAAAGCCGTCACTCGCATAGCGACCCGAAAAGAAGAAACAATAAGTGCGAGCGGCAACTGTCTGGGCCTTGACGGCTTCAAGAATTTGAGGAGAAAGCCCGCCGATTTCGTTTGGAACGACACCACGCAAGTATGATTCAACATCCACGATATTCACAACTGTCAAAAGCCCCGAGGGGCTCCGGAATATTTCGAGATTTCCGCGGTATCTTCTGCCACCGAGGACCAAGAAGCCCTCTGACTCCAGAGGCAAGATCACAACAGTGGCATCCAGTACTCCCCTAGATAATCCGTCAGGGTCTATTACCTCTATCCCCTTGGCAATCTCGTCGGTGGATTTCATCCCCTCACCCGTGGCGCTATCGCTCTGCCCCCCAGCACCGGCAACCGTACCTGCGGCGGATACGAAAGTCCATCTCTCGCTAGGTGCACATAGCTTCGGCTTGCGGTCGCTATCTTTTATTCCAATCTGGAACATGCCTGTTCCCGACACGGTGATGGTTGGCACGCTGACTTGCAGACCGACTCTTACTCTGGGGACTTCGCGCGGCACTGGAACGGGACGTCTCATGGCGGCGCATCCGGGCAGTAATAAGACAACCAGGAAGGGAAGCAATAGTCGCCATGAGGCTTTCATCTATCACGTACTCCTTGTGGAAACAATGTACTCGGCCAACTCTGCTGTCGTGGGAATCTCACGGCAAGGCCAGATTCGATGCGGGCTCCTCACCACCCACCTGGTAGCGTACACTATTCATGTCTGGAAGCCGGAACTATTTTACCCAGGATCACTCGTCTCTTCGCACCGGTCGCACCTGGAATGTTCGAGGGACCGCCGCAGACGGTCTCGTTTGCAAGAATCGCGAAAGCAATTGCTTCCTTCGCCATGCTACTGACCCCGTAATCATCTGAATACGTGACCGGGATTGGCCTGAAACAATCCCTCATTGTGCGCACGAGCGTCTCGTTCTTGCTGCCGCCTCCGCTTATGATAAGCTCATCAATTTCCACTTTTGGGAAAACGAATCGCGAGCATGCATCGTAGACTGAATACGGCGTCAGGGCAGTCGCAGTGGAGACCAGGTCATTGCCGGAAAGACCGCGTGAGGTGGCTCTTTCAAGGAAGAGCGTTAGAAACTTGCTCCCGAAGAGTTCCCTTCCTGTGGACTTGGGAGGCTCGGTGCGAAAGTACTCGTGTGTCAACAGCTCGTTGACGAGCGCAGTGTCTACAACACCCGCTGCCGCCATTCCGCCCTCACGGTCAAATTCCTGGGCTCCGTGAGTCACTTCTTTCACGACCGCGTCAATAAGCATGTTTCCGGGACCCGTATCAAAGGCAAACACGTCGTCAACGGCGCAGTCTCTCGGAAGAACGGTCAGATTGGCGATCCCACCTATGTTGAGGACGACCCTGGATTTATCGGACGATCTCAAGAGAATGAAATCAACGTACGGCACGAGGGGCGCACCCTCTCCCCCGGCCGCAATGTCTCGCATCCTGAAGTCAGCAATCGTCGTCACGCCTGTTCTCTCCGCGATCACGGACGGCTCACCGATCTGTAGCGACGAAGGCGTTCCCCAGAGAGTCCGACTCTCGAGCGGGCAATGATAAACCGTCTGCCCGTGAGAGCCTATGAGATCCACCTCGGTCATTTTGAGCCCCGCATGCTGCGTTATCTTTCGCGCCGCATCTGCAAGAAGCTCTCCTATCACAAAATTCATTTCGCTGACGTGATCGACCGTGCCAGACTTGGGAGTTGATGCGCTCAGGATTGCACGTCTGATTTCAGGATCGTAAGGAAAAGTTGCATGCTCGAGCAGAACGATCTTTGTTTCCGTTCCGCACCCTGTGACTTGAACGACCGCCGCCGTGATACCGTCCAGCGACGTGCCCGCCATGAGCCCGACGACACGTTTTGTTCGCTTCTTCGCGATCTTGAATAGCTCGTTCACTACGCTTCTTCACCTATCAGATGATCTGACGCGAACCTGCACGGTGTTAGTTCTACTTGACGGCGCCGGCAGTGATACCTTCTATTATGTGCCTCTGAAACAGTAGAAACACGATTATGATGGGAACTGCGCAAAGCGTTGACCCCGCGGTCAAATGGCCCCAATCCACGCTGTGCTCACCCTGCGAATACAGGGCCAAGCCGACAGGCAGCGTACGCATTCTCTCAGTGTTTGTCAATATCAAGGGATAGAGAAAAGAGTTCCAGTTCACTAGAAAAGTGTTGATTGCCACGACCGCGAGCGCAGGACGCGACAGAGGAAGAACAATTCTGAAGAAGATGCTCACATCGCTTGCTCCGTCAACCCTTGCGGCTTCTTCAAGTTCCACAGGAAGTGAAATCACGTACTGAGAAATCAGGAAAACGTTGAAGGCATCCACGAGAAACGGAAGCGTGAGGGCGAAATAGGTATTCATCATGTGAAACTTCGATATCAGCAGGTATAGAGGAATCATGGTGATCTGTCGGGGCACCATCAGCATCGAAACGATGGCCACAACGACCAGTCGCTTCCCGCGAAACTGTCTTCGCGCTATCGCGTACCCGACCATTGAGGCGAAGAGGAGATTTCCGAGCACCACCACGGCGCTGACGACAACACTGTTAAGAAAATAACGTGCAAACGGGCCGCTTTGCCAAACGTCGACATAGTTGTGCAGGCTTGGCCGTCTGGGCCAGAGGTCGATGGTCGTCTTCAACACCGAAGCCTCTCCGCGCAGAGAAGTAGTGACCATCCAATAGAGCGGAAAGAGTGTGGAAACGAGAAGCAGAAGTAGGACAACGGAGAGCACTATTGTCGTGGTTCGGTGCTTCCCCATTTTGTTTATGCTCTCAGTGCTCATCTCACTCCCGATTCCGGTCACGCCCTGATTTAGGTTCTGGTTGCGGTTTAGCAATTAGTTCACTCACCGGCTGCCTTACCCATCCTCAGGTATTTCATCTGCACAAGCGAGAAACACAAAATAACAACAAAGAGAAGATAAGCCATTGCGCTCGCGTAGCCCATGTCGAATCGATAGAAGGCTCTATCGTACAGGTAGAACACCGACGTCAGAGTGCTGTTCAGCGGCCCTCCTCTTGTCATAACGAATACTTCAATAAAGATCTGGAAAGAGCGAATTGTGTTTACGACTACGACAAAAAGAGTGATCGGCCGCACCATCGGAATCGTGATAAACCGGAGTGTACCCCAGGCGCCGCTCCCATCGATACGAGCGGCTTCATAGATTTCGGAAGGTATGGCCTGAAGACCGGCCAGAAAAAGGATCGTGTAGTAGCCGAAGCTCGCCCACACATCCATGGCCATTATGCAAAGGAGAGCGGTCCGAGGCTCACCCAGCCAGGATCTGGCCTCACCTCCGAAAAGCCCTATTACTTTGTTGAGAGGTCCGAGCGGCGAATAGAACTGTTTAAATATGATCGAGATCACAACGACAGAGATGATAGAAGGGATGAAGAAACCAGATCTGTAGAGCGTACGAAAAGGGATTCTCTGATTGATCGCGACGGCCAGAAAAAAAGCTATGAGTGTCGTCACCGGAACAGTACCGAGGACAAACACGAGGGTGTTCTTGAGTGATTTCCAGAAAAGCGCGTCTTTGAAGGCTTCAACGAAGTTTGACAGCCAGACAACGTGTGCAGTATCGGGTCGCAGCGGATTGAAATGAAGAAAGCTCAAGACGAGCGAAAAGATGAGCGGAAACACCCAGAAGATGCCAAATGAGACAAGCCATGGAGAAAGAAAAATGAGAGTGGAGCGTGTCTTCTGCATTCCTATTGCGTTCCCAGTTCAATCGGCACTGCTTGAGACAATCGAGTTTATCTTCTTGTCCGCTTCCAGCAGGGCTTGCTCCGGTTTTTTGATCCCGTAGGTCGCCTCTTCTATTGTCGATTCTATCGCTTCCTCGATCTCGGGCCACTTTGGATGCGGTGGAGGCGCAACGGCTGTGCTTAACTGAATGACGAACGTTTTCTCGAGAGGACTAGCATCGTAATAGGAATCGTTCTCGGCTCCTCTGAAGGTGGGCTGAACGCTCTTGGCGCTCCGGCAGAGCGCAATCATGTTTTGCTTCTCGATGAGAAACCTGGCCAACTTTAGAGCTTCTTTCTGCCGCTTCGACTTGGCAAAGGTAACAAGTACTTCGCTTCCCGCAAACGAGGCATGAGTACCGCAACAAGTTTTGGGCTTTGGCACCAATGTGACCCCAAACCTGAGGTCTGGGGCGTCAGCGGGAATGGTCTTGAGATTCCAGCCGCCGGAAATCTGTAATCCGACCTTGCCCTGCTTAAAGGCCATATCGAGGACGTCCTGCTTTTCTACGAGAGAGTACGTCTTGAGCGAGCAATAGAACGCCAATGCTTCGAGATTCGCTTTGGAAGCGAACTCTGAACGGCTTAGTCCCTGGTCGAGGATCCTGCCGCCGTTACCCCAGGCGAACGGCATGAACTTCTTGAAAAGAATGTAGCGCTCGCCAGCGTTCATTCCGTAGCCATAGACGCCGTTTCTAGGCGAATGGATCTTCTGTGCGCATTCGATCAATTCCTCCCAGGTGCTCGGCGGAAAGTCAGGGTTGAGGCCTGCCTTCACAAAAAGGTCTTTGTTATAGAACAGTACCCGTGTGCCGGCTACCCACGGAATCCCGTAGATCCTGTCGTTCAACGTGCAGCTCTCCCAGAAGAGAAGGCTGTCTTTTAGCGTACCGATTTCGTTTGTAACGTCGACGAGAACGCCGTCCGCGGCAAATCGCGGGACCCAGGTCGAGCCGAGCTCACAGAGGTCCGGCTGTGTGCCTGAAGAAACTGCGGCAACGATCTTCTCAAACCCATTTTGCCAAGTGAGCTGCTGCATCTCCACTTTGATACCGGGATTGGCCTTTTCGAACTCCCTGATGATGGGTTCTATGACTTCAGACGGCCAGAATTGCCAGAAGGTCAGACGGACACCCTTTTCTCTGGTACCGCAGCCTGAGAACAAAAGGATGGAAAAGAGGAAGGAGAAGAGCGCGGGAACAAGAAAAAACAAAACCTCTCGGCTCCCGCGGAAGGCGCCTGCGAAGGCTTCATGGGATCTGTCGTCTGACATGTCTATCCTCCGGTGTGTTTGGCTAAAGGCCGTCGCCCTTCTTCCCTGTCCCTCTTGCCCGACAACAACGCTCCCTCGGCTCGACGGTGCAGATGGCTTCGCCTTTCTTTCGATTCTTTGCTGATTTCTTCCCACTGTGAGGACTGGCATAAGCTTTCCCGAGTGCCTGTCTCACAAAACCGGAAGAACCTACAAGTAGTCTCTCGGCGGTTGGCGCGTCCACGCCTGCCTCTATCATCACGATCGCCTTCTTGACACTGCCTCCGGCTTTCTTGAGGTACTCCTTCGCAATATCGTAGTCTACACCCGTCACTATCATTATGACTCGCTTTGACCGCTCGACGAGCTTTCTGCTCGTTGCCATTAGATCCACCATCATGTTCTCGAACACCTTGCCCAATTTAATCATGGCGCAGGTGGAGATCATGTTCAGAACCATCTTCTGCGCCGTACCGGCTTTCATTCTCGTGGAACCCATGATGACCTCGGGTCCGACTGCCGGACAAATCGCAACATCGACCGGGAAATCAATCGTCGACGATGGGTTGCACGTCAAGTACACCGTTTTCGCGCCTAGCTTTCTGGATTCGTCAATCGCGGCCTTCGCAAAGGGGGTGCGTCTGCTTGCCGCAATCCCTACCACAACGTCCTTCTTGCTTACCCGCAACTGCCTGATCACCTTCCTTGCCTCTTCCGCCCTGTCCTCTGCCCCTTCTACTGCTTGGAAAAGGGCGTGTCTGCCCCCTGCAATTACCCCTTGAACCACCCGGGGATCGGTTCCGAATGTCGGAGGGCACTCGGCCGCGTCAAACACCCCCAGCCGCCCGCTCGTACCCGCGCCTACATAGATGAGCCGGCCTCCTTTGCGCAAGGCTCCGACCACGAGCTCCACGGCGGCCGCAATGTGGGGAAGCTCTTTCTCCACGGCATGAGCCACCGTCTTGTCCTCATCGTTGATGATCCTGAGAATCTCTTCAGTAGAGCGCAGATCAATGTCCATTGTGCACGGATTCCGCTGTTCGGTGACGAGAGAGATCAATTCAAGAAAAATCTCCCTTTCCTTTTCGACCGGTTCTTCACTCGCCATTTCAATTTGTCTGTCCGTTCCCACTCTAGTTTTCTTTTTCATCCCAACTTCCTTTGCACTTACTTTGCCTCACGCAGCACAGAATACGGCAGCGGGAGATATTGCCCCACCACGCCAAAACATGTATTGCACAGAACCTAAGCAAAGATTCAAAAAAAGTCCACCTCAAAGACACGCTCATACGTGCTTCAGAAATGTACATCGTTTGAAGTGAGCATTAAAAACTGGCGAAGGAGCGCGATCTGCTGAGCTGAGCTTAGCTCAGCTTGGTTTTGCTTGGCTCTGCCTAGCTTTGCTTTCATCCGGGCTGGATATGATACGTGTCGCCGCCCTCAGAAACTAACGGAGGAGGACGATCTTTTGACCCCTGTTTTCATCTCCGCAGCGGAGATGACACAGGTAGACCCCGGAGCTGACGGGTCTACCGGCCTCGTCCCTACCGTCCCACACCAGAGTCCTTTTCACTCCCGTCGTGCCGGTGCGCCCCTGCTCCAAAATCTTCACAATCCTACCAGCAGGGTCGACGATTGCAAGAGAGTACTTGATTGGTTCCTTCGTCGCGGGAAGCGTGAAGGGGATCTGCGTACGCGGATTGAATGGATTCGGGAAGTTCGTGCCCAGATAAACTGCGAGGAGAGGTGAGGGCTCAACGGGCAAAGACACGAGCGAAGTATCAAGCTGAGCAAGAGAAGCCAGCGATGCAACGGCAAGCTTCGTCACGTCGGTGGCAAAAGAGACATTAATGTTCCCAGCTGTGTCGCGTACGCTGTGGTAATAGGGATTTGAGCTGTAGTCGATCTCGATTCCGCAGAACGCGCTGTAGCCTTTGTTCCAGAAGGAAGCGTGGTCGCTCCATGTCATGCCGGAGTTCAGCAACTTGGTCAGAGCCAGCTCCGACACGAAACTGTCTCTCACAGAAATGCAGTAGTCTACAAGCCACTCCGATGGATTATTTCCGATGAGGTAAGCATTGGGGGTTCCCCACCCAATCATGTCGAAATTGAGCACCCCGGCAATGTTGTCACCACGGGAGGCCGCCTCACCGGCGTAGTAAAGACTACCAAGGAGCCCCTGTTCCTCGCCCGAGAAACATATGAATCTTATCGAGGAAAAGAAGGGATAATCCTTGAGTACCCTCGCGGCCTCGA
>Ga0315277_10010811_pt1 | contig 11538 bp, 7 predicted proteins | sample YL17G05_15_MG_FD_203695 | JGI IMG/M metagenome (GOLD analysis project Ga0315277, IMG submission 203695) | Sediment microbial communities from Yellowstone Lake, YNP, Wyoming, USA - YL17G05_15 | ecosystem: Environmental > Aquatic > Freshwater > Lake > Sediment | place: USA: Wyoming | collected...
CCGAGGCCAATAGTACGCGTGTCGCTGAAGCACACTGGAACAAAGCCTTGGCCGCGGAGCAGTACCTGAATGCCGATGATTGGCGGAGCGACGATGATCAGGCGTACAAGTACCTGATTTCTCATGCGGCTGATGCCGCAGCGATTCAGCCGAAAAACATTCACTATCGTCATTGGCTAAACGTTTACCGTTGGCGTTCCCTGGAGCGCTACATGGACCCCAACACGGGAGAGTTTCCCTCCGAGGCAATACCGTTCATTAGGCAGGTCGTTGACGAATTGCACCGATGCCGCCCGGTATGCCCGACCTTTGGCGCTACTTACTGCGTTGCCGGTGAAATCGAGAAATTCGTTTTGAAAGATCCCAACGGTGCCAGTCATGTTTGCAGGGGTTACCAATTGGCACCCTGCGACCCGGTGGCCTGCTTCGCCGCCGCGAGGATCGATGCCGAACAGGGGAAAGCCCAGGAGTCATTTGAGAAGCTCGGCCGAGCGGTGGAACTCGATGCGCAGTATTTCCGGCAGGCGGTGCGTCTGTGCTTGGATGAATTGGGCCGCACGGACTGGGCGGTTCAGTTGGCTGGCCACGATGCGGAGCAGCTTGCCTATGTCAGTGATCTGTTGGTCACAGCAGACAAATCCCCTCACACCGGAGCTCTAGCGGCAACAACGGATCAACCAACCGAGGAGGTTGGGCGTCGGCGACTCGCTGAGCAGGTAGAGGCGAAGGCTTTTGAAGAGCTCAAACAGCGCTGCCAACAGCCTGACGCCCCAGCTTACGCCCACGCGTCGCTGGCGAGCCTATATCGCCGTTCCGGTGACTTGGAGGAAGCCATCCGGCATTATCGTCGCGCCTTAGTCAAGAAATACGAGCAAGTCAATTGGCACTATGCCTTGGCACAATTGCTGGCGCAAGTCAACCACACGGAGGAAGCCGTGCACGAGGCCCAAATCTGTCTACGCCTGCAGCCGGACTATGTGCCTGCGAAGAAACTAATTGAGGGATTGTCCGCTGGCTCGACGGCTGCCGGGCAGCCGCTGATGGGAGGTCAGTAGCACCACGTACGGGCTTAGAGGCCCCTCGCGACGGTGCCCGACAGATGTGGGAACACACCTGCCGTAAAACGTCGGTTGTCACCGACGGACACGGAGTGCGCGCGCTTGAAGAAGAAACCAGATCCCCCAACCGGGACAACTAACTGCCGATGACTACTTATTTCTGTGTCTATCTTGGCTCGGCTCTTCTGGCGCTGATAGTCACGCCGGTTGTGATCTGGATGGCACCACGGATCAACGCCATGGACCGTCCAGGTGTACGGACGGTGCACCAGCGCCCTGTCCCCCGGATTGGCGGCCTGGCAATCTTTCTGTCGGCGATGGCTCTGATCGTCTCCGTCATCTTTCTGAACAATGATATCGGCGAAGCTTTTCGCAGTATGCGGCTACAGTTAATCACCCTCCTCGGTTCGGCCACGTTTATCTTCCTGGTCGGCCTCATAGATGACCTGAGGGGCCTGCCCGCAAGATGTAAATTCGTGGCCGAACTTTTTATAGCTTTCGCCCTATGTCTCGCCGGAGTCCGGATTTCGGACATCGCCTTCACGAATGAATGGATGCTGCCGCTGGGCAACTGGGGTTACCTGTTGACATTGCTCTGGGTGGTCGGGATCACCAACGCCGTCAACCTCAGCGATGGTTTGGACGGCTTGGCCGCCGGCGTCAGTGCCATTGCCTGCGGCACTATCGCGATTTTCGCCGCTCACAGCAATGAGGTAGTCATGGCGGTTCTCATGCTCGCCTTGCTCGGCAGCCTAAGCGGCTTTCTGTTCTTCAATTTCAATCCGGCTAAAGTCTTCATGGGCGATTGCGGCAGCCTGTTCATCGGCTTTACCATCGCCGCCGCCAGTGTGATGTGCGTGTCGAAATCCACCGCCTTGGTCGGCTTGGCCCTGCCGGTATTGGCGTTGGGAATCCCGATCTTCGATACACTGTTCTCCATGCTCCGGCGATTCCTAGAACGTCGCTCGCTCTTCGCCCCCGACCGCAGCCATTTCCATCACCGCCTGCTCGAGCTGGGTCTCCATCAACGTCATGCGGTAATTGCGATCTACTTGGCCACCTTGTTAGCTACGGGTCTTGGCCTGTTCATGATGCTCAGCGAAAATGCTAGCTCGCTAATCGTTTTTGGCTGTGTTCTGCTCTTGATCCTACTTTTGTTCAGGGTAGTGGGTGAGGTCCACCTGCACGAGACCATCACGGGCTTGCAGCACAAGCATGCCTACTCCTGTCGCCAGAGGGAAGAAACGAAGACGTTCGAGAACCTGCAATTGCGCTTTCGGCAGGTCCGAAATGACCGCCAGCGGTGGCAGGCGGTCTGCGAGGCGGCCCAGCGCATGGATTTCGCCTGGGTCTCGCTGACGACCACCTGCAAAGATGGCTGCCGGAGCACGGAAATCTGGCGGGCGCCGCACGGCACGCCAGACCTGTCACGGCTGGTCACCATGACGATTCCGTTCCAAGACGGCCACCCGGACTGCTCGCAGGAATTCGAGATTGCGATCCGCGTCAACGGCTCGCTCGAATCCGCCAGTCACCGGGCAACGCTGTTCGGAAGGTTGCTGGATGAAAACGAGGCAATGAGCCGGCGACAGTGAGGAGGCTCTTTCCGAACTAGGAGCTTAGAGCGGGCTGAACCGCGGGCCAAGCAGTAATGGTATGACGGCTCTCTTGCCGCAAGTGATCAATGCAGTGTTCTGACAACATAACCATACCGGCGCGCCACGCGGTGATAGAAGCATCCGGTCTTAACGTGCAACTCATGCAGTCGCAAATCACGCTTGCATGACAATGTCGGCAACTAACAAAACAGCAGGGCAGGCTTTCGATTGTTTGGGGCAGGTCATTTCTGTTAGCCTGTCCATCGGCCCAGCCGGCGAGGCCTGAGAGGATCAGCACAAGAAATCACCCGTAATCAGAAGCCAGGCCTCAGAGCATGACCGTTACGAGGACGTGCCAGCATATGGTTATTGGCTCAACCACAGGGGATTCAGAGGAAAGCGGAGAAGAGCCGAGCTGAAGAAGATAAGTACTCAGGAAGACGGAAAGATTGAAAGCTCCTTGCCTACAGCAAGAGCTGAATGCTAACAGACAGGAGCTAAGAGTGAATCATGCACGTGTAAAGGAGCAGGTGGTGAAAACGATGCCCAGCAATTCAACTATTCTACTATGTCTATGTTTTTGTTTGCTCATGGCTTCTGTGACTTGGCCAGCTGTTTACTACGTTTCCAAGGACGGTGGGGACCATGAGGCGGGTTCAAATACCGCACCCTACGACACTTGGGCTAACGCCGCCCTGAACCCAGCCACAGTAGTCAATTACATTGAAATACAGCCAGATGCATCAGATATCATCTATATTGATGGAGATATCTTCACGGGCGATTGTCGCATGTGGTTCGATCATCCCAATCATTCTGACACCATTGTGAATGGAGCGGGGACATCGCGGACCGTGATATACGGTGGAAACCATCCAGTATACGGGGTGACCGCAGATAGAGTCACGATCAAAGACCTGACTCTTGTTGCAGCTGGCGCTCAACGGGCGATTTACCAGGATGGGTGTGATGCATGGACGTTCGAAAACGTGGATTGCATCCCGGCTATCGGCCACGCGAATCACATTGTCTATTTGTTGGGGGGGAACACCGTGTTCAAGAGCTGCCGAGTTTTCCATAGCTTCGATAGGGAAACCAGCTTCAATGTGTGGTGTACCGGTGACTCGACAGCAATATTCCAGAACTGTATCTTCGCGCCGGCACCACATGCAGCAGGCATGGGCAACTTTCAGGCAAGCGGCACTGGGACTATTGACATCTACAACTGTCTGTTTTCAGGCGCACATGGCACGGCAATAATCGTCGATGGCCCGTCTGTAAATCTGACGAATACAATCATCGCCGGGGTCGGGACTTTTACGACCAGCGGTGTTGCTGTGGCGCGGTCATCCGGAAGTGTGAATATCCAGAGTTGTTATCTGATGGGTAACACGTGGGATGGCGACGCGGAACCGACGTCGGGGGCGATTGAAATGGATGTGGCCAATATCAGGTCAAATATGGATCTCCAGTTCAGCGGGAATGCGAGGGTGGGCTACATCCTTCCTTGCGTTGATGATGACACCAACTTCGGTTACGCTCAAGAGGTGGCGAGTATTCTGGCGATCTATGGCATGAGCGGCACGTATTTCGTGAGTCAATCTGAATGGAAAGAGGCCAACACGGCGTCCCTTCGGCAAATGGTCTCCGACGGCGTAATGGAAGTTGGTGCACATGGCTACAGCCACACGAGCCTCAGCTATACCCATGCCTTGCGGTTTTCCTACACCGGTCGCGACACGAATCCAACCGTAGCCATGACCCCTGGCCGCATGATCCAGATGCGCACCAATGAAGGGAATGATAACCTGGACATTGACACAACAGATATGGGCTACGACACAATTGGGGAGATTGTCGCCGTCCACTCACATAACTGGACCATTATCAAGAGTCCAACAGGCGGGCAGTTGGACAGCCTCCAGCGCGACGCGTGTCGGGCAAGCAGCATGGCTGCCCAAGAGGCAACACCTGCGCCTTGCGATATTGACTTCGACACGTCGGGTTACAGCGCCGGTTTGTTCAGAGATGAGATCCTGGAGCCGAAAACATGGATGGCGGACATGCTCATTAATGGGGATGGTGATATCAGAGATCCGCAGACGGGAATGACTTACGTTTGTCGCACATTTGCCGCACCATTCGGCCGCCAGTCCGGGGCGAGCCAACAGGCCGCGATGAATGCTGGATACCTGATGAGTCGAAGTAACGATCCGAATGGTCGCAACTACCGGTATCTGGTCGATGTTAACATGTTCGCCGTGAAATTCAGCAGTGCGAGTGATTTTGTGGGTGCCGACGAGACAGCCACTCGCAAGAATGCCAGGGCGCTGGCGTACGGGGCCATCGCGGGTGGCATCGTGATCCCCTTTCTTGCACACAACACCACAGAGATGACGCTCGAGCAGTGGGTTTGGTGTCTCGATGAGTGGAGCAAGTTCGGAGACTCACTTGTCGTGACGAGTTGCCAAGTTTTCGCTGATACAGTTCACGATAGTGGCTTGTGGACCAACAACGGTGATGGGACTTACAGCCGCACTTATGAAAGCTACACCGACTATCATTTGGGAAGTGGTTCACCGTGTGTCGATTCAGGGATAGATTTGGGCGATGATTTCGCCTTGGATTACGACGGCCTAAATCAAAACCACTACGGTAGTGGTTGGGAGATTGGACCGTACGTATATCCGCTGGCACGGAATAGCTCGCAACGATAGGACAGGCGGCTATCAGAGACGAGGCTTCGCAATGAATTGGACATCTGACAATCTGAAAATCAGAGATGAACAGCGACAAGTGTGATGAAGCATGGCGGGCCGGAGTGTAGTCAGGCCGGCTGGCCACCTCGCCGCTCGCTCTACTGGAGCACAGGAGTGTCAGACATGACCACCGAACAGAAGATCGTCCAGAGCAAAGTGGATCTGCTCGGACCCGCCCGACCGGGCGACTTCTCGCAGCCCGGCAAGGTTCCGATCCACGCCCGAGACAGCTTCTGCCGGATCCGGGAACTCTCTGAAGCTGGTGACAAATCTGCAGCATCACCACACAAGTCTCCAAACAGTATCGATGCGAACCACAGCCATCGACGCCGGAGGGCCATAATCCTCACTTCGAGCTCTGGCATAATTGCACGCTTCGTGAATGTTGTCACGGGTCTGTTAGCTGTCCCTATCACATTGCACTACTTGGGCAACGATAGATTCGGACTGTGGATGAGCATCACTAGCTTCGTTTACTTTCTGACGTTTGCAGACATGGGGCTGGGCATAGGGCTTCAGAATGCCCTAAATCAGTGTGATGGTCAAGATAATAGGACCAGACCATGCGCCTTGATTTCCAGTGCAATAATGGTTGTAGCGTTGATTGGCGTTACCCTATCTGCCATTGCGGCGTATATCCTGCCAATCATGCCCTTGACGAAGCTCATAAAGACGGAGACGGATTTGGCGGCACAAGAACTCTTACCTACTGCACAAGCAGTTACAATAGCTTTTGCCATTGGTCTCACATCTGGGCTCATCCAGAGAATCTTCAGTGCTTACCAGAGAGGTTACTGGTCGAACCTATCTTTGGCGCTCGGTCGCTTGTTGGCACTCGCTTCTCTCTTGATATGCATATGGATGAGAGCCTCACTCCCACTGATAGCCTTTTTGTTTATGTTTGTCCCCTACGTGGTGACCCTCGCTTGCAGTCTTCCTTTCTTTAGGGCGAACCCCTGGTTGCGGCCACGTGTCTCCCACATAAAACTATCGGAGCTTCACTGTGTTTCCAGAATCGGGGTCTTAGGATTTGGCGCGCAGATTGCAGCAAGCCTGATGATAAGTGGACCAGCGATAATCATTGCTAACAGACTTGGCACCACTTCGGTTACACCCTACTCCATTACCCAACGGCTACTTGGTGTTGCCGGCATCATCTTCACCGTGGCGCTTCAACCTCTGTGGCCCGCTTATGGTGAAGCGGCCGCCCGAGGGGACATGAAGTGGGTGCGAAGGACTTTCGGGAGGTCCGTTGTCTTTGGTACTGCTATCATGGTGCCGCTTACCTTGCTGGTTCTAGTTTTTGGTCAACGTCTGATATTACTCTGGACATCACAGCCCGAGGCAATCCCGGGATTCTCTCTTCTATTGGCCTGTAGTGTATGGGCCATGATCATGGCTTGGAACCAGGTATGTGCGATGTTGCTCAACGGCCTCAACCGGATGGGAGGCCAAGCCGCATACGGCGTGGTTCTCTCACTGATTGCGTTGGTAGCCGCATGGTTCGCAGGAGGAGGTACTGACGCAAGTACAGTTATGTGGTGCATGGTTGGCTTTGGGGCTGTATGGGCAATTCTTCTGGCGGCGGATGCGAAGCTGGGAATTCAGAGGGGAATCAGGAACGCATAGAGATGAATACGATCATACGCAGACTGTTTGAGGTACCTCCTGCAGCATTATACGGTTTGCTGAACTTCATTCGCCAAAGCACCATCTATTATGATACCCAAAGAAGGTATCGCAATATCAAGGTCGGCTGGGGTACATACATCGATGGTCGATGTAGTTTTGAGGAAGGTGTAGAGATCTGGCCGGGTTGCCGCGTGAAGAATACGAGTATTGGTAGATGCACCTATGTCCGAGAGAACTGCCAACTGAACAACTGTCGAATAGGCAAGTTCTGTTCAATAGCACCCTCCGTTCTGATTGGTTTGGGCAGGCACCCGGTGCGACATGTTGCCACATCGCCGGTTTTCTACCGCAATTCGGCACCTTGCTCAATGCTTTGTATGGAAACCGTATTCCTTGAGGAATACCTACCTATTGAGGTCGGGAACGATGTCTGGATCGGCACCAGGGCAATTATCCGTGACGGAGTGGCGATTGGTAACGGTGCAGTAATTGGAGCCGGTGCGGTGGTCACTCAGGATGTGCCTGCGTATGCCATTGTTGGAGGTGTCCCTGCTAGAACACTCCGATACAGATTCGATGAAGAGACCATTAATACTCTGCTTTCCATCGCATGGTGGGATCGAGATCCCAAGTGGCTTGAAGAACACATCAACGCGTTTCCCGATGTGGAGAGATTCGTTTCCTTAGTTCAGTCCAGTCGGCCCGGTGCGGCCGGTTGCCGCGACAAACGGAGAGCAGAGCCCAGCTCGTAAGTTCAACACTGCTCCGACGCCCGCCTCTTTGTACATTGTTTTGGCAGATCAGTTCAGTCGATAAGCAATAGGTGGCTCGGATATTGACGGCGAACTATGGTATTCATTAGAGAGCGCTTGAAACGTTTGCCGCATCGCATATTTCAGTCTTGCGGGTATGATTTCCTGCGCTACACGCCCGAGAACTTCGTAGCGCTTCGACGGATGAAGGTATTTGAGACACAAAAGATCACTCTGGTGTTGGACGTAGGAGCAGATGAAGGAACATATCCTCAGGCGCTGCGTCGGTCCGGCTACCGTGGCCGTGTCATTTCTTTTGAGCCCCTTTCCGATTCCTTTCGTTCCTTAGTGAAACACGCAGCCAAGGACCCTCTGTGGTCTTGTGAGAATGTCGCCGTCGGGAACAGAGATCAGACTATTGAGATGAATGTGTCGGGTCACACAACCAGCAGTTCAATTCTTCCAATTTCTACAATCCATCTGATGGCAATGCCGTCCAGTGCAACACTGCGAACAGCGAAGGTTAACATGGTACGATTGGATTCCCTGCTTGGCAGACTATTTGGGGCAGATGAGAGCATTTATCTGAAGGTCGATGTTCAGGGGTTTGAAAGATATGTACTTGAAGGCGCCGAGAACGTAATGAGGCAGACTCGTGCGATTGAACTGGAGCTGTCTCTGGCCACCATGTACGAGGGCGGAGCAACTCTAGTTGAGATGCTTGATTACCTTTGCCATATGGGCTTTGTGATGGTTTCATTATGTCCCGTCTTCTCGGACCCCCAGACGGGGAGATTGTTCCAGGTCGACGGCATTTTCATAAAACAGTGAAGAGCTGCTCCGGAGCCGCCGTGACATTTGAAGAGATCTGCTACCTGACAGAGGTTGGGTAGGGAGGAACACGTACTTGGCAATGGGAAGTACACTTCCCCATGGTGTTGCTCGGAATAGCCTGCCCTCGCATGGGATCCGATGTGTAAATACCAGAACTGGTACGGTGAGAAGACAAGACTCTCCAGGGCATCAACCCTGTTCTTCATGGAAAGAAACGATATTGCTAATCCTGGTGCTCGCATATTCGGGCAATCCAGCGTTAGGGTGCATCTTTCCAATTGAGCCCCAACTCATCTGCCTGGCCTTATTAGTCGGGTTTCTACTGTTTCGCAGGGCTGGAGATGCCATTACTCCAAGATTCGCCGGTATTTCGCTTGTCTATATACTCATTTTACTGGTGCAATGTCTTGCTTTTTCCTTTTGCCCCGTCGTGACCATGGCAGGCTTTCTCATTCGTCTCTTCATTGGGTATGCAGCATTCCGAATTATCCATGATTTTCCGCGAACCTATGTACACGCCATGTATGGCTTAGCTGTCACGAGTCTTATTTTTTATTTCCCATACGCGGTCCTGTCCTTGGTTGGAGTCGCGGTCGAAGCATCCGCAGCCAGTCTTTCCAATCTACTGCGCACAACCATCGCAAGTGATACCTCAAGCATAGTGCGGTATCCGCTCCTTCTTCATACTTTCGTCAAGGACAATTCACTTCGGAATCTCGGCATGTTTTGGGAGCCAGGCGCTTTTGGCGGTTATCTCATCTTGGCCGTTGTGTTCCTTTCTATGTGCCGAAGCAGAATGGATAGACGGATGTACCTGCGATACCTGGGTGTGACGTGCATTGCCATCTTAACAACACTCTCCACCACAGCCTATGTTGCCCTCCCTCTTGCTTTAGCGCTCCACTTCAACTGGCATCTTAGCGCACGCAAGCATGAGGTCCTGCAAAAGGCAGCCGTCCTAACCTTCTTCTTGCCATTATTTCTGGTGATTTGTGCTCTTTCATATAATTCGCTCGATTTCCTTAGACCTAAGATTGAGAGCCAACTGGATGCTGTGCGCATGCGTCAGGGTAGTTGGCACCGTGGACGTATGGGATCCATCATATTCGATTGGGAGTATATCAAGCGACGACCATTATCGGGATGGGGCTTGCACAGCAAGACTCGCTATGCATTACATCCATGGATGGAGGACTCTCAAGGTATGGGAAACGGCATGTCTGACTTCACAGTGAGGTTGGGTCTGGTCGGAATGGCTACATGGCTCATCGGCACATTCCTGGGATTACTGCAATTATCCGGTCAATCGCTAGCGCGGACGATCTGGGCCATAGTCATCATTTTGTTGGTTCTCCAAGGAGAGATATTCCTTGGTTATCCGTGTTTCTTGGGGCTCATGTTCTTGGGCGGTCCACGGCGTTTGAGAACAGTCGCCACCTTCCGGGTCCGCCGACCAACTGTGCGGAAGAAGTCCGCCCTGGTGAGCCATCATTCTGAGGAAATGCAGTTAGCAACGGAGCCATCGCCTTCTCGCATGATCACTTCTTCCCGAAGGAGTCGCTCGCAATGAAACCGACGGATGGCCCAATGCGAATATCGGTGTTGATGACTTGCCACAATCGACGGCAGACCACGCTGGGGTGTCTTAGGGCACTGTACTTGCAGGACATACCCGAGAGAATTAGGCTTGACGTTTTTTTGGTCGACGACGGTTCCACGGATGGCACTAGCTCGGAGGTGATGAAGTGCTTTCCCCAAGTCAAGATCATACAGGGAACCGGCGACCTGTATTGGTGTGGTGGGACACGACTGGCTTGGCAGGAGGCCTTGAAAGGTAGTTATGATTATTACTTGTGGTTAAATGACGACACAATGCTTTTGCCTGGAGCTGTCAGGACCTTACTCAAAACTGCAGAGAAGATCAGGTGTGCTGAGGGGCGCGACGGAATAGTCGCGGGCTCCTGTCGCGATCGAGAGACGAAGCAGCACACCTATGGCGGGCGAATCAAGCGCAACTCACATGCGCGTTTGGCTAGTGAGGTAGTCCCTCCAGCCGGCGAACCTATACCGTGTGATACGATGAATGGGAATATAGTCTTGGTGTCACGCGACGTAGTGAATCGTATCGGCATTCTAAGTCCCGAATACACGCACTTCATGGGCGATGTTGATTACGGCCTTCGTGCTAAGAGCTCGGGGATACCCATATTCGTCGCGCCGGATTACTTGGGTGAGTGTTCGAGGAATGGTCAGGACCCTCCCTGGACCAACCCACGTGTACCGCTTCGTGCGAGACTAAAGAATCTATGCAGCGCTAAGGGATTGCCTCCCAGAGAATGGTTCACTTATGTCAAACGTCATACTGGAGCGCAGTGGCCTATCTACTTTTGTAAGCCTCTTGTCCGTGTGCTTTTCCCGAGGCTCTGGCATCGAGCGACCGAAATGCGCAGGTAAATCGCTCCGGCATTGAACCCAAGATGCATATGACACAGATCACCAACTGCCAACGGCATTTGGTAAATGCCGATGATTTTGGGTGCAATGCCTCAGTCAATGCGGCAATCATTCAAAGCTTAAAGAGGCGATGGATATCCAGTGCCTCCATTATGTCCAACATGCCCGGCTTTGTCCAAGCATGTCAACTCACTCATGAACACGACTTTGCGGGCCACATTGGTATCCATCTGGTTTTGTCGGCAGGCCAGCCTCTGACTGACGCCATCAAGCGTGAGAGGCGATTCTGCAACGACGATGGTTCATTCCGGCCGAGACCGAAGAACAAGAGATTCCTCTATCTGAGTCGGAGCGAAAGAGCCGCGGTGATCGCAGAGGTCACCGCGCAAATTGAGAGATGTCGAGAGCATGGACTACCGCTGACTCATCTGGATTCGCATCATCATTTTCA
>Ga0315277_10010813_pt1 | contig 11538 bp, 9 predicted proteins | sample YL17G05_15_MG_FD_203695 | JGI IMG/M metagenome (GOLD analysis project Ga0315277, IMG submission 203695) | Sediment microbial communities from Yellowstone Lake, YNP, Wyoming, USA - YL17G05_15 | ecosystem: Environmental > Aquatic > Freshwater > Lake > Sediment | place: USA: Wyoming | collected...
AAAGTGGCAGTTTGAGGCTCACATCTGGGCGAGACACTTTAGCGTCGGCGCTGCGTGTGTGACCAACCGCAGGATCCATAGTCAGGTAACACACGCAGCACCTAGCGAGTGACGCTCGACCTGATGTCCCTATTGTAGTTCGAGCAAGTTCAAGGGCATACTGGACGAGCTCGGGGGCACCATCAAGCAGAGTTGAACGTACATGTTGAAAACCATTGAATGTTCCGTTTGTGGTAATACAGAACTCTGATACATCCCCGAGACCAGCAAGAAACCCGGGGTTCCACTCGAATATCGCATCATGTGCTGGGAATGCCACCACAAGTTTCTCGTGTTCAAGCCCGGCGCAATCCCGGCCAGCATCCAGGAACCCGAGACGCCAGCTGAGGCGAAAGCCCTGGCGTGATACCCTTGTCTTTTTTTTCAACTTCCATCAGTATTGGGTGCCAATCGTGCGTTTCTCGCATTCCTGCATAATTCGCCAGGCACGCGTTAAGGGTCAATATCAAAGGGTCACTTTCACTTTTTTTACTTGGTGACATCGGTGGCAAAAAAATTCGATGAATTGCCGATCGCTTGTTCCGTGGTCGCGCCGCGTAACAAGGGAACCATCAACATCAACGTTGGATCCTGCCTTTCGTGCGAGCAACCCGATCCCGCCAAGATCTCGGTGTTGAATGAATCGAGGGAGATCATCAAGTATTCGAGCGGCCCTCCCGAGGGTGAAGAAGGCGACGTGTACGAGCTGGAATGCGACGTGTGCCATTTCAAGTACAAGCTGGCAGTCTTGAGATACAAGCATCCAGGGGAAAATTCGGGAGGTCCATGGGAATTCTGCTCGCTTTACGGCGCGGACGAGCGGACGAAAAACAAGTGGATGTGGATAGGGTACTTCTAAACCTTCTTGAAATCCTCGATGACCTTCAGGAGATCATCCAAGTTCTTGAATTTCCCGGCCCACGCTGCCTCGTCGACCGCCCGGTTGAAACTTTTCGGGATCTTGGCAAGCATGAACCCGACTCGGGCATCCTTCCGAGTAAGGTCCTTGATGGATAGCAATACCGAGCCTTCCTTGATATCATCAAGTTCCTCGTTCCGATAGGTCCGGCCATTCACGGAAATCTTCTGCGGGAACCGCATCACCTTGCCAATGCCGATCTCGTAATTTTTACTGCTCGTCTCGACATCGACGAGCTCCTCCTTGATGACAATGGCGTATTCGGCATTCTCGATGTCCGCGACGACTTGAAATTTTTCCTTTACCGCCTTCTTGATCTTTTCAATCTTGTTTTCTTCCATAAAATCTGCCATCCGGCTTCCTCAAAGCCAGTTCGGTATGAAAATGCCCACGCTCTTCCAGCGGGACGGTTCTATCGTGATCCAAATCATGAGCTTCTTGATGTACTCGTTTCTCGAGTCGGGATCGTCGGGGAACAGGCCCATGATCGATTCTGCAAACGCCGCCGGGCCGACACCGACGAGCATGCCCGATAAGTCCTGCAATCGTTTGAAGAGCATCCAGAACACGACCTTGTTCTTCGCCTCCTTGGCCATGACCAGGATCCACGAATTTTTAGTCCAGTCTTGCTTGTCGATGCCCGTGACCGCCTCGATGGCCTTTCCCGCGGAATAATGCTTCACGCCTGGCATCGTCGTGATGAGATCGTCGAAGAACTTCTTCTTGATGGTCATGTAGGCTCCGAACAACTTTTGCAAATCGAGCAATTCCAGCTTTTCTCGGATATCGGGATCCATCTTGATGGAAAGCACCCAGCGCTCTTCGGGCAGCGTGACTTGCACCGGCACCCTGGGCTTTTCTTCTTCCGCGGGTTCCTCGGCCTCGGATTCTTCCTCTTCCTCGGATTCGTCTTCCTCATCCCCCTCCTCGTCTTCCGAACCCTCGTCGTCATCGCGTTTCGCTTTCTTGGGTTTTTTCTCCTCGACTTCCTCTTTTTCACCCGGAGCTTCTGGTTCCGCGGCCTTGGCTTTTGCCTTCGGTGCCGGTTTTTCTGCAGGTTCCTTGTCGGGCGTTTTTGCTGGTTCCTCGGCTACTGGCTTTTCTTTCTTCCCCAAGATGTTCACTCGTTACCGTTGCTTGCATTAAACTTTGGTTGCGGATAATAAAAAACCTACCATCAGCTCGCCACTCATTGCTTCTTTTTCTTGAGATCCGAAAACATTTTCTTGAGCTCCTCGTCCTGGACCCCGGCGTCCTTGTTTTCTTCTTTCTTTTCTTCTTTTTTCGTTTTCATAGCGCCGAGCATGGATAAGACGTCGCCAATCGCTTGGTCCTTTTCTTTTTGCTGCTGTTTGACTTCTTGCTCCTGTTTTTTCTTCGGATCGATGATGTTGACTTTAACATTGTCTTTTTTTTGCGTGGCGATGGTCCCTTGGTGCACGAAATCCACCACTTTCTCCACCGAGGCCATAGGCGTGCTTTGTTGCTCCTTTTCGGATTTCCTGAACTCAAAGACTTTTTTCGACGTGTTGGAGAGGAATTCTTGCTCGATCTGTTCCCGTTTTGCTTTCTTGTCTGCTGCAATCTTTGCGTCCTTGTCGCCGAACAGCATATCCTTGAGGGAATCAAAGGACCGCTCCGTCTTGTGGGCAACGAGTGCCTTGTACCTCTTCTCCTCGAGCAATTTTTGCTTGATTGACTCTTCCTCGATTACATCTTGTTCTTTTTTCTTCTGGACTTCGATGCGGCCGAGCATGCTGGAAATTGACTTGAGATTGCTCTCCGCGGCTTGCTGTTTCTCGACCTCCATGGCTGCACGTTCCTCCTTTTCCTCGGCCGCGCGTTGTACTTCCTCTTCCCGCATTTTTTCTTCCTGGAGTGCTTGCTCGTTGAGGACAACCAATTTTTCCACTTCCATGGCAAGGTAGGCGACTTGGTCGGTCCAGCCTGCCGTCGAGAGCATCGCGATGGCTCGCCTGTAGAGGTCAATCGCGCCCTGGTAGTCCTTGAAATCACCGAACTTGTATAGCTTTTGGGCCTGGTTGATCAAGTCGAAAGCATCGCCTTCGAGATTCTGCCGCTTGACCTGATGCTCCTTGAAATCGCGCATCTTGGTGTCCTGATCGAGGAACAGGTCCAGTTTTTGCTTGACCATCTTCGGGATGTCGGGTTCCACGGCGGCCGCAGCCGAGACCGGCTTGGCATAGGAAACCGCAACCGGTTCCTTTGCCTTTCGTTGCGTCTCCATGATGTCCTTGACCAGGTTTTCCTGGATCAAGATCGGCTCGAGCTGGTCGTCCTTCCAACCCGCGTTCTTCAACAAGTTCTTGATGATGCCGTACGTGCTCAATGCTTCCACGTATTTTTCTTGTTCTGTAAGTGACTTTGCCTCGTCGATGAGATCAAAAGCCTTGGTTTCCATTTCCTCGATCTTCTCGCGGGATTCCTTGAAATCCTCGAACTTCATCTCCTCGGCTGTGGTCTCTGGAGGTTCGGCCGGCGCGGGCGCTTCCACCGGCGCCATGGCTGGCTTGATTTCTGGCTTGTGCATGCCCGCCGGTTTCATTGGCTTCACCACGGCACCTGCCGGCTTGGCAACACCAGCAGGCTGGATGAATTTCGCGGGCTGCGTGGTGGCCGGCGAGATCGCGGGCTTGGAGACCTGGCGTTGCCGGATCTTGCTTCCCAATTCCTGGATCTTCTCGTGGACATGCTGCGTCGAGTAACCGGCCAATTCAAGCTTCGGCATCGCCGCCTGGTACTTGGCCAGGGCATTGTCAAAGTCCCCGGCCTTCAAGTCCAACTCGGCCTGGTCTATCAAGGCGAACGCCTCTTCTTCAGCGCTTTCTTTTTCTTTCTCCTTGGTCATGGCCTGCTGCACGCCTTGCTGGCGCATTACTTGCTTCAAAGTGTTGATGCGGTTGTAAATCTCCTCCACTTTCTCGCCAGGGAAGCCCGATTGGGAGAGTAAATGGGCAGCTTCCTCGTATTTCGCGATGCAATTTTCCAGGTCTCCCGCTTGCTCGTAAAATTCAGCTTCGCCGATCAACTCCACGGCGCGCTGCATTTTCGCGTTTAAGTCGTCTGGTTGAGCCATGATCAATCGTTAGATTATTTTATTTTTCTATTAAATTTCTTGTGTTCATCTTGAGTTCAAGATTTAAGTAAATGCTCAAGTTTTTGAGTCATCGTCAATCTCAACGCGATTTGCTTGAACTTGACCGCTTGTACCTTTCCATGCCACGCTTCAACGAGTCGATGGCAAAATTCATGATCTCGTTGAAATCGCGGAACCTGTCGTCGTTTTTCAGCTCGTTTTCTATCCAGAAATACAGGTCTGGCTTGAGCGACACGTTCACGAACACGGCCTTGAGTTTCCCCTTCTCGTACACCTCGCGATTCACGAGCCACGCAAGGATGTTGACGATCAATTTTTCATTGTCGACGGCCTTGAACCCGTGCTTCTTGTTGAGAAGCGTCGAGAGCACCCTCGTCGTGCCGATGGCAACGACCTTCCCGGCGCCGAACTTGGCGACCGCGATCAAGGCATGCTTCTTGGCGCCCGTCTCGACCCAGGACGACCCGCTCCATATGACTTCCACGGTACTTGCGGGCGAGGAGGCCACGACGTTGGTCTCGACACCCGGTTGCTCGGTGATTTGCAATGAGCAAGGTGACTTCAGCGCGACCTTCTCGATGCCTCGCATGACGAAATGATTCAAGAAATCGGTGACCATCACGAGCTGCTCGTCCTCCTCCGATTTTGCATCCTTATCGACCAGGATGTTCGTGCTGAACTTGATCCCGAACAGGCCGGCGAGGTCGGAGAGGTTGTTCTGGTTCGCGGCATCGCCGCCTTGGTCGCTCAGGAGCAACAAGCCCCCGCCGTTGTACACGTATTGCTTGATCTCCTCGATCTCGGCAGGCGAAAAGACGCGCTCCTTGGGCGAGCCGATGATGACCACGTTGTAATCCGAAAGTTTTTGCACCGTGAGCGGCGACTGCTTGATCACGCCCATCTTGAAGCTCATATCGACAAGCTTGTCAAGGAACTCGCCGTATTGCACTGCCTCTATTTGTACTTGTTCGTTGTGCGAGCTTTCAATGCACACGTGCACGTGGCTCATGATTTCCTCTAGATCCGGTTTCTCTTTTTGTTCTGTCACCGTTTTTCCCCCGTGGTGTAATATCGTGATTCAAGTGCTTTTTTTCCGTTCCGTGAGTATCTTTTGGCTCTCTTCCAGCTTGATTTCCAGCTCGAGCTTCTTAGCCTGGCGTTTCAATTCATCGACCGTGCCCGTGTCACCGAGCTGCTCAGACAGCGCGATCGCCTTTGAAAATTCCGCGAGCGCGTATTTTTTCATGTCCTTGGCCATGAACCGCATGCCCATATCTATGTGCTCCTTTGCTTGCTTCTTGCGGTCATCTTCCGTGATGCTCTCTTCCTTGGCCTTGATTTTTTGGAGCGTCGCGTCGATCTCGGCGATGTTTTCCAGGATCGGATTGACATACTCGTCCCAGCCGATCGATCGCAGCTTCTGCACGGCTGTCTCGTACAATTTCTTTCCTTCGGCGTGGTGGCCATCCAGCACGGCCTGGCGCGCGGCGGGGATGATGTGCTCGAACACGTCGTTGCGGATGGCCCGGCGATCCGATGCAGTTCCCTTGGTATCCGCTTTTTTCTGCATGGAACCTTCGAGATCGGCGATCTCGTCCCGTAACGACTGCGTTTGCGAGGTCCAACCGGCGTCCGTGAGAATCTTCAAGGCTTCCTTGAACTCGACCAGCGCGTCATCGAGCTTTCCTTGTTCCTTCAAGTCATTCGCCGCGGGAATCAATATCTCGAACACGGCCTTTTCCATCTCGTCCTTGGCCCGCTTCTGCATTAGCTTGTCCTTTAAGTTCTCCTGGTTGAGGACCGCGGCTTGCTTGATCAGGAAGAATTTCTCCTCGAAATCGGCCTTTTGCTTGGCCGTGCCAGATGACGCCATCAACTTTTGATCATTCAAAATTTCTTGCTGCTTGCGGTGCAACTGCTTCAAGTTTTCCATTTCGGAGGTGATGATGATCTTCTGGTTTTCCCAGCCACCGAGCTGGTCCATGAGATTGAGCGCGCTCTGGTACAAGTTGATCGCTTCCTGGAACCGGCCGAGCTCGGTCATGTGCTTGGCCTCGTCCATGCTGTCGTCCATGGCTTGGCGCCAGCGCTGGCGCTCGGCCTGGATGGCGATGACTTTTTCCACGTGCTTCTCCTCGACGGTTTTCTCGCGCCCGGGACGGTGGATGTCCTCATCGAAGGTCGCCGTGGTCGGCGCGTACCCGATGTACTTGCCCGCCCGCCACTGGTCAATCCGGTCTAGCAAGTGGAACATCTCTTCCTCGATCACGCCCAGGAGCTGCTCTTCTTCCAGCTCGACGCGGTCCTGGTCCTTGCGCACGAGGATCATGTCGTTGATGATGTAGTTGATCTGGTCCTGGCTCCAGCCGGCCTTGGTGAGTGCCTTAACGCATTGCTTGTACAGCTCGACCGCGTCCTTGTACTTGCCGTACCGGATCTTATCCTTGGCTATATCGATGCGCTGGAATGCAAAATCCCGCAGCAGTGGCGAGGGAAATTTCTCGACCTCGAACAAGGTGACCTTTTGCTGGCCGGCTTGGTTCCTGATCTGGGCGATCTTGTCATAGATCCATTCCACGCGATCCAGCCTGCTGCCGGTGACGAGGAACAAATGCGATGCATCCTTGAGCTTCTCGATGGCATCGTTGGGATTGTCCGAATTTTCAGCTTCGACGATGAGCTGCTCGGCTTCCTTCCGCTTCTCGGCTTTTGCACGTTCCTCGAGGTCAGGCGCGGTGCTTGTTGCTAGCCTTGCGAACGATGCAGCCTGGGCTCCTTGCGACGCTAGCGGGGCCGCTACGGGTTGGTCCACGGTATCCTGCCCGATGGTCACGAAGCCGCTGGCCGGGCTCGTCGACGTGATCTTCTCCTTCAACGAGACGAGCTGCTCGAGCTTGCGGATCTGCTTCTCGATCTCGCGCCGCTCGGGGCCTAACGCCATTTCGTAGCACTTCTTGAAGCCGTCGAGGGCCTCGGCATAGCTGCCCTTCTCCTTGTCTGCCATTGCCTTTTGAAACACGGGAAACATTTCGGGTTGCTGGGCTTGCGAGAACAGCTGCTGGGGCGTTTTCTCCGGCACGGCCTCGGCTGGCACGGCAGGGGAGCCAGTGCTCTCGAAGGCGCCCGTGCCCTTTGCCCCCGCGATGTCGTTGTCGATCTGGCTCAAGAGCGCGGGATCCCCGAGCTTCGAGATGGCACGCTTGGCAACGATGAATTTTTGCATCGCCGCGAATTTATCCCCCGTGGCGAGAAATTGTTTCGCCTCTTCCCACGTCCGCAGCGCTTCCTCGCGGGGACTGGATGCAACCTTGGGCTGTGTCAGGCTCGGTGCGCTCTCGGGACGGGACGGCGTTTTCACTGGCATTGCCGGCCGGGTCGGCTCCTTGGGCCTGGGAGGCTCTTTTGAAGCCTTTGCTTGCACGGCCTTGGCTTTCAACTTCTCCATGTCCAAGATCATGAGGTGGATGTTCGTGATGCCGACCAGATCGTTTGTTCTCTCCATCAAAGCTACGCATTGCCTCAATTGCTGGATGGCGGCTTCGAAATTCCCGGCCTTTGCCAAGTTCTTTGCGGCTTCGAGAAGGTCCTCAACGCTGCTCATTCAGTTCACCGGTATCCTTGATGTCGCCCATGCATTCGCCCATCTGGAGACGCGCCGTTTTTCTTTGGTATAGTTTAGAGTTAGTTCAAAACTTATAAAAACGAGGCTCATATCCGGGCTAGACACTTTAACGTCTGCGCAGTGGGTGGCACTCACCGTTGGAGCTCGCGACTGATCCGCTTGGCTTGCTCCTTCATGATGCTCTCGATCTCGGTGGATTTTCGGCCGCTTACCTTGCGCAAGTCGATATTATCGAGTTTACCAAGCAGAAAATCGATGATGTCCTTGAATTCCTTGCCAGATTTCCCATTCTTGATTAACTCGGAGGCTTCGAGGCAAGCACTCTCAATGGCATACATGTTCTCGTAAATTGCAGGGCGATAGGACTCGTCGACGAGGATGGATATGCAACTGTCGTACGCGCCGCCCCGGGCTTCCGTGTTTGGCACGTCGAAGAGATAAATAACGCCCATTGAGCGATACTCGATAAATGGGATGGTAGCGGGAATTCCGCGAATGGCCCCTTCCTTTTCGTTTGTAAGGAGCAACATGGACTTCATGGAGACTTTCATGCGGATTTCTTGCGGGATGTCGTCGGGATAGATACCGACGGGTTCAGGTCCCACCGCCAAGGCTTGCGAGATGACGATGTATCTCGTGATCTTCTTGAACGTGTTGGGCGCCTCGTGGTACAAGAGGTCGAGACGCTTGGCATACTTCTTGAACACGTCCATAATGTTGTTCGTGACCACTTCCGTGCTGCTCTCGCTGATCACCACGAGAAAAACCGACTGGGCTACCTTGTAGAGGATCAAGTGGACGTTTGCCGAATCTTGCTCGAAATAATTGTTCACTTGCATTTCCCGGGAAAAAAACTTCACGAGCTTTCCCATCCGATCCTTGTTCTCCTGGTTCATGTTCGACAAGAGAACCGAGCCATCGTCCTTGTAAAACGTGTGCTTGATGATCTTGCATGTGTCCTTGAGTTCCTTGGCGATTTCCTCGAGCAGCGCAGTTTTTGCATCGACCATTGCACGAACCCGCTTTCCTTCACATATAATAACGGTTAGTGGGCATAAAAAGTTTGTAATCTGTTAAACGCGTTAGTGGGCCGGCCCCGCCTCTCCTCCTTTTGGCCGCGAGGTCGGGCGGACGAAACCTTGATAGATGAAAAGGAAGCTTATCACGACGAGCAAGATGCATACCACAATGATCTCCTTGCTGCTATCAAAAGCAATGAAATTGAGCATTAGGAGGACGATGCACGTGATGAGAATCAAGAACGTGATGCCAAGTGCATCGAGTGCGACGCGATGATCCCGCTCGCTCGCCTTCTTGGCCAGTTCAAAGCTCTTGATTACCATGATGAACAAGATGACGAGATAATACAAACCAACAGCCGCTATCAAGTAAAACGGCAAATTGGCGAGGCTTGCGAGTGGCGGTATCATGCCAGGAAAGACCTGGGCGAACGTCATGATGTAGAAGACGAGCAAGATGGAAGCAAACGTGATATCCGTGATGATCTTGAGCCTGCGCACGGGACGCTCGATGCCGGGGAACAGCAATATATCGAGGCCGAACAGGACGAAGCAGTAGACGCTGGCCATCAAGAACAAGATCGTGCCGTCGATAAAGAACCGGCTCACCTGGTACACCGTGCCGGGTGCGTCGTTGAACCGCCACGTCGTGACGATGAAATACAGCACAGCACAAGGTACGAAGGATATCAGCGCTAGCAGCACGACCAGGCGCGTCCGGGTCGGATTTTGCCTGTATTTCGTGCTGAACTTGGCAAGAATGGGGAACAGCATCCCGATTCCGGCAAGCAATGCGATGGCGCGCACAAGAATGATATCATCGCGTAACGTTATCGCGAGGAACACGGGGTACCGGGTAACGAGCAATGTAATTAGGAGGGCCAGCTCCCCGCCGAGACCTAGCACGAGAGGAAAAAAGTACCCGAAGTCGTTTCGAGGCATAGCATGATCACAATGGCTCCCTTTCATTTATACAATCAAGGTATGGAACTTGGATTGATAGTTCCATATGCTCTACGTCGATAAGCGTTCTCACTTCCCAGCACCAATAAGGAGACCTCCTATACTTGATGTAAGGATTCTATCGATAAAGATTTTTTAAGGTACAACATACAATCACTATTAACTACAAGGGATATTATTCGAGATTGACATATAGAAAGACCATATTATCGGTCTAAAATTAACAAATCCATATTGATCTTCAAGGATTTTGCTGATCTTGTGTTGATCTTTAATATTTCCTGTGGAAAAGCAGTGAAAATCATGTCCACGCCCTCAAGTTATAAAGTTAAGCTCCTTTTATGCGGGCCCGCCGCCGTAGGCAAAACCAGCCTCATCAAGCGCTTTGTCAAGAACGCGTTTCAAGCTGATTATAAACTCACGATTGGTGTCGACATTCTCACGAAGGACGTGCCCATGCATAATTCAGAAGTCGCCACCTTGAGTATCTGGGACATTGGCGGCCAAAAACGCTTCGAATTCATCCGCACCACATTTTACAAGGGTGCCAGCGGCGCGCTCCTCGTGTTCGATCTCTCCCGTGCAGAAACGTTCACCGAAGTGACTCGCAAGTGGGCCGAAGAAATCCAGCGCAATTGCTCTGCGATTCCATACATCCTCATCGGAAACAAGGCTGACCTCGTCGAGAAAGTCGGGCGTGTCATGGATCCGAACGAGGCTAAGAAATGGGCACAAGCCAATAATTCGATTTACATCGAGACCAGCGCCCTCGGCGGCCAGAACGTCGATGAGGCCTTCATCGAGATCACCGAGCGCATGATCGGCGTCAAGAAATAGAGACATTTTTTTCCTATACTTGCTCGTTTTCACTTTTTACGTGATATCGCATCCATTTTCACGACAAGGCTTGTCCACGAGCATATATACAGAAGGGCAGGCGAGATGTATATAAAAATGTTAAGTTAATGATAGGTGGCGCGGGTATCCCTTGGCAATCATAGTTAAATGTACATGGGGGCAAAGGTTGGTTCATAGATCGCAGTGATGAATCGCTTTATGGCAGTGAGGTGCATCATTGATGGCAATTCAAACGACCCTTAACCTTGACGAGATTGCCGGAAAGGACACCTGGGTGAATCCCCGGACGGACATCCTCGTCGACCATGTGTTCTTGAAGGCAACGGGCTTCGGCAGCTACATCGCGTGCTTGAAAGATGGCACGCCATGCAATGCCAGCTTCTGCGGGACACCGCTCACGATCTTCACGCCCCCGCTCGAGTACCATTTCTTGCCATATGCAAAGGGCGCTGTCTTGCACTTCGAGAAGACGTTCATCTTGGCAGGGGAAACCGGCAAGAAAGACTCGGGGGACACGCATCCCGTGTACCTTTCCGCTATCGCCACCGCGGGCATAAAGAGGAACGTAAGCAAGTCGGGCAACCTGGTGCCGGCGTGCGCGAGGTGCGATGGCGTCCTCCTCGTGCCAGGCAGGAAGCTGCCAAAGACGCTTGAGAAATTCATCCAGGACGAGACACGCAATGATGCTTGCCCGTACTGCGGGAAACCGCTCGAGATCATCTGGCGCGATGGGAAGGTCTTGCGGGGAGAGCTCGGGACGCTCGTCAACGCGGCGGGAGAAGAAATTATTGGCATTCTCTGGAAGGGCGTAATGAGGCCTGTCGATTGCGATCGCCAGGACCAGATGAAGATGTGGCACCAGATCGTCCAGCAATGCCCGGACCGGCTCTACGGCCCGGTCTCGCTCCTGTTCCAGTACAACGGGGCTGGCGTTTCTCCCCTGTTCTGGATGCGAGGCGTCCGTTTTCCCCCAGGTGGAGGAAAGATCCCGGGCACAGCT
>Ga0315277_10010815_pt1 | contig 11536 bp, 10 predicted proteins | sample YL17G05_15_MG_FD_203695 | JGI IMG/M metagenome (GOLD analysis project Ga0315277, IMG submission 203695) | Sediment microbial communities from Yellowstone Lake, YNP, Wyoming, USA - YL17G05_15 | ecosystem: Environmental > Aquatic > Freshwater > Lake > Sediment | place: USA: Wyoming | collected...
CGCAGCAACTCCTCGGACATCGCCCTCAAGGGAAAGGTCGAGACCCTCTGGGGCGGGGAGCACTCCCAGGCCGCCCCCTCCATCTATTACCAGGTGGAGCGCAAGACCAAGCGCTACGACGAGACGGCCAAGAAGGAGATCGTGGAGACCTACTGGGACTCCCATTATGCGGAGCCGACCAAGAGCGACCTCAAGGTGAATCTGGGCCTGGACTACCGGCAGAAGGGGCTCCTCTGGTACTCCACCTACCGGGTGGACTTCTCCGGGACCTATCGCTTCAAGAACTTGAGCGACTCCGCCCAGACCTATCACGTCCACTTCGCCTTCCCCACCTCGCAGGCAATCTACGACAACTTCCAGCTCATCGTGGACGGGAAGAAGTTCCTGGCCCAGGGGGACCTCTCCCAGGGGGTCACGGCCCATACCCTGGTGGCCCCGGGCGAGGAGAAGGAGTTCCAGGTGACCTACCGCTCCCAGGGGCTTGACCGCTGGCGCTACGCCTTCGGTTCGGGCGTGACCCGGGTGCAGGACTTCTCGCTCGTGGTGGACACGGACTTCAAGAACGTGGACTTCCCGGAGCAGACGATCTCGCCCACGGCCAAGCAGGCCAAGGGCCCGGGCTGGGAGCTGTCCTGGAAGTTCCAGGACCTGGTGGCCGGGTTCGCGATCGGGATCGAGATGCCCAAAAAGCTGAACCCCGGGCCCCTGGCGAGCAAGATCACGTTCTTCGCGCCGGTGCCGCTCTTTTTGTTCTTCTTCACCCTGCTCCTTTTCGCCGCGATGCGCAAGGTCACGATCCACTCCCTGAACTACTTCTTCCTGGCCGCAGCTTTCTTCGCCTTCCACCTGCTTTACGCCTATCTGGTGGACCACATCTCCATCCACCTGGCTTTCGTGCTATCGTCCCTGACTTCGCTCATCCTGGTGGTGACTTACCTCAGGCTGGTGGTAAACTGGAGCTTCGCCTTTCGGGAGGCGGGGCTGGCCCAGATCCTGTTCCTGGTGCTCTTCTCCTACGCCTTTTTCTATCCCGGGTTCACGGGCCTGATCATCACAATCGGGTGCATCGTGACCCTGTTCATCCTGATGCAGATCACGGGCAAGGTCAAGTGGGGGGCGGCTTAGGTCCGTACCCCGAAATAAAAAAGGGGCCCCGCGAAAAACGGGGCCCTTCTTTCTCTGTCCTTCCTGCCTCTACTCGATCACCTTGTAGATGACGTCGCCCTCGCGCACGGGGGAGTCCGCGAGCATGGCCACGTCCATCCCCGGCCCGGCTTCCGGGATAGCCTGGTGCTCCAGCTGGAGCGAGCCCACGGCCTGGGTCAGGTCCGTGTGCTTGCCCTTGATGTGTATCCTGTCCCCGACCTTGAGGGGCTCGCTTAATGCCAGGACCGCGACCTTCACCTTGCCGAAGTAGTGTGTGATTTTACCGACCTCTTTTTCCTCCATGGCCTTTCTCCTCTTGGGATGTTAAAATTTTACCCTTTCGGGGGCGGCGTTGTCAAGACGCTGCAATCCTTGGGGACCGTCCCCTGGGGCTGGGGCCAGGCTTGATTTTTCTCCTGCCCATGTGGTAAACTTTTTCGCTTATGAAGACGGACCAACGAGGCGTTATGACGGACTTAGGAAAAGGAGTGTGGGGATGAGGCCTGGAGTGAGATTCTTGAGCGAGGAGCTATTGGAGCGGATTATTTCCGAGGCCAAGGACCTGCTTTGCAGGCTGGGCATGGAGATCCATAATGAGGGCGTCCTGGCTATGCTCGCGGACCATGGGGCGCGGGTGGATAAGAACACGTATCACGTCCTTTTCACAGAAGACCTCATAGACCGGGCTGTTAAGGCGGCTCCTCAGTCGTTCAAGCTCTACGACGTGCTGGGGAATGAGACCCACGACCTCTCGGGCGATAACGTCTACTTCACCCCGGGCTCAGCGGCCCTGAACATCCTGGACTACGAGACCCAGGCCATGCGCCGGCCGATCACCAGGGACTACATCGCCTATGTGAAGCTGGTGAGCGGCCTCGGGCACATAGCCTCACAGAGCACGGCCTTCATCCCGGCGGATGTGCCTGAAAACATCTCGGACAGCTACCGGCTCTACCTGAGCCTCCTATTCGGGGAGAAACCCGTGGTCACCGGGGCCTTCACAATCCGGGCTTTTGAGGTCATGCGGGACCTCCAGCTCGCCGTACGCGGGAACCCGGAGGCGCTGAAGGCGAAGCCCCTGACCGTATTCTCCTGCTGTCCCACCTCTCCTTTGAAATGGAGCGAGGTCACCTCCCAGAACGTGGTGGACTGCGCTAAAGCCGCGATCCCGGTGGAGTTCATCTCCATGCCGCTCAGCGGGTTCATGGCCCCGGTCACCCTGGTCGGCTCGCTGGTCCAGCACACCGCCGAGACCTTGAGCGGAGTCATCATCAGCCAGCTCGCCGGTCCCGGTGCTCCGGTCCTTTACGGAGGCTCACCGGCCATCTTCGACGTGCGCTACGAGACCACGCCCATGGGCGCGGTGGAGACCCAGATGCTGGACTGCGCCTACTGCGAGATCGGGAAGCACCTCGGGTTTCCCACCCAGGCCTACATCTCGCTCAGTGACGCCAAGCTCCTCGACGCCCAGGCGGGCCTCGAGACCGCGATGGGCGCGACCCTGGCCGCGCTGGCGGGCATCAACAGCATCTCCGGCCCGGGGATGCTGGACTTCGAATCCTGCCAGAGCCTGGAGAAACTGGTCCTGGACAACGAGATCTGCGGCCTGACCCTGCGCCTGGTCGAAGGCATCGAGGCCAAAGAAGACTTTCCGGCCCTGCCCAGGTTCCAGGAACTGCTTCAGGAAGGGCACCTCTTGATCTCCAAGCACACCCGGAAGTACCTCAGGGAGGAGATTTGGTTCCCGGGGCCAGCGATTGACCGGGCCAACCGCTCCCGCTGGCAGGAGGAGGGAAGTTTAACCTTAGGCCAGCGCGCCCACAGCGAGGTGGAGCGGTTGATCAAAGCGTACCAGCCCACAAGGCTTTCAGAGGGCATCCGGAAGGAGCTGACCGGGCTGATGGAAGGCGAAGCCAGGAAGCACGGCATGGAGCGCCTGCCTGGCCAGGATTCATGAGGGAACGCCTCAAGTTTTCTGTCCCTGAGATCACCCCCGAGGCTGAGGCGGTCTCCGAGAGCCCGAATGAGAGGGTTAAAGAGCATCTGGAGCAGGCGCTTGCCCTGTTCGCCGAGCTCGCCCGCCCCGCAGGCATCCTGTCCGAGATATCCATCCCGGAGTTCGAAGAAGTCTTTCGCGGGGACGGAAAGAATGAGCCTGAAGCTCCGCTTAAAGCCATCTTCCCCAAGGCTGAGCACCTGGCCCTTTTCGCGGTCACCCTCGGGGAAGGGGTGAGTCGGAGGATCAGCGAGCTCTTTGAGTCCGGGGATTATACCTTGGGATACCTGCTGGACTCGGTGGCCTCGGGAGGTGCGGACAAGGCCTCGGCACGGGCCGAACGGTATTGGGAGGACCTGCTACTCAGGCAAAGGAGAGCCTCGCCAGAAATGCGCGTTCTGGGCTACAGCCCGGGATACTGCGGCTGGCACCTGAGCGGGCAGGGGAAGCTCTTTGGGGCCCTGCGTCCGGAGGAGATCGGCATCACGCTCTCGGAGACCTTCCTGATGCAGCCCTTGAAATCCATCTCCGGAGTGCTGGTCGCGGGCCCAAGCGAGATCCACGTCTTCGACAACGCCTTCGCCTTCTGCCCGGAGTGCCGAAACCGGACCTGCCGGACGAGGATGAAAGCCTTGAGAAAGGAGCCCTAAGAAGGGAGATTCGTTTATGGACCTGTTGACTCAACTGTCGGAAAGCCTGAAGGCCGGAGAGGAGGAGAAGGCCGGGGAGCTCACCCGCCAGGCCATCCGGGAGGGCCTCCCGCCCAAGGAGATCCTGGAAAAAGGTCTGATTGCCGGCATGACCGTGGTCGGGGAGCAGTTCAAGGCCCACGAGATCTTCCTGCCCGAGGTCCTGCTCGCAGCCAAGGCGATGACCGCCGGGACGAACGAGCTCAAGCCTTTGCTCGTCAAGGAAGGCATCCCCACCCTGGGCAAGGTGGTCCTGGGCACGGTCCAGGGCGACCTGCACGACATCGGCAAGAACTTGGTGGGCATCATGCTCCGGGGCGCGGGGTTCGAGGTCATCGACCTGGGCAAGGACGTCTCCCCGAAGAAGTTCGTGGAGGCCGCGAAGAAAGAGGGAGCCGGGGTCATCGGGATGTCCGCGCTACTCACCACCACCATGCCGGCGATGCGCAGCACGGTGGCCCTGCTCAAGGAGCAAGGCCTCACAGGCAAGGTCAAAACGATCATCGGCGGAGCGCCGGTGACCGCGGAGTATGCCCGCGAGATCGGGGCCGACGCCCAGGGCTTCGACGGGACGAGCGCGGTGGAGGAAGTGAAGCGACTCATCCGGGTGAGGTAAGATGAAGCCCTTTCTGGAAAGGATAAAATCCGGGGAGATCCTGGTCTGTGACGGGGCGATGGGCACCATGCTTATGGGCCGGGGGCTTAAACCCGGGGAGTGCCCGGAGTCCCTCGCCCTCACCTGGCCCGACCTCCTGGCCGACATCGCCCGGATGTATCTGGACGCTGGTGCGGACATCCTGGAGACCAACACCTTCGGGGCCTCGCCCTTGAAGCTCGGGCTGTATTCGATGGAGGAGAAGACCGAGGCGATCAACCGCGAGGCGGTGAGAATCGTCCGGAGCGTGGCCGGGGACCGGGCCTACGTGTTCGCCTGCTGCGGGCCGAGCAGCGCGCTCTTAAAACCCTACGGGGATACCGAATCCGAGGTGGTCTCTCAGAGCTACGAGAGGCAGATGAAGGCGCTCGTGGAGGAGGGCGTGGACGCCATAATTTTAGAGACCATGACAGATTTAACTGAGGCGACTCTCGCAGTTCGCGCGCTCAAGACGGTCTCTCCCTCCACGCCGATGATCGCGACCATGACCTTCGACGCCACGCCCAAGGGCTTCTTCACCACCATGGGCGTGACCATCGAGAAGGCGGCCAAAGGGCTGGCCGAGGCGGGCGCCGATCTCATCGGCTCCAACTGCGGGAACGGCATCGAAGCCATGATCTGGATCGCCAGGGAGTTCCGCAAATACACGACGCTGCCTCTGGTCTTCCAATCCAATGCCGGAGTCCCCAAGATGCAGGAGGGCCGGCCGGCCTATTCCGAGGGCCCGGAATTTATGGCGCAGAGGATCCCGGATCTCGCTTCTGCCGGGGCTTCGATCATCGGGGGCTGCTGCGGCACGACCCCGGAGCACATCCGCGCCATCCGAAAGGCCGTGGATGCGCTGAACAGGGAGCGTCAAGCATAGGATTCCAGGGAAGAGAGCAAAAGAAAGGGGCGAGCACAGGCTCGCCCCTTCTCACTTTTCGTAAGCGTTAGTCCTGCGAAGCCCTTCCCTCTTCGGCGCAGCGCTCCAACTCAGCGAGCATGAGCTCGGCCCCGTAGCTGCAGTCCAGCGGGTCCGGCCTCCCGTCCAGGCAGGCCAGGCGGTGGCGGAGGCTCTGGTCCCCGTCCCGGACATCCAGGAGAGCGCCCTTGGGGCAGGCGAAGCAGCGCTCGGGCTGTCCGGGAAACACCGCGGCCGTGGCCCGGGAGACCAGGGCCTCGCTCCTGGTCCAGGGTTCCCCTTCTCCCCGGCTCAGCACCTCAAGCCGTGAGAGCCTTTCCAGCACCAGCCTCCCCCGGTCCATTCCCAGCACGGCCTCGCCCTCCAGCCTGGTTTCGGGCACGATCCCGAGGCGCTGGATGAGCCCGTCGCCGGCGATCCCGTAGAACCGGTCCTCCATCAACGAGTTCCCGAAGAAGCCGTTCCGGAACCCCAACAGGAACCCGGACAGGGAGAGGTGTTCGCGCCGGGGTCCCTGGCTGACGCTGAACCGGGGCTTGACCGCGCTCACCAGGCCCTGGAACGCGATACGCCTTCCCAAGTTCTGAGAGAGCCACCAGCGAAACTCGCGGAGCTCCTCGCTGAAGGCATCGAACCCCTCTTTCGATAACGCCACCTCCGGCCGGTGGATCACCCGCTCTTCGTAAAAATCCGGGCAGGAGAAGCACTCCCGGCCCACGTGCTTGAAGTCCCGGGGGCAGGCGTGGCGCTTGCCTATTTTCCGGCAGCGCCAGGCGAACCAGAGACAGCCCTGGGGGTAGCAGTGCTTCTCCTCCAGGACGTGATAGGCCGAGACCACGGAGCCGAAGCCCCGGTGGGCCTCATGGAAGCAACGGAACACGTCCTGCCGCTTGTAGGGATTAGAGAGAATCTTCTGAGCCATGTATTAAGCATAGCATCCCTTAGGCCAGCCTGTCAAGGCAGGGTAGAGGAGGCAGACGGGAGGTTTAAACGCCCACTGTACCCCCACTGGAGGCCCATTGCACGCCCACAACCCTCCCTGATCCCTTCCTGATCCCTTCCTGTTACCTTCCTGTTACCTTCCTCAACTCCCCGGAAGGCTGTGCTCTCTTCTCCCTACGGGAGAAGGAAGCCAACAACCACATCCCATTCCTGCCATAGCAAAACAGGATGAGGGTTATGGGATAGGGGATAAACGGTAAGGAAAATAAAATCAGTGTGTTACAGGGTTGAAATAAACACTTTCAGTTGACCGATTTTCTACCGCCTTCCGCTCATGACATAAGGAGGGAAAACACAAAGAGCAAGGATTTGGTTAAATTTTGAAACGTGCTGATGTGATATAAGTTAGGACGATAATAGCCACTTGACTTTTTCGTCCAATTGCCATACAATAAGTCCATGCAAAAGCTGGCTTCTAAAGGGATTAAGGTGCCGCGGGAGAACAGGACGATGAAAAATCGGATAGAAGGGTTGAAAAAAGATTGCCCCGAAGAGCTGATCGGGACCTCGGAACCCATGGAAGTGCTCTATTCCCAGATGCGACAGGTAGCACCGACCCATGCTACGGTTATGATCTATGGAGAGTCCGGAACGGGGAAAGACCTGCTGGCCAGGGCAATACACGAGCTGAGCCCGCGACGGGAAAAGAAGTTCGTGCCCGTGGACTGCGGGGCACTCCCTGAGACGCTCTTAGAATCGGAGCTGTTCGGACACAAGAAAGGGGCCTATACCGGCGCCCACACGGACGAGGCGGGCCTCTTCCAAGAAGCGGACGGCGGCACGATCTTTTTGGATGAAATCGCATCGGCCTCGCTGGGAGTGCAGTCCAAACTTCTCCATTTCCTTCAGGAAGGGGAGATCCGGCGGATCGGGGAGAATCAGCCGAGAAAAGTGAATGCGCGGGTAATCTGCGCCACGAACAGGGACCTGGAGGATGATGTCAAAGAGAAGCGCTTCCGGAGCGACCTGTATTACCGGCTGAAGGTCATCACGCTCAAGATCCCCCCGCTCCGGGAGAGGGGCGGGGATATTTTGCTTCTGGCGGAGCACTTCCGCAAGGCTTACTCGGCCAGGTATGACAAGCCTGTGCGAAGATTTACCAGGGGAGCCATAAAAGCCATACTAAAGTCCCCTTGGACAGGGAATGTGAGGGAGCTCCAGCACGCGGTGGAGAGAGCCGTGGTCCTGTGTCAGGGGCATTACCTGGACCTTGCGGACTTGGAGATCCCGACACCGCCCGCAAAGGGCAAATCCAGGTACCGAGAGGCCATCGAGGCCAAAAGGCGGGAGCTGGTTGAGACGGCTTTAGAAGAAAGTCACGGGAATATCACCGGCGCTGCGGCAAGCCTCGGCATGGACCGCACGCAATTGCGCAGACTGCAGACTGATGATGCGGTATGGGCTACAAGGGTCAAGGAGCAAAGGAAGGCCCAAAGAGAAGGCTTAAGCGCAAGTTATTGAATGGGTTAGAAAATGTAATAATAATGGGACAAACAATACCATTTATTGGCAACGAGTTGATAAACTTAAAGTTATAAAGCTTTCCTTAACAGATAAACGCCTGAAATGGGACAGTTTCCATCATAATTATGTACTGATCGATGATGGAACTTCAACGAAAAATGTTTTGTAACCACCGATCTTATAATGGATTGAAGAAGAAAGTTTTTATCCGGGTCAATCTGGCATGGAATTTGCATATCAATCACTATAGGCGTGTTCGGCTAAAAGAGAGTTGCTCCAAAGGACAAACGGAAGCGTTTGACAAATTGGAAACTTCTTGCCTAAAGTGGATGTAGATTAGCGATGAGGAAGCCCTTGAAAAAGTCCGTCTTACTCACGGCTCTATTCGTATCGGCTCCTTACGCTTGGGGCCAGTGGAGCGAGCCCGTGAACTTAGGGCCGAACATTAACTCGTCGAACTTCGAGTTCGGGCAATGCCTAAACCCCACCGAAGACACCATCGTCTTCGCTTCGGATCGTCCTGGTGGCGAGGGAGGGTACGACCTGTGGTTATCCTGGAAGGAAAAGGGCGGATGGGCGCCGGCAAAGAATATGGGCGATTCCATCAATACAAGATGGAACGAAAACAGCCCTTTTCTTTCGCCCGATAGAAGATTTCTTTACCTTTCTTCAACGCGGCCAAACGGTCCCGGAGATTACGACATCTACGCCGCCGAACGGAAGAACTGGGTATGGCAGATACCGATCTGTTTGATCTATCCTGTGAACACCCGTTACTCCGAAGGGTGGCCCTGCCTGAGCAGCAACGGCAACCAGCTTTACTTCTCCTCGGACCGGCCGGGCGGAAAGGGCCACCTGGATATCTGGATGGTTGAGAAGAAGAACGGGCAATGGGTCAACCCGGTAAACTTAGGGGACAGCATCAACCAGCCAGGCTGGGAAAGCTCCCCGGCCCTCTCGCCCGATGGGAACGAATTCTACTTCAGCAGGGACACAGTGACCCAAACCCGCCCCGCGGCGATATGGCATGCGGTGAAGCGAAACGGTGTCTGGCAGAATGCCGTGAGACTGCCACCTCCGGTTAACGGGCTTATGAGTCGGGATGCGAGCCCTTTCCTGAGCTACGACGGGAAGAAGCTTTACTTCAATTCGGAAAGAGAGCCAAGCTTGGGTCTGTCAGACATTTTCGTCACGGAACATAAAGGAGGGAATCCATGAAATGGATTATCTTTGCTTTCAGTCTGCTGATCGTTGTCACAGCAGGGCGGGGGGACTGGGTGACTCCGGTAAACTTAGGCCCGGGGGTGAACACCAATTTGCATGATTTTGCTCCCAGCCTTTCGGTAAGCGGAGATACCTTGTACTTCGTGAGGCTGGAGAGCAATGATGAGGATTACAATATCTACATGTCCGTGTTTCGTGGTGGGGTGTGGGATTCCGCCGTGAGCGTGAGCGACAGCATCAACTTAACCACATACGGAGAAAGCACTCCTTTTATCAGCTATGATGGAAGCAGACTATACTTCACGCGTTCGCCCCAGCCCTCCCAGGGCATTTTCAACATCTATTACAGCGATAGGAGGAACGGGGTATGGCAGGGGCCGAAGCGTTTTGAGGCTTCTTGGAACAACGATTCCTCAAACGCCGCCTGGCCCTGTTTCACCCATGACGGGAAGAGACTGTATTTCTACTCCTACAACCGGCCGGGTGGCAGGGGTAACGGTGATTTGTGGTATTCGGACTATGATTCCATGGGCCGGGTCTGGGGACCTCCGGTGAACATGGGCGACAGCATCAATACCTCCGAATGGGATTTGTGCCCTACTCTTTCCTGGGACGACCAGATCCTCTATTTCGTAAGTACTATTCCCCCCAGTCAACCCCCACAAATTTATCGTTCGCAGATGGTGAACGGGGTATGGCAGAAAAGGGTCAGGCTTCCTGGGATCCCCAATTATCCAAATGGCACCTCAAACTACCCGTGCCTTTCCGCGGACGGCCAGCACCTCTTCTTCGGAGGGGGGTTTTTACCGCTCCCGAGCTACGGGCGGTACGACATCTATGATTCCCAGTGGGTCGTTGGGGTGGAAGAGACTCATTCCGGAGGTTCCCAGGAATGGTTGAGGAACGGACTCCACTATCCCAACCCCCTGAGGCGGGGCGGCCGCATTTGCATGGGGCCAGTCCGGGCAAGCAGGATGGAGAGTATTTATCTCTACGACCTCTGCGGAAGGAGGGTCCGAACCTGGGGCGTAGGTTTGATTCAGGAAGGCGGCCTGACTTGGGATGGGAAGGGGGAGCAAGGCCGGCCCCTGGCAAGCGGGATTTACTTTTTTGGGTTAGCGTCAGGAGGAGAGGAGTTGTTCTCCAAAGTGATCATTCTACCCTGAGACCAGGGTAAACAGTTTGCACTCGAGAGCGATTTCAGAAAAGGGAGGAGGTGATAAAGAATGAAAAAAGGATTAATCCTGTCCCTCTTGCTCGTGGTTACCGTAGCTACAGCCTCTCATGCTCTGTACAATATTGGCTGGGGTTACGTATACAACAGCACAGGGAACCCCGTAGAGGGTGCCCATGTTGCGGGGTGGGCGATTCTCGCTCCTGCTGTGTGCGGGACCTTTGACTCGTATAGTAACGGGTATTACGAGCTCAATAGTTCGGTTGTTCCGCATGCAGGATGGTACACTTTCTGCGCCTCAAAGAGCGGAGAAGGCATCAAAAGAGAAAATATATACAAAGCCAGCGCAGAAAATCCTATTACGTGGTACCCTTGGTTGACAGGTACCTACGAAACTTGCCAGTGTGAGGAACCGTTCTCCGACAGGTAGGGGCAAGGGCCATAGACCAGACCGACTAAACAAAACAGAGCCCAAAGGCCACGGGCTCTGTTTTGAAACCCCTAATCATACAATGGAATAAAAACAAACGCTACAAATATGACTCATTCTGGCATGGGAATTGCAAAGTCTTAAATGGGGATATCGTCTTGTGAGCGGACTTATGAGTCGGGTTGCGAGCCTTTTTCTGAGCCGCAACGGGAAGACGCTCTACTTCAATACGTAGAAAGCACCGAACTTCGGGCTGACGGACGTTTTCACCTCGGAGCGCAAAGGAGGTAGTCCATGAAAGCGGTTATCCTGACAGCTTGTCTATTCTTCGCTATCTCCGCAGGCTGGGGAGACTGGGGAACTCCGGTAAACTTAGGTCCAGGCGTTAATACCTCCCTGCACGATTACGCTCCCAGCCTTTCTGTAAGTGGAGATACGCTTTACTTTGTGAGGGTGGAAAGCAATGGTGAAGACTACAACATCTACATGTCCGTGTTTCGCGGTGGCACTTGGGATTTGGCCATAAGCGTGAGCGATAGCATTAATACCACGATTTACGAAGAAGTCACACCATTCATAACTTATGACGCGGAAAGACTTTATTTTTCAAGAACACCGGTGAACTCAAGCAATTTTCGCCTCTACTACAGTGAAAAAAGGAACGGGGCATGGCAGAGCCCAAAGCGATTCGAGGCGCCCTTCAATTACGATCAATATTTGAACACATGGCCTTGTTTTACCCACGACGGAAGGAGACTCTATTTCAATTCCTATAATCGTCCCGGAGGAAAAGGCGTGGGGGATCTCTGGTACTCGGATTATGATACGATCACCCGGGCCTGGGGTCCGCCG
>Ga0315277_10010817_pt1 | contig 11535 bp, 15 predicted proteins | sample YL17G05_15_MG_FD_203695 | JGI IMG/M metagenome (GOLD analysis project Ga0315277, IMG submission 203695) | Sediment microbial communities from Yellowstone Lake, YNP, Wyoming, USA - YL17G05_15 | ecosystem: Environmental > Aquatic > Freshwater > Lake > Sediment | place: USA: Wyoming | collected...
TTGCGTTGTCTCCTACTCTCCTCTAGTGCCCACTTGGGCCAGTAGCGTTTAGGGAACGGGGCGAACCAGCGGAGGATCTTACTGTTGTGCTCCTTGAGCACGCCGATCCAACTCTGCTTACGGCAACCGGGGTTGTTGCAGCGGGCGAAGGCGGCGGTGGTTGCGGACATACCCTAGCTTCCGATAAACAAGGACCGGAGGATGACTGACGTATCCTTGTCGGTACCCTCCTCGACCTCGAACAAGCGCCACTCGTCCCGCTCCTCGAAGTCAACCCCTTCGGAGTCGGGCGATGCGGTGTCAGTGTCGTAGACGCTCTTGTTTTCTGCCAAGGCGTCGTTACTGATACCGTTGAGCCACTTACCGAACTGCTTTTGCTGCGAGGACACCCATACGGCTTGCGGGATGCCTCCGTAGACCTGGAGTAGAACATACTTCTTCTTGCCAGACATTTTGTTGCCTCCTATTCTGACCTTCCGTCCTATCGTCCGAACGCTGCCGCCAGTGTCCGGGCGGAGGGGCGGAAGCGCGCCCCTTCCGTACTAGACTCCGAACGACTGCGCCTTTGTGATCAGGCGGGTCAACACGGACACTGCGTCGATTGGCACCTCCTTCATCTCGGCAATCTTGCGGATGAAGTCGTACCCCGGATCGGGGCGCTCGATCTGCCGCCAGCCGTCGTTGTCCTTGATCTTCAAGTCAAGCTCGTGGACGAGCACGGCAAGCACGTCTTCGCTGACGTCGGTGAACAGTCCGTCCTTCCGAATCTTGGCCGCGATGCGCCGATAGTTGGCAGCGCGTTCGGGCCTGTCGCCGTTCGCCTCTGCCTCGCGTGCGTACCCCTCGTATTCGACGGCTAAGGCTTCCGCGCTTTCGTTGCTGTTGGCGAGCGTGTAGATGTCTTCTGCCTCGAACTCCGGCGGCAAGTCGCCATCCTCTGCGTAGTCGCCGACAACCGCGATCTGATCTCCGGCCCACCGGCCAATCGTCCTTTTGGCGATCTCGCTGTACGTCTCGGGCATTGGCCCAGGTTGCGCGTTGTCTCGGGGGAACTCACGTTCCGGCCCGTGCCAGTTGTCGGTCACGTCGAGGTCGCCACCGCCGCGCCCGTTGGAAGCTGCAAGCAGCACGAGCAGCGCCGCTCCGGTGCCGCCGTTGGCACCGTTGGCGATCTGCTCCCCCAGCTTCAAGCCGCTCCCGAGCTTGTGCGGGTGAATGAACTCCCGCTTTGTTAGGTTGACTACCATGTGATACTGTCCCATTTTGTTTGCCTCCTGTTTACTCCGGCCCCCACTCGAATTGGTGGAGGATCGTGCCGTTCTGCTTAACTTCGACGGAGCCGCTTCCGTCTCGGTTGACGTATAGGCGAGCGAACGTATGCCAAGTTGCTGCCTTGACGTAGGCGGCTTCGCTGCCGAGCCGATGGGTGTACTTGCTTCGGGCTTTGTCTATGCCCGTTGCTTCTGCGATTGTTGCTGCCATTTTGTTGCCTCCTGTTTTCCTTTAGTTAGAGCGCCAGCCCATCCGCCGCCATCCCTTGCAGGATGTCCTCGATGTAGCGGTGCTCGACTACAACCTTGTCGGGGTAGTACGGCTGATAGCCGTTGTCTGGCCCGATGTTCTCCTTGATCCACGTGCGGCCCTTGTCCGTTTGTGGCACCAAGAGGAAGACGGTGCCGCTACCTTCGACGGTGATGTCCTTGGGTGTGTATTGTTCTTTGTTAGGCATTACGTTGCCTCCTATTCTTTGATTGCCCGACCTTGCGCTCCATCGTCGCAGGACGCCGGTTCGCCGCCCAATAATTCTCTGTCAAGTCGTTATGTCAAGCCCGATCTACCTCTGTTCGCCTCCTGTTCTGTGTCTCTAACCCTTGCCGCCCATGCCGACTGTCCCCAGCATAGGCCGCAGGGTTAGCTGCGACGCTGTTGCTAGTACCGTCCGATCCGCTCTACCAAGTCGAAGCGGCCACGGGCGATCTGCCGGACGGTGTGACCGTTCAGGCCAATCGGGTCGATCAGGATCGCTTTGTCGCACCCGGCGCCCTCGACGCTCCGCACCGTCACCTCCCCGTATGGATGCACGATCAGAACGTCCCCTGGTCGGACGTCTTGCACCTCGATGTTCTCTGCCACTTCCAGCCGTCGCGTCTCGCGGTCGGAGAGAATGGCCGCGAAGCCTGACCTTGCGTCTACCATCGCCATTGTCATTGCCTCCTGTTCGTGCTAGTTCCCTCTTGCCGATGTCGGACGCTAACCCGCCCGTCCGATCCGCCTAGTGGTAGGTCTAGGCGGATCGCATGGTGGGATTAACCCCAACCGTAGACGTTGCCGCAGATCGGCACACCGTCCGATCCGACCGCCCTAAGCTGTTGTGATGGCGGACAGTCGGCGTGATGGTTCCTATCGCTTCCGTTGCGCCGAAGGAATGATCCTGTCGATTGCCGCCGGACCTGGACGAACGACTGTTCAACCTCTTGCTCATCGCGGTAGGGTCGCGGACGTCGCGGTCGGTCGCCGTCGTCGTCGTCGGGACAGTCATTCTTTGGCCCGTCGTGCAGGTGCGCGTGGCGATAGTTGATCAATGGGTGCGTTGGTGGGTCGCAGTAGTAGTGATCCCCGCGCCGTCCGTGGTCGCCGTCGCGTGTTTCGCGCTTCATCTGTTCGTCTCCTGTTCTGTTAGGCCCGGCCAACGGTCGCCGTACAGCACGACCGCCAGCTTGCCCACTCTGCGCATCTCTTTGTCGTGCGCGCGGTCTACGGGATCGCCCGATTCTCGATAGAGCGGGCAATGCGTATCGTGCGCGCCGTAACGTGTTCTGAATTGCACCGAACGCGGCGCGCGACTAACCCAGCACTCACAACCGTCCATCTTTGCCTCCTGTTCGCTATCGAATCCGCCCGCTCGCGCCGGGGTGTCCACGGGCATTAGCACCCCAGCGCGCGCCGGTTGATTCGGCGTTATCCCCCCAGGATCCGGGCGATGTTGTTTAGGCTGGCGTTAACGCCGCCGATGGTGGCGAGATCGGCATCCGCGCGGTAGTCGCAGTCATCGAAAGCGTCGATGATAGTGGTCGCTTCGGCGTTGGTTACGACACCCGCGTTGCGGGCATCGGCAACCATGTCCAGCGCGATTGCAACCTCGTCACAGTCCGGCGGATGCGCCGCTGCCGGGTTGGCGGCCATTTCCGCGAGCTTTTCCTCGTCGTTTCGTACCTCGTCGATCATGTCTAGGACTCTGTTTGCCATGTTCGCCTCCTGTTTCTGTGTCTGCTGCATGATGCCCGTGACTTGCCTACACTCATTGTATCACAGTTGTCAAGTGTTTCCGCACTCAGTATCGACCATTTTCTAACAATCTTTAGGCCATGCCGAGCACGCCGACCAAGAGCAACACACTAAATACTGTTGCTACTGTACATACTGTAGATATTGTAGATATGGTTTTGGCTACCCCTAATTCCTTCATTCCGGGCCGCATCTGGGCTGCGTGATGCTAGATTGCCGCCTACCGCGCCACGCTGACCACAGTACGGCCCGACTACGCGCCGACCATGCCAAGATACCGTCCATGTTGTTTCCGGGCGCTGACGGGCATCCTAGAGCCTCGTTTTCTGGGCCTGCGGCACGAGCTGGCTAGGCCGTGAAGCTAGAGCCGCGCGCTGTGCCACGCCGACCGTCCAAGATGCCCAACAGAACCCCGGCTCTCTTGGCTCTCTTACCGGTTCTGATGCTCCGACGCCGCGATATCGCGCATGTTGCCCAATCCCCGCGCTTGTTGGACTGTTAGGAACCGAAATAGCCCAGGCCGGACGGCGTGGAATCGCTGGCGGTGTACTTGTTTCCCCACAGCCACACGCAATCGAACATCCTGTGTCCCCCACGAGGAGGAACCCCACGATAGGGTGGTAAGCCCCGGAAAAGAGGAGGGGGCGGGGGGATCTTTTGTCTACCCCCTTGACAAACCCTGACGTGTACGTTAAGGTTAGGGCGTAGACAAGAGAAGGGAAGGCCCAGAAAAGAGGGAGCCACCCCGAATCGCCTCCTGTGACTGCTGCCCGTAACTCGGCTCCCTGCCTTGGCCCCGGTTCCCCCTTGCGGATTCAACCTCCGCAGCCGGGGCCAAAAACTATGTAGCGCGTGCAGCCCCTTGACAAACTGTGCAGCACGGCGTACTATGCCCTTGACGTAAACGTGAGGGTTAGACAGGAGCCGTCGCATGGCCAAGAAAGAGAAGTGGATTCAGGGAGCGCACCTCGACGAGGGTGCCTTCACCGCCAAGGCCAAGAAAGCGGGTATGACCGTGCAGGAGTTCGCCGCCCACGTCACGGCCCACAAGGGCAACTACGACGAGAAGACCGTGAAGCAGGCCAACCTCGCAAAGACATTCAAGAAAATGGCGAAGGCCGAGGAGGGTCTTGTCGTGACGGGGAAGGGTTCCCTCGACGAGGCATATTCGGCCCAGCCCGAGTTCAGCGAATAGGGGCGCCAGGAGGAGCGTGAGGAGACATACGGGCCACGGCGCGTATGAACACCCTCGCCAACGTAGGTTCGATTCCTACCGCCCCCACTAAGGAGAAGACACATGCCAGCCAGTAGTCAGCAACAGTGGGAGTACATGAAGTCGATCTGCGACGGCAAGATACCCCCGCCCAAGGACATGACCAAGGAGCAGGCGTGTGAGTACATATCGAGCCAAGCTTCGCCGGAGGGTCTGCCGCAGCGAGCGGCGGAGGGTATCGCGGTTCTTGGCGAACGGGGGAGTGACTATCTTGAGGGGGCTTATAGCGGTGCCAGTCTATGAATACCAGTGCAGCAACCAGCACCGGACGGAACTAAGACAGGGGATCAACGAGCCTAGATCCTCGTTCATCCGCTGCTCCGCCTGCGGTGAGATAGCGCGCCGGATCTTCTCCGTGCCGCGGATCATTGTCTACATGAACTTCCACGAGGCAGAGGAGTTCTACAACGGCCCGCAGGGAGAGGCCGAGTATGGCTAAACCGGGTAGGCCGCGAAGGGTAAGGCCCCGAGTCGAGCGGGCGAAACAGGCGGCGGTGGACGAGGCGCGCGCTGAAGCTGTAAACGAGATCCTCGCCTCCCTAAAGCCGTACTTGCCCGACGCGGCGAAGACGCTCGGCGAGGAAGCAAAGAAGGGAAGCGTAACGGCTTCCACCACCATATTGAAGTTCGTTGCCGAGAACTCTCCGCACGGTGCGGATACGAAGGCAATCGAAATCTTGGCGCAGATCGCGGCAATGCGTGCCGGTGCCGCTGGAGGCGCGGATGAGTTGGAGATCCCCAAGGACATTGACGTAGAAGCGGAGCTAGACGGTGCCAAGGTCGAAACGGGAACCAACGACCAAGACCAAGACAGCGGCTAGGAAGGCTCTATCTCACAAGAAAATCCCGCCTCCGCCAGCGGAGAAATGGGAACCACAGGGAAGGGAGGAAGCATGGCAATCGGGGCTATTGATACCAACAGCCCGGCAGATGATCGGCCTTACCTTCCCTATCCGGCAGGAGAAGCTCGGCCTGTGGTCGCTGGTTCGTGTCCCTTCCGCCGGGATCGAGGACGGATATACGCCCCTAGCGTCCGCTGTGCCGATCCATTTCCACCCTGCGCGTTTCAAATGCGGTGCGGGTGGTGCCCGCGTTGGCAAATCCCTCATTGCAGCGATGGAAGGTGTGGCGTGGACCATTCACTCCGACCTTATCTGGATAGTTGGCCCGGACTATGAACAGGCCCGTAGGGAGTTCATCTACATGATGGAGGCCCTGATCTCGCTGGACTTGGTGGACGAGAGGAGTATTTCGCTTCCCTCTACTTCCTACCTTGCCTGCGCGATGGAGACGCGCTGGGGCTGCGTCATCCAGACCAAGACCGCCTCGGACGTCGAGAAGCTCGCGGCGGAAGCCCCCGATTTGATCATCGCCTGCGAGCCGGGCCAGATGCCATCCGGCGTCCTGTTCCGGTTCTACGAGCGGCTTACCACCAAGCGCGGTGTCCTGTTCATGATGGGCACCTTTGAGGAGTCTCATCCCTGGTACACCGACGTTTGGAGCCGCTGGAAGGACTGGCCCAACGACGAGGGCGGCAAGTCTTTCTCAATACCGATGTGGGCGAACATCCACACCTTCCCGCTTGGGCGCAACGACCCCGAGATCCTGCGGATGGAGCACAGCCTCGCCGGGGACAAGCGCAGCATCTTCCTTGCCCGCGTCGCCGGTCTGCCGGTCACGTCCTACCAGCTCGTGTTCGGCAACATCTGGCAGGAGCGCCTGTCTGACGGATCGCCTTACCACGTCCGAAAGTGCCCCTTCGAGCGGTTCCTTGACCCCTCGGCGAAGTTGCCGGAGATCAAGCCCGTGGAGTTGGCCATCGACCCCGGCTTCTCCCCGAGCAAGTACGCCGTCTGTGTGATCCAGTGGGACAAGGACGCCAGCTACCAGATCGACGAGGTGATCATGGAGGGCGCTCTGCACTCTCAGGTCATCCAAGAATGTATGCGGAGGCCGTGGTGGCAGAACGTTACCCGCGGCGTCATGGACCCCTACGCGGCCACCAGCCATCCCTTCGGCGGCTTGTCCCCGGCGGAAGTGTGGCACGACGAGGCGAAGATCCCGATCGAGGTGCCCCAGCGGCTCTCCGTCGCGGATGCCGTTGACCGCCACGCCTTCTTCCTCTACGACACCTACGCCGACCGGGCGCAGCACTTCGTAGACCCGCGCTGCGTGCACACCATCTTCGAGTACAACCACTGGCGCAAGGCAGCGGACAGGGGCACCGGCCATGTCCAGTCGCGGCCCATCGACCGTTACTGCGACGCCCTAAAGGCAAAGAACGCTTGGTTCATATACCACTATCAGAACAGGGTTCACAAGGGCCAGCGGTGGGGACCGCGGGTCAGTGACCTCACATTTACAGAGGTGGCTTAATGGCAGAGGAAAAGACCGAGACGTCTGAGCGGACGGAAGCCTACATAAGGCAACTGGTCCAGCAGCGCAAAGCGGACTACACGACGCGGAACAAGCTAATCTTGGGTATCCGGCGGCAGCGGTTCATGCGGAACAAGCTGTCGCTGCCCAAGCCGTATCAGGCCCTCGTGGGGAACAACGCCCCGCGCGCGCCGCTTACCTACCGGCTTATTCAGACGGCGGTAGGGGCTATTGCAAAGGTGCCGCCGGAGTTCCACGTCGTTCCGCGGCAACCCTCAGACAGGGAACTCGCCGAGCGGGCGCAGGACTGGGCGAAGTTGATGCTCAACGCCCTGTCCCGAAGTTCGCGGCGCCCTATTACATGGAAGGTGCTCGATTCCCTCGTCGGCGACGGTGGCGCAGCGGTCAAAATCCTGCGGAGGCCGTGGAACGACTTTCCTGCCATGAAGGAGGGTGAGGACGGCGTTAAGTACGCAGATCGTGTAAGGGCGTTCGAGAAGACCCGTCCGGCGCAGCCGTTCGTTGCCCGCGTCGTGGACTGGGCCACGTTCTATCCCCCGACTACTGAGTGGGGCGAGGGTGAGATCGTCGAGCACGGCAAGCGGCCCACGCAGAGTACGCTCCAGGCCCTCCGTCTCATTGGCGACAACGTGAAGGGGCTTGCCCGCCTTCCCGAGGGCGTGCCCTACCCCGTAGACCAAGTTCCGCGGCTCGGTCCGACCATCGAAGTCTCCGAGGTGTGGAACGACGAAGCCTGCTTCATTGTCGTCGAGAACGAGAAGGTTCTCAAGTTCGACAACATCTACGGTCGCCCGCCCTACGTCTGGTCGCACGGACTGACTACCAGCTCCTACGACCCGGCGCTGGAGGGCATATCCGTGGCCTTCGGCCTCCAGTACCTCCAACCGTGGATCGACACCATGATCGGCATCATCTCAGCATGGTCGATCCTCGGCGGCACCCCGATTATGTGGACGGCCCAAGAGTTCGTCCAAGGGATGCCCACGGACTCGAAGGAGATGGCTGTAAAGGAGATACCCTTCGGCAAGTGGGTGGACTTCGGCATCGGTGGCAAGGGTGGCTACATGGAGCCGCCCGGCGTAGGACAGGCCATCATCGAGGCCGTGAACATGATGGTGCAGATGGCCGACAGGGTAAGCCTCTCGCCTGTAGCTTCCGGCTTCCTCGGCACCCGCACGCCCGGCCTTGCTCTCTCTGCGGCGATGGAGGCTGCGACGGCAAACCTGACCCCCATCATAGACAACGGCCAGAACCTCTTTGCCGACATAATCAAGTTTCTGTTCCATTGTGTGCAGAACGTGGTACAGGCCCGCGTCTATGTCAACGGCCTCGTCTTCGAGGAAGGAACAGAAGGTCGGCGCAGCAGGGTCGGAGAAGCCTTCCTTGCTCCCGTTGACATCCCGAAGATACAGGACTGCCTGTGCGAACTTGAGGCCCAGACGCTCCAGGATCAGATCGCGGCAGGCACCCACGCCGTCTTTATGAACAGGGATGGAGAGGGCCTGTGGACCCGCGAACGCGCGATGCGCTTTAGCGGTGTAAAGGAGCCGGACAAGGAGGAGCGAGGACTCACCAAAGAGAAGGTGCTCCGGTCGCCGCTGGTCCAACAGTACCTTGAGATGCTCGCCGTGGCCGACCAGCCACCCCTCCAGATGATCTTGCAAGCGGCGATGGCACAGGCCGGGCAACCGGGCGGTGCTGAGGCTCCTGCCGGTCGTGCCGAGACGCCGGTCAATCCTCCGGGTGCCCCGAGAAACATTGGTGGACCGGCCCCACGTGGCGGCGGTAGGCCCTCCGGGTCGAACAAGTTGCCCGGCGGTCCGGGGAGAGCAAAGCAGGGCCGCGGGAGAATGACGTGAGCGAACGTCCTTACCATTGGCTAGACGAACTGGCTGCGGAGCTGCACACGCAACTCCATGCTCTCGGCGCGGCGGGCGCGGAGGTCTTGCGGGGCAAGGTTCCTGTGGGCACCACCCGTCTGACGCGGATGGAGAAGCTGTACCAGTACCTAGCGATGTCGCCCGAGCAGCGCACGCTGCTGGCGACGAACGACCCTGAGCGTGCGTACACGATGGAGGGAGAGCTAATCCGGCAGATGGGGCCTGCGGGCGCCGCCTTGCTTCCCTATCTGGCTCCCTACACCCAGTCCGGTTATCCATTTGGCCAAGGAGGTACGGGCGATGAGTTTGCGTAGTGAAGCGGCACAGCATTTCAGCCGGTTGGAGAGTATGCAGGACGGCGGGGTTACTACTCCCACGAGCAACCGTCCTTCGAGCACTCCTACACCGACGCCAACCCCAAGCACCCAAGGGCCTACGCCCGACGACCTGATCAAGTTCATCAGGCGGGCGTCGTCTTCGCAGTTGGCCGCGCTCGTGACCCAGATACGGGCGCTAAAGGCAGGACAAAACGTCCTTTCGATCAGCGCAGGTGGCCCGTTCCCCTCCACGTTTGCCTTCAATCCGAAACGTTGGGTGGACTACGGCCATGAGATCGAGAGCCGAAACAATGCCCTTGCAGCGCAGGCGAAGGCCACAGGCGGCGGCACCCCTGCTGCGAGCGGTACTAGTTTCTGGGACAGGCTGCTGAATGCGGGCAAGATTGCAAAAGAGGCTGGCACTGTCGCTCCCGTCGATACGACCCTGAACGCTGGCGATACCTACCACTCTCCTGAGTGGCGTCCCGGCGAGCTGGAACTCATGCAGCGGCAGCAGGCGGAGCAAGAGGCTTCAGACCGTGCCACGCTGGCGCAGAACATGGGCCAACTGGAGCAGGCGGAGCAGTCCAGCCGACGTGACGCTCTGCTTACCGCGGCTCAAGCCCTGTTCGCTGCTGCTTCCACAGCGGCCCCACCCGGCATGACTACCTACCCTGGCTACGAGCCAGGAGGTATAGCCGAGGTTGCTGCCAAGGTGAGCGGTAACGCTGTCCCTGCGTCCTTGCAAGCTCCGATCACGCGCAAGCCCGTCTCCTTCGACGTTCTCAACGCCTTCGACCTCGGGCCGCTGAAGGAGCAGATCGCGGCGATCATGGGTATGTCCGGTGCCAAAAAGGGCCTCGTGTCGATGGCTGACGGGGGCACCGCGTACATGGACGACATCACACGCTACAAGGCCGGGATTGCCGGAAAGACGCCAGACGAGATCGCCATGATCAACAGGTATCTCGCCGGTCTGGGCGGAGGCACCTCGACCTCGGCCACCAGCCTTGACGCGATCCTTGGCCAAGCGATCTACGAGAGTTGGCTCCAGAACCAGCTTCAGCAAGAAGAACTTACCGGTGCCACGATACCCAACGTCAGGAACACCATCGCGCAGACTATGGGGTACAACGACACGGGCCAGCCCACGATGGACATGCGAAGCCTGCTCGCCAGCACGAAGGCTAACCCTCGGAACATCATCGAGGGGCTGTTCCTCGGTCGTGGCATGGGCGTTCCTGCCGATCTCTCCAACGTGGAGGCGGTCGAGGGCGGGTGGAACGTATCGGGCGGTGGTGGGGCTACTGGTGGTGGTGGCGACAGTTCCGGCGGAGGCGGTGGTGGCACCGCTGCCTCGACTAGCATCAATCAGGCCACCGCTGCGGGCCAAGGCGTGCCGGGAAAAGACATTAGCTTGGGCACGCCCCTTAGCAACATCTACGACCTTATTCGGGCAAACCTGTCGGGACAGATCGGCCTTAACCCGTCCGGTGATCAGGTCATCACCGGCACGCCCAACTTCACGCCGCAGCAACAGGCCCTCATCGGCGGTGCCAACTACACCTACGACTACACGCCAGAGGGCTATGTGCCCCGGCCAATGACCGCTGCCGAGACGGCGGCTGTCCAAGCCAAGCAGGCTGCGGCGCTGAACGATCCGTTCGCTAAGTTTGGTTCTGGAGTCGGGGGTAGTTTGGGCGGAGGTGGGAACCTTAGCAAGGCGCTGGGGTCGTACCCCACGGGGGTCAATGAGGGTGCTATGGCGACGTGGTGGGCCTCCCCTGCGGGGTTGGCTTACAAGGCAAAGACTGGCATCGCTGCCGAGGGTAAGGTCGTCTCCGGTCCTGCGATCAGCACCGTTGGCGAACGTGGCGGCGACGCCGGAACCGAGTATGCGTACCTGCCGCCCGGCGCGGTCGTGGCTCCGAAGCCTGCCGGTGAGAGGCCCAGCATGGATGGGGCTATACGCGCGATCGCGGCGCAGTTGTTCAAGTCCGGCCTTGGCGGGCCTGCCCCCGCGCGCATGGCTACCGGCGGAAGTGTGTTCTCGCCGACCGTTACCGGCACCCTGCCACGCTCCCTGCTGGACGCTCCGGCACTCCAAGCGTTCATGAATCCCACCAACGCAGGACTGCCCAGCACCCACAAGATGCCTGCGCTGTTCCAGCCGTTTGGCGAAGGTGGGCCGGAGGCGCCCAACTGGCTAGACCCGCGCGCGATCCTCGCCTACGCCCACGGTGATCCGACCGAGCAGGCCACGATGGAGTCGGTGACTTCTGCTTATGGCTGGGATCCGGCAACGGCGCTGGAAATGGGCAGGCGGGCGATGGCTGGCTTCGGGAAGCCGATCACAGGTACAGCCTCCTACCGTCCCTACTGG
>Ga0315277_10010818_pt1 | contig 11534 bp, 7 predicted proteins | sample YL17G05_15_MG_FD_203695 | JGI IMG/M metagenome (GOLD analysis project Ga0315277, IMG submission 203695) | Sediment microbial communities from Yellowstone Lake, YNP, Wyoming, USA - YL17G05_15 | ecosystem: Environmental > Aquatic > Freshwater > Lake > Sediment | place: USA: Wyoming | collected...
GCTAAGCATCAGTCTCCTTTTTAGGAATTATCATAATCCCTCCTTTTCCTTTGAAAAGGATTTTTTAAAAATCTATTAAGTTTATAGACATAAGTCAATTTTGTCAATAAAAATTATGAAATATCACCGAATTTCAGTGGTTTTTCTGTGGTATCGATAACATATTATTAATAAGCGAGTTAGGAAATTTATCTGGTAACTGATGAAAAGTAGTAATTCTCTAACCTAATAAAAAACCCCATCCATTTTTCGTTGGATGAGGTCTTATTTATTGTGAAACAATAAGTTATGTTAATAGTTATTTCAACATAACCATTTTCTTAACATCTGAGAAATCATCCGCTTTAATTCTATAAAAATAGATCCCGCTGGCAAATTCTAAGCCTTTGCTGTCTTTTCCGTCCCACTCAACCTCTTTTACCCCTGCTGCCAATTTCTCATCAACCAGGGTTTTCACTTTCTGCCCTAAAATGTTGTAGACCTCCAGTTTTACCCAGGAATCTTTGGGAAGGGCAAATCTGATCATGGTCTTTGGGTTAAAAGGATTCGGAAAATTCTGAGAAAGACTGAAAGATGAAGGTTTAGTCGGGGTATTGATGTCTTGGACTTCTAAGTAGCCTTTATAAAAGACCGGTGAGAATGCATTACCTAATGTATCAACGAACTCTAAGTGGACATTGGGAGGCCAGAAGATTGTATCCACTGATGCATACGAGGGAGAATTCCAGAATGGCCCAGTTGTAAAATATATTTTAGCCACAGAACCACTGCCAGGTTCAAGGCCTCCATGAAACCAGAACGCAAACACAACCAATCTGTTCTTACTGTTATCTATACAGCAAAAAGTGTCACTATAATAAGTGGCATTAGCACTTCTCGTGCCAACAAAACTTATAGAATCACACCTGATATCCAGATAGCTATTTGAATCTACGAAGGCTAACGGGATGATAAAAGCTCCCAGGTACTCATCGTTAAATGCATAAACATCCATGACCACTTGAGAATTAGGTGGTACAGTTTCAATGCGCGAAAGTTGGCAAGTATCCCTGATTCCAGGGTCCACCTGAGCAAGTACAAAATTGAAGGTTGAAAGAGAGACGATGCCAAACCAAAAGATCAATTTCAACCAATTCCTTTTCATCTTGATCAACTACCTAAAAAATCTTATGGTTTTAGTTTCTTTTTCTTATCTTTTCTTGATCGTGAGAATTTCCCGTTTGATTATAATCTAAAAATAGATGTCTATCTTGTCAATAAAGAATTGGCTAGCCGATGATGTCTCTCTCGGATGACCCCCTAATATATCAGAAACAGAGGAATAATTACTGTAATCTTCCAAATTTGAGCTTCCAGTATCCCATAAAAAAAGCCCCATCCGATAAATCGGATAAGGCTTGCTTTCTAAAATGACGGGTTTAAGTAATGGTTATTTCAACATAACCATTTTCTTAACATCTGAGAAATCATCCGCTTTAATTCTATAAAAATAGATCCCGCTGGCTACCTCTAAACCCTTGCCGTCTCTTCCGTCCCACTCAACCTCTTTTACCCCTGCTGCCAATTTCTCATCAACCAGGGTTTTCACCTTCTGCCCTAAGATGTTGTAGACTTCCAGCTTAACCCAGGAATCCTTGGGAAGGGCAAATCTTATCATGGTCTTGGGGTTAAAAGGATTCGGATAGTTCTGAGCAAGGCTGAAGACCGTAGGCTTAGCAGGAGTATTGACTTCTTTCACCTCTAAAGCACCTTCATAAAATACAGGTACAAATGTACTCCCAACTACAGGTAAAAACTCAAAATAGCTTCCAGGAGGGATAAAGACGGTAACTACGGGAACATACTGGGTTGAATCCCAGGTGGGACCGGTTCTGAAGTAAACTTTAGCTACAAGGCCACTTCCAGAACCCAGGCCTGCACCGAACCAGACAGCCCAGATTGTTAACCTGTTCTTATTAACAACATCCGTGCTATCCACCTTCCACGAGGTGTTATCACTTCTATCATTTCTCAAGGTAGCTGAGGCGGCTCTTGTCCCTACAAAGCTTACCGAATCGAGAGAAATATCCATATTGCTAACTGTATCCGGAAAGGTTATAGGGATAGTAAAGGCACCTAATTCTTCATCATTGTATGCATAAACGTTCAAAACAACCTGAGAATTAGGCCTGACCTTATCCAGACACTCTACTCTGACTGTATCTGGAACTCCAGGATCCTGTGAAAAGGCAGAACCATACCAGAGCAAAGCCAGTATGGCTGAGAAAAACAAGACTAAATACTTTTTGTGCATAAATCTGTCCTCCTTTAAGGTAAAAGGTTAAAAGTCAAATCTGAAACTCTTTTATTCCCTAAGCAGGTTCACCCCCTTTCAATTCAAAAAAATGTTAGCAATAAAAAAGGCATAAGGTAATCTCTTTTGTTTAAATTTGCGTCTTCCCCCCTCAGAAATATAAGAAGACGTAATTTCAGACCTAAGTAAAAACAACTCTACTATTAAAAAATAACTGAAAATAAACCTTTGTCAAGGAAAAAAGGTAGATTTTTTGAGCTTTCTGCACACGGTTGATCAGCGAGTCATTCTGAGTCCCGCTGATTGCGGGACGAAGAATCTCGTTTTTCTGGATTCAGATGCTTCGCTTTGCTCAGCATGACATTTCAGGCGGACTTTATCTAAATCTTTGAATAACCCCCTCAGTCTCCCACCTGGGGCGGAGGTTCAGGGTGTCAGGGTAGAAGATCTCTGGTTCGGCAAGTTCAAAGGGAAGAGGCTTGCCTAAATCAAGAATCCCGTTGCCATTTAAGTCTAAATAGGCTTTTAAGTTATATTTTCCAGGAAAAACACTTTCAAATTTAAAATCACCTGATTCTTTCAGTTTTTTTTCATAGCTAAACTCAGGTTTTTCCAGCTTTTTCAAGTCGATTATTATTTCTCCTTTGTTCTGGCTTAGATTTTCAACTCTTCCAGAGAGCGAACTTAAGGTATCCGGGTCCACTGTGGTGAAAACAAATTTAAAACTGGTGTCTGAGAAAGGATTGCCCCAGAGGTCAGCTATATTTTCTAGGGTCAACTGGTATTTCATCTTGCCCTGAAGAATCTTAGATGGTGCGAAAAAAAGGCTGGTTGGGGTTTTCCATAAGAGATTTCCGTCTACTTTTTGACCTGTAGTGTCACTAAGCAAAAAACCTCTTTCGACAGACGTTGTCTCAGGTGGCTTTTCAAAGAAAAGTTTGATTTGGATATCCAGAGGTATGTTGATATCTCCTGCCCTCGGATAAGTAGAGTCTATTTTCAAAGGAGATTTGTCCACAGATTCAGTTCCTTCGAAGACAAACTCATTATATTTCTGGTCAAGCTTGTTACAGTATAGGTCCGTGAGATTCTGAACGCTGATTTTGTATTTTCTCTTGGACATCTCCTCAGTTACAAGATAAACTTTTTGATAATCCTCACCCTTAGTATACACCAGTTCTACCCTCAAGGATTCTCCGGGAATAGAATCTGACAGAATCTTATAGTTCTGCCTTTCATATAATCTTTGTGTAGACATTGGCTCATCAAATTCCAACCTGACATCTCTTTTGTCCAGGCTCTGGCAACCGACTAATTGTGGAGCGGTGGTATCTCTTAAAACCAGCTCAAAATCGATATTCGAAAATGATAAACTATCCTGGATCAGGTTTAAATCTTTTGTGGTGACGCCAAGAGGCTCTTTGTCCGGTTCCCACAAAAGGTCATTATTCAAATCCTTAACTGCAAACAGCCTGTATACATCGTTTGCCAGATGACTCAGAGTATATTCCCCATTCTGATCTGAAAGGGTTGCATATTCCGGTTTATCTACTTCCGGATTAGGGTCTTTGCTTTTTGAAAGTGGATAGGTCCAGATGCTTACTCCTTTTTCTGCTTTAGATTGAAAAAAGGCTCTGCCTGAAATTGAGCCGGAATCTAACTTTTGCCCGGTAGAAAAGGCGAAGCTGTAACTTTTCTCCAGCTTGTTATTGTGCATATCCTGGGCATTAGTCCCTATGTTTATCACATAGGTTTTGTCTTTTTCCAGGGGTTTTGACGGTTCCAGGGTCAAACTATTTTTCTTCCATCTGAATTTGAAAAGAGCTTCAGGCACAGGGGTTATAAAAATCGATTGTCCGGTTTTCTCTTTATCCATCGGCTTGCTAAAAGTGATAGTGATACTGGCAGAAAGGTCGACATTCAGCGAGTTGTTAGCAGGGAAGACCTCCAAGATTTGCGGTGGAGTCACATCCATCGGCCCACCAGACGGGAATTCCCTTTTGGCACAATCTATTATAAAAATGGTTAAACTAAAGGTAATGACAATGATACCGAATTTTAATTTCATCTCTGCTGTTTGAAATGTAAACCTTCAGGTTTACCCAAGGAATTTTTTGTAGGGGAGGGGTTTATCCCCTCCCGTTTTTTTACTTTTCCACCACCCGGCGGGAGCCCACAAGGGGCTCCCCTACTTGCTCTCAGGCGGATGTTATCATCCGCCGTTCCTTCTGTAATTGTTTTTAGATCTTGCTACCAGCTACCTGCTACAAGCTCCAGGCTTGGTTTACTTTCCCAATTTCTCTTTTATCTTCTCATTCTGTGGGTCAAGCTCTAAAGCTTTTTTCCATTCAGTTTTTGCCTCTTCTTTTTTGCCAGAGGCATCCAATATGTCACCTAAGTGGTCGTAAATCACCGCATCCTTAATCCTGGTCTTCAAGGCTTTTCTTATCTCTGCTTCTGCCTCTTTTAATTTTCCCTGCCTGAACAGAACCCAGCCGTAACTATCCAGATAAGCGCCATTTTCAGGCTGTTTCTCCAGTGCCTTTTCAATCATCTTCTGAGATTCGTCTAACCTCACCCCTTTGTCCGCTAACATATATCCTAAGTAATTCAAAGCCTCATCGTTTTCCGGTTCTAGAGATAAAACCTTTTCAAAAGTAGAGACCGCCTGGTCAAAATCTCCGCTCTGCTCATAATCTGAAGCTAAGAGGAAAAGAATTTGAACATTGTTCGGACTTAGAGAGTCAGCCTCGAGCAGAACCTCGAGCGCCTGGGAAAACTCTTTCTGCCGTGAATGGACTACGCCTAAAAAATAATAGATTTCATCTTTTCTCTGGGCTTTAGGTAGTGCCTGGGTGAAGACCTTCTTTGCACTGGAGAGACTATCCTCCTCTAAATAGGTCATTCCAAGGTTTACCCAGGCCTCCTGCAGTGAGTCGTTCAAGCTAATTGCTTTTTGAAGCGTAATTTTTGCCTGAAGATAATTTTTATCTTCCAGAAAGGCTCTTCCCAGGAAAAGAAACCCGGAAGGGTCAGTGGAATCAACTTTGACGTAATCAGTGAAAAGGGTTTCTGCCTGGGGATATTTTTTCAGAGAGAGATAAATTCCGCCTAAAAGTTTTTTGACATTTTTATCATCCGGGCGCTGCTGATACAGGTTCAAACCCTCTGCCAGAGCTTTATCTTTTTCTCCGGTGTTAAAATAAAGCTGGGCCAATTTGGAACGGATGACCACATCGGTCGTATCCTGGGCAAGGATTTTCTCATATATCCCTGTTGCCTGGGAGAAATCTTTTTTTGTCTCATACACCCGGCCTAAGGATAAAAGAGTCTGCTTGTTATCCGGATTCAGGTTTAAAGCCTGTTTATACTCGGTAATCGCCTCGTCCAGTTTGCCCTGGAGTTCCAGGAGAAAACCCAGGTTCAAATATACTCCAGGGTTTAAGGGTGAGGCTGAGGAGATTTTTCTCCAGGCATAGACGGCAGAATCTAATTTACCTTCCTGTTGCCAGACCTGAGCTAAATAGAAATAAGGTGCAACTAAAGTCGTATCAGATTGAACTGCCCTGAAATAAGCAGCAACTGCTTCGTCTTTTTTATTCAGGCTCCGGTAACAGTCACCCAAAAAAGCCCAGACCTCGGCTGTCTGGGGCTGGATTTTGGAGGCCTCTTTTAAAGCAGATTCGTAGTCTCCGGTCTGGAAATAATCTTCGGCCAGTGATATCCTCAAGGTATAGGAATCCGGAGCAAATTTCAGACCTTCATTATATTCCCGGATAGCTGATTTTAAATCTCCTTCAAGCTCAAACAAGGTGCCGTTTATATAATGATTATAGGCAAGGTAATCGTTCATACTTTTTTTATCTTTATCCTGAGCGAGAATCGCAGCCGAGAAAAGAAACAAGAAAAAAATTAACCAAAAAGAAAATCTGTACACTTTGCGAACCATAAATCATCTCCTTCAGATGTACACTCTTTCAGGAATTTATGTTTTCTCTTAAAGAAAGCAAGGAGAAAGTTGTTTTTGAACATTTAGGGTGTAAAGCTTTAGCTTTACCTTATTTCTCTTCGTTGGTCTCCTGACCAACGAAGAGCGAACCAGAGTAGGGGTTCAAAATTTTGAACCCCTACTTTTCCTGTGCTCCTGCTGGATGTTATCATCCAGTCCTACGGATCCGTCTCTCTGACAGACTAATGGGCGGATGATAACATCCGCCCTGAGCGAGAGACGAGGATGGTTGAAGGTAGTTGCCCAATTCATTGGGTCCATTTGGACTCGATAAATCGAGCAACTACTTCGCGTACATCCACAATGAAAAACCAGTGCTTGCCGGGTCCCCTGACCTGGCAAGTTTCACATCCATTTGGACGACCGCATAAGAAAGTTCACAATTGGGCGGTAGGGGCGTATTGCAGTTCGGCAGGCTCACTGCTCTGAGCGAAGTCGAAGAGCAATACGCCCCTACTTTTTTCTTCTTAAAAAAACTTGACTCTTGGTCTCTTTGATATTAGCTTTGGTCAATTGTTGAAAACGTTTCTTTTAAATTCTAACCGAGAGGAGGTATATGAAAACTCCAGAGCAAAAAGAGGCGGAGCAGATCCAGTTTGAGCCGTATATCAAGTCATACGAAAAGATACCGGAAGTGACTCTGCGCGCGGTTATCTTAGGTATGCTCCTGACTTTGCTTTTCGGGGCTGCCAACGCCTATTTAGGATTAAAAGTTGGGATGACAGTCTCTGCCTCTATCCCTGCCTCAGTAATCTCGATGTCGGTTTTAAAGGTGTTTTTTAGAAAAAACAAGGGAACCGTGCTGGAGAACAATATCGTTCAGAGCATAGGCTCTGCAGGTGAATCTTTAGCCGCAGGGATAATCTTCACCATCCCTGCTTTTATTATCTGGAACCAGACCATTCCCGGTTTTTCGCACCCCATCTCAAATCTGGATGTTGTGTTCCTCTCGATTTTAGGAGGGACCCTGGGCATTCTGTTTATGATTCCTCTGAGGCGATACCTGATAGTCAAAGAGCACGGCAGGCTGAAGTTCCCGGAAGGGACGGCCTGCGCTGAAATCATTAAAGCCGGGGATAAGGGCGGAAGCAAAGCAAAACATGTGTTTATGGGTATGGGTTTTGGTGCTTTATATAAAGTGCTAATGAGTGGTTTCAGGCTCTGGCCCGAAGGTCCAAACTACAATCTTCCTTTTCTCAAAGGTGGAAATGTGGGAATAACTGCCACACCTGCGCTGCTTGGGGTCGGGTATATCATAGGTCCACGCACATCAGCCTTGATGCTGGGAGGAGCGATACTGGGTTATTTAGGCATAGCTCCTCTGATAGCTTATTTAGGTCAGCATATACCGGGTGTGGTTCCTCCTGCTACCAAGCTGATAACAGATATGACCCCTGGAGAGATCAGGGATAACTTCATAAAGTATTTAGGGGTGGGAGCAGTTGTGGTGGGTGGGTTTGTCAGCCTGATAAAATCTATTCCGATAATCGTGCATTCGTTCAAAGTGGGAGCAAAGGAGATCTTCGGGAAAAAAGAGGATAAAGTATCCAAAGAGAGAACTGATCAGGACGTGCCTATGTCTGTTGTCCTGATCGGCTCCCTGATAGTGATTTTAGCGATCTTTTTCTACCTCTCGACGCAGCTCAGCATTTTAGGCACGGTGCTGGTCGTGATTTTCGGCTTTTTCTTTGTGGTTGTAGCTGCCAGAATTGTAGGGATTGTGGGAAGTTCCTCCTCTCCTGTCTCCGGGATGACCTTAGCCACGATTTTAGCCACCAGCTTGATCCTTTTAGCCTTCGGCATCTCCGGTTTCAAAGGAATGGTCACCGTTATGTCGATTGGCACAGTGGTCTGCCTGGCAGTATGTATGTCCGGGGATATATCTCAGGATTTGAAAACCGGATTCCTCTTAGGCGGAACTCCAAGGCACATGCAGACCATGACCTTTTTGGGCCTGGTTTTCCCGGCACTTTTTATGGGACTTATTATCCAGCTTTTAGATAAGTCTTTCGGATTTGTGGCAAGTCCGGCTCACCCCACACCTCTTCTGGCTCCGCAGGCTAACGTGATGGCAACCATCGTCAAAGGGGTGATGACCGGCGGCATACCCTGGGTTTACATCATGGTGGGGATGATGCTGGCATTTACAGTCGAGCTTTTGGGCATAGGCTCTCTACCCTTTGCCATTGGACTCTACTTGCCCTTAGACCTTTCAACCCCGATTATGGCCGGGGGGTTAATTTCTCTAATTGTCAGGAAAACGTCCAAAGAACATGAGCATAAAGACCGGGAGGAGAATGGAATCCTGTTTGGCTCAGGACTGGTAGCTGGAGATGCCCTGGTCGGATTGCTGATAGCTTTTGTCATAGCAGGCTTTTCCAGTTACGAGAAATTCTACACGGCAAATGAAGCAGGAATGGTTGGCAGTTTCGGTCCCTGGTTAGCTTTGATCTGTTTTGCGGTGATAACGTTGCTTTTGTGGAATGCAACCCGCTTTGGCAAACCTAAAGAATCGATTTCCTCCAGGAGGTAAAAGAGCAGGTAGCCGCCCTACGGGCGATTGAAGAACTCACCCCGAATCCCTCTCTTGAGAAGAGAGGGACTTTTTCCCCTTCTCTTTTTAAGAGAAGGGGTCAGGGGATGAGTTCGAGAACTCCCTGTGGGCTGCTGCCTGACGTGAAACGGAAATGTAGTTGCTCGATTCATCGGGCAAAAATAAGCCCACTGAATTGGGCAACTACAAGTAGTCGTAACGTCCTCACTCCCGTCCTTCGGATCCGTTTCAGGATGAGGACGGCGCAACGTTGCCACGGGAGTGGCAACGCTACAGTGCAAGCAGCTGAAAGGTAGCCGCCCTACGGGCGATTAAAGAACTCACCCTGTATCCCTCTCTTGAGAAGAGAGGGACTAAATCACCCCTTCTCTTTTTAAGAGAAGGGGTAGGGGATGAGTTTAAAACGCTCATTGGGCGGCTACCGGAGAAAAATGAGGCTAAAAGATAAAATCGCCATAATCACCGGTGGAACGGGTGCCATAGGCCGTGTTATCGCGCAGACTTTCCTTTCCGAGGGGGCAAAAGTCATAGTCACCTGTAAAAGGGAAGAGGAATTCAATGAGGTTTTGTCAAAGCTCTCAGAATTCAGACAAAATCTTTCCGGGAAAAAAGTCGATGTGACCATGGCTGAACAGGTAAGCCAGCTTATGGAGGAAACGTTTCAGAGGTTTGGCAGGATAGATATACTGGTGAACGGTGTCGGAGGATTTGCCCCTTCATCTCACATCGTTGACTTAGACGAAAAAACCTGGGATTTTCTTCTCAATCTGAACCTTAAGTCTGCTTTTCTCTGTTCCAAATATGCGTTGTCTTATATGCTCAAGCAGAAATATGGAAAGATAGTTAATATCTCAGCCAAATTAGCCTTAGAGCCGGTTGCGGGAACTGGCCCTTATTCTGCTTCAAAATCGGCTTTGATTACTTTAACTGAGACTCTGGCAAAAGAGGTGAAAGATTCAGGAATAAATGTTAATGCGGTTGCATTGAGCCTGGTGAAAACAGAGGCAAACCTCAAATCGATTACTAAGTCCGCTCGCGGATCCGTAGGACCCGACCCCTCCAAATGGGTCGAGCCAGAAGATGTGGCGAAAACGATTTTCTTCCTCTGCTCAGATGAGGCGAAATCTATCAACGGAGATGTGGTTAAGGTTTATGGGAAGTTGGTTTAGTTTTTGTTAATAATAAAGGAGGAATTCTATGGTAAAAAGTAATCAGTCAGAGCGACAAGATGAAGAAGAAAAAATTAAATCAGAAGAATTTCCCCCTTTGTTAGAATATTTGAAGTCGCCACAAGGTCATGAACTTGCTTCCCGGATTGTTACGCTGATCGAAGAAATCAAAAAGGTAACTCTTGATAAAAGTGCTGAGCAATCAAAACTTAATATGGAATTAACACATCGTGACAGACGAAATCTTATAATTTCACAAGGCGTAGTTTTTGTTATAACAATTATAGCTGCGAGCATTTTGACTTACTTCGACAAGTTTAACTCTACAATAGGTTTTCTTTTTGGTACCCTTGTCGGTTACTTTTTTGGGAGAAGAAATGAAATTTTGATACGACAGAAATAAACAAGTATCTTAACTCATTTTTAGTAATTCGGGGACGCAAAACAATCTTAACTTGATGGATTTCTGTAGTCAGGAGATTAAAATGAAAGCAACAAAGAAGTTTCGCTGTCCGCTCTGCGGGTCTTTGCTTACTCAAGATCAGTATTACAAGGCTATTGGGGTATGGGAAGAGAGAACACGCTTAGAGAAGAATCTCAAAGAACAATTACAGAATCTTCAGACAGAAAAACAGAAATTGCTACTTGAAAAGAAGACTATCAAAGTACAGATGGAAAAACAAATGAAGCAGGCTGTCAAAAATGCATTAGAAAAAGGAAGGGAAAAAGAAAAGGCACGTGCTGAAAAGCTTTCTAAGATGATACAGGGCAAGACACAAGAGATCCAGAATCTGAATGGAAAAATTAAAGAGTTACAAGAACAACTTAAGAAAGGCACAACCCCACAAGTTGAGGGTTTTAATCTTGAAGAAGAACTTGCGAAAGAATTAAAGAGAGAATTTCCTGAAGATAGAATTGAACACCATGGAAAAACTGGCGATATTCTTCATCAAGTGTTTTTTAAGAGTAAGCCCATAGGCATGATTTTATACGAATGTAAAAAGACTGCGAAATTCAACAGCGCTTTTATTGACCAAACAAAAAAAGCAATGGCCGTTAGGCAAGCTAAATACGGAGTTCTAGTAACAACTGCCTTTAAGAAAGACACTTCCGGCTTTTGGATAGAAAAAGATATTCTTATCGTACATCCTTTTGGAGCCGTTTACATCGCACACGTACTCCGAAAATCAATTATTGAAATTTATTCAGCACAAATTAGTCAAAAAGAGATTGAAAGGCGCTCCAAGGAATTAATGACATATATTAGAAGCGAAGATTTCAAAAGTGCAGTAGAGGATAGTATTTACAGAACTAGAAATTTATATGATATGTTGCTAAAGGAAAGGGACGGCCACTTGAAGATCTGGCGGACGAGATATGATCATTATAAAACAATATATAACAACGTAAGTCGGGTAGATGCATGTACCTCCAATATCATAATAAAGGGGCTGTCCGCTAAAGAAGCACTGAAGCACCTTATCCTAAAACAATTGCCGCCTCCAGAGG
>Ga0315277_10010819_pt1 | contig 11533 bp, 8 predicted proteins | sample YL17G05_15_MG_FD_203695 | JGI IMG/M metagenome (GOLD analysis project Ga0315277, IMG submission 203695) | Sediment microbial communities from Yellowstone Lake, YNP, Wyoming, USA - YL17G05_15 | ecosystem: Environmental > Aquatic > Freshwater > Lake > Sediment | place: USA: Wyoming | collected...
AGCGGTCGAAAACGTCCGCTCCGTACTCAACGACGACGGAATCGTGATATGGGTTGCGGGCTGTTCGAACGGCCTGGGGAACGATTCGTTCGTCAACCTTCTGAAAAGCGCCGAGAGGCCGCAGGATGTTTTTGACCGAATCCGAAGGGGATACCGGCTGGGTTACCACAAGGCCGCCAAGATCGCGGATCTGTTGAAGCGCGTCCGCATCTGGGCCGTCACGGATCTCGCCCCGGATGTCCTGCAGTCGATTTTCCTGCGCCCTTTCGCTTCCCTGCAGACGGCCGTCGATTGCGCCCTGAACGAAAAAAAGAACGGGAAGGCGTTGTTCGTGCATTCGGCGACCACGACCGTGCCGGTGGTCACCGACCGGGCGTAACAGGGAAAGCGTGAAGTGAAACGGAAGGGGGTTTTGTTCGGGTTTTCCGGGTCCGATTTTAGAATCGGTGATGCATCATCCATTTAAAGCATAAGGATTACGATGTATGAAAGTGTTGGTTCTGAATTGCGGCAGTTCATCGGTGAAATTCCAGCTCTTCGACGCTGAAAACGAGAACACGGTGATGGCCAAGGGGCTTCTGGAAAAAATTGGATCCACGGATGCCATCGTCAACTACGTTCCAAAAGACAAGAACAAACTCCGGGAAATCCGGGAGGTGCTGAACCACGAAACGGCCATTGAAATCATGCTCTCCCTTCTCCTGCATTCCCAGCACGGGGTGATCCGTAAAAAGGAAGACATCGACGCGGTCGGACACAGGGTCGTGCACGGGGGCGAGGAATTTTCCAGGTCGGTGCTCATCTCCGACGCGGTTAAGGCGGCAATCCAGAAATGCATTCAGTTCGCCCCGCTTCACAATCCTCACAATTTGAAGGGCATCGAAGCCTGCGAGATGCTGCTTCCCGGCGTGCCGCAGGTGGCCGTGTTCGACACGGCATTCCACCACACCATTCCTTCGAAGGCGTTTTTATACGGTCTCCCGTACACCCTTTATAAAAAACTCGGCATACGGCGGTACGGTTTCCACGGCACCTCGCACCGATACGTGGCCGAGAAGGCAGCCGAGTTTCTCGGCCGTCCCATCCAGGAACTGAAGCTCATCACCTGCCACCTTGGAAACGGCGCCAGCATCACGGCCGTGGACGGAGGAAAATCGGTGGATACGTCCATGGGATTCACACCGCTGGAAGGCCTGGTGATGGGCACCCGGTGTGGAGACATCGATCCCGCGATCGTGCCCTACATCATGGAAAAGGAAAACCTGTCCACCAAACAGGTGGATTCGATCATGAACAAAAACAGCGGCATGCTCGGGCTCACGGGAACCTCCAACGACATGCGCGAGATCATCACCGAGGTCGAACGCGGCAGTGAGCAGCACCGCCTCGCCGTGGAAATTTACTGCTACCGGGTCCGCAAGTATATCGGCTCCTACATGGCCGCTATGGGCGGTGTGGACGCCATCGTGTTCACCGGAGGCATCGGGGAAAATTCGGTACCCATCCGTACGCTGACCTTCGAAGGATTGGAACGGCTTGGCATTGAAATCGATCCCGAAAAAAACCAGAACCATCAGACGGACATCAGCAAGGGGAAGGTCAAAGTGCTGGTCGTTCCAACCAACGAGGAACTGGCCATTGTCGAAGATACGGTGGCTTTGCTCAACCACAACGAAAACAGCATCCCGGTCCAGAGTCCGAGAAAAACCTGTCTGGCGAAAAAGAACAAAGGCTGAGGGACATCGACATGATTCAAATTCAAAAAGAAGAAGCCGGATGGTTGATCGCCGTTACCTGGCTTTCCGCCCTGGAGGAGGCTGCCCGTGATTTCCACGGAGCCAGGCCGAAGGTGTTCTGCGAGCGCGTGTACGAGCATTCGGTTCAACATTACCTTCAGCGCCTGGGCGATGAATACGGCATCGGGGTTCAGAAGGTGGATTCCATTCGGGCTGCCCTGGAGCATTACATCCAGATCGGCATCCACGGCGGGTTGTTCCAGACCCCGGCTGAATTCGACCTGGTCAGCGTCAATCCCAACCGTCTGGAGATTACGGTGCACAACTGCGAATACCTGCGCAGCTGCGAGACGCTGATTCAGGAGGGATTCACCATCCGGGACCTGACATGCGCCAGGATCGGCTGCTTCCGCGCGGCGGTCAAGGCCATTGCCAACATCGACTGCGACTACCAGGTGCGTTCCTTCAACCTTGACGGCGACTGCCACGGATTCATCGAACGGGTTTAATCGGGCTGTCAAAAACGGACGCATCAGGAAAAGAAGGTATTGTATGACGATCAGCCGACTGCAACAACTGCTCAACAGCCTGTCCCAAACCGACACCGTCGAGGCGAAGAAGGATCTTTTAATCGCGCTTGGGGACGAGAAGGACGAGTCCGTGTATCCCGTTCTGCTGAAGCATCTCGCAGATCCGGATCCGGACATCCAGTACGCCGCGGTCGTGGCCTTGGGCCGGCACGGCAATGCCTCCGCGGTGGCCGAAATCGTCAAGGCCAAGATATTCCGATCCGCCAGCGCGAAGGTCCGGCGTGCGGCCGTCAATGCGGCGGGCCATTTGGGTGATGTTCGCGTCATCGAACACCTGGTCCGCGCGACGGAAGACGAGGAATGGCTGGTGCGCGACCAGGCGATCGGGGAGCTGAAGAAAAAAATTCAGCGCATGATCGAAGGAGGGGACAGCCGTTCGGACAAAATATTGCTGCACATGCTTTCGCTCAAAGATCCTGAACTGGTCCAGATGGCCGTGGAGGGTTTGGTGATTCAGGGGGAAAAGGGTCTCGAATTTCTCGTCCGATCCCTGAAGAGCACGCTGCCGGTGATCCGGGAAAACACAGCCAAGGCCCTCGGCTTGTCCAAAAATTCAAATGCCGTACCTCCCCTGATGAACCTTTTGCAGGATCGGGTATCGTCCGTCCGGAAAAGCGCGGTGGAGGCGCTCGGACGCTTGCGCGACAAACACGCCATCGATTCCCTTGTCATGGCGCTCAAAGACAACGTGCCCGAAGTGCAGAAGCAGGCCTCGGCAGCGCTTGTGGATTTCGGATTGTTGAGCACCGAGCCCCTTCTTCAGGTGTTGACGCACGAGAGGAACAAGTTCGTTATCCGGTCCGTGATTCTGACGCTGGGCGAGATCCGCGATCCCCGTTCGATTCCGGCGCTGACCAACCTGATCCGGAATCCCTATTTTCTCATCCGGTCGGCCGCGGTGGACGCCCTGGTCCGGTTCGGTTCCCGGATTGTTCCCGACCTTCTTCCCCATCTGGTTCCAAACCAGGATTCGGTCGATGGATTGCTCAGGGACGCGGTGAATTTCGATCAGCCTCCCGTTCAGTTGAGGGCGATCCGCGCACTAGGAGCCCTGGAGGAACACCGCGCGACCAAAGTGCTGAAAAAGGTGATTCAGGAAGGAAAGCCCGACGTTGTCCAGGCCGCGCGCGAATCCATGGTACAGATCGGAACGGGCGCTTGGAGGCGCTGCTGCGCCATTTTGGTGCTCAAGGAAGTCGGGGACAGCTCGATCCTTTCCCATTTCATCCGGGCGCTCAAGGACGATTCTCTGAACGTCAGGCTGGAGGCGGTTCGCGCCCTCGGAAAGATTGGGGGAAAAAAGGCTGTGGGGCCCCTTGCGACCATTGTGCGCAAGAGCCGGTTTGATTACCTTCGTGCGGAAGCCATGCAGGAATTGCGGAACGCGGGCGTGGGTTTTCCGCGGGCGCTCGATGCGGCGATTTATGCGTTGAAGGACAAGGATTGGAACGTCCGGCTGCATGCCACGGGATTTTTGGGGAATTATTTAAACGACAAATCCATCCGCCCGCTGATTCCGCTTCTGGCCGATCCGCACTGGGGCGTTCAGCAGGTCGCGGAAACTGCCCTGTACAATTTCGGGAAACGCTCCGCAGATCCGCTTGTTGAAGCCCTCGGCCACCGGGCGCCGGATATGCGGCTGCGGGCGGCCCGGCTTTTGGGGGAGACCGGAGAAGAGCGGATCACGGTTTTGCTTGAAAAGGCGCTGAAGCGGAAAGGGGAACGCCAGGACGTTCGCGAGGCGATGCAAGAGGCGGTGGAGAAGATCAGGAAGACCGGGAAGACGGAAGCCTGAACCCGAGGTTATCCCAAAAGTAAAATACCGTTCGCGCTGATCCCGCTACTCGCAACAATGGCTCGTCGAAGCGCGAAACGTTGAATAATTACCGCTCATGCTTCGACGAGCTCAGCATGAGCGGAGTTATGTTTTATGACTTTTTGGACATTCACGCTCTGAGAATATCAAATCCATCCTTTAATGATCTCAACCAGTTTAGGGTAGGCCTCTTCTTCACCCGCAGCGGAGACATGGCAGACCTTTTTCCCGACGACGCCCCACATGGCGGGATCGGTGGTTTTGTACAGGACAATGGATGGAATGCCCAGGTATCCGGCCAGATGGCTGACTCCGGAATCGTTTCCGATGTACAGCGAAGCGTTTTCCAAATAATCGGCCAGGCTGCCGGTGTCTTTCGGGAAAACAAGTTTTTCCTCCGGGAACCACCGGGGCAGTCCGCGTTCGATTTCGGCCGGACCCATGACCATCCAGATTTTGGTCCACCCGGCGTGTCTCAGGAATTCCGCCGTCCTTTTAAACATCCCCGGCGAGAAATTTTTTTTCTCGCTTCCGCTGCCGGGATGGATGAAGACGGACCGGCCCGCCGGACGGCGGTCCGAAAATAAATCGGACAGGGCTTCGGGTATGTCGATGGGGAATTGTTCTCGAATCGATTTGCAGTAATATCGGGAAACATGAATCCGGTTGCCCGGAACCGGATCGATCAAGACCACCGGCCCGGATGCGGTTTCCTGAATCCGCTCGCGCATGACGCGGCCATCCTTGATCCACAGAACCGCCCCCTCCGGATTTTCCACTCCCGCGGGAAGCGACGCTCCGGCGTAGAATCCGATGCTTTCACGGGATTCTCCGTCCATGAATCCGTCGATCAGTCCGAACCGCAACGCCAGCCTCATGGTTTCGGCACGGCCGACGGCTGTGAAACGGAGTCCGGGAAAAATCTTTTTCAGACCGATCAGCGCAGGCCACGTGAGGATGAAATCTCCGAGGGCACCGGGATGGCAAATGAGGAAGGATTTTTGCATGGTTGTACCGGAATGGAACTGCTCTCTACCGTGGTACGCTTTGCTTGGAGAGTCTGAGCAGGGCTTCTTCCGTCCTGGGAAACCAAACCCTCATCTGACCCGGGCCGCGGTGGGCCCAGGCGTAATACGGGATCGCCATCAAGGGGGCGGATCGACGCGACGTCCTGCCGTCTGGATCCAGCGTCCCTATCGCGGCTTCACCCTGGATGACCTGGATTCCTCCGAGCAGATCCTGCCTGAATTCGGCCGTCAGGGGCGCCTTGTCATCCAGGATAAGATCAAAGACCGTTCCCCCGTTGTCGATGCCTTCGGCGCAGTACACGACAGGACCGCGTTGAAGAGCCGCCAGACCCTCGTTCGTCTTCACGTTTTCGTTGCAATACACACGTCGGATCGGCATGGGCAGGTCCAATTCGATACGGTCCCCGTTTTTCCATGATTTTTGGACCACAGCGTATCCCCGCTCCAATCGGATGGGGACTTCGGTGCCGTTGATTTTGAGGGAAACCGCCTTCGTTCTCTGTTCGGCAAACCGGTACAAATCGCTGGGAACAGGCTTTCCCAAAGCCCAGCCGGGAATACGGATCATCAGTACGAAGGGGATTTTATCTGCGGTCTGAACGGTCATGCGTATCCTCCCCTCCCACGGATACCGCGTGTCTTGCGTCAGGGAGATGCGCCGTCCTCCGACATTCAACACTGCCTGGCCGGCGACGAACAGGTTGACGTAGATCAGGCTGTCCTTCTCTGCATACACATAACCGGGCAGGGAAGGCATCAGGCGAGCCACGTTGGAAGGGCAGCAGGACGTGCCGAACCACGGTTGCCGTTCCGGTTTGCCCGTGTTGAAAGGTGTTTTCCCGTCGGATTCCAGGGGATTGGCATAAAAAAAGCGGTCCCCCGTCATCGACACTCCGGATAAGAATCCGTTGTACAGGATCCGTTCCAGCACGTCGATGTATTTTGCGTCCCCGTGCAGCAGAAACATCCGTTCGTTCCACAGGGCGTTGGCGATCGCGGCGCATGTCTCGTTGTACGCGGTCGGATTTGGCAGCTCGTAATCCTCCCCGAACGCTTCGGCCTGGCGCCGGGCGCCGATGCCGCCCGTCAGGTAAAGCTTGGTCGAAAGGACGTTGGTCCAGAGCCGGTCCAGCGCTTTGACATAGCTGCTGTCCCCGGTCAATGCCGCCACATCGGCCATGCCGGAATACATGTACCCCGCACGGACGGCATGTCCCACGGGCTTGTCCTGCTCGATGACGGGCATGTGGTCCTGCGCGTAGACACCGTATAGAACGTGCCCTCTGGGGTTTCCCCTTTCGTCGAGAAAAAACTTGGCAAGGTTCAGATACTTCTTATCGTCCGTCGCACGGTACAACTTCACCAAACCGATTTCAATCTCTTCATGTCCGGGCACTCCGTGCAGGCCTCCGGGACCGAACGTGCGGACCACCAGGTCCGCGTTTTTCAAGGCCACGTTGAGCAGCGTCCGCTTTCCCGTGGCCAGGAAATGGGCCACCGCAGCCTCGTACAGGTGGCCGACGTTGTACAACTCGTGGCTGTCCTTGAGCTGGGACCAGCGTGTCGGACCCGTTCCGCGCGGAAGTTTGTTCGGATTGATGGTCCGTGCCGTATAGAGGTAACCGTCCGGTTCCTGGGCTGCCGCGATTTTTACGATCAAGTCGTCGAGGTACCTGTCGAGGGCGGCATCGGGGCGCAGGTTCAAGGAATACGACGCTCCTTCCACGATTTTGTACACATCCGAATCGTCGTAACGGATGCCCTTGAATTCTCCTTTCAGCAGGCCGCCGGCAATGGCGAAGTTGTCGATGCGACCGGTCTCTTCGCATTTCTTGAAATCAAACGGAATCGTGACCGTCCGGTTTGTTTCTATTCGGGGGGCCCAGAAAGAATCGACCACACGGACCGACGTGAAGGGAACCGGCTGGATGGGATAATCCGGATTCGAGGCGTTCCCGTCGAACCCAAAGGCGAACGTCAAACCCATTCCGATGAGCCATGCGTTTCTCATGTGTTCTCCTCCCGATTGTGAAAAGCCCGGAGCACCCCCGAATCCCGTTTCTCGGGATCCAGGAACCTTTCGGGGTAATCGGTAAAAATTCCGTCCACACGCATCGATCGAAGCCGTTCCGCATCTTCAACGTCGTTCACGGTAAAGACAAATACGCGGATTCCTTTCCGGTGAATGGCCCGGACCAGCGGGGAGGTGGCGCATTTCCTGTGCAGGTGAACGGAATACACGCCCATTTTCTCGGCCGCTCGTGCGGGGAACAAAAGCGGATGGCCTGCATACAGAAAACCGATGCGGATTGCGGACTGAAGCGCTTTTGCTGTTTTCAATTCCTTTCGGAAAAACGAGGAAACGATGAATTGGTCATGGGTCCACCCGCGTTTCCCGACGGCTTCCTCGATCGCCGACGCGGTAGGAGCAGCGGTACCCCGTCCTTTTAATTCGATGTTGATCTTCGACGTTTTGTCCACCAGCTCCAACACCTCCTCCAGAAAAGGAATTTTTTCGCCCTTTCCCGCGTCGAGCGACCGCAGGGCGTCGATGGTTTGCCCATTCAGGGGACCGGTTCCGTTCGTGGTGCGTTCGAGCCGCGCGTCGTGGAAGACGACCAGGCGGCCGCCAACGCATTGCACGTCCAACTCAATCCATCGAGCCCCGATTTCGATGGCCCGCCGGAAGGCCCGCAGCGTGTTTTCCGGTTCCGTTCCGCTCGCGCCGCGATGGGCGAAAACGGTGAATCCTTCAGCAGAGGCGTTCATTCCGGCCCGGCCGTCAGCCTTTCCATTTTTTGAACGCCAGGATCAGGGCGGTCCATCCAAACGACAGGGGCAGGAACATGTACCGGCCGATGAACCAGGCGTGCACGTACGAATGGTTTCTCATGATCACGATCCGTGCGAAGACGATCAGCACTGCGAAACACACTGCCGCGAAATCGAACGCTATTTTCACCTCCCTTTTTCGGAACGCCAGGAATCCGAACAAACCTGCCGCGGCCGTCCAGGCCAGGATTCCGGAACCGATCAGGAGGTCCGAAAGCCATCTGGAATTGTAGGTTGCGTACACGTAGTTGAAAAATTCCCTTTTGAAGAGCGGAATGATCGATTTGTCAAAATCACTCCTGCCTGCGCCGATCCGGAATTTCAGTTGAAACAGGAAATCGTGAAGCACGCTTTTCCAATCCAGCAAGAGTGCACTCACTGCCTGTCGAATGACAAACGAACCGAAAAAACCGGCAAAGAAAAATGTCAGGCAGAGGAATGCTCCGACATATCGGTCGACCGGTTTTCGGTTTCCAAACGTGATGAAGTACAGCACGAGGAATGCGACGGAGCAGAAGAGCATGAGTCCGCCGCGCATGCTGTACATGAACGCGGCCATGCAGCCCAAAACCGTGAACAGGGGCGCGAGGCGGCGTTCGTCCCGCATACGGTGCTGAAAGGCCAAAAATGCAATCAGAAACAACTGCGATGAAAGGAAGGTGGTGGAGTCGGTGAGACCCCCGTAATAGATCGTTCCCGAAAACAGCGCCCCCGATAGAAGGATTGGAAAGAGCGGCCAGAACCACTTTGGATCGTAGAGCAAAATCAGGAACCCGAGCACGGCGAAGGAGAAATAGATCAAGGCCTTCAACAGGTTGTTGATCTGGAAATAATCAAAAACCGTCAGCATCAGTAAGAGCACAACTTTCTGCCCCCACCAATACCGGTGGTAATAATACGATTTGGATTCGCTGACCGCGGCCTGGCCCGTGGCAATGAACCTAGCGGTTTCACAGGGGAATTGATTTTTAAGCAGGGTCGTGTCCTGGACATCGGGCATGGCCATCTTGGGCAGAAATGCGGCGCGGATTTTCGAGGGATGGCGGTACATTGCCATCTGGATGACCAGACCGTCCGTGAACTGATCCAGTCCGATGAGGGCGTAATTGGACGAGAGGCCGTATTTCAATTTTGGATAGTTTTCCGGGACCAAATTCTGCGATTGGAACGCCTCCCGGGTTCTGGTCTTCACAAGATCCGCCGGGACGAGGATGCTGAGGTAGTGCATTCCATAGAACACGGCGTTCATCAGGAAAATCCAGACCAAAGACAGAGCTGCCGTTTTCAGGGAGATCCTGTAGTTCATGCATTTTTCCTTTCGAATGAAAATAATATAATTGATTTTTTCGGGAATGCAAGCCAAAATCATAAACCTATTGAATGTGTTGCCAAAATTGGTTATGTTTCATTGTTTTGTCGGAGGCAGCCATTCCACATCAGGAAAAAACCTGGCGGTTGATCGACGTGCTCCGGGATGCCGCGGCTTTCCTGCAGACACGGGGCATCGAGCATGCGAGGCTCAATGCGGAAAGGCTTCTCGGTGGGGCTTTGGGTTGCTCCCGCGTGGAACTGTATCTGGCATTCGACCGACCGCTGTCCCTGAACGAACGCGAGGCGTTCAAAGCATTGCTGCGCAGACGCGCCGCACACGAGCCGCTTCAGTACATTCTCGGCGAGACGGAATTCATGTCCCTTCCGTTCCGGGTGACGCCGGACGTGTTGATCCCCAGACCCGAAACCGAAATTCTTGTGGAGCGGGTGATTGAAGAGGCGGAAGGCTTTTCCGCATTGCGCATCCTGGACATCGGTTCCGGGAGCGGAGCCATCGGGATCGTCCTGGCCGCTTCCCTGGCCGAAGCCGAGGTCGTATGCGCGGACGTGAATCCCAAGGCCCTGGACGTTTCGAGAACCAACGCCGAACGAAACGGTGTGCTCGACAGAATCCGTCATGTCTGCGCGAATCTGAACGACGACGGTTTTCCCCGCACCGTCGGAGGACCGTTCGACGTTGTGGTTTCCAATCCGCCGTATGTCGCCGTCCGGGAGTGGAAACTGCTGCCTGTGGAGATCCGCGATTTCGAACCGAAACAGGCGCTTCTGGCCGGAGAAGACGGATTGGATTTTTTCCGGAGGATCGCCTTCCAGGCCGAAACCCTGCTTGGTCCCGGAGGAAGGCTTTTTCTCGAGGTGGGCGCGGACCAAGCAGGGCCCGTGGCCGGACTCCTGACACGTGCCGGTTTGATTCGTATCCGGATCGATACCGATTTGAGCGGATTGGACCGGGTTGTCCGTGCCGAGCGGAAGCCGGAAGCATCGGTGGGGAAGAACGCATGAACCGCACAGGTCCGGGACCCACACGGATGATCACCAATATGGATCGATGAATCGAGAAGGAGTTGTGCATGAATCCGAACATTTTCCGCGCGTACGACATCCGCGGCCTGGCCGATACGGATTTGACGGACGACGTGGTGGTACAGATCGGGAAAGCCTACGGAACACGGCTGGCGGAGGGTGGTTCCAGGATTGTCTGTGCGGGCAGGGATGTCCGACTCTCGTCGGAGCGTATCTCCAACGCCGTGATCCGGGGTATTCTGTCCACGGGTTTGGATGTCGTGGATGTGGGCATGGTTCCGACACCGGTGTTGTATTTCTCCATCGTCCATTTCCAGACCGACGGCGGCATCATGGTGACGGGCAGCCACAATCCCATCGAATTCAACGGCCTGAAGCTCAATGCATTTGACGGATCCGTGGTTTCGCTGTACGGCGACACACTCCAGGAACTTCGTCAACGCATCGAGGCCGGGACTTTTCGAGCCGGTTCGGGAAAGGCCGCGAAACGGGATATCCTCCCCGAGTATAAGAAAATGCTACTGGAAAGAATCCGGCTTCAAAAACCGTTTCAACTGGTCATCGATGCGGGCAACGGAACGGCCGGACCGATAGCACCCGGGATTTACGAGGCCATGGGATGCCGTGTTCAAAAACTGTTCTGTGAACCCGACGGCCGTTTTCCGAACCACCTGCCGGACCCGACGGTCATGAAATACATCGAGGACTTGCGGAAAACCGTCCTTGCCACCGGTGCAGATTTTGGGCTGGGTTACGACGGCGACGCGGACCGCCTCGGCGTCGTGGACGACCGGGGACGCGTGGTGTTTGCCGACCAGATCCTGGCTCTCTTGGCCCGGGATGTGCTTTCCCGGAATCCGGGCGAGAAAATCGTTTTCGACGTGAAATGCTCCCAGCTGCTTCCCGAGGAAATTGAACGGCTCGGCGGCGTGCCGATCATGTGGAAAACCGGCCATGCACTGCTCAAAGCCAAAATGAAGGAAGTCCACGCACCCCTGGCGGGTGAAATGTCCGGACACATTTTCTTCAAGGACGGCTATTTCGGGTACGACGACGGAATTTACGTTTCCCTCCGACTTGTCCAGTTTCTTTCGGGCCAAACCAAGAAACTCGGCGAACTGGTGGACGAACTACCCGGGTTTGTTTCTACGCCCGAAATCCGGATCGACTGCCCGG
>Ga0315277_10010820_pt1 | contig 11533 bp, 6 predicted proteins | sample YL17G05_15_MG_FD_203695 | JGI IMG/M metagenome (GOLD analysis project Ga0315277, IMG submission 203695) | Sediment microbial communities from Yellowstone Lake, YNP, Wyoming, USA - YL17G05_15 | ecosystem: Environmental > Aquatic > Freshwater > Lake > Sediment | place: USA: Wyoming | collected...
CGAGGAGCGGCAACGAAGCAGATGCCCACCCGCCGCCGCGCCCTTTCAGGCTGCGGCCCGCAGGCCAGCAGCAAAATGCCAAGTAATTCTTGCGCGAGCCCTAAATCCGACACTGCGTAATGCGCAAACTCAGCAACGCCCCGGTTATTGGACCATCCGGATCGTCCAGAAGTCGTCAGCCAACTGTGCGTCTGTCGCATAAGTGTAGGGCAATGTGAAGTAACCCTTCAACCCCCACTTCGAACCCCACGAATTGCGAACGATGAACCATTGGTTGGCATCGTCATAGCCCACACCCAGGACCGCATGGCCGCCGATTACCTGCTCGTTTGGTGCCGGCATCGGGGCGTGTCCCGTCTTCGCCACTGTGGCGGATTCAAAACTGTCATAGACGGTAAAACCGAACACGAAGGTATAGCCTGAAGCCAGACACCCGCGAAGCTGATTGAGCGTGGGGACCAGCCGTTGGTACAAAACGATTTTGTCTTTGGCCGCCTCCGTATAGCACTTTTTCAGCGGCTTGGTCTTGAACTTGGTGATGTCGTAAGGCCACATCGGCTCAGGGCACGCACCCTGTTTGGCCACCGATTTGATCCCGTCGCGGATTTGCGCTCCGCTGTCCGATCCAATCGTGCCTTCCATCGCGCGTTCGTTGTAGTAGATGAAAAGACGTGATGGAACAATATCCGGCAACTTCTGCTTGAGGTGGTCGAACTCGATCGCCGCAGCGATGGCGTTGGCGGTGCAACTGCCCAACTGGCCTTGGTCATACACCGGCGGGCATTGCGGCGTGAGGTCCATCTTGGGCGGCAGCGTCTGCAATGCGGTGACGGGTGCGGAATAAAGTTGGTCGCGGTGATCAGGCAAATCGGGAATCCAGCCGTACTTTTGAATTTTGTGTGCCATAATTATCTCCTTATTTGCGTTGACTTCTTTCCCTTTGCTCCTTGAGTTGATGCGTTTAATCACCTCCTTTGTTTACTCGGCTCAGGAACGGGAGCCACGGCGAAATGAGTTCCGCTCACTCATTTGAGGTATTCCCGGGCACGATTCCGAGCTGTTTGGCTGCCAAATCGAGCGCCTGAATCCCAAGGTAACCACCAATAATCGAAACAAACAGAACACTCACCAGATTGTGTGCGATGCGAGAATCCACCTTGGGCAGGGCGACGTAGACGTAAAGCCACGAGAGAATGGCACCGCCGATGACGCCCAGGAAGATGCGCCAGAGCAGCGAGCCCTTGAACGCGTTAAACGCGCAGAATCCGCCGGCGATGCCACCGGCAAGGCACAACAGGATCACCGAAAGACCTGTGACTTCCACCTCGACAATCACCGATTTATATCCCGGCGTGGAGACATTCAATTTAGCATGGCCGAGTCCAACGGGCAGTACCGCCGCCGTAGTCGAGGAACTGCCCGGCAGGATATCGGCCTGTGTGGGCAGCAGCCGCAACTTTGGACTGATCGGCGTGAAGGTGACGGTCCGCCTTGTCGTTGTCTGAACGGGATTGCCGTCGTTATCGAAGAGTTCGGCCAGCAGCATGCCGCTGTCCACAAGCGAAAGCCGCTGTGACCCAACTACGCTGATGCCGTATATCGGCGGCCCGAACTTCACGGCATATCTCCTGGCCCCTTCCAGGGGGTATGGCGGGGCGGACAAGACAAACTCGATGCGCGCCTCAACCGGCCACCGCGATCGAAGTTTGGCCACGCCGAAAGATTCTCCCTGCCGGATCATGAGTGGCTGTGGATCCAACTCACCGTTGCTCCAGGTCAGCCACACGTGAATGTTGGTGGGGGCGGCGCTTCCATCCGGACTCATATAGAACACGAGAATCTGCGCGCCGTCCCGGCCGTCAGCGAGGAATTCAGGCCCGCCGCCGGAGTCCTGGGCGCCGGGAACATGAAAAAGCAGCCTCGGCCCAGCAGGACCTGGCTGATTCGGCGTTCCGCTGCCCGGATCCTGTGGATCGGGAAGAGAGTCCCATCGGAGCGTGATCGGGTGTAACTCCGCGTTGCGCCCCGCTGCCACCGGCCAACCAGTGCTGCGCTCATTGGGATCCGAAAAGGAAACCCAGCGCAACGCAGCCGGCCGCACCTCTGAACGATATCCTCCTGCGTCCGGCCAGCGGAGACCGGGATAGGAGAATGCATTCGGCCCATTGAACTTGGTCTTAACGGGTTTAGGCCTGGCGATTGGCTTGCTGACTAAAACTGCGAAGTAGCCCTCGCGCAGCTGATTATCCTTATGGCGGACGGTAATCCGGATCAGGCCCTCCTCCGTGGCGAAATACTTGAAAGATTGGACGCTTTCGCCGGGCTGAAAGTTAACCGTGGCCGTGTTCTTTTTGTTGGATGGGCTTACCGTTTCGACCATGACTTCAATTCGTGCCGAGGCCGCCACGGGCTGGTCGTACGCATCAAGGAGCGTGATCTGAAGCTCCACCCGGTCACCCACCCGATATACTTTGGCGAGTGGCTTAACGCCCAATCTCATAGGGCCCCGAGCAGCAAGCTGCGCTTGCCTCTCCATACGCGCCTGCGGCGCTGCGGCGAGTCCAGGGCATCCTATGGAGAACAGAAGAACGATAATCCCGGTGAAAGGGATGGCAGAACTGATCTTGATCCGCATAAAGGTACCTCCCAGAGCAAAGCGACCGCTCAAACACGGTGTCCCAGAGAATATCTGCACTCCTTCTTGAAGCCGCGTCCCATTGGCCGAGGACTGGACTCAGAGCGTCTGACGACTGTCCTCGAAAAAGGTCCAAACCCGAGCACCGCACCCTGCCCGCTTTTTCTCGGCCTCCTGTGGCACTGCTACCAAGCTGAGCGAGAAAGAGAACGGAGCGCATATGGGGTTTGAGACGCATTGTGCACCTTCTCAAACGCGATAACCTAAGCTCGAACAGCGGCCGCAGTGCTGAGCCGAGGGCTTCTCTGTGTGCGAAGATAATCGCCGAGGTCGTTGCAGGATCTGCGGCCGTTCTCCTACACAACCCGCCTACCAAGTAAGTAGGTTGAATCTGTCCGCAAGACAGTGTGTACACGGCGAAGCGTGTACCGATCTCCGTCTGGGGGAAAGGAATAACAAGATGGAGATGTATTAATGATCGATCCCTGGCCTTGGAAATTCAACTAAAAAAGTGCGGATAAAAAGCGAAGGGGCTGCTGACGTTGGCCACGGCCGGGGATGTGGGCCGTCACGGCATGGATCCAATCCAGCGGGTCGAAAGGGCGGACGGCGGTGCCGGTGCAGGGATCCGGTGGCGTATGGATCTCGAGCAGGCCGTTCACTACCCCCCGGGCGGATGCTGTCGATGGCGAGAGCGGGCCGGGCGATCGAGAGCTATGTCGCGCTGTGCGAGAGCAGCGTCCGAAGGCAAACCGTAAAATGGAAATCCCGGTACAAGGGAGAAGCGAATATAATGACCCTGATAGCCTGGACGAGTAATCGAAAAGGTGGAAGTGTCGTGAAACGACTTGGAGCCTGCATTTTCATCGTCGGAGTTGTTCTCGTGGCACTGGCACTGGTCGTCAAGCGGCTTGCTGCGCAGCACGGTCAGGGCACGGCTGTTTGGCCAGTCGTGCAGCAGCCCAAAAGTCCGCCCGCGGATTCTTCTTTATCGTCCAAACCTGGCAGCGCGCTGCTGGCTCCAATCACAATCGATTATCCGGAGGAAGGATCGGTCTTCCCGCCCGAAATTACCGCTCCGACCTTCCTCTGGCGTGATGCCGCAGAAACTACCACGATGTGGCTAATCGATCTGGCGTTTGCCGACGGCTCGGCCGAGATGCACGCAAAATCACGGGGCGAGCGGGTGCGCATCGGCGAAATCGACCGGCGCTGCATCGCGGAAACGAACGAGCCGCCCAAACCGACACCGCACGAAGCCGCAGCGCGGAGTTGGACGCCGGATGCCGAGACCTGGACGGCAATCAAAAAACACTCTATGGAGCGTCCCGCAACGGTGATGATTACAGGCTTCCGAGACAAGGATCCGGACCACGCCGTCTCCCGCGGCCGGGTCACTATTCAAACCTCGAAAGATCCGGTGGGTGCGCCTATCTTCTACCGTGACGTGCCGCTGATGCCTACGGAACTGGAAAAAGGCGTCATCAAACCGATCGTCCCCAGCGCGGTACCGCTGATCAGCTGGCGGCTTCGCTATGTCGGCGAGTCCCGCAGCCGGCTGCTCATGGAAGGCCTCCCCACCTGCGCCAACTGCCATTCCTTCTCTCTCGACGGCAAGACCCTAGGAATGGATGTGGACGGCCCGCACAACGACAAAGGGATGTATGCCATTGCTCCCATCACGCCGCAAATGTCCATTCGCAACGAAGACGTATTTACCTGGAATGATTTCCCTGCCAAGCCGGTTGGGCACCGGACAATCGGTTTCATGGCGCAGGTCTCGCCGGACGGACAGTATGCCGCAACCACGCTCAACGAAGCGATGTACGTGGCCAATTTCAAGGACTACCGCTTCCTCCAGGTGTTTTATCCAACGCGCGGAATCATCGCCTGGTACAGCCGAGCGACGGGCCAAATGCGGGCTCTGCCCGGAGCCGATAACCCGAGCTACGTGCAGACGGACAGTTTTTGGAGCCCCGACGGCAAATACCTGATCTTTGCCCGGGCGGTAGCAAAAGATCCCTATCCCGAAGGCCGAAAACTGGCCGAGTATGCCAACGATCCGAACGAGGTCCCGATTCAATACGACCTCTATCGGGTTCCCTTCAACGCGGGCAAAGGCGGCCGGCCGAAGCCGATCACCGGCGCATCAAAAAACGGCATGAGTAATACCTTTCCCAAGGTTTCGCCCGATGGCCGCTGGATTGTCTTCGTGCAGTGCCGCAACGGTCAGTTGATGCGTCCCGACGGCCAGCTCTACGTCATCCCGTCGGAAGGGGGCCAGGCGCGGCGTATGCGGTGTAACACACCGCTGATGAACTCCTGGCACAGCTTCTCGCCGAATGGCCGCTGGCTGGTCTTCTCCTCGAAGAGCCGATCGCCCTATACGCAGATGTTTCTGACGCACCTGGACGAAGGGGGCAATGACAGCCCGGCGATCTTGATCGAGAACGCGGCGGCGGCCAACCGCGCAGTGAATATTCCTGAGTTCCTGAACATCCCGCAGGAGGGCTTGGTGAAGATCGACGTGCCGGCCGCCGAGTTCTACCGACTCCTCGGCCGCGCGTGGGAGTTGGCAAAGAAAGGCCAATACGGGGCAGCCATTGGCGAGTGGAAGAAGGCCCTGGAAATCAATCCCGAAGACGCCAAAGCCCACAATAACCTCGGGCATGCCCTGGCCGAGCAAGGAGAACTCGACGAAGCAATCACAAATTGGCAGAAGGCCCTGGAGGTCAATCCCAACTACGCCGAAGCCCACAACAACCTCGGGGTTGCCTTGATCCGGAGAGGAAGGTTCGACGAAGCGATCGCACATTTCCAGAAGATCCTGGAAACTAACGGCGACTACGCCGAGGTCCACGACAACCTCGGGCGGGCGCTGGACCAGAAGGGAAAGTTGGGCAAAGCGATTGCAGAATGGCAGAAGGCCCTCGAGCTCAACCCCAAGTACGCCGAGGCCCACAACAACCTCGGGACTGGCCTGTTCCGGAAAGGAAGGTTGGACGAGGCAATCACGCATTGGCAGAAGGCCCTAGAAGTCAAGCCCGAGTTCGCTCAGGCCCACTACAACCTCGGACGTGCTCTGGCCCAGAAGGGGAGGTTGGACGAAGCGATCACACATTGGCAGAAGGTCGTGGAAGTCAATCCCGAGTTCGCTCAGGCTCACTACAGCTTAGGCGATACCTTTTACTTGGAGGGGAGAACATCAGAGGCACTTGCGCACTGGCGCAAGGGACTCCACGCAGAGCCGAACCATCTGGCTGCTCTGAAACAAACGGCGTGGGTGCTGGCGACTTGCCCCGATGCATCGATCCGAAACGGTGCTGAAGCTGTCGAACTTGCGGAGCGGGCGGTTCAACTATCTGGCGGACAAGAACCAGGAACCCTTGACACACTGGCCGCCGCCTACGCAGAGGTGGGACGGTTTTCTGAAGCCGTGCAAGCCGCACGCAAGGCCCTGGCCCTCGCCACGCAACCGAACCAGCAGGCTCTGGCAGGAGCCCTAAAGGCCAGGATTGCGCTTTACGAAGCCAATACTCCCTTCCGAGAAACGCAACAATCCTCTCCTTCTCGTCAGTCAAGGCCTTAGCAGGGAGACCTGCTCCAGATTCTTCATGATGGTATAGCTGGCCACGAAGGAAAGCCCCTGGGCGAAGCGTTTGGTCACCTTGGACTGGAAGCCGTGATACTGCTGTTTACCGACGGGCACGCCAACCAGGGTGATGCCGGAGTACTGTGCCCTTCGCCCCAAGCGAGCAGCGTATATGCCTATAGGCTGCCGGCCAGGCAGCTGACAATGTCTTACAGAGCTTCGCAAAATACGGTGACATCTCAGGAATGTAGGGGCACGGCGCGCCGTGCCCCTACCCTGTCCAGGATTGTCACCATATTACGCGAGGCTCAGTAGGATGAGCGCCCGCAGCCGTAGGAGCCGCCCTCTGCTGGAGCACGTTACTTCTCGCTCGTTCTTGGCGGCGGCATCGCTAGTGAAGTTGGTGGATTAGACCGCGTTTCCACCTTCCGGCGTTGACAGCCGCTTTTCCAGTTCCGCGATGCGGCGTTCTAGTGCATCAAGGCACGCGGCGTCGGCGGCATCGCCTTTTTCTCCCATTGGGCCTGCCGGTCCTTGCGGGCCAGGATCGCCTTTTTCTCCTTTTGGTCCTGCCGGTCCTTGCGGGCCAGGATCACCTTTTTCTCCTATTGGGCCTCGAGGACCTTGCAGGCCAGGATCACCCTTTTCTCCTATTGGTCCTGCCAGTCCTTGCAGGCCAGGATCACCTTTTTCTCCTATTGGGCCTCGAGGACCTTGCAGGCCAGGATCACCCTTTTCTCCTATTGGTCCTGCCAGTCCTTGCGGGCCAGGATCACCTTTTTCTCCTATTGGGCCTGCCGGTCCTTGCGGGCCAGGATCGCCCTTTTCTCCTATTGGGCCTGCCGGTCCTTGCGGGCCAGGATCGCCCTTTTCTCCTATTGGTCCTGCCGGTCCTTGCGGGCCAGGATCGCCCTTTTCTCCTATTGGTCCTGCCGGCCCTTGCGGGCCAGGATCACCTTTTTCTCCTTTTGGGCCTCGAGGACCTTGTGGACCCGCATCGCCCTGGGGACCCGGCGGACCGAGATCCCCCTTAGGGCCGGGAATTGGCGCTCGCGCCTCGAGCGCCTTTATTCTGCCACTTAGTTTACGGATATCACCGGCGATTGATTCGAGACTCACTTTCGCCTTCTTGGTCTCCTTGCGTGGCTTTGCTGCTGACGCTTTCTTCTTGCTCGGTTTGGCTTTCGTTGGCATGCTGCCTCCTATCAAATAGGCAATTCACGCGCTTTGCGGTAACTTTAATATCATACGACAGCACCTATGCGCGCTACTCATGAAAACTGCTGCCGCTGGCTGACCACTACGTTGCCAACAGGGGCAACCTCCTGCAACTCAGACACTCGTGCCGGAGTCCGATTTTACACTGCCACCGGTTTCCGCGCTATGGCTTGCCGCGCGGAAATGCATAGACTTCCGATCTGACTATGGTAGTCGCCACCTTATACCCCTTTGGTTCGGACACAGGCCGCAAATACTCAATCGTGTAAACCTCTCCGGGTGGCTTGATACTATCCAGAATCGTTGCTTTGACATCTTCATCACCGCGCAATCGGCGCCCATTGATTCTTAGGATCAGATCATTTGGCCTTAGCCCTGTTCGCTCGGCAGGGCTTCCTGCTCATACCTCTGTCAGATGAAAGACAGTATTGCCCCGAATCCCGATAGTGCCACTTTGGATTAAAAGCATGCGCGGCTCACGTGTTTGTGAGTCAAGATGAAAACAAAGGAACCAGGCTAGAGAAAGAAGCAAACCTGAAAGGAAACTCAAGCTTTTCATCAGCAGTCCCTCCGATCTCGATGAAGATACGATCTCATAATCAATCGAATGCGCTCTCGGCAGCGACGAAATGCACCTCGATAGCCATCCACTCCTCGCGCTCTCGCCGCTCGATGATCCTGCCATTAGCAGTCGCCAGCGCGCCAGCGATATCGGCAAAATCCTCTATCTGAAGCCCCGAAAGACAAACCCTCCCGCCAGGACTCAGGTGGTCCTTCAATCGATCGCAGAGACGCAAGACCGTGTTGCGATCCAGATTGGCCACGATGATTCCGAAAGCTGCCTTGTCGAGGTCTTCGAGGGACCCTGTGCGGAACTCGATTCCCGGACCGAAACTGTTCGCCGCGGCGTTCTCGCGGGCGCATTCGACCGCCACAGGGTCATTATCAATTCCCACTGCCTTGGCGGCCCCGAGCCGGAGTGCTGCCATTGCGAGGATGCCGGTTCCAGTGCCGATGTCGAGCACGTGCTCACCCCCGCGGATGTGGTCTTCGAGCCATTCGAGTATGAGCTGCGTGGTCGCATGATATCCCGTGCCGAAGGCATGCTTCGGATCGATGATAAGCTCAATGCCTTCGAACGAAGGGTCCGACGGGTTCCAGCTCTGCCGGATGCGAAAACGGCAGCCGATCCGAATCGGTTTCAGTGACATTGACCAGCGCGCGTTCCAGTCCTGATCCGGTAGGGTGGTCACCCCAATGTACGACGCCATGCCGCCTGCCCCGAGCCGTGAAAGTGCCTGCTTCAGTTCCTCCAACACCATGGGCGACCAGCGACTTTCGGGCCAATAGAGGTGAATGACTCCGTCACCTTCCCAAGCTCCCAGAGCCTCACCGTCCCGGAGAATGCCCAGAAGCTCGCCGGAATCCACGGCCGCAGGAATCGTTACTTCGACATAGTTCTGCGACATAGCAGTTGAGATCAGCGGCGCCCCTGCCGTTGGGTACCCGGAAGCCACCGCTAAGGGTCTGGGGTCAGCGGGCTGTAACCTCAAAGCTCCCTTCGAGGCCTTCGGCCGAACTCGGTCCGATCCAGACTTTGAACATGCCCGGCTCCACCACGTACTGCATGTTCCGGTCATAGAACCGGAGCTGTTCCGCTTTCAGAGTGAACTCCACTCTCTTCTTTTCTCCAGACGCAAGAGTTACGCGGCGGAAGCCCTTCAACTCCTTGAGCGGACGCGATGTGCTGGCGACCAAATCACGAATATAGAGTTGAACCACCTCATCTCCGGCGAGAGAGCCGGTGTTTTCTATCACAGCTCCAACGGTGATCTGGCCGTCTTTGGACATGGTCTTCGAATTCAGCTGGAGGTCACTGTACGAGAACTTTGTGTAGCTAAGCCCAAAACCAAAGGGAAAGAGCGGTGTTGCCGGAGCGTCGATGTACCTCGATGTGAATTTGTTCGAGGAGGGCGGTCTGCCAGTGTTCAGGTGATTGTAATAGATGGGTTCCTGCCCCACGGTGTATGGAAATGTCACAGGCAGCTTCCCTCCTGGGTTCACGCCGCCGAAGAGAGCATCGGCAATGGCATTCCCCGCCTGGATGCCGAGGAACCAGGTTTCGAGAATGGACGGGACGTTCGCCGCCGCCCATGTTAGCGAAAGCGGGCGACCATTCATCAGCACCATGACGATGGGCGTTCCCGTCTCGAAAACCTTCTGCACAAACTCGTTCTGGCGGCCGGGGAGGTCGAGCGAGGCGCGCGATCCCGCTTCCCCACTCATGTCCGCGGATTCTCCGATGACAACGATGGCAACCTCTGCTTCCTTGGCGATCTTGACGGCTTCCGCAAACCCATCCGTTGAAGTCCCCGTCACGTCGCAGCCTTTGGCATATTCAACCTTGGTCCCTTGACCGAGTTTAGCCTTTATCCCTTCCAGAACGGTCACCACATTCTCACGGCGGCCATCGCCTGACCACGGTCCGAGCGGCGCGTTTTTGTCGTTGGCGAGCGGCCCCACCACAGCGATAGAACGCAGCGACTTCCGGAGCGGCAGAAGATTCTTCTCGTTCCTCAACAATACAACGCATTTGCCTGCCGCATCACGAGCCGCAGCCACATTTTCCTTGCTGAGAATCACGGACCGTTCGCGTTCCGCATCCGCATAGGGATGTTCGAACAGCCCAAGTTGGTACTTAATGCGCAGGATGCGACGCGCAGCCTCGGTGACCGTAGCCTCCGGAACCGATCCGTCCCGCGCCAACTGCGCCAGGCTGCTGAGATAAATGCCGCCTTCCATGTCCATGTCCACGCCGGCCGTGAGGGCGTCTTTAGCAGCCTGCGCTGCGTTTGCCGCAACGCCATGCGTGATGAGTTCGCCCACGGAGTTCCAGTCGCTCACCACAAAGCCCTTGAAGCCCCATTCATTGCGCAGGATTTTCGTCAGTATGAGGCTGTTCGCAGATGCCGGAATTCCGTTGAGGTCATTAAACGCGCTCATCAGAGTTCCGGCTCCGGCATCAACCGCGGCGTGAAACGGGGGCAGGTAGATCTCGCGCAGGGTTTTTTCGGAAATGTCGACGGTATTGTAATCCCGCCCTGCCTCTGCTGCTCCATAAGCAACGTAGTGCTTGGGACAAGCGACCACCGTCTCCGGCTCGGACAGGCCTTTCCCTTGAAAGCCTCGGACCCTGGCAGCAGCCATGATCGATCCAAGGAAGGGATCCTCACCAGATCCTTCGGCAATCCGTCCCCAGCGGGCATCGCGCGCAATGTCCACCATGGGCGCGAAGGTCCAGCGTATTCCGCTGGCAGAGGCCTCTTTGGCGGCGATGCCGGCATCCTTCTCAGCAAGTGCGGGATCCCAGCTGCTGGCTTCGGCAAGCGGGATCGGGAAGACCGTCCTATACCCATGGATGACGTCGAAACCGATGATGAGCGGAATCCCCAGTCGCGTCTCCTTGACTGCAATCTGCTGGACTGCGTTTGCCGCGGCCGCTCCCCTTACATTGAGAAACGACCCGATCTTGCCCTCTCGAAGAAGCGACCGATACCGGTCATTGACACCCGAGAACTGAACCAGCTGCCCTATCTTCTCCCCAAGAGTCATCTTCCCAAGCAGTGCCTCCACGCGCGACTCTACATCGGCCGGTTGCGGCCGGGGCACGGAGAACAACATGGGAGCAATCAGGAAAATAGTCCATGCGAACTTATATGACTGGAATTTCATGGCAGGACACTCCTTTTGAACATTTCCTGGATTGAGATATGCTGCCTCCAAGCGGAGTCAGCCAAATCCGCTTGAGGCGGCATTTCAACCACACCGCGGGACAGATTACAACACAAAGACACGAAGGTCACGAAGACTACGAGCCGGTTCTTTGTTCCTCCTAGCCTTCGCGTCTTTGTGCTGTCCGTTCGTGGAAAGCGCGAATTCCGCGATTGCTGCCGGCACCTCCCTGCGATTCAGACACTGGCAATGACCCAGTTAGTAGGAGAGGCCCGAAGACATCTGAGATGCTCAGTCAAGTAAATTGATCTAGATGCGCAAAGCGACTCAAGCGGCTGCATCTAAATATTCCAAGA